>Ga0116102_1001018_pt1 | contig 10677 bp, 14 predicted proteins | sample June2015DPH_4_50_FD_89822 | JGI IMG/M metagenome (GOLD analysis project Ga0116102, IMG submission 89822) | Peatland microbial communities from SPRUCE experiment site at the Marcell Experimental Forest, Minnesota, USA - June2015DPH_4_40 | ecosystem: Environmental > Terrestrial > Soil > Wetlands >... | reverse complement strand
GAATGACGTCGATCTCGTTGTTGACGCTCAGGACGCCAGGCGCACACCAGGCGATATCTTCCGCTTGTTCGCGCTCGCTCCACGAGCGCACGCTGCCTCGCAGCGTGACGTTGCCGCCCTCGGCAGCCACCGAAACCGCATCGGCATCAATCTGCGCGCTGCGGTGAAAAGCGGCCTCTATTCCGCGCTTGATCTGCGCTGGAGCAGCGCGTGGCGCGATGCTGATGGCATCGTCAATCCCGGTCACTCCGGCGATTGCACGCACCAGATTCTCCGCCACGTCGCGCTGATAGCGCCATTCGGCTTCGCCCGTCAGCGAAACGCGGCCTCGATCGACAGCGATGTCGATGTGGCCGCACATCGAGGGCAGATGAGCCTCGAGGGCAACGACCGCCTGCCTTGCAATCTCCCCGTCACTCGGACTGGGTCCAGGCGGCAGGCGGACGGAGAGTTCGTTGATGATGCCGACGACGCCGGCGATGCGTTTGGCGGCTACCTCTGCGCGATATTTCTGCAAGGCGCTGCGCGCGTGGCCCGACAAGGTCACCACACCATGGCGGACATCCACGGTGATGCCGGTATCGTCGACATCCGGGCTCCAGCGCAACTCCTCGATCACATCGGCCCCAATGGCATCGTCGGTCTTCATGTCATGAGTCCCTCGGAAAAGTATACCCGCGTTGACCACGGGGCGGCTCACGAACGCCTCCCGGCCACGCTGGATTTCGGAGCGGCTTGAGGTTCGGCCATTTCGGTCGAGCCCAAGTCCGCCGACGCGTAGAACGGATAGTCGGTGTAGCCATGTGTGCCACCACCGAAGAAAGTCGCGCGGTCGGGCACATTTAGCGGCGCACCTGCGCGCAGGCGTTCCACGAGATCAGGGTTTGCGATATACAGTCTGCCAAACGCAATGAGATCGGCGAGCTTGTGCTGGCGTGCGTGCAAGGCTAGCGCCAAGTCGTAGCCGTTGTTGGCGATGTAAAGGCCGTTGAAGGCTCGACGCAGGATCTGCAGGTCAAAGCCATCGGCAACTTCGCGAGAGCCTTGCGTGGCTCCTTCGATCAAGTGCAAGTAGGCCAGATTATACGCGTTGAGTTGTTCCACGACCCGCGAGTAGGTCTTTTCCGGATCACCGTCCCGCCCACTATCGTTGACTGGGCTTACAGGCGAGAGTCGAATGCCGACGCGACCTGCTCCGCAAATGGCCGCCACTGCCTCGGTGACTTCTAGCAGCAAGCGCGCCCGATTCTCCACGGAACCACCATAAGCGTCCCTACGTTTGTTGGTGCTGTCACGCAAGAACTGCTCGATCAAGTAGCCGTTAGCAGCATGGATCTCAACACCGTCGAATCCAGCGGCCAATGCGTTGCGCGCGGCACCACGATATTGCTCGATGATGCCGGGGATCTCCGCCGTCTCGAGTGCCCGCGGCGTCGTGCAGAGTTGGAAGCCGGCGCTCGTGTAGGCCGTGGCCTCCGGGCGAATTGCAGAGGGTGCGACCGGAAGCGCACCACCAGGCTGCAGTGAAGGGTGAGAAATCCGCCCCACGTGCCATAGCTGGACGAATACGCGGCTACCCTTGGCGTGAATGGCCGCCGTAATGGCCAGCCAGGCATTGATCTGCGAGGTGTCATAGATTCCAGGCGTATATGCGTAGCCTCGCCCCTGAGGGGAGATATTGGTTCCTTCGGTGATGAGTAGGCCGGCCGAGGCGCGCTGTGCGTAGTACTTCGCCATCATCGGCGTGGGGGTGCCGTCGGCGTTGGCGCGGCTTCGCGTCAGCGGCGCCATGACGATGCGATTCGACAGCGAACACCTGCCGAGTTGCACCGGCTCGAATAGGTCGGTAGGCGTTGCCGCTGATCGTTCGTCGCTCACGATTGTTTCCTCGATCTATCGCGGGCGCTTGTCACAAAGAGGGACACAGACTAATGCTCCTTCGATTCGCTGATTGCAGGGCCGCCGCGACTGCGGGAAAGGCTATGCACATGCCCCGCGAAGTGCATCCGCGAATGTACTTACCGGCGAGGGCAATGCGCCTGCGGGATCCGTGGGTCGCGGACCGCGGTGCGACCTTAGAGCTCGGGGAACTGGTGTCTGGCACGACTGATATCGATCACGGCTGCATGCATGACCGGGCTATATCAGTGAACTGTGGCGTCGATTACAGACCCAGCAGCCGTTCGGCGTTTCCGTAACAGAGCTTCGTCCGCTGCGGTTCGCTTAAGGGGGCTGTTTCCACAAAGCTGGCCGCGACGCCGCAGTCCTCGTACGGATAGTCGACCGGGAACATGACGTTGTCTTCCCCCAGCGCCTCTAATGCGCACAGCAACGCTGCATGGGAACAGACGCCGGCAGTGGTGATTGCAATGTTCTTTCGAGTGATCTCGGACGGCATTCTGTCCTGACCGGGGCCGTGTCGCGACTGGATACGCGAACGGCTGTCCAGTCGCCACAGCAGATAGGCTAAGGTCTCGCCCATGTGGCCGAGGATGAGCCTCAACTTCGGGAATCGATCGAAGGTGCCGCCGAAGACCAGGCGCAGGGCGTGCGTGGCGGTCTCGACGGTTCAACTCCAGGTTGCGCCCAATAGTTCCGGGCGGCCCAGGTACATATGGGGCATGTCATAGGGATCGCAGGGATACAGGTAGATCGGCACCTCAAGATCCTGCACGCGCTCCCAGAACGGGGAATAGATCTCTTCGTCGAGATAGTGCCCGCGGCTGTGGCCGTTTATCATCGCTCCCCGGAAATCGAACTCGTGAACACACCCTGCCAGCTCGTCCGCAGCGGCTGTGGGATCATGTAGCGGCAGATGCGCGAGACCCGCGTAGCGGTTCGGACGTTTCTGGATCCGGGCAGCCAGAACGTCGTTCGCCTTTTGAGCTCGCGTGAGGGGGAGCCGCGCATCAGGTTCCCCATGCGCGACCGGAGGCGGGGCGCCTGACGCGCCCCGCCTGAAAATGTGAGTGAAGCAGCGGCCTCCCATCGCACAGCTATGCTGCCGACAGCGCCAGCCGCTACTGCACCTTGATTTCGATCGGCTTTCTGGCCTCTGTCTTCATCTTTGGCACGTGAATCGTGACCACGCCGTCCTTTGATTCGGCATTGATGGCCGCCGCATTGACGCTTTCGGGCAGCGTGAAAGTGCGCGAAAACTTGCCGTAGAAGCTCTCTACGCGGTGGAACTTCTCACCGCTGTCCTCCTGTCTCTGCTTGCGCTCACCGCTCACCGTGAGCAAGCCGTCCTCAAAGGTGATCTGCAGGTCTTCCTTCTTCACGGCAGGCAGTTCGGCGCGAATCAAATACTCCTTGCCGGTTTCACTGATGTCCACCGATGGAGCCCACTCGAAGCGCGCACCGCCGCGATTCTCGGGCAGGTTCCAGCGGGCAGCCGGACCCAGCAGGCGATTGAACGCCTCATCCATGCCGCCAAACGGTTCCCAGCGAATTAAGCTCATGACGATCCCCCTTCATAGATGGTGAAACCTAATTCAACTTTAGTGCCGATGGACATTGACGGCGATTCGGGAATGTACTTATCGGCGCGGTGGATTTCGCGGATTGCCGGGGCGGCGGCAAGCGCTAGACTACGGCCACAGCAAATCACGCGGGAGATGATCAGGAAAGCGCTTGTCTATCAAGGGCCCGGCAAGAAAGCCCTCGATCAGCGGCCGATGCCCGAGATCCAATCGACTGGCGACGCCATAGTCAAAATCGTCAAGACGACGATCTGCGGCACCGATCTGCATATTCTCAGGGGCGACGTTCCGACTTGCGCGCCGGGCCGCATCCTCGGCCACGAGGGCATCGGCGTCATCGAGCAGGTGGGCGCCGGCGTGACGGCATTTCAGCGGGGCAACCGCGTGCTGATTTCCTGCATATCGGCTTGCGGCAAATGCGACTATTGCCGCAGAGGCATGTATTCGCATTGCGCGACCGGCGGCTGGATCCTCGGCAACGCGATCGATGGCACGCAAGCGGAATATGTGCGCATCCCGCACGCGGACACCAGTCTCTATCCGATCCCGCAGGGTGCGGATGAAGAGGCGCTGGTGATGCTGAGCGACATATTGCCGACAGCTTTCGAATGTGGCGTGCTCAACGGCAAGATTGCACCTGGCAACACCGTCGGAATCATTGGGGCTGGCCCGATAGGCCTCGCGGCATTGTTGACGGCACAGTTCTATGCACCGGCCCAGATCATCATGATCGACCTGGACGCAAATCGGCTGGAAGTATCGAAGCGTTTCGGCGCGACTGCCACGGTCAATCCCGCGGATGGGGAGCCAGCCGGTACCGTGCTCCGACTCACGGGCGGTCGCGGCGTGGATACCGCGATCGAGGCCGTCGGTACGCCCGCGTCGTTTGAGACCTGCCAGGACATCATCGCGCCCGGCGGCACCATTGCCAACATCGGTGTCCACGGTGTGAAGGTCGATTTGCATCTGGAACGGCTCTGGTCGCAAAACATCAGCATTACGACGCGCCTGGTCGACACCGTCACGACACCGATGCTGTTGAAAACCGTGCGGTCTCAGAAGATCAATCCGACGTTGTTGATCACGCATCGGTTCAACCTCGATCAAATTCTGGACGCCTACGACACTTTCGGACGCGCGGCGAGCACGCGTGCGCTCAAAGTAATCATCGAAGCCTAGCGGCCGTGTTTCCGGAGTGAACACCTGGCGGGAATGGCGAAGCTGCAGTACCAGATAGCGTGGTCGCCCGATGATCTTTTCATGGACGAGATGATATGTGATCGCGATCGCTGATATTCTATGTCTCCTCCGCAGTATGATGGCGTCGCCGCGGCGCGCCGTAGGTACATTCCTGAATCGCGGCTACGGCCGCAGACTGCGATGATAGCGGCCGATAGGAACCGAGCCATCAAACCAAGATCGCCCCGTGAGTTGGTGATATCCGCCCGGTGGATGCCGGAGACAACATTGACAAGACTTCGAGCAGCGAGGACGTACGCCTTGGCTTGGGCGGTGCTGTTCGCGCTGCCGGCGGTGGCATGGCCTGCGTCCGTGGCGCAGCAGCAGTTGGATGCGGCGCTGCGCGCCAAGCCCGACGTACAGCGCGGCGAAGACCTATTCAAAGTATGCGTCGCTTGCCACGCCTCCGATGGCGGCGGCTCGCGCAATGGAGACGTCCCGGCGATCGCTGGACAGTACTGGCGCGCTGTCGTGCGTCAGCTTGTTGACTTCCACTACGGCAAACGTTGGGATGTGCGCATGGAGGGAATTGCGAAGTCGCATTACCTCTCCGGTGTCCAGGATCTGGCCGATATCGCAGCGTATGTCAGCGGTCTGCCGCGAATAACCGACCCCGGCAGGGGCGATGGCCAGTTCCGCGCTCACGGCATGACGGTCTACGAGCGACTGTGCGCGTCGTGCCATGGTGCGTCGGCACAGGGGGATACGCAGAAAGGCGTGCCGTGGCTCGCAGGGCAGCATTACGAGTATCTGCTGCGGGAGATGTATTACACCTTCGACCATCGGCGCCCAAATCTGGCCGGCCATCAGCTGTTATTGAGTGGTTTTGCGCGCCCCGAATTCCAGGGCGTGGCCGATTATCTATCGGGGCTCGGGCCACCCGTCAGTGGCCAATAAAATTCCCTCATTGGACGCTGGCGCGCCGTTTACGCCGCCTTTCCCTCCGATCCTCTGCGGGAAACGAAGGGAAAGGGCAGGTGTGGCCTCCGGCAAGTGTTGTCTACGAGCGCACGCTCAGGTGGTCCATCACCATGGAAACGCCTGGCGCAGCCCAAGCGGCCGCCTCGGCGTGCTGTCGCTCCTGCCAGGAATTGACTTCACCCTCCAGAGTGACGGTACCGCCCGCGGTTTGCACGCGGATCTTCTGCGCATCGAGGCTCGCATGGCGCCGAAATGCGTCTTCTATCTTCGCCTTGATATTTGTGACTGAGGCTTGCGGCTTGATCGTGATGTCGTTCGCCAGGCCTTTTACGCCTCGCAGGTGGGTAATCGCCCTTTCCGCGGCATCTCTCTGAAACCAAAAGCTGACCTCCCCGCTGAGCGTGACCCAGCCGTCGTGGACGACGACTTTGATGCCGGTGCCGGGGACTGACACGTTTGCATTGAGAGCGTGCAGTGCCGCTTCGGCAATTTCCGGGTCACTGCGCGTGGCATCCGAGCTAAGGTTTACAGCGAGCTCATTGGCAATCGCCTTGACGCCCGCGACGGATTGCGTGGCATCCTGGGCCGCCCACCGATCGGCGTAGGAGTTAACGTGGCCTGAAAGAGCGACGACGCCGTTCTTGACGGCCACGCCGATTCCTTGTGAGTCGAAGCGTGGATCCCAGTCGAGCTGAGCCTCGACGTCGTGCCGGAGCTGTGTGTCTGTCTTCATATCCATCTCCTCGTCTGATATCTCGCTACTCGCAGCCGACCAGAACGATAATCTTATAGGACCTCGGCAGTGTGCTCGAAATACGGGTTTTCCGCATTCATAACCGGGCGGTGGAGCCTGAACGTGCGATCTCGATACACGCCACGGCTTAGGAATCGGTACAGACGCGCCTTGCGCACGTTCACAATTTGGCGCACGGCAATTGCCGAACCTTAGTTCACATTGCACTTCAAACCCGGCTTTGTACCCAGCGCACGATGTCAGCGGTTCTCATGGCACCTGGGTGGCGGGCCACTTCGCGGCCGCCTTTGAATAACACCAGCGTCGGGATGCTGCGGATACTGAATTGGGTACCGAGTAGCTGCTCGGCGTCGGTGTCCACCTTGGCCAAGCGCGCCCGCGGTTCCAGCATGCCTGCGGCTTGGGCATACTGCGGCGCCATCGTCATGCACGGACCGCACCAAGGCGCCCAGAAATCCACCACCAGCGGAATATCATTACGATCGACGTGGGTCTGGAAGTTGGCGCCGGTCAGTGCAATGGTATGTCCCGTGAACAAATCCCGACAGCACTTGCCGCACTTCGGCCTGTGCGCGAGGCGTCCGGCCGGTAGCCGATTCACCGTATTGCAATGCGGGCAGACAATGTGCAGCGCTTCACTCATTCCAAATCAGTCATCAAGAATGATTCTCCGTAGCGACGCCCAGGATAGTCCAAGGCTCGGTCTCAGCCGGCCATCTCACCCGCGTTCGACGCGACAACGGGGGCGAGTATCGGCCCACTTATCCGACGACATCTAACGGAAAGTACGGATACTAGAGGATTCGAGCGTCGACGACGCTATTAGCTGAGGATTAGATGGCATCGATGAGATCAAACACAGCGCACGTCAGGAGCGGTCTGCGGAGGTTCGTGGGCTGGTCGGTCTGCGCAGTATTATTTGGATTGTTTGGCATGCGAACCAACGCTGGAGAGGCTGCGCGTGATGCCGTGGCAGCACGTGGTGAGCAACTCGCGCGATCGCAGTGTTCGGCGTGTCACGTTGTGGCCAGCGACCAGGAGTTTCCGCCACTTCGAAAGCTTCCGACGCCAAGCTTTGACGAAATCGCCAACCGGCCGAAGACGAGCGAGAAGTCTTTGCAGCATTTCATCGCGACGACTCACTGGGACATGAAGAGCGTTCCGATGAGCATGCCGGCTCAAATGCTGACGAAGGAGGAGAGGGTGGCTGTTTCACGCTATATTCTCAGCCTGCGCAGGCACTGAATATTTCTTCTTGCAATCTCACGCGGGACGCCCGTTGGCGGTGAGATTCCCAAGCGTTTGATTTTTCATCGAAAATGCAGCGACTCGGAAGAGGCGCACAATCCCCGCCCCAGCCCTCGCCCCGGCTCTCGAGTAGCGAGCTCACCGGCTTTTGGGCCGCGTGGACCAGCGTATCATTGTGCGGTCAGCTTCAGCCGATACTGCGGCTCGAGCGCGGGAAATCGATGCGGACCGCTATCGTCATCACAGCGTGCATCGCCACCGTGCTGGGCTGTGCCCCGATGGCACGGCCGAGCCCTGCGGCGCGTGTTGCACTGCCGCCCTTTGACGATGCGCCAATATCATTCGTGGTCGCAGCGCCTCGCTTCACAGCGGGTGAAGTGACTATCGTCAAGGTCTGCGTCGCTCCGGACCGTACTATCCTCAGTGCTGATGTCATGGAGTCTTCGGGCGATCGACGCTTTGATGACCTGGCGGTCACCTGGGCGCGGCAGGTCAGAGTACGATCCGCGCCGAGCGATGGCTCACCGTTGCGAGCTTGCGGAGAAGTGCGTGTGGAGATCAGGACACCGACGGAACCGCGCGTGATTTCGCGACCTGACAGCTCCCTCAGCTAGACACGTCGCTGGAGATAGAGCTGGATCCGAATCGCCCGTAAGAGCGGTGCCGGCAAGCCATTGCGATATGACGGTCCATCGATCCGATGGCCTCCAGCGCAATCCAGCGCTGCCGAACCAGGTATGCCAACCGAACATGTTGAATTTGTATGAATACGCATCTGGGTTGACGTGGTTGCCGTAATGCAGCGCGCGCAGCTCGAGCGCGTCGAGATACTTCCCACGCTGTGCCATCAGCTGGCCGGAGCAGTCGTTCCAGTCGTAGGCAGCAGCCCTCAGTCCGAGCTCCCGGTCGTGGCCATGCTGCCGCCCGAGCCAATCGAGATCGTATTCGGCGCCGGTGGTGCGAAATTCCTCGCCGATCCGGGTGTTGATCGCCGATGGCGACAGGGAATAGGCGCTGTGCCAGCCCGGCAGCCGGTTCTCGGGCGAAATCGGCGCCTTGAAAGCGCCGAGCTTCAGCCGTGAACGCCAAGCATTTAGGGAGAATGGCCGGATTTCCGCATAGGCCTGGGTCAGAGCCGTCAGATTGCGGTCATCGTCCGCATAACTGAGCGCGTTCGCCGTGAGCTGAACGATCTCGAAGAGATCGTGACGAAAGCCAACCTCCAGGCTATCCAGCCGTGCGACTGCCGCCGCGCGCCTGTGCCGGAGTGCTGGAGCCGTCAGGGAGCGGCGGCTTCGATCGCTATGTCCAAGTTCATCTCATCGCTGACCATCGGCGTGTACTTGGCCATATTGAAATCAGCACGCTTGATGGTGGCGGTCGCATTGGCGCCGATCGCGTCTTTCTTGTGCATGTTCAGCCCGTGCATAAATGACGTCACCGTAAGGGTGACAGGCTTGGTAACGCCCTTGAGTGTCAGATTGCCTTCGATGCTGACCGGCTTGTCGCCGTCGAACTTGACCGCCGTGGATTTGAAGGTGGCGGTGGGAAATTCCGTCGTATCGAGATAATCGGCTCCCTGAATGTTTTTATTGAACGGATCCGAGCCGGTATCAACCGATTTGGCGTTGATGACGATAGCCACTGAGCCAGTCTTGTCCGCCGGGTCGTAGGTCACCGTACCGCTGACGCTGTTGAAGCGCGACTCTTGCGTCGAGAATCCCATATGGTTGTACGAGAAGCGCACGAAGGTGTGATTAGCATCGGTGGTATAGACGGTCGGCGCCGCGAATGCCGCGGTGGCGAGGATCGCTGATATGAAAGAGGCCGTGACAGCTATTCTCAACGGATGCATCAGGACTTCTCCTTGGATTTGGGGGACGCGCATTTTAGAGCGCCGGCCGCGGCGGCACAATTTGTCGGGCCTTGAGAGGCAACCATATGGTTGCATATAAGGACATCCGTAGACGAAGTGTTCAAGGCGCTAGCTGATCGGAGCCGCCGGCGCTTGTTGGACCTGCTCCAGGAGCGCAATGGCCAGACCTTGAGTGAGCTCTGCGAGCACCTCGACATGTCGCGCCAGGCGGTGACCAAGCATCTGCTGCTGCAGGCCTGCAATCTGGTGGCGACGGTACGGCGTGGGCGCAACAAGCTGCATTACCTCAACCCGGTCCCCATTCAGGAGATCTATCAGGAGATCTATGAACGCTGGATCGGCAAGTTCCAGCGCCATCATCTGTGGGCGCTCGCGAAGCTCAAGAAAGGATTGGGGGAGCCGTGAACGCACGTAAATTCGTGTACGTCATTTTTATTGCCTCAATTCCTGAGCGCGTTTGGCAAGTCCTGACTCAGGCCGAATTCAGTCGCCAGTACTGGTTTGGCCGCTGCGTCGAATCCGATTGGCGCGTCGGCTCGATCGTCAAATACTGGATCGATGAATCCAGAGGCGATCTGGACTTTAGCGGCAAGGTGCTGCGCAGCGAGCCGCCGCAGCTGCTGTCCTATAGCTTCGGGGTGGAGTGGGGCCGCTGGGTGCAAAACTCAACCACGCACAAGCACATGCTCCATGAGCGGCCATCCCGCGTCATCTTCGAGCTCCAACCCACGGGAGAAGTGACCAAGTTGACGCTCGTTCATGACGAGTTCGAACCCGGCAGCAAGACGCTGGAGGGGGTCTCGAACGGCTGGCCTGCAATCCTTAGCGGTCTGATGAGCGTCCTCGAGTGCGGAAAATCGCTGTCGCTCCACGCGAAGGCTCGGATAGCGCAGCGCGCGGGATCAGCGCCTAGTCCTCGGCGAAATCCGACACCGGATCGATATCCACCGGCACGTCGTGCGCCGCCTCGAGCGCCTTGGCCGGCTCGGGCGGCATCGAGCCGTACCTGGCAAACCAGGCCTCGGTGCGCGTTCGATCGCCGGTAGCCTCCTGTTGCAGCAATTCCGTGGCCAGATCCGCGACGGCGCCTGGCATGCGATCGAGATCGATACCGTAGCGGCCCGTGCTCGGATCGCGCGCCAGCACGCCGCGACCGG
>Ga0116102_1001011_pt1 | contig 10698 bp, 8 predicted proteins | sample June2015DPH_4_50_FD_89822 | JGI IMG/M metagenome (GOLD analysis project Ga0116102, IMG submission 89822) | Peatland microbial communities from SPRUCE experiment site at the Marcell Experimental Forest, Minnesota, USA - June2015DPH_4_40 | ecosystem: Environmental > Terrestrial > Soil > Wetlands >... | reverse complement strand
TAGGTTTCGGCGAAGTCGGCGATCGCCTGGTCGAACTTGGCGGAGCCGCCGAGGTAGGCGGCCAGGGCGATGCGGTCCCCGGAGCGGGCGTGCGCCCTGGCCAGGGTCCACCCGCACAGCCGGGCGTAGATCTCCATGCCGGTAGGGATCATCGCCTCGATCGGCGCGGAGAACTTCCAGTCCCGCAGCTGGCGCACGTAGAAGTCGCGGTCCAGCCCGTCGACGGGGTTAGGGACGCGGGTCCAGCCGAGGAAGATGTCGCTCTGGGCCTGCATCAGGTGCTGCCCGGCCACGACGCGCTCGCCCTGGTTGGCGTACTGGCTGCGCCCGGAATACTGCGCCAGGACCGACGGCTGGGCCTCCTTGGCCTGCAGGAACAACGGCTCCACGCCGTCGCCGGCGTCCATCAGCACGACCCAGGCGCGGGTGCCGACGCTGCCGACCCCCACGACTTTGCGGGCCACCTGCGTCATGGCGAACTGCTCCAGCAGGTGCCGCCGGTCGGACTGCAGGCTGCGCCGGTACTTGCCCACCACGGTGTGCAGCAGCTGGTAGATCGTGTCGGCCTGCACGTCAGCGAAGATCTCCTCGATCGGGACGATCAGCGGCGGGTCGCTGATGATCCGCCGCTGCCCGTCAACCACGGCGGTCAGCTTGCCCATCGCCTTCATGCTGTCGCTGGTGTGCGCCTTGGCCAGCATCTTCTCGGCGAGCTTGAACCGTTTCGCGTCCATCTGGGACCGGAACTGGGCCAGGGCCGGCTCGATGTCCAGGTGCGCGTACCACACCTCAAGCAAAGGCTGCTGCGCGAAGGCGCGCATGGCCGTGCGGTAGCTTTCGGTCGCCGCCAGGGCGATCTTGCGGCGGGCCTTGGCGGGGAAGCCGTTGTCCCGCCCGGCCACGGCCAGGCTCGCGGCCAGCCGCTTGACATCCCATTCGAACGGCCCCGGCAGGGTCTCGTCGAAGTCGTTGACGTCGAAGACCAGGCGCCGTTCCGGCGAGGCGAACGCCCCGAAATTGGACAGGTGCGCGTCTCCGCACAGCTGCACCCGCAGTCCCGAGGCGGGCGTGGTGGCCAGGTCCGCCGCCATCGGCAGGGCAGCGCCGCGGTAGAACGTGAACGGGGACACTAGCATCCGCCCGTGCCGCACCGGCACCAGCTCCGGCACCCGCGTCTTCGCCTGGCCCAGCAGCAGGCCGACCGGATCCCGCCCCCCGGCCGGGGCGAACTCCGCGTGCGACTCCAGCGGGGCCGCCGCCCGGGCGTCCTTCCCCCGGGCCACCCGGTCCGCCCGGCTCAGCTGCTCATCCCCCGCGGCCCGCGCCGTGCCCCGGGCCGCTGCCCGCGTGCCAGACTTCCTGGCTGTCACCGTCATGACCACTCCTCTGTTTTCGTTTCGTCGCTAACGTGTCCTTCAGCGCCGGTGCCGGACATGACCGTGATCAGCGTGTTGTCCAGCTCTCCGAGCCGCCACGGGAACGCGATCAGCCGCCCGGCCAGGTGATCGGCGTGCCTCAGGAAACCGGCGACGATCACATCATCCGGCCGAAGAGGCGGCGTGCCGCCACAGGCAGCGACGTCCTGCCGAATACGTCCGGATCGTGGCACGACCGCTCGGCGTCCCCGGCAGCGTCGCCGAGTTCCTTTGTCGTGCGCTCCTCTTCTCCCGGTATGCGTCCCAGCTATCGCGGAATGCGCCCGTGCTGTTGTCCTGTGAGACGCCATGGCATAAGTCAAGCTCGCTGGGGGGTAATCACGCGTCACCCGGATCGGGTGCGCTGTCTCGTTGCCCGGTAAGAGTTCAGCAGCCTGCAGGGATCGGCACTGTGCTGGGATACGAACGGAGGTTAGCTGGATCTCCCGTCGCATCATCCCCGGATGCCTGCGGAAAATCCGAAAGGCGCCGGCGGGCTTAGCGGCTGCCATCGCCTGAACCATCTTGCGCCAGCGGGCCGCATAGGAGCCCAGCTCAAGCCACCGTGGCCCGGTTCCGGTGACGCCTTCCCATGGGCATCGGCGCGTCCTATCTGACTGGCCTGGTCGTCCCAGACGGCTCGGACAGCTCACTGTGGCGTGGGGCGGGTGGCCTGGCCGGCGTCATCGCCCGTCTCCGGCCGTCGTTCCCGGCCGCGCTGCACCGCCCCCAGGAGCACCCGGATGCCGGCGCCGAGAAGCACGAGGTCGGCGAGCATCTGGACGATGAGCACGACCCGGGCGGTCTCGGATTTGGCGGTGATGTCCCCGAACCCCACCGTCGAGAACACGGTCACCGTGAAGTACAAGGCGTCCGTGCGGGTCAGCGGCTGGGTGAAGCTCGCCGCGGAGTTCCGTTCCATCACGAAGTACGTGGAGGCGAACAGCAGCAGGAAGAACGGGAGGACCAAAGCCAGCGCCTCGGCCGCCCGCATACCCGGGTAACGGGAGCCGGCGATGATCCTCACGCCGCACACCACGACGCCCGCGACGAGCACCAGGCCGATCAGCAGGCGCACCGCCGTGTCGGAATCCCATGGCCGGTCCAGCGGAAGCAAGTAGTAGAGAACAACCAGCACCGCCGCGATCAGCACAGTGCGCAGCACCGCCCGGGCGATCAGGCGCCTGCGCTTCTTCGGCGGCAGGTACTGGTAGCGCTCACCGGTCCTCGCGCCCCCGGCGGACGCTGGGCTGCTCACCCTGCCTGGCCCTGGTGGGCGGGTGCCTGCGGCGCCGTTTTGGCGGTGCGCTCCTGGAGCAGGCCGGCCAGGAGCATGACGACCACCGCGACGCCCACGGCCCGGCGCACGTTGAGTCCTTGAGGGTTGAGCTTGAACACGTTCGCCAGCTGGGTCATCGTTGTCCTCCTGTCACCATCGGCGCCGCGCCGAGGGTGCTTGTCCTGGCCTCGGCAGGCGAGGGCACGTAGCGCGAATGGCTGAGCCGGGCGCCGCGGGCCACTTGGTGGCTCACGCCGGTTCTGGAGGTTCCAGGTGAACGTCGATGACCACGAGCCCTAGGTCCTGGATTCTGTTGAGGAGGCCGTGCAGGGCTGCCTGGTCGGTTCCGGCGCGCCGCAGCACCGTCGTATCACCCGCCACGCTGACTTCCACGTCGTCGAAGGCTGCCCGCACCGAGGGACCCGCAACTCCGCGAACGGTGATCGCGTAGGTCCCATCGGTCACCTCTCCTGGCTTCGTCACCTTCACAGGCAATCGCTGAACGGGGTAAGTTGCCATCACCCTGTCCGGGTGCCTGTCCCGGGCCTGGGATGACCGGGACCGCAGGCCAGGCGAGGCCGGATGGGACTTTCGTCCCTGGCGTCTTCGAGGCCGGCGCGATTGAGTTGTGATCAAATGGGTGGGGTGCGCGCGCGGGCCGTCTCGGGAGGCGCCCCGCTTTCGGTTCCGCGCTCTAAGTTCGGGTGCCCGGCGGTCCCGGTGCGGGCGATTGCCCGTCCGCGCCTGGTGGAGGTTCTGGCCCAGCCTGACTGGCGGGTGGCGCTGGTGACCGGCGGTCCCGCCACCGGCAAGACCGTGTCCGTCGCGCAGTGGTTCGAGACCCTGGACCCGATCGCCCGGGAATGGGTGACACTCGACGCCGGCGATGACCGGCCGGAGCGTTTCTGGCTCACTCTCGTCCTGGCCTTGGAGCGCGCGGTCCCGGGTGCCTTCGCCCAGGCCGTGGCGGCCGCAACTGACGTGCATCGCCTGCCGTCGGAGTTTCCGGGCCTGCTGCTCACTGCCTGGTCCGCCGTCACCGATCCGCTTGTCATCGTGATCGAGGACGTGCATCACCTTCGGAGCCCGGAGATCAACGAGGATCTCGGCTTCGTCATCGAGCACCTCCCCGGGCGCTCGAGGATGCTGCTGACCAGCCGGGCCGACCCGCGCTTGCCGGTCAGCCGGTGGCGGGGCCGGGGGTGGCTCGCTGAGCTCCGCCAGCGTGATCTGGCGTTTACCTCAGCTGAGACTGCCGAGCTGTTCGCTGCGCTCGGGGAGCACCGCCTCACCACCGGTGATGTCGAGCGGCTGTGGCGTCACACTGAGGGCTGGGTGGCCGGGCTGCGCCTGGCCGCCGCCTGGCTCAGGGACCGCGCCGACGTCCCGGCCGCGGTGGCCGAGTTCTCGGGACGGAGCCCGATGGTGGCCGACCTGCTCGCCGACGAGCTGGTCCACCGCGCCCCCCGGGAGCTGTCGGAGTTCTTGCTGCGGACGTCGGTCGCCGACGTGCTGGACGCCGAGCTCTGCGACGCCTTGTCGGGGCGCGGCGACAGCGGGGAAGTGCTCCGCAGAATGGAGGCCGACCTGCAGTTCGTGATGGCGACCGGACCGGGCCGGGACACCTACCGGTATCACCCGCTGCTGGCCGAGATGCTGCGCTCGGAGCTGCTGACGCACCGGCCGGAAGAAGTGCCAGGGCTCAATCGCCGGGCCGCCGGGATCCTGCAGGCGCGGGGGGACATCGCTGGCGCGGTCCGCTGCCTGCTGGCCGCCGGTGACAGCGACCGGGCGTTCTCGATCGTGTTCGAGGCTGCGTACCGCCGTGCCGACCTCTCCGATACCCCCGGCATCGCTGCATTCGTCAGCCTTTTCCCGCAGGAGCTAGTGACCGAATCAGCCTCCCGGATGCTCACCTACGCCCTGATGCTCGGACTGTCCGGTCAGCTGGCGGAGGCCCACGCGTGGCTGCAGCGCGCACAGATACGCATCAGTGACGAGCCCGAAGCGCGGGCGAAGGACGTCGCGACCCTTGATGCGCTGCGGCTTCTCGCTTTCGCGGTCAGCGCAGGGGCGGGCGATGAGATCGACGCCGGCCGCCGCGCGGTCGAGGCAGTCGAGGCGGGCCTGGACCTCGGGATCGCCGGCGCCCGCGCGCGGATGAACCTGGTGCGCGGCTACCTGCTGGTCGATAAGCCCGCCGAGGCCGACTCGGTGCTCCGGGCCGGCAGCCCGGGTGACGAGATCGCGGCGCTGGTGCTCGCGCCGGCGCTCGCTGCCCGCATCGCGTTGCGGCAAGGCAGGCTCTGCGAAGCCGAACGTCAGGCCACGGCCGCTCTCCGGGCCGCTCACGCGTTCAGCCTCGACACCCACCCAGGCGCGCTCGACGCCCATCTCGCGCGGGCCGGAATTCTCATCGACCGCAACGAGCTCGCGGACGCGGCCGCCGCGTTCACGCTTCTGGATCAGATCATCCAGGCCAACCCGTTTACCCTCGTCTACGATGTCCTGCTCCGGCTCGAGAAGGTCCGGGTTGCCGCTGCCCTCAACGATTTCGACAACGTGTTCGCCACCTTGCGCGAGGCCGGCAAGCTCATCGACCACGGTCCGCGGTCCGCCTTGGGGTGCATCGTCGATGCGGTTGCCGCCCGCTGGCACCTGGAGGCAGGCGAGACACGTCAGGCTGAGGAACTGATCGGCACGCTTCCCGACGGCAGCCCGGCGCACACGCTCCTGCGTGCCCGTCTGGACCTGGCCTGCGGCCGCTTCGATGCGGTGAGAGCCCGGCTCGGGCGGGTCAGCCCGGCGACGATGCGCGACCGGCTGAACGGTGAGCTGCTGCTAGCCCGCGCCGCCATCGAATCTGGTGATGATGCCGGAGGGCATATGATCCTCGCGGTCGGGCTCGCGGCCCCCGAGCACCTGGTCCGGGTCTTTCTCGAAGAGGGCGCGACGGTAGCCCGCCTGGCCCGGGCGGCCGCGGAATCACTCCGGACCGAGTCCGGCACCAGCCTGTCGGTCGCGCTGGGCTCCCCGCCCCGATCCCGCGGCCGACCCCGCGGGCCGGCGCCGGTCCTCACCGATCGCGAGCTGTCGGTACTGCGGTTCCTGCCCTCCCGCTTCACCAACGCCGAGATCGCCGACGAATGCTACATGTCGGTGAACACCGTCAAGGTGCACCTGAAGAGGATCTACGCCAAGCTGGGGGTCCCCTCCCGCGCGGCGGCAGTCGAGCGGGCCAGGCTGCTCGGCCTGCTCTGACCGGCGACGCGTCGCCGCGGCCGGCCACCGATCCTTGCGGGCTGCTGAAACTCCTGTCGGCCCGCAGGACAGCGCACCCTGTCTGGGTGACGCGAGGTTACCCCGCTGCGGGCTTCACTTATGCCATGGCGTCCCACAAGGATCACCAGGCCCGGCGGCTGACCGCGGTTCTGGAAGCGGATAAAGGAGAGCACTGATGGAAACCGGCGACAACACCGCAGCTTCGGCACCCGCGCAGGCAGGGCCGGCCATGCCGGAGAATCCGTACGGCGGGACGCCGGGCAGCGGCCTTTCGTTCCCGCCGTACTACCGGCCGACGCCGTCGGTCCGCAGCAGGCTCAACTACTTCCCCGGCAGCGAGACCCTGGGACCGGATGAGATGCGGATCTCGTTCGTCGGCAGCTGCCCGTTCCCGCCCCGGCGCGAGCAGGCCGGCACGTGCATCATGGTCGAGCTGGGCAACGGCGACCGGTTCTTCTTCGACTTCGGCCCCGGCTGCGTCAAGAACATCCTCGCCATGGGCGTCCCGGTGCCGGAGATCAACGACATCTTCCTGACCCACCTGCACGTGGACCACTACCACGACCTGTCCTATCTCCTGCCGTTCTCGGCCTGGGCCGGACGGTGGAAGCAGCCGCTGCGCGTCACCGGCCCGTCCGGGCGCACCCCGGAACTCGGCACCAAGGGCATGGTCGCCGGGATGAAGCAGATGCTCAAGTGGCACCTGGAAGCCTTCGACTCCTGCCCGATCGGGGACGGTTACGAGGTCGAGGTCAACGAGTTCGACTGGAAAGACGAGAACGGCATCTGCTACGACAACAACGGCGTCACCATCCGGCACTGGCGGCGCTCGCACACCAAGGACGGCGCCTCGGCCTACCGGCTGGACTGGAACGGCCTGTCGTTCGTGTGGACCGGCGACGGCCGGCCCGACGAGCTGACCGCCAAGTACGCCGCCGGCGCCGACATCTTCGTCACCGAGTGCCAGCCCGACCTGGCTCGCCTCAACCTGTACAAGTACGGGCTGCCGGAATTCCTCTACAACTACACCATCGACATCCACCACACGACCGATTACGCGGCCGGCTACCTCATGAAGCAGGTCAACCCGCGCTGCGGCATGGTCACCCACATCGCGTTCGACAATGACACCCTGAATGAGACCAGCGCCGACATCCGCGCTCACTGGGACGGGCTGTTCCTGTACGGCGCACCGGACGTGGTAGTCGTCAACGTCACCAGCGACGCGATCTGGCACCGGGAAGCCGCCCTGCCCGGATTCGCCGGCCAGTCCATGCCCAAACCCACCATCCTCTTTGGTGACCCACTGCCGATCGCCACCGGCAAGGGCGTCGTCCCGCAGCCCAAGCTGCCGCGCGAGCAGCAGCAGGAGCAACTGACACGCGACCTGGAGATCGACCCGAAGAAGTACTACCCGCCGGACGTCTACCGCGAGCAGCTCACCAAGCTCCCCGACCCGCAGGAAGTCGACCTCATCGAAATGGCCAAGATCATGGGAATTGACCTCAGCAAAATCATCAAATAGCCGAGCCGCCCACGGTGCCCCCGCCGTACCCGCCGCGGCGGGGCGCCCTGGGCCGGCGCGACTCTCCGGTCAGCGCCTCTCTCAGAGGAACCTCAGACAATCGACATTGCATACGACAACGGTAAAGCCGTACCGGTAACGATCTTGACCGGGTTTCTCGGGGCAGGAAAGACGACGCTGCTAAACCGCATCCTGACCGGGAACCACGGCCTGCGCGCGGGAGTCCTGGTCAACGACTTCGGCGCGGTCAACATCGACGCCGAACTCGTCGTCGGGGTGGACGACAACATGATCAGCCTGGCCAACGGCTGCGTCTGCTGCCAGATCCGCGACGACCTCATCGAGTCCGTCACCGCCTTGCTCGAACGCACCGAGGCCGTCGAATACATCCTGCTGGAAGCCAGCGGCGTCGCCGATCCCGGCGGGATATTCATGACCTTCAGCGATCCGGGCCTGCGGGACCGGATCAGGCTGGACAGCGTCACTTGCGTGGTGGACGCCGACCAGGTCTTCGCCCACCCCGAGTACCCGCCCCTGCTAGACCTCAAGCTCCGCCAGGTCGGGTTCGCGGACATGCTGATCCTGAACAAGGTGAGCCTGGCCGACCCCGGGCAAGTGGAGAAGGTCCGGGCCTGGCTCGACGATCATTTCAGCCGTCTTCGCATCGTCGAGACCGACTACTGCCAGGTGCCCTACCAGATCCTGCTCGGCGTCGGGCGTTTCGACCCGGGCCGGGCGGCCCTCAACACACAAACCGCTGAGCAAAGCTGCACCGAACCGGCCTGCCGTGACGGCCACCACGGCCACGACCACTCGCAGGTATTCAGCACCTGGAGCTACCAGACGGACCAGCCGCTCGCGCTGGAGGCGCTGCGGCAGACGATGCGCAAGCTACCAGGAGCCATCTACCGCGCCAAAGGGGTGATCTACACCACCGACGCCCCGCAGCGGCGGGCCGTGCTACAGGTAGTAGGAAGGCGCGTGGACATCTCACTCCAAGACACCTGGGGCCACCGCGAACCACGCACCCAAATCGTAGCCATCGGCGCGGCCGGCGGCATCGACGCGAATCTGCTAGAAGAAACATTCGCCTCCTGCATTGCGCCTGCCACCGCGAGCACATGATCGTGAATGGGAAGGCCCGACATGGCAGTCGACGTCGGACCAGCGGCTGGGACGTTCAGCGGGCTGATGGATCACGTTACCCAGAGTTTTAGTTCGCCGCCTCCGCTCCCCGGTCACCTCATCCGTGGCGGGTGATGTGGCCGCGGCGGCGGTCCAGCCAAAGTAGGAGAGCCCGCGAAACCCCCGCGCGGCGGCAGCCCAGCCCGGGCCAGTGAACGGAAACGATGATGACCGAGGTATCTCTGGATGAACTAGGCCCCGTCGACTACGTCGTTGTCGAGTTCCCGGCGGGAGCGAGCAACTTCACCGGTGAGATGGCGGCAGAACTACGAGCGCTGGTCGACTCCGGCACGATCCGGGTTATCGATGTGCTGATCCTGACCAAGGACGCAGACGGCGCCGTAGAAGCGACCGAGCTGTCCGACGCCGGCGACCTCGGAGAGCTGCAGGCAATCGAGTCCGAGATGGGAGAACTCCTCGCCGCCGAAGATGTCGAGCACCTCGCCGCTGCGATGGACCCGGGAAGCACTGCCGGAGTGCTCATCTGGGAGAACCTGTGGGCCGCGCCCTTCGCAGCGGCGGCGCGCCGGTCAGGCGGCCAGCTGATCGCCGACGGGCGGATACCCATACAGGCGATCATCGCCTCGATCGAAGCCGACCAGGCAACCGCAACCGCAGGAGACTGACAATGCCACTCAGGCCAGCACGCGTCGGAAGAGTCGGCGTCATCCGCGCCCCGGTCGCCAAGACCGCGGTAGTGGCCTCCGCCGTGACACCCGGGCGCGGCGCGCCGGTCGCCAAGACCGCGGTAGTCGCCGCCGCCGTCACACCCCGGGTGGGTCGCCGCCGCCGAATTTAGGTCGATCCACCCAAGCAACGAGAGTGCCGCGGGCCCGCCGATACCCGCAGGCAGATGTAGGCGTGGGCATTTGCTGGTCCTGTACCACCTCTCCCGGCTGCCGGGCGTAACACAACGGACTTCCTGGTGACCGTCGCATTGACATGCGAGCCGAAACCATCGGCACGCCCTTTCATGGTTCAGCTTCGGCATCTGCCACCGCAGCGACAGCTCCCGACCGCCGGATCGGTCCGGTTCGATGGCCGCCAGGTGTGGCCAGGCGGCCGACCGTCTGGTCGGCATCGGCGGGCCTGGCCTGGTCGGCGAGACCTGGCCGCTGGCGCCTTGCGCGCGCGGCTTGCTGGCTGTCGAGGATGAGCTGCTCGGCAGCCTGGTCGATGGCGGCTGCGCGGCGGAGCCTGGCGGGGCTTCTGATTCCGAGGTCATGCAGCGCGCGCTCGACGTGACCGGGCACATCCCAGGACGGCCATCGGCTGGCTGCCGGCTCCGCCGCAGGCCGTCGGCGGCTCGCCGGGAGACCGCCGCCGGAATGACCGCGGCACGCGCGCTGGCGAGTATCTCGCTGGGCGCACCGACAGTCACCGCGACCTCGGCCACAGCGGCAGCGGCGCGGGCACTGGCGGTCCTCGCGTCACGGTAGCTGAGGAGCACCTGGTCAACACGGCCGCGGGGAGCAAGCGCGAACGGGTGAGGGACGTCCGATTTCTCGGGGAGGCTGCGGGTGGGCACGAGCAGCCGGCTGGCGCCCGCGGCGGTGCGTATCTGGTCTTCGTCGGCGGCGGCGAGCTGGGTCAGGGTCTCGGACGCCTGATGGGCGGCGGCGATAACGCCGGACAGGTCACCGGGCTTGGGGGCGAGCGCTTCGGGGGGGCGGAGGGCCTGGGACGGGCCGCGCTGCAGGGTCCATCCGGGGTCGGCGTAGGCCAGCCGCCCGGTCCACAGCGCCAGGTCTGCTGACTCGCCTGCGGCAGGTGAGATGGCGCCGCAGGTGTCAGTCGTGATCTGGCTCCATGCCCGTGCCGCATGCAGCCAGGCGTCGCGGGCGTTCCCGGCGGCGTCCGCTGATTCCTGTAGCCCAGCGTGCAGTGGGGCGTCACCGTGCGCGGCGGCGCGCGCGGCCAGGCCGCGCAGCAGGATCTCGCAGTTGTGGCTGATGACGGTGGCGCAGCCGGCGGACTGGCGCAGCGAGTCCACGGTCATGCCGTGGGACCAG
>Ga0116102_1001007_pt1 | contig 10711 bp, 9 predicted proteins | sample June2015DPH_4_50_FD_89822 | JGI IMG/M metagenome (GOLD analysis project Ga0116102, IMG submission 89822) | Peatland microbial communities from SPRUCE experiment site at the Marcell Experimental Forest, Minnesota, USA - June2015DPH_4_40 | ecosystem: Environmental > Terrestrial > Soil > Wetlands >... | reverse complement strand
GCGATACCTGAGAGCCATATTGTGGAAATTGCTAAGCTACCCGACCGCAATGATCGAATTGCGCGTGCCGTGGATCTGTTTACTGCAGAGGTGCAGTACCTCGCGCAGAAAAATAGCCCACACGTCATAGTGTGCGCGGTCCCGGATCAACTACTCGGGATGATGGAGGCGCGGGGTGCAAACGACGATGAAGAAGATGAATTGGTTGCGAGCATTTTTGAGTCAGACTTGGACTTCCACGACATGCTTAAAGCATATGCGATGCAACAGTACCGCATGCCCATCCAAATAGTTTTGCCACTCACATATGGCGGATCAGTGAGACCGTCCAGTCAGTCATCGCGCCGTAGGAGAGAGCTCCAAGATGAGGCTACTAGGGCTTGGAATATCCACACGGCACTATACTACAAGGCGCGCGGCGTCCCTTGGCGGCTTCCCCGCGAATCAGCAGATCTCACGGTGTGCTACATAGGTATAAGTTTCTACAGAAGTCTCGACGAGAGCGCCCTCCTCACAAGCGTCGCTCAGGTTTTCAACGAGCGCGGAGAGGGAGTCGTCGTTCGGGGTGGCAGCGCCAACATCTCGAAGGAAGACCGTCAGCCTCACCTGCCGGAGCAAGAGGCATATGACCTTGCGACGCAGGCCCTCGCGAGGTATCGCGAGGAACACAAGACCCTGCCTGCCCGAGTTGTGGTCCACAAGAGCTCAAGGTTCGAATCTGGTGAGCGACAGGGATTCGAAGCAGCACTTCGCGAAGGAAATGTTTCCAACCGCGACTTCCTCTGGGTATCGCACTCGGATACCAAGCTATATCGGGCGGGAAGGTATCCGCCATTACGCGGCACGCTACTAAGGTTGGATGACCGCGAAATGGCTCTTTACACGCGCGGGAGCGTCGACTTTTTCGAGACATATCCTGGTCGATACGTGCCAACGCCTTTGCGAATTCGGTCGGAGAGCGCCGATCAAACCCAACGTTTTCTTGCGAATGAGATTCTTGCGCTCACCAAAATGAATTGGAACAAAACCCAATTCGATGGCGCAGAACCCATTACCCTTCAAGCTTCGCGCAAGTGCAGCAACATACTTCGCTACTGCAGCGCGGGCCGCGCTATCGAGCCACGGTACAGCTTTTATATGTGATTGCTTTCAAATAATGAGCGGTGTCACTGTGGAAGTCCTCGTTCGCGCTTCGGAAATCGGTGTTGTCAACATCGTCAGCGGTTCATTTCGGTGGATTATGCGTCCGGCCTGGGCAACTACGGGAATTAACTGCTACGCGATCGCGCTGTGGTTATCGATTGCCCACTTGGTGTAGCCAGCGGTACTGCGAATGGCGGGGGTGCGGAGGGTGGCATCACGCACGCACAGCACCCGAAATTCGGTCGGCAGGCGATTCAGATACAGGCAGATGCGGTCGAAGTTGGTGTCGGAAGCGCATCGGGCCAGCGCGGAAGCTACCGCGTATTGCGCGGCGGCAATCTCCGGCACCGGTTCCTGGGTTGGGTTCAGCAGAATAGCATCAATGTTGGGCAATTCCCGGAACATCCTCAAAAATGCGGAGAATTCCGTGGCCGCGCCGGTGCCCACCGCACCTGCTATGACTTCGTGCTCAATCGTTGGGTTCGAGTGCGAGTCGAGGGAATCGAGAATGCGTGAGACAAACTCCCACGAACGTGGCGATGGGAAAGCGTTGGCATCACGGTAAATGTGGGGCTGAAATTGGTCAGAAGTGAACCGACCGGAATCACGCCTCGGTGAACCCTTGCTGGTCAAAGCCTTTCCTCCGTCCTACCACAACTCTTCTTTTTTCTTGAAACCAGTTCTCTCCTTTTTGCGGCTGTGCCGTCTAATTGAGCATTTGGTCGTCTTCACTCGCGCCAGTTGGTCGCGGTGGAGAAGCCAGCTGTTGTTCTGCAGATGCGTTAGCTCGGACTCACTGAGGAGGTCTCGCGCTGGCGCTTGCGTGCCGAACGGGCTATATCACAGTTTCGAAGGGGGCAGACGGATTGGCCTCGACCTGGGTGGATTTCAACGCGCTGAAACGGGTCGTCTCAATCGAAATGGCCATCGCGTATTATGGCTTAACGCTGCGTCGCGTTCATGGGCCCTATCTGCGTGGTCGGTGTCCGCTCCCAACTCATGTTTCGAAGAGCAGCGTTCAAAGCTTCATCGTCAACACCGAGAAGAATGTGTGGGCTTGCCATTCGGATTCTTGCGCGGCCTCACGTGGTTGGCGGAGAGGCGGGAACGTGCTCGACCTCGTGGTGGAGATGGAACGTTGCTCCATCCGCGACGCGGCGCTCAAGCTTCAGGAGCGGTTTTCTGTCACGCCGGTCTCGAGCGAACGGATTGTTGTCGCCACCGGGGGAGATAAGACATGCACAGTGGCTGTTGCGGAAGAAAACAACAAGTCGCTAGCGTTCGAACTCTGGGCCGTTGATCTGGACCACCCGTACCTCGCCCAGCGTAGGGTGAACTCGAACACAGCCGCATACTTCGGCGTAGGTTTCTATGCAGGGAATGGCTCGATGGAAGGTCGGATAGTCTTCCCCGTACACGATGAGACCGGAGCCCTGGTGGCCTACGCTGGAAGGAGCATTGGACCAACCGAACCGAGATACAAGTTTCCGGTTCGTTTCCGCAAGTCGCTCGTGCTATTCAATCTTCACCGCGCCGTTCGCCACGGGAAAGCCGTTATCGTGGTCGAAGGGTTCTTTGATTGCCTGAACGTACATCAGGCCGGCTTTCCATGCGTGGTTGCGCTCATGGGATGTTCGCTGTCAGCACGGCAGAAAGCGCTTCTTCAACAACACTTCCGCCAAGTCACCCTGATGCTGGATGGTGATAATGCGGGACGCCGGGCCGGCGCCACCATCGCCGCTCGCCTCGTCACCAAGTTGGCCGTGCGGGTCGTAGAGATTCCGCTTGGTACCCAACCGGACCAACTCCCCGCAGATCAGATCTGCTGTTTGTGCGATCCCGATTTCTTTTGACGTGCCCGCTGACCCAGATGATTACTGTTAACCGTTCAGTTGGATTGCCCAGGGACGATCCCTTCGCCGCAGACTCGCTGCCGCCTGGGTACAGCTACCTTGTGGACGATGAAACGCACTGCGTGATTGAGCCAGCCTTGCTTTGGCTGTGCCATCAATATCCTCCCGCCAGAAGCATGTGGCGGCCGACGACCGTGGCGAACGCGGCCTACGATCTGTGCGATTGGTGGCGGTACCTCGCGCACGCTGGAAAAGCGTGGGACACCGCCGACGAGCGCGATTTGGTCGCCTACCGCGATTCCATGCTTCATGCCGTTAGTCCGCGCACGTGTGAGCCCTATGATTTGCGCAGCATCCGGCGGCGGATGGGGACGGTAGTCTCGCTCTACCGGTGGGCCGCGGAGAATGGCTACTACAGCGGCAGATTCCTCGATCAGCAGGAGATTCGAAAGGTGGTCAGGCCGATCGACGCGGATCCGTTGGCCCATACGTCGCCAAGTGTTAGAGCGTGCCGATTGTCGCGAGTACTCCCTCCCAGTACAAGATCCGCAGACGATCATGTCCGTCCACTATCGAGTAAGGAATGGGCGCTGGTCTCACATGCGCTCGGTCCCTTACCGAGTGAACTGCAAACGGGTGGCCGCCCATCTCGCGACCGCCTCGGGGCCGAGATCAGTCTGTGGACTGGGTTGCGCGTCGACGAGATCGCTGGCCTCACAATCAATCAGGTCCGCGATCTGACGCCGGACCCTATGGGACCACATGCGGCGTTGAGGTTGCGCGTCGTGCGAACCAAGGGATTACGTCCGCGCTGGGTGTTAATCCCCACGCATCTCGTGCTGGAACTAAGGCGTTATATCGACGGAGAGCGGGCGGAATGCATCGTTGTTGGTCGACGCCACGGCCTTCGTGCGAATCCGGAAAGTCTCTTCGTGAATGGCAATGCGTCTCGTCATGACGCAGGCAAGCCGATACGGGCTGAAACACTTTCCCGTGCCTTCACGGCCGCTGTACGGACTGCCGGGTTAACCCGCAGCGTCACCAAAACCGACCCTGAAACCGGCGCACTCTATCAATCGGCAGAGGCAGCACATACCTTTCATGACGCGAGGCACACATTCGCCGCATGGATGTATCACGCGGAACGCGCCGGCGGCAATGCAGAACCATGGAAGATCGTCCAGGCGAGGCTCGGTCACAGGCAGCTCGCGACCACGCTGAACACATACCTGCGCGTGGTCGATGACTATCGGACGGAAGTTAATCTGAACGTCTACAGGTTCTTGAGGGAGAAATTTGGGAATTAGCCGCCCCATTGCAACGCGTTTCGCTCAACTGGATCGACAGAACCCTTCCCAGAGAAGTGTCTCGCCGAACACCGCCGTCGTGCCGATGACTCACGTTACTGCCAGACGGCGGATTGAGCGCGGGAAGAATAATGGTGTGCCGTTCCTTCGTGCTGTGTTCCCACGACCCGGATGGGCTGAGCCACAGGTCATTGATCTGAGCTACCTTCTCGACCTGCCGCATCTGGCAGGTCCTTTTTCGGAGGCATTCTCCGAGGCCTACGCTCTTCGAGCATGGCAGACACGAAGCTTGGCTTCAGTAGCATTGCGCACTTTCTGCGCTTATCTGCTGCAGAATAACCTCGCAGCCATCCGGCTGGTAGCCCTCACAACCGCGCGCCTAAACGGTTTCGTGAAGTGGCTGAACCAAGTTGATCCAGCCTCTGGTCACGCACGCTGGGCCGTCCGAAGCCGCCAGGGCTACTTCGCTGTGGTACGAATCCTGGTCTCATGGCTGGCGCGTCACGCTCCGTGGATGCATGAGATGCCCAAAGGCCTGTGTATACCCATGTTCTGTTGGCCGGGGGCCAAGCGTCAATCGAGCCCGGCTCCTGTGCTGACCGATGATGAGCTACGCGCTGTCTATCGCGCCTCTGTTACCGAGGTTCTCGAAACTCGCAAGCGTGTTACCGAGGGTGTCCTGCTTATGGAAGAGGCGCGCGACCGCGTTCCCACTCGACCGAGTACATATCGCGATTACACCGATCTGGGCGCCTGTTTGGCCGCCCTTACTCAGGCATTCCCAGATTCGGTGCCGAACTACGGTCGGGTTCTGCAGGAACATCCGTTCCTGTTCCGGGCAATAAAGAAGAATCATGGAGGTCTACTGGCTGTGCGCTCTGTTTTGTACCCCGATGATCGCCTTCTCGTGCCCTTCGTACTGCTCCTGGCAATTCACACCAGGTACAACCCTCAAACTCTTCTCGACAGCAACCTGGAGGATTGCGCGATCGAGGAGCGGCTGGGTCAAAGGGTACTTGTGTTCCGCGCTTACAAGGGGCGTTCCCAAAGCCGGCAACTCTCCATCACGCCCGTCGAGCATGAGGCCCCTGACAACCCCGCTTCAATCGTTGCGTTTCTTCGAGAATGGACTCAACGGGCACGGCGGTTGGCCAGGCCCCACCTTGCGAATCGCCTGTTGCTATTCGTTCCGCGACAGGCGCACCCCACGGTCACCACGTACAGCAACTATAGCGCCAACGGCCACAGCAGCACGTGGCGCATCGGGTTGCGACAGTTCTGCAAAGATTACGACTTGAAGCCCTTCTTGCTTGCCCAGATCCGCCCCACGATGCTCGACCTGGGTACGGTGTTGAACAGCGGGGACCTGCGTGCCGCGCAGGCGCTCGGCAACCACCGGCGTGTGGATACCACCTACGTACACTACGTAAGTGATGCCCAACGCCAGCGCAATGCTGAACGGCTTGGCGAGGTGATGGCGTTACGCACTCGTTGGCGCGAGACCAACGGCGGCGTTGATTCGCGCGAGCGTCCCCACGATACTGACCAAGGGGCCGCCACTCCCGGATGGAGTTGTCTCGATCCCTACGACTCGCCGTTTTCCTCCAGGGGAAAGCTCTGCGATGGTTACGGCTTGTGTCCGCTATGCCCGCTCGCACAACTCGATCTCCAATCCCCGTACGCTTGCGCCCAAGCGCATAATCTGCTGGAGGCCGTGCGCCGCACTCGCGAAACCATGGCCCCCCAGGCATGGCTGGCCCGGATGGCTCCAATTGAACGTAGGCTTTCCCGCTTTTGGCTGCCCCAATTCAGCGCCGCCGTACAGTCTCGCGCACGCCAACTCGATGTTCCGGTTCTACCACTTCCGGAGTGAACACCCATCGATGCCGATTCCCTTCACCACGCAAGAGATCGCAGCGAGTGATAGCGCCAAGATCCAAATGGCAGCGGGAGCTGACGATTTTCCTGTATCGCAGTCGAGTCGCTTCGGCGATGCAGTGTGGAGGCTGGACAGCACTACGCCTGGCCAACACCCAGCCCAATCATCCATTCGCTGGGAGTTCGAGCTGCCCGACGGATGCCTTTTCACCGATCCCAAGCATGCACGGCTACGTTATTCCCTGAAACGGTTTGCATGGTCGCTCTTTGCTGATCCGCGGCAGGGACCTCCAATGGCGCCTGGGAGTGCAACTCACATCTCTCGGGCGTTGCGCTATCTGGTCAGATGGATGGTCCGCCGCGATTACTCAGCGCTATCGGAACTCAATGCCACGGCCAGCCAGGAATACCTTGAAGATTTAGCGAGAGATCTCGCCGAAGCAGACGAGACAGACCCCGAGATCATTCCGGAGGCGACGGGAAGCGACGACGGCGCCTCTCCCGGAGGCAAGACAGTCACCAGTGTAGTCGGACGGATCAACATTTGGAGACTGCTATGGCGGCAGAGTGGCGCTTTGAAGGATGCAGGCATCGACCCCCTGCCTAACGTGCCATTTGCCGGACGTTCGCCAAAATCTTTGGCCCATGACTTGGCTACCAAAACCATGGGTTGGATCTCGCCGATTCCAGACGAGGTCGCATTACCCATTATGGCCGCCGCACATCGAATGCTTGGTGTCCCCGCCGCTGACGTCATCCGGCTGCACCGACTGTATCTCGATGCACGTGCCGCCGCCTCTCACTGCTCCGTTGGCAGACAGGCGCTGCTGGCAGGCAAGGCGATCGCCGGCTTCGCATTCTCGCCCATCGAGGGTCAAAACTCCCCGTGGCGAGTTTCCCTGTATCCGACTACAAGCCGACGGCTGCACCATGGCGCTTGGCACACATCGCATCTCGATGTGCACCAGGCGCTTCGGGCGTTAATCGAGGATGTATGCGCAGCCTGCATCATCGTTCTACAAAGTGAGGCGGGAATCCGTATCAACGAGGTCTGTGGGTTGCGGGCCGGTACTAACCCGGACACCCGATTGCCAGTTTGCATCGAAGTCCGGCGCAGCAAGACGGGCTTGCATGAACTCTTCTTCCTCAAGGGAACTCTTGCCAAGACGCGTCCTGCTCCCGTCGAAGCTGAATGGCTGCTGGGGGCCCGACCCGTCGGCATCAAGGAAATTCCAGCACCGGTGCGTGCTGTCCAGGTATTACAGGAGCTTTACGCTCCGTTGCGCAGCTTCCCGACGAATGGTACGCGGTGCAAGGACCTCATTGTCCAAATGACGTGGCCAAGGGGCTTACCGAAAAATAGCCGCATGATTGGAAAAATCCTTGGGGGGTGCTTGCTCGCCTACCAACGCCAGTTCATTGGGACCTATGTCGACCTCAGCGGACTACCAGACCGCAACCGGCATGGAGAGAATCTAGCCCAATACCGGACCAGCCGCGGCGCATGCCTCCGATCCCACTCCTGGCGGAAAACATTTGCGCTTTACGTGTTCCGCACCGACTCCCGGATGATAGCGGCGATCGCTCAGCAGTTCCACCACTTGTCGCTAGCCATGACCGAGCAAGGTTATCTCGGCAGCGACCCGACCCTGTTGGAGGTGATGGACAGCGTCCGCACCCGCCAAACTGCCTTGTTCTTTTATGAAATGGCTCGTGGCGTGCGTCCTATCGCTGGCCGGATGGCGAAACTCATCGATGCGCACCGTACAGAATTGGAGGGCATCATCGCCGGACTCGAGGAGCGCGAGGGCTTGTTCGCCATGGAGCGATGGGTTGCTAAGCAGGACCTGCGTATTTGGTTCTCGAGCCACGGAAAGTGCTTCCTGCGCCTGGCACCCGGGCAAGCTCGGTGCCATCAACTTGCGGGCACGGCGCACTGGGCGAACCGCGAGCCGAATTACACCTACCGAAGCCCTGAGGTGTGCCTGGGGTGCCCAGCGTATGCCATCGATGGCGAACATGAGGTCTATTGGGTGCGCCGTTACTTGGAAAATCAGACCGCCTGGATGAAAGCCGTCGCGGGTGGATTCGAAAAGGATTACCGCATTTCGGAGTTTCGCGCCCTTCAAAGCGCTGCCGTTATGCAAGCGATTGGCGTCGGGCTACCTCGGGTAGAGACAGAGACAAGATATGCAAGGGCCAATTGAACATTCCGCACTGCGCCCGATCGAGCAGGAGCTTATGGAGGCGCTGCAGAGACTGGTGGACCGGCGCCCGCAAGATCCCGACTTGGCTCGTAAGGCTCAACGCGGGACGCTCAAGATCAACGCGAGCACTGTGGCGAAGGAGGCAGGCCGATCCCGTACCCTAGTTAGTCACGAGCGCTGTGCGTACCCGCGAGTACGGGCTGCCATCCTTAATTACAGGAACCCTCCCAACCAAGCCACCTCCATGGCCGAAATTAACCGTCGCCTGCGCGGCGAAAATGCAGAGCTTCGGCGCAGTATCAAGCTTGCGCGGGAAGCAATGGCGGCAATGGTCAGGCGCATGGAGCGCGTGAAAAACGAGGCGGACCGGGAAGTTTTGGCCGCGCGACGCCGAGAGCAGCGCGGGAACCGTGATCCGAATGAGATAGCCGGAGTCCGGCCGGACCAGGTAACACCCACGATTTTAAACTTGGTTCCGCGGTCGGAATAGCCGAAAGTGGCACATCTCAGAAACCGGCGGCCCATGACTTGGCTACTTCCCATCGCTGAGAAATCCAGCGGAAAAGCATGGGACCTTATGCAAGGACATGGTGATTTCGGACGGCCCATTTAGTATAGCTTGCTGTGCACTTTATGGCCGGTTCCCGCAGGGTGGCGTCCCGCACGCACAGCACGCGGAACTCCGTCGGGATGCGGTCCAGATACAGGCAGATTCGATCAAAGTTGGTGTCCGTGGCACGGTGAGCTAAAGCGGAAGCAACTGCATACTGCGCCGCCGCCGCGTCGGGTACCGGCTCACTCGTGGGATTCAGAAGAATGGCATCTATGTTCGGGAGTTCACGGAACATCCTTAGAAAACCGGAAAATTCTGTCGCTGCACCATTTCCGACAGCGCCGGAAAATAGCTCGTGCTCGATTGAGGGATCGGGAGCGGATTTGAGGATTTTGGAGACGAATTCCCACGAGCGTGGGGATGCGAAGGCGTGGGCATCCTTGTCATACGAACTCAACAACTCAGGCCTGAACCGAATGAAGGCAATGACCTCCGGCCGTATGTCCGCATTGATTGCCCACTCAGACCAGGTCTGCATATCGACTTCGAATTCTAAGTGGACGAAGCGGTTGCGCAAAGGCGTGGGCATTCGTGACGTTTGCGCTCTATCCGTTTCGCGGTTTCCGGCGGCCACAACGACCCAGTCGTTGGGGAGCGTGTATTCGCCGAGTTTGCGGTCTAGCACCAGTTGGTAGAAGGCAGCTTGGACCATTCCCGGCGCCGCGTTCAGTTCGTCGAGAAACAATATTCCGGCGCCGTCACTCGGTAGAAAATCAGGCGCCGCCCATTTCGAGCGCCCATCCGGGCCCAAGTAAGGGAGCCCACGGATGTCTACCGGATCGAGCAATAGGGCGCGTATGTCCTGCAGAGCCAAGCCGAGCTCGTGCGCAAGTTGTCGCACCACCGAGGACTTTCCTATTCCTGGCGGTCCCCATATGAAAGTTGGTTGCTGGGCTACGATCAGAGTTTTCAGAGCCGATGAAATCGCACTTGCTTTCATAAACACCTCGAATGCGATGTGATTTGGACGGCAGCGGTTCCAATAATGACCAGAAGGCGGGGCCCATCAGCTAGCGATTGACGATAACGACTCGATTTATCAAAGAGCTGCACCAGCTTACTAGGTGTGACTGACCAATTCAGCCTCACATTACACGGTCGAAAGCGCTAAGCAGTTCCGGCCGGAAGCGAAGGAAGGCAATTACCTCCGGACGAATCACCGCCTGGATTGCCCATTCCGACCATTCCTGCACATCGACCTCAAACTCCAAATGGACGAAACGATTCCGTAGCGGAGTCGGCATCCGTGTCGTCACTGCCCGGTCCGAATCGCGGTTTCCGGCAGCGATAATTGCCCAGCCATCGGGTAGGGTGTATTCCCCTAGCTTGCGGTCGAGGACCAACTGATAGCAACTGGCCTGTACCATGGCTGGCGCCGCATTCAGTTCGTCCAGAAAAAGAATGCCCGTCCCGTTCTGCGGCAAGAACTCCGGCGTCGCCCATTTCGACCTGCCGTCGCTCCCCAGGAATGGCAGGCCGCGCAGGTCGACCGGATCGAGCAAGAGTGCCCGTACGTCCTGGAGCGTGATTTTCAAGGCTTCGGCAAGCTGACGGACTATGGCGCTCTTTCCTACGCCAGGTCCTCCCCAGATAAAAACAGGTCTCCGGGCTGCGACAAGGACGCGTAAGGCCTCAGATACGGCGGATGCTTTCATGACGGTCTCCTTTCAGGCTGAACTGGAAGAAACCCTGTAGGTTGACAGAGTTCGT
>Ga0116102_1000994_pt1 | contig 10783 bp, 12 predicted proteins | sample June2015DPH_4_50_FD_89822 | JGI IMG/M metagenome (GOLD analysis project Ga0116102, IMG submission 89822) | Peatland microbial communities from SPRUCE experiment site at the Marcell Experimental Forest, Minnesota, USA - June2015DPH_4_40 | ecosystem: Environmental > Terrestrial > Soil > Wetlands >... | reverse complement strand
GTCATCTTTGGGCCCCTAACACCAAGTTGGCGGGGAAGCCCCTCCCTGACCGCGACCAGCAAACTGAGGCAGCAGACGGGCCACTAGGGCCCGAACCCTCTGCGGAGATTTTGGGACACCGCGGTAGGGGTTTGGCTTGCAGGAGGGTGATTTACCAATTAAATTTGCTGCAGCCCCACCCCGCAATACGGTGGAAGCCCTGGGTTCGACCCCTACGACGCCCTCCTCGGTAACACTTTTCCACTTGCTTTTTCTGCATGAGTCAGTGGGTCCGAGACCGGTTCTGCCGAGGTCCGCGGCGACCTTGTTCACTCCACTACATGCCAAATATAGGCGCCGATCGGGTGTCGCCACCATGTTGCGGACCACACCGCCACCGGATGGGATCGCCTTCGTACTGAAACTCTCTGACTTGGGATCGAACTTGACTAGCGTATTGGGCTTCACACCCGATTCGCTATACCAGACTTCGCCATCGTGTGCGATTGCGATTCCATACGGTTCTGACTCCGAGCCGCCCGGCGACAACCATTCTTTCAGTAGCTTTCCGCTTGACGGGTCGAAATGACCGAGAAACCCGCGCGCGAAATCGGTGTAATAAACCGTGCCGTCCGGCGCCAGTGCGATCCGCCTCGGACGAGCACCCGCCGCCGGCAAGGTGTATTCGCGGATTCTCATCGTCGGGTCAATACTGGCCAGCTTGTTTGTGCCGAACTCGCAAAAGAAGGGCGTGTTGTTCTGCAAGATCACAATGCCGTAAGGCACGGCGTGCGGGGTAGGCAATTTGGCCAGCATCATCTTGCCGGTTTTCGGATCGAGACGCCCGACATAGTTGGTCTCTTCGTTCGTAAACCACAAAATGCCATCGTGGTCGAATACGGGCGTGTGTGGATCGATCTTGGCGCCATCCGCTGGGCGATACTCTGCGATCTCCCCACTCTTCGGATCGAGTTTGCCGACATATCCCCCGGAGATCGCGGTGAACCAGATGTTACCCTCTTTATCGGCGACCAGCCCGTGCGGACCGGAATCGGGTGTCTTCAAAGGATATTCCTTGAATTCTCCGGTCTTCGGATCGAGTCGTCCCAACTTGTTCGCCCCTTGCCCGGTGTACCAAAGGGACCCGTCAGGCGCGACTGCCGGATCGTGCGGCCGTGATTTCGGCGTCGGCACTTCGTATTCCTGGATCTGTACATCCAGCATACCCACTGTCACGGAACCAGCGAGCGTGGCGGCCAGCATGAACAAGCACTGTTTGAGTAGAGACATAGATGCTCTCCTAACACGAAAATTGTAGCCCTTCGCCGAGCGGGTCGGCGACAAGATCGTCGAATGCTTCACGGAGGGTGCCGTCTCCGCGAGCGAAGACAGCGAAAAGGAAGGCTCCAAAAATTAAAGGGCGACCGAAGCCGCCCTGGAGATCGGTGGAGAACTTACTCGATAACTCCCTCAGTTACATCACCGAGTCCGTCGTCGAGGACGTAATGTGTGTAGCCCAACTCCTTCGCCGACGCGAGCACGCTGTTTAAAGCCTCGCAATCCGCCTTGATCTGAGCATCAACCTCATCCTCTTCCTCGTCCGAGACCACTTTCGCGACTTCCATGATGTCAAGCGGAGTGTCTGGTTGATCGCACGGAGAATCGTAAGCCCACACGCTATCCACCTCCACAAACAAACCAGACCTATCACGCACGGGGGTGTCCGGATTGATGCTAATGAAAACAACCTTGTGCCCCGCCGCTTTCAGAGCCTTGTATCGACGCGTGACTTCCTGTCCTTCTTCCTGTTGTTGTTTTGCTTCCGCTTCTGTTTGCATGATAAATTCTCCTGGGCGCACAAAGGCGCAAGTAGCTTGCTTAGATTTTTATGTGTTTTGAGTTTCACCCTTAACTATGAGTGAATATAGGAAGTCTCGGATATTAAGCCCCCGAGCAGGCATCAAAGTTGAGTATTGCACCGCTATACCGCGAAGTCAAGCGTACAATGCAAAGCCCCGAGTTGCATTGCGGACCTGCCTTGAAAGGTGTTGGGCAACCAGAACTGAGTTTCGGTCATCCTTCCGTTCTACTTCAACAGATACTCCTTCGCGAACAGCACCGTGGCGTAGAACTGGTAGTCGACGTTCTGCTTCTTGCGGAAGCCGTGCCCTTCGTTCTTGCCCAGCAACCACCACACGGGAGTCCCGTTCTGCCGCACGATCTGCACCATCTGCTCCGACTCACTGGCGGGAACCCGCGGGTCGTTCTTCCCCGCGATCACGAATAGTGGCTTGGTGATGTTCTTTGCTTTGTTGTAAGGCGCAATCCGTTCCAGAAACTCACGCATCTTGGGGTCGCGCTCATCCCCATACTCCACACGGCGCAGATCCTGGCGATACCCAGATGTATGCTCCAGAAACGTGACCAGATTCGACGGCCCAACTACGTCCACCGAGCAGCAGATGCGGTGGTTGTAATTCGTGGCTACGGCCAAGGTCATGAATCCGCCGTAACTGCCGCCCGTGATCATCACCCGGCTCGAGTCCAGACCAGGGCGCTGCTGAATCCAATCGAGCAGCGTGCCAATATCTTCGTACGACCCCTCGCGCAAGAAGCCGTTGTCGAGCGAAAGAAACGTCTTGCCGTACCCTGTCGAGCCCCGCACGTTGGGGAAAATCACCGCGATGCCAAGCTCGTTGAGCCAATAATTGTTGCGGCCCAGAAATCCCGGCCGAAATTGCCCCTCGGGACCGCCGTGAATATTCACGATTACTGGCCGTTTCCCGGTAAACCTGGCCGGCGGGCGGTAGAGAAAACCGCTGATCATGCGGCCATCCCAACTCTTCCAATGGATCAGCTCAGGCTCCGGGAGGTTTGTCGTATTTAGACCGCCGGTTTCGCTGAATGTCCACCGTTCAACTTTCCCGGTTTCGACGTCTAGCGAGTAGACATCAGAACTGGAGCGCGCCGAAGATAGATTGAATCCCAAGTCGCGGTTATTCTTGTTCCAGGCCACGCCCGAGATGATCCCTTTCGGTAGCTTGGGCACGGATTTTTCTCTTCTCGTAGTGGTTCCGAGCAAGTGCAGCACGCCGAAGCCGTCCTCGTTGGTTACGAACGCAATCATCTTGCCGTGGTCAGAAAGGTCGAACTCGTCTACGTCCCAAGGAATGTTGCTGGTTAGGTAGGTATGCTGCTTCGTTGTCAAGTCGATGTAGGTCAGCCGATGAAACTCAGAATCCTTGTCGGTCGTGGTATAGATCCCTTTGCCATCCTTGCTGAACTGTCCACCCGCATAGTTCACCTTTACGTCGCCCTTCGCCGTGAGCAGCGTCTTTTCTCCTGAGTTTGCATCCATCAACCAGAGATAACTCTCTTCGGCGGAAACTTCGTTCAGAACCAGAAGTTTCTGCCTATCCGGAGACCAATCTAACGGTTGCCAGCCTCCACCGTCGAGCCTGGCCAGCATGTGATCGCTCTTCGGATCGGCTGGATCCATCACCCAGATGTCCACGTCATTGCCATCGCGCCTCGTCGAGCCGTAGGCGATCCTCTCGCCGCGTGCCCACACCATTCCGACATTGCGCGATTTCCCGTCAGTCAAAAGCGTGACATCGCCGCTGTCTATGTCATATCGATAAAATTGATAAAACTCTCCGCCGCCAACATCCTTACTGAAAACGAAGAAGCCGCCGCTCTTCGGATTGAATTGAGCCGCAGTCACCGGATCTGGATAAAACGTCAACTGGCTGCGATCACCGCCCGGCATCTTCACCAGATGAATCTCCGGCACATCGGCAAAGCGCGTCGAGATCAGCATCTCCCGCCGCTCCGGATGCCAACTCGTCAAGCTTGCGCCGCGGTAATTGCCGTAGCGCTCCACGCTCGTCGCGAGCGAACTTGGGATCGGAGGCACACCTTCCACCGCCAGATTCTCATTAGGGACGATCTGATCACTCTGCGCGCAGCACAGGGTGGTGAACAGAAGGACTGCCAGCAAACGCGGAACATGTTTGATCACTGTGGTTCTCCTCGATTATTCGAACGGTCCCGGAGACGTTGGGTTAACCATGCGCCGCGCAAAAATTTCACGGTTGACGCCAATCCGGTCAGCAGATGCGAGTCGACTATTCGCTGCAACGAACCACGCCTGGCGACGCAACAGGCTGCCAAACGAGCATTGTAGCGTCACGTCGTGCCGCCGGGAAACTACTGCAACGAGCGCGGAACAGCTCCATATTCTGTTACCAGGCGTGTCGCCGTATACGGTTATCCCAGCGGTCGAACGGAGGGTGCAGGCCCGCGGCAGCTACGATTCAGGCAGATCATGAAGAAGATCGACATTGTGTTCTCGGGCCGAGGAGGCATTTTTTGGAAGAGCGGGCTCACCCGTTCACGACTGCCGATCCCCGCTCGAAACCCATATCGATCTTCTGTCGTCCAGCCTGAATTGCTGCCTCAATCGCTGAGTCTTGTGTGGGGAAGGTGTCGGGCAGGTAGAACTGCGTTTCTGTCACTCCACTCCCATCGTGTTCTTCGATGGAGAACTCCGCAGAGAAAACGTCCCTTCCACTCGGATAATCGTGCCTCGATGACGTAGCCCTTGTATCCCTGCCTGCGCTTCTTCACTGCAACCCCTTAGATAGATGGTATACGTTTGACACGACCAGCAAAATTGTGAAGAATGCCTTTTTTTCGGGAGGAGTTCATGCGTTGTGCAACGTTGGTGTTAGTGGCTGCGCTTGCGGCAGTGGCGCCAGCAGTGACGCAAAAAGAGACTATGGCGCCGACGGGGGATTGGCTTCACGGAATCACGACCGGGAAAAATGTGGTGGTCGATATGACGTACCCGGTGAACGAGAAGTTTCCGGCGTGGCCGGGGGATGACCACGTGTTCGAGGCGAAAGCGAATGCGACGATGGAGAAGGACGGATACTTCACGCGTAGCTTCTGGATGCTGGAGCACTATGGAACGCACATGGACGCGCCGGCACATTTTCCGCCGGGGAAGATTACGCTCGATGAAATTCCAGACGCGCATTTTTTCGGGCCGGCGGTTGTGATCGACGTTCGCGAGGAGGCGGCCAATGATCCGGATTATCGGCTGACGGTTGTGCGGGTAAAAAAGTGGGAAGCGGAGCACGGGCAGATTCCGAAGGGCGCGATCGCGGTGTTGCGGACGGGATGGGGTTCGCGTGTTCCCGATGTGGCGCGCTACCGGAATATGGACGCGAACAAGGCAATGCACTTTCCGGGGTACTCGGCGGAATCTGCGAAACTGCTGATCGAACGCGGCGTGGTGGGGCTGGGGATCGATACGCTGAGCGTCGATTACGGCGCGTCGAAAGACTTCGAAGTGCATCGCGTGGACCTGCCCGCAGGACTCTACAACCTTGAAAACCTGGCGAACACAGAGTCTCTGCCAGAATGGGGCGCGTATTTGGTCGCGGCTCCGATCAAGCTCGCAGGCGGGTCGGGCGGGCCGGTCCGTGTGTTCGCGGTGCTGCCTCCGAAGTGAACACTGAGATAGCAAGCAGCTGCGGGGTATCGACGCCTTCGTGAAGCGAAATGAACTGAAGTAACCACTTGTCACTTAACAGCCGAACGCGCCTTGCGAGTCTTCTTGTTTGCCATGCTCCCTCCTCCTATCGATCGCCGTGTCCTATTGAATTTCAGCGTAGACGCTTTTGACGAATCCGGGGGCGTTGGTGTTGGGCCGGTCGGGATGCTGCGTTTTGAGGTCGGCGCTGAGCTTGTTTGCCGGCGTCATCGGGCCAGACCCGAATACTTGCTGGTGACGGCCTTGGGGTGCATATGGACGCAACCCGTTGGGTAGTCCGCCATCACGCTGTTCACCCATGCTTGTTCCTCTTCGCGATTTATAGGGCTGGCTAGTTGCTCCAGTACTGTTCCCAACCATATGCACCCGAGGTCGTCGCGCTGCATCCCCAAGCGACCCAATGCCGTTTCCGCCACAAGCATTCACTCGCACCGAATTGCCAGTACTGTCTTGAGCTCCTCAACGCGGGATCGCACCCTGTCCAGACCCGTCATGTGGGGAGACGTAATCGTGACCAAGACTATGCGATTAAAGGACCGTCCCAAGCGGATCGCCGCCAATGTGGAATCCCGGCCACCTGAAAACAACAACACGCATGTCAGTGACGACGAAGGCATCGCAGAGAATTTGGATGGCGTTATGCTAGCGGAAAACTGGCGCATTTGAACAAGGAAGACACCGCAAAGTCCCTTTGAATTCAGTATATTGCGGAACTCATGCAATTCTTGCCCCAGCAGGCTTTGGAGTTCGCCAGAGCTGACGAGCCACCAAAGCCTTCAGTGGCAAAAGCGGACCCGAGACCCGTTACTCGAAAAGGCCTGGCTGCGCAAGGGCGTCTACGGGTTTACCAAAGTTGCTCAACCCTACGCCGACGAGCCGATAGCGTTGCTGTGGACCCAGGGCCACCCGTTCTCGCAGCCCCAGCGCGATGTCCGTCAACTCCTCGCATGAGGAGGGAGGAGAGCTTGGCGTATGGCTGCGGGTAAGAATCTTGAACTCGCTTGTCTTCAGTTTGAGGACCACCGTGCGCGCTATGCGTGATTCTTTGCGGGAAGCAGACCAAAGCTTTTCTGCAAGGCGCCGGATCATTGGCTCCGTGTCTATCAACTGCACGTCGCGCTCAAAAGTATCCTCCACGGAAATGGATTGCGTCGGCCTGTCTGGGACGACTTCACTGTTGTCGACACCGCGGGCGAGCTCGTGCAGGCGCAGACCATAGCGACCAAAGTGCTCCTCTAGCCCGGCCAAGTCCAGCCCTCGCAAATCCGCGACCGTCTGAACCCCGAGTTTCGCAAGCTTCTCTCCCGTCACTTTGCCTACGCCGGGCAAGCGGCCAACTGGCAACGGCAACAGAAAAGCATCTACTTCGTCGGGCTGGATTACGAAGAGTCCATCGGGTTTGCGCCAATCAGATGCGATTTTTGCCAGGAACTTGTTCGGCGCCACGCCCGCTGAGGCTGTCAACCTCAGTTCCTGGCGAATCTGTTCACGAATCGTTCGCGCAACAAGCGTAGCTGTGGGCAAGCCGGTCTTGTTTTCTGTAACGTCCAGGTACGCTTCGTCCAGCGACAGTGGCTCAATGAGATCCGTATGGCGCTTAAAGATCTCGTGCGCACTACGCGAGACCGCGCGGTAGCGTGTGAAATCCGGGGGGACAAAAATCCCCCCGGGGCACAAGCGTTCCGCCTGTACTGCAGGCATGGCGGAGCGGACGCCGAATGCCCTGGCCTCATACGAAGCAGCACAAACGACAGAGCGTCTAGCCTGCCAGGCGACAATCACCGGCTTGCCGCGCAGGTCCGGGTTGTCCCGCTGTTCGACGGACGCATAGAACGCATCCATGTCGATATGGAGGATTTTTCGCACAATCTTCTGGCAACAATACTATTTTGTGCCCAGAACACTTTGAACGTGTATCGGGTCCGATCGCAAACCGCCCTTGTTGTAGATTCTAGGAATGCATGCCGCTTCGTGTTTCTATGCTGTACTCGCGGTTTCCGTGCTCTTCGTGCATGCGCTATTCATTTTGTGGGTAGTCTTCGGAGCTTTGGTGACGCGTTCGCGCCCAATTCTTCGCTGGTTGCATCTCTGTTCTCTTTTTTGGGGAATTCTTACGGAATTGCTTCCTTGGCCGTGTCCTTTGACTGTGCTAGAGAACTGGCTTGAAGCCAAGGCTGGAGTTCAGCCGTACCAGGGTGGGTTCCTACTCCATTATCTGGACAAGTTGGTCTATCCGGACATCTCTGCAACAGTCCTGACGATTGCAGGGGTGCTCATCTGCGCTCTGAACCTTGCGCTCTATGGCCGGCAGATGTGGATCGCCCGGCTCCGGTAGTTTCCGATGTGTCAGCATTCCTGTCGTGTCTGGCGAAACGAAACCAAATCCCACATCCCATCAGGCGTCGATGTTTGTTGTCGAAGAATATAGAGGTTCCCGTCATCGGCGCGAACCTTATAAAGGATGCTCCCTGGGTTGTACCACTGGTCCAGCACCGTCTCGACGAGATACTGTCTTCCTTTGAGCCGGAACCGAATAGGTCGTTCGTCAGCCTTTCGGCCCGCATAACATTCCACATTTAGCTTCATCAGTTCCATTATCGTGCAGAGCCGCGGCCTTGTTTGGAGTGACCAGACCGTTGCCTTTTTTTCGGAGTCTGTGGGCGCTTGGAAAAGTCAGCACAATCTCGCGTGGTGTCATTTCCAGTACCTCCGGGGTGGTCAAGCTTGCCCGGTCCTTAGGAAGATTCCCGCCGAAAATACGAGCTATGTTGAAAAGCGAGCGGCTCCCGCAGACTAGGCATATATCATGGGGGCTGTCACTGACCACGTCACATTCAGCGCACAACACGGCATTTTGTAGCGCAACCGCATTGAGAACCCGGCCCCGTTCAGGCGCACCTTCCATCTCCGAGCTCTTCATCACAGAACCTCGCGCGACGCTTAACTTTTTAACTCAATTCTACAGACTGATGGCGAGCGCCTTCGGCGACACGCCAGCGTTTCAATTCGATCACCTGCACTCATTTTCGTGTTCGTCCTGGTTTGACTTGTTCAGCGGACGAAGCGTCTTGGCCGTAGAACTGCACCGTTCCATCCACGACAACGGCAATGTAGCGCCCGGCGCTTAGAAACTGCATTACCTTCTTTCCTTCTCGTGCCAGTCGCGCCCAACGCGAAGTTGTCTTCGGATTTTGCTCCAGACCTCGCAACGCCTGGTCCTCAAACTGGAAATCCACTTCGCGCAATCCCAATCGACTCGTGCGCCGTATCGGAAACCTCATGCCGTTGACGGTGACGAGCTTCGACTCCTCAACTAAGGCCTGACGCCACACCGAAATCAAAGTCTCTTCTAAGCTCGCGGTCATCGTCTTCCATCGTCAATTGAATTTGCGAACTCGCCGTCGATCCTTCTCATGATTCGTTCGGCCCATTGAACTGCGGATGCAACCAGCGACTCCGTACGCGGACTCGACCGGCTGTCAAACAGATCCTCAGTCGTCTTTAGATGACGCGCGACGAGGATGCCCGCGATGATCCCCAACACACGTTTTCGCCCTTCTTCCATTCGATTCACTTTCCTGGGCGGAGTCCCGTGTCCAAGACATCCCATAGCGGCCGCATGCTTTTTCGTTCCAGCCGACCCATTCGATGTTCGAATCGTGCGTTGATCTGACGATATGCACCTGGGCTGATTGTGCCGGTGCGGTTTGCACGGTGGAGTTCATCGAGCGCTTGGCGAACAATCACCCGCGCCCGGCGTGGGTCGCGGGCATTATGTTCGTGGTAAATCGCCAGTTGCTCGTAAGCCTCATAGCCCTGACGCGAATTGCCCAACGCGCTACTCCAAAGTTCGCACGCCACAGCGAAATCACCGCCGCGTTTCGCCAGCCGGGCAAGAAAGCGCCGCGCCGCGCGGTCAGTTTCGGTGGGCAGCGTGGAAGAGGCGATCGATTGTTCGTAGAGTTTCCGTGCGCGGGTGGCATCCCCACGCCTTTCGCAGATTCGGGACACTCCAAAGAGTTCAAGCCCATCCTGTCCCAGTCTTTCAGCATCGCTTAGTAGCGAAAGAACGCGACTTGAGAGCCCTGCGAGACCGCGCAGATCCATCTGGTTGTGATGGAAAACCGGTATGAGCCGCTCGGGCGAAGCGCCACGCACAAAATCCAGATAAATTTGCGGGATCAGTTCGGATATCAGATCTGCGCCTCGGTCCCATCCGAGCACGTGGCGTTCGAGCTCAGAGAGCCGTACCGATCCAAGCCGTAGCCGCCATAGATTTCGAGCTGGATGAAGGAAATCCAGATGCGCTCGCGGCGCCGGCGGAGGAATCTTCCGGCTCATGCGATAGCGGGTTTCGAGTAACGGCCAGTCGAACGATTTGCCATTGAATGTAACGAGCACGCGGCGCTCGGCGAGCCGCTCCCCTAACGCGAACAGCAGAGAGCATTCCTCACTGTAGTCGCGCATGAAAAACTGTTCGACCTCAAGGCCACCGCCTTCCCACCACGCGATGCCGACGAGAAATGCATACGTGCCGCTCCCCCCGGCGAGTCCCGTGGTTTCGACATCCAGAAAAAGCCACTGCTCGGCATCAGCCACGTCTTCCGTTGCATTGGGCACTAGCAGCCGTATGGCCTGGAGATTCGGCGTGCATCGCGCAGTGTCGCCGAACCAGCAATGCAGTGCGAGATGTTCGCCATATTGATTTGCCTTCGTTGAGGCCCCCAGAATCTGCTCCAGCCTCTCCGATCCATCGGGGACTACCCGGACCGTTTGGTACGGTTGGGTCTGGACATGTGGCAGCGCAGACTGCCATCGGAGTCCCGAGGGCGCTGGAAGAGAAGGAGGCTGAAGCGCCTTCAGCCGTGCAAATCGGTCATGCATGCCTTGGCTCACTTTTGCGCCGGGTCCACTCTTCGAACTTTTTCGTTATGCGGTGGAACAGGGTTCTGGACACAACCGCCCAAGAATCGCAAGCGCCACCTCTTTCGTCTTCTCGCTTCGGTCACCGGCTGGCCCGACACAGGAGGGACACCCGTTCTCGCAGGGACAAGCACTGATGAGTTCGCGCGTGCGTTTCAGGAGCGTTCCGTAAGTCCGGTAGAGTGGCTCACTGAATCCAATGCCACCCGGATACGCATCGTAAATATAGAGATTGGGTTCGAAGAGTTCCGGTATCTTCGACGGATTAGCATCTGGCATCGTATAGTCCTCCCAATTGATCTCGCTGGCCGCGCTCGGCGG
>Ga0116102_1000973_pt1 | contig 10886 bp, 10 predicted proteins | sample June2015DPH_4_50_FD_89822 | JGI IMG/M metagenome (GOLD analysis project Ga0116102, IMG submission 89822) | Peatland microbial communities from SPRUCE experiment site at the Marcell Experimental Forest, Minnesota, USA - June2015DPH_4_40 | ecosystem: Environmental > Terrestrial > Soil > Wetlands >... | reverse complement strand
GGATCGGAATCGGTATGGCTCGCATGAACAGACTCTGCCATAAAAGTCCGCTCGCCGCAAGCTACATTATTTATGGAAATGCTCTAGCGTGGGGTAGAACTGAACATACGTGCTGTCGACCGCGCCTTGATCGTGATGACATTGCCCGCACGCGGCCTTCGGGTTAGCGTGTGCTGTCTGGGCGGAGGAATCGAAGCTAAAGTAGGCCCACTTGTCCGTGAATCGGGCTGCATCTTTCACTTGAACGCTGATCCCCACCAACTCCGTTTGAAATTGGGATGTTTTATTGAGGGAGCCTTTGTTTGACGATGTCCTCTTCTCCTCAACCAAAACGGTTTTGTCCGGCCAATTTCCGGTTGTCAGAAACTGTTTGTAAGCTGAAGGATTCACAAAGACGTTCGTAAACGTCGCTCCCACGGCGGGCGACGGATTTTTGCTGAGACGGAAGCCGGAGGAGATGAACACCCACTCCCGGTAATCCTGCGGGCGCATAAGTTCATCCCCGTTTGTGTATTGAGGCAGATCTGCGGGCGGGGCCGGGTTGGGCACCAAGAGCGAACCTGCGCACATTGAAATTAGAGCAAAACATCCCAACAGCGTAGTGGCCTTCAAGTTACCTCACTTTCCTGCCCTGTTTTCTACTCCTCGCAATACCGCACAAGGGCTTCGAAAAAGAAGGCTGCGTGCTGCGACGCCGCCCGAACTTTGGCGGGATCAATGCGGGCAAGCAAATCAAAAGAGTGGCTTGACTTCTTATACGACCCCTTTAGAGTCGTGCGCGAAGCTCGCTTAAGCGAGGCTTGCGCCTGGGCTTTTGTTGTCAACTCCACGTTTGGTTGACGGGGCAACGCGCCTGCGCCGAATTGTCGGCCGTAGTACTCGAGGAGCGAATCCCTATCCGCCAGAAACCAAGCTTCCATGCACTGGACCATGAGGTGAGCTTGGTCTTCGGTAACGCCGGGCGGCTTCTTCCATCCATCGCCGGGCTTCTTCCCCAAGTGTTCCCACACGCGGTGACGGACAGGGCCCTCGGAGTCCACCAGAAGCATAATTGTTTGGTCGGGGTGATCACGCAGGGCAACGCAGAAGTTCTGGTAAGCTTTCTGCCGCCCTCCAGAGGCGATTACTTTGGGCGCGGATCCAGGCGTGGCGACCTTTGTGAATAAGGTGCGAAATCCTTCGCGGCACGCATCGGCGGTGCTTCCTTTGCCCCCTCCCTCAACATAAAGACGCACACTCACCAGCGGTTGCCCCCGATCTCGCCGGTCCGCCATAGCTCGCCCAGCCTGTAACGTTCCAGCCAGGAGGAAAGCCTGCGCCGGTCCAAACGGTGGAGTGTTGTCGACCCGTCTTGCTTTTCGCAAACTATCACGGACTCCGGGATGTCGGTGAGGTGGTCCACCAGTGCGTCAGAGTGCGTAGTCACGATCAATTGCATTCGTTTCGACGCCTCGATCAGTAAGTCGGCCAGCGGGCGAATAATGTCTGGGTGCAAACCAAGTTCAGGCTCCTCCAGGCAAACGAGAGGTGGAGGTGTCGGGTGAAGTAGGATCGTAAGCAACGCCAGCCAGCGCAGGGTTCCGTCAGACATACGAGTCGCGGGAATGCTTATTCGGTTCTTTTCCTCAAGGCGAATATCAACGAGGCCGCCCTGGATCGGCGTGGCGACATATACGGCGTCCTCGTAGAACATTTTCAAATATCTAAGTAGCTCAGGTCTGACGTCGGGATTGGACATGAATCTGTTCAGCATCATGCCAAAATTGGCGATATCCTCTTCGAGAAAATCATTCTTCAACTCGGCGCCGTACAGGTCCCGCATCTTTGAATACTGGCCAAATTCCCAGTCCTGATAGAGCCTGAAGGAGGCTAGCAGGCGTCCCAAGTAGGTAATCTCTGGAAATCGTGTTGGGTCCTTGCGTTGCGCAAGAACTGATTGTTGGGTGTCCTGTTCCTCTTCGGGAATGGCTTCCTTCGTGCCATTCGAATACACAATTGGTTCTCCCCCGCGGTACTTGAGGAAAGTCCGAGGAGTCGTTGCATCTTTGGGGAGGGCGGCCGTCTCGAGGAATTCGTCTGTTATTGCGAGCTTCCCGCCTCTCTTCGTGAAGCTCAGGGAATAACGCAAAGGAGTATTCGTGCGGCGGGGATTCGCGATGATCTCGAGCGATGCAACGGGGTTCTTTTGGCCCTTCCACAAACAGTCGGAAATCCCGCCGGTGTTGGAAACTGCATCGGCGAAGTCACCGGGAACCGCTTTCAGAAGCCCGATGACCTCGAGGAAGTTCGATTTGCCAGAGCCGTTCGGACCGATAAGGACGTTGAGGCGCCCCAACTCGACCTTAGCGCCCCTTTCTCCAAATGAAAGCAAGTTTTGGATTCCGAGACTCTGGATCGCAGGCTTCTTGGACATAGGTCACCCGGCCGAGGTTCCCCTTTGGGCATCCCCCGCTTGCTGTGAGTATAAACCCCACGGCCCCGTTTTGGAATGTTCAAGCGAAAATCCTCGGCACGGCACCCCTCTGAATGGAGGCCACCTGGTTTAGAATTACATTGAACCCAGTTATCCATTGAACTCTGAAGAGGTGGCTCGTGACCTTAGGTGATGCGTTGAATTCCGTGTGGCAACAGGCATTGGGCGAGAGGCGCGACGAGATTGAATTGGAGGGCAAGACTTATCGTGTGAGCGTTTTGAGGTCGAAAGGACTGCGCATGGTGGAATTTGAGTACGGCCCCCATGCCATAGTAGGTATCGAACAGAACCCCAAGACGGCGTCGCGCTGGGCGGAGTTGGCTCGTCAAGGTAACCGCATCATGCAGTTCAGGTGCAGCGGGCGGTACGTGGCAAACGTGTGCGAAGGAAAATTGCTGCGCTATCCTGCTTGGAAGGCCTTGGATCTCCCTGAATGACTCAATCCCGAATTTCGAAGTCGACCTTCGCGCTCCAAGGCCAATTCGCTGAATCTGAATTGCCGGGCTTGACGGGCTGGAGAACTGAACGGGCGTTGAGATTCTTCGGAACTGACCCCTCACCCGGCCCGCTCCGGCTGATGAAAGCGCCGGCAGCGGACCACCCTCTCCCCAAGGGAGAGGGCTGAGAACCAAGCTCGTCGACGGCCCTCTCCCTTGGGGAGAGGGTGGCGAGAGTAGCGAGCCGGGTGAGGGGTTTCTTCACATCGAGCCTGGCAATTTCGGAATTCCGGCTAATGCAAGCAAAGTTGTAACCTCGCGGCGAGATCCGAGCCATTGATCCCGCGATGACTAATTCGTAGCGGCCGGTGGAGTAGGCTGGGAAGGCAGAGGCGCGCCGCCTGGGTTGGAGTTCGAAGGCTGAGCGCCTGTGTCCGGGTTCAGCGTGACTGTCACAGGATTCTTCAAGCTGAAGCTAAGCTTGGTTTCGGACGGGATTTTCACCTGATCGCCGTGAGTACGGGCTTCCACTGCGGCGCCCGTGCCCGCGCCCGCTGCGGTGCCGATGGCGGCGCCGCGCCCTCGCCCGGCAATGGCGCCGATGATGGCGCCCAGCGCTGCTCCTCCCCCAACCGCTTCCGCAGTGCGTGTGCTGCGGGATGCCCCAGCTTGATCGTGGTAGTCAGTTTCCAGGGGGTAGGTCTGCCCGCCGGTCGTTACGCTGACCAACTCAACTTTGAGTTCAGAGCGGCCGCTCATGCGTCCGGCGCTCGAGGCCTGCACCAATCGAACTTTCGCATCGCAGTGACGCGGCAGCACCGTTCGGCCGTTCACCACCAAGGGCACGTCCAGAGTAGCTGCGAACTCGTCGCCAGTCCGGTTCCGGCTCGAGTCGATGCTGTCGATCATGCGAACAGAGAAGAAGGAGCCCGCCGGAATGGTGATCTGCTCGGGTGGCTTGACCACGGGAGGAGCCGGTGCAGCCTGAGGCGGCGGGGGCGCAACAGGCGCCGGTGGCGCGGTCTGTGCCGCCATTTCGGGTTGGTTATCGGCGGGGGTTTGCGGCGCGGCAGCCTGCTCGGCGGGCGCTTCACCATTGCTCGTGGTGGTGGCTTGGCGCTCGGGCCGGAATCTCTTCCAGCGCCCCGTTTGAGCTGCGGTCTTGGCTGCCGGCTGCGGTGTAGGCGGCTTGGGACTTTCTGCGGCCTGCGCCACCGGCGGCTGCTCCGACGTGGACGCGGAGGACACGACGAGTTGATTGATAACGCTCTTCACCCCGTCCGTGTGGCCGGCAATGCGTTCTGCCGCGGATTTCTCCAAATCCGTGTTGACCGATCCGGTAAGCGTTACCGTGCCTTTATCAGAAGCCACGTGGATATCGCGCATCTTCAATACCGAGTCATCAAAAAGCCTCGCCTGGATCTGAGTCGTAATTGCTTTATCATCCGGAGTCGAGCCCAGCTTGAAGGTGTTGCATCCGGCAAAGAGCAGCGCGCTCGCCATAAGGAAAACTCCCACCATTGATCGCGGCCTCGATACTTCTATCCTCTGCATCGGTGTCCTCCCCAAGCTTCTGTTATAGCGCGTCAATCTGCTAGGATTCAACTCCCCACATTTTGGATGCACGGATTATAGCGCGGTAGCGAAACCCGGTAGCGTCTCAGTTTGAATTCGGAGCGGCGAGTTTACCTCGCCAAGTGGCGGCGTGAAGCCGCCGCTACTTCAGACTGCGACACTACCTGAAATCCGCTTGTAGCCAGTCTGAGCGTGCTAGAATTACACAGTCCGATGGCGGAAAGTATCGAATTGAGTGTCGTCATTCCCGTTTACAACGAAGCGGAGAATATCCGGCCGCTCGTGGAGCGACTAGGGCCAGCTTTACGCGACGTGGCCGGAGATATTGAAATACTGTTCGTGGACGACGGAAGCACCGATCGGACCTTGGCGCTGCTCAAAGAAGCCCGGGAGAAGGATGCGCGCATCCGCATCGCGCACTTTCGCCACAACCTCGGCCAAACCGCTGCCATGGCTGCGGGATTCCGACTGGCACGCGGGAAAGCGGTGGTGACGATCGACGGAGATCTCCAGAACGACCCCGCGGAAATACCGCGCCTGGCCGGGATGCTCGGCGAATGGGACGCGGTCTGCGGCATCCGTGTTCGCCGCCAGGATACGCCCTGGAAGCGCATCTCATCACGCATCGCGAACGGTTTTCGAAACTGGATGACAGGCGACGACATCGTTGATACGGGATGCACGCTGAAGGCCTACCGGCGTGAATGTCTGGAGCGGCTGGAGCTTTATCAGGGCATGCATCGGTTTTTGCCCACCCTGCTTAAGATGCGCGGCTTCCGCATCACACAGGTGCCTGTGACTCACCATCCGCGCCTGGGCGGCAGAACCAAGTACGGGACGTGGGGCAGGCTCAAGAAGGGTCTGGCGGACGTCTGGGCGGTGCGCTGGATGAAGAAGAACTGGATTGACTATCAAGACGTCCTCGAAGTTGTCGAGCCCGGCGCCGTTCCGAATGGCCATGGGTCTTCGACCCACCCAAAGGAATGAATATCCTGTGCCTCGTCACTCCCGCGAAAGCAAGGGCCCATTGTTTGTGCGGAAGACAATTGAATCCCGCTCCCCCGCTTTCGCGGAGGACAAGTTTCGGGGGAACGACGTGATGTTGGAGAGCCCGCGGCGAGGAATTTCGCTCCGTTCAGAATGACTACTAATGGCCTCGGAATGACTGCATCGCGTGAAGTTTCCGGAGATACGTTGCGGCTAGCTGTGCCGTTTCTCTTGCTGCTGACGTTGGCAGGCGTTCTTTTCTTCGCCGGCCTGGGAAGCTTGCCTTTACTGGAGCCGGATGAGGGGCGGAACGCTGAGGTGGCGCGGGAGATGCTCGCCTCGGGCGACTGGATCGCTCCGCATTACGATGGCTTGGCCTATCTGGATAAACCAGTGGTTTTCTTCTGCATGGTAGCGCTTTCACTGAAGTTTGGCGGCCTCGACGAGTGGGCCGCACGTGCGCCCTCCGCTTTGATGGGATTGTGCCTGCTGCTCCTTGCCTGGATCCTCACGCTCAGGATGTGCGGCAATTCCGCAGCGTTGCGCGCCGTGGCCATCATTGCCACTGCGCCGCTGGTCGTGGTCTTTTCCCGATTAGTCATTTTCGATATGACGCTCGCCTTTCTTGTTACCCTTGCCATGGTCAGCTTCTGGTTCGCGGAGGTGGCTGAGTTCCAGCGCCCCGGTATGGACGTTCTCATGTTTTTAGCCATGGGACTCGCGACCGTCACCAAGGGTCCGGTCGGTTTCCTGCTTCCGCTGCTCTCGATCACTGTTTATGCGGCGGTGCGCGGCGAGTTACGGGAACTGAAACGCCTGCGCTGGGGGCTTGGCTTGGGAGTGTTCCTTGCCACCGCGCTGCCGTGGTTTATCTTCATTTCAGTTCGACATCCGGATTTCCCGCGCTATGCGCTTCTCGAGGAGAGCCTCGCCAGGTTCTCCGGCGGGCTCGTGCATCGCCAAGGTGGATTGCTCTACTACGTTCCGGTGTATCTGGCAGGGTTCTTCCCATGGAGCATCGTTCTGCTTTGGGCGGGATGGAGTCGGCGCAAGCGCTGGAAGGAATTTCGTGACAGGTCGTTCTCCTCGAATTCGTATCTTCTGACGTGGTCGGCGGTGACCTTCGCCTTTTTCTCGCTGTCGCGCTCACAGCTTCCCGGCTATTTCCTTCCAGCCATCGTGCCTTTGGGCATTTTGATGGCAAAGGCTTGGGACGACGTGGGTGAGCCGGCCGCGACGCGGGCCCCGGATTGGCTGACGGCAGGATTTGCGACGCTGCTGGGGTTAGGACTGATCGTAGCTGCTTGCTCTCAGTTGGCGATGCTTAATTCCGCTCGTTCCCATCTGGCGAGCAAGCTCCATCCGGATGTTTTCGCGATGCTAAAGCCCTCGGTGCTCTATACGGGACTGATTCTTGCGGTCCTGGCCGTGGTGGGGAGGAACGTCGCCGCACGGACGCGCGGGAAAGGGCTCTCCGTTGCAGCCCTGGCGCTTTTGGCGCTGGCCACGCCGGCGCTTCTGGTGCGCTGGATTGGCCCCATAAAAACTTATGCCGACACCAATTCCAGCCGGCGTTTGGCCAGCACGATACTTTCGAGCCCCGAAAAAGACCTTCCGATTTACGGGTTCTATTATTTCCGCACTAGCCTGCCGTTCTATCTTCGGCGGCCTGTGGGACTGGTGACCACCGACGCGAACGAGTTGACCAGCAACTACCTGGCGTGGCGAGTGGCCAAGATTCGGCGCGGGTTATCGCCGGAAGAAGTCCCCAGCGCCCTATCGCGCACCTTCCAGGATCTTGATCCCGCCCCCGTCGACCAGCGAAGCTTGCTTGATATCGCGCAGTTCGTCGGCTTGATCCGTACTTCCCTGCAGCCTCGGCTGGTCCTGGTGCGCAACACGCATGTAAGCCTGCTGGCCAACGACGTGGATCGTGTCGAGCCGTTGTGGGCGGGCTGGGGGTATTCGGTGTGGAAAGTCCCCGGGGGAAATCAGAAATCAGAAAGCAGAAATCAGAAACCTTAATTCTGACACCTGACTTCTGATTTCTAATTTCTGACTCCTGCTTTTCTATGTGCGGCATTTGCGGTCTCCTCAATCTCAAACTCGAACCTGTGGCCGGACGCGAGCGGATCGATCAGATGTCCGCCTGCCTTGAGCATCGCGGCCCCGACAGCCACGGCAAATTCGAACTGCCGTACGTCGCGCTGGCCATCCGGCGACTCAGCATTATTGACCTTCAGACCGGAGATCAGCCTCTCTCGAACGAAGCCGGCGATGTCACTCTCGTCTTTAACGGCGAGATCTACAACTTCCGGGATATTCGCCGCCGCCTGGAACAGAGGCACACGTTCAAAACCCATTCGGACGGGGAGGTGATCGTCCACCTCTACGAGGAGCAAGGGCCTGATTTTGTCAGCGAGCTGAACGGGATGTTTGCTCTGGCGCTTTGGGACGAGCGCCGGAAGCAATTGGTGCTGGCGCGCGACCGGGCCGGGGAGAAGCCGCTTTTTTATTGGCATCGGGACAACACGCTGGTCTTTGCTTCGGAAATCAAATCGCTGCTTGCCTACCCTGCGATTGGCCGCGATCTCGACCGGACGGCCCTGGCACAGTATTTCCTGCACGGCTATTTCCCCTCGCCGCGCTCGGTTTTTGCTGAAATCCGGAAACTCCCGGGAGCCCATCGCATGGTGATCCAGGGCGGCAAGGTGCAGATCGATGCCTACTGGCGGCTTCAAGACCATCTTCTGCCGCCCGGCAAGCCCAGTGTCACAGCCAAACAGGAAGAGAAGCTCGTCGAGGAACTCTCCCAGAGGCTGCACGAGGCCTGCGTTTCGAGGCTGGTCAGCGACGTCCCCTTGGGTGTGTTCCTGAGCGGGGGAATCGATTCCTCCACGCTCGTGGCGATGACGAGCCAGTTAACGCCTGGAAATGTCAACAGCTTCTCCGTAGCCTTCGAAGAGAAGTCGTTCAACGAAGAGCCGTACGCGGATTTTGTGGCTCGGCATTTTCATACCCAGCACCACGTCACCACGGCCAACGAGTCGAGCCTGCGCGAGGCCCTGAATATCCTAGCCGACCATCTCGACGAGCCGCTGGCCGATCCGGCGGTGCTCCCCACCTTTCTGTTGTCCCGCTTCGCCCGCCAGCACATCAAAGTGGCTTTAAGCGGCGAAGGCAGCGACGAGCTTTTAGGCGGCTACCCGACCTACATCGGAGCCTGGCTGGCAGGCCATTATCTGCGCCTTCCCCACTTCCTGCGTCATCAGTTCTTCGCACGGCTGAAGCGGTTTCTGCCGTTGTCTACGGGCGCGGTGCCGCTGGGGTGGTACCTTCGGCAGTTCTTCGATTACGTGGAAAAGACGCCTGCCGAGCGGCATGCGATCTGGTTCGGTATGACAAGTCCCGAGGGGTTGGATCAGCTTTTTGCGCCGGACTGGTGCGGTCCGAAATCCGCCAGTCAGGAAGCCCTCGCGCCGCTCGAACGCGTTTTGGATGGAGCGACGTTCGAATGCGACTTAGCGGAAATGCTTTACCTCGATTTCCGGCTCTATCTCGAAGATAATCTCCTGGTGAAGGTCGATCGCGCCAGCATGGCTTGTTCCCTCGAGATGCGGACACCGTTCCTCGACCACCGCCTGATCGAGTTCGCGGCCGGCCTGCCGGCGGAGTTGAAAGTCCGCGGCTTCGAGCTCAAGTACCTTCTTAAGAAAGCAGCGGTGAAGTGGTTGCCGCGCAAGATCGTTTACCGCCAGAAGCGTGGATTCTCCGTGCCCATCAGCCGCTGGATGCGCAAAGAACTGCGTCCCTGGCTTGACGAGGCCCTGGGGGAAGAGCGGTTGAAACGCCAGGGGCTGTTTAACGTCCCATATGTGCGCAGGCTACTCGACGAGCATTGGAGTGAACGGGCGGACCACCGGAAACTGCTTTGGGCGCTCTTCTGTTTTCAGCTTTGGTTTGATCGATGGGGCAGCTAGCGGCGTCTGCTCACGCACAAATTGTGAAGCGAGCCCTCTCCCTAGGGGAGAGGGTGTCCCGCACGGGCGCTTTCATCAGCCGGGGCGGGACGGGTGAGGGGACACTTGTCTAGGCCATTTCCCCGTCGATGTTTCCCCTGCGTTGACGCGAACCGACTCACGGCTAGTCTGCCGAAGATCCGCGACCCGTATCCGCCAGAGAGTGGCACGTCGTTCGGGGCGGGCCGAACTACGAACTGGATCCGAAGAGACAATTGGGACAAATCAATCCCTATCTGTCCAGGCTGGAGCCACTTCGATGAAGCAGAAACTCCCGGCTTCAAAGCTACCCGTGAGCTTGCGAGGAGGAGATTTGGCAGCGAGTAACCCCTCACCCGGCCCGCCACGGCTGATGAAAGCGCCGTCACGGGCCACCCTCTCCCCAAGGGAGAGGGCTGTCGCTGAACGGCGTGCGGGTTTTCGTCCCAAGGAATGGGCAGTGATTGAGAGGTACCGCACGCCCCGCCAGGTCCAGGCCTTCCTTCGCGACCTGCCATATAACTGGGAGAAGGGCGGGGAGACGCTGCGGACGTTTCGCGGCGTGGTGCGGCACTGGAGCGCTCATTGTTTGGAGGGCGCCCTTTCGGCGGCTACTATTCTTGAGCAGCATGGCTACCCGCCGTTGCTCCTTGATCTCGAATCCCAGGATAAGTTGGACCACGTTCTCTTTCTGTTCCGGCGGCATGGCAAGTGGGGAACGGTGGCGCGCTCCCGCGACGCCGGCCTGCACGGGCGCAAGCCGGTCTTCCGCACCGTACGACAATTGGTGATGAGCTACGTTGACCCCTACGTGGACGGGTCAGGCCGAATCACCGGTTACGGCGAGGCGGACTTGCGGGCCTTAGTGAAAGGCGATTGGCGGCTCTCCGAAAAAAACGTTTGGGAAGTGGAACGCGCCCTCATCAGAATGCCTCATCAGAAGCTCAAGACTTCGGACCGCAGATACGCCTCAATCTTGCAGCAGTTTCGCGCCTACAAAACGAAGCACCCCGAGGGGCCAGTGACGTTTTACTCCAACAAACACCTGTGGCTGTGAAGAAGGGCAGAAGGCAGACAAACGCTCTCTCTGAGTCTTGGATCCTGCGATTCGAATCCTGCTACGTCCGCGGCGATCACCTCTGTCTCCTCTTCACTCGGGGCGAGGAATGCTGACCTGCCCTTTAGGCCCGCGGCTTGTGCCGGCAGGAAGCAAAAGCCGCAGACCTTGGAAAGCAGGTCTGCGCTAGCCGAAAGGCAGATTTTTCGCGATGCGTGTCGATTCTTCTTGACACGTTTGAGAGCCCTGTTTTACTTTGCGAATGGACGCTGGATTTGCAGAGGTTTTAGCGATCGAGCGTCTGGATCCTCGGTAGGCGAGGCGTCCGCGCGACACACAAGCCACTGCCCAAGAGCATC
>Ga0116102_1000968_pt1 | contig 10916 bp, 15 predicted proteins | sample June2015DPH_4_50_FD_89822 | JGI IMG/M metagenome (GOLD analysis project Ga0116102, IMG submission 89822) | Peatland microbial communities from SPRUCE experiment site at the Marcell Experimental Forest, Minnesota, USA - June2015DPH_4_40 | ecosystem: Environmental > Terrestrial > Soil > Wetlands >... | reverse complement strand
GGCCGCGGGGGGAGGCAGAATCGTCTAGTGAGGGCATGCGGTGCGGTCGCGCGCTCAACTCGGTGCGCCCATGACAGCACGCACCGCCTCGAGCAGATCGCCGCGGGTCAGTGGCTTTGCAAGGACCTGCTGGACACCGAGCATCTGCGCTGTCGTGCCCGCGGCCGAGAGACCGGAACGAAACTGCCCCGAGATCGCAATCAGCGGTGTGCCAGGATGCGCGGCCTGAACTTCACGCAGCAGTTGCGCGCCCGCTTGTTTGGGCATGTAAACACTGGCGATCACGAGATCCTCTGTGCCTCCGCGCTGCACCCCGCGCGGCACGGCGTCACGCACCCGATAACCTGCCTGGCTCAGCCACTCCTTGAGCAGAGCGCGCATAAGATCATTTTCCTCGTATATCACAATGCCTGACATGGTTCTGATGCCGAACGTCCTGGGGCCCTCTTGCTCGCGTCGCCTGATCGCTTTGCCCGGTCGGGCGGGCTGCTCAGCGCCGAGGGCGAGAAGAATGTGCGGGACGCAGTCTTCGGCCTGATTTCGCGGCTTTCGCCGTTCGTTTCAATCGTAATGAGCGCAGGCGTCGGTAACGCTGGCGAGGACCAATGTCAGCTGAGTCGCCCGCGCAGCTTGACTGACGGCCTTTTAGAAGATCGCCACGGAAAACCTGCGGCGGCAATCGTCTGTGCTGGCCAGGGTGGGAATCACAGATTTCGCGCAGGTAATTGAACTCAAAAGCCAAGTTGGTGCCATTTCGCCTTCCGTACCCCATCAACGGACCCCACCCAATCGGCATGCCGGCGCGCACCTGTGTAATGCCTACAGACTCCATTGTCCTAAGTCTCAACTGGTCCGACAATCGGCACGCAGGTCACACGCGCAGCAGGTTCCACCGTAAGGACGCAGCGGTCGAGATGCCCGTGTGCCTCGACCCGGAGGTGCCCAAAGCGCACGGTGCCCTGATCGGCATTGAGCCTTTGATGTCGGACAGCGCCAGAAGCCATTGATGGGCCCGGGTGCTCCAATCAATGCGGGCGTCGCACGAACTGTGCCGCCGAGTTGGCCCACGGGATAACCCCACCGGAACCCCGCGTTATTTCGTTTCGAAGTTGATCGCCAGCTGCGCGCAGCCAGACACGGGCGGCCCGTTCGACGAGCTGTCTGGCCGGTAGTAAGCAGAACCCGATGCTGCGATTCTCACAGCGGCCTGATCCAGAGACGCCTTTCCCGAAGAGCGGACGATCGTCGGGTCCTGTTTGAGTCTTCCGGTTTCATCGACGCAGACACGCACAGTCACGCTGTTAGCCTGGCCACCGGAGTCATCCTGTCTCGCATCGGCCGCTACCTGCGCCGGCGCTCCCGCGATGGGTTCGGATGCTCGACTTGCCCCCGATAACGGGTTTTGCGAGGTCATCGCTCGCGTCTCATCCGCATTGCCTTGATTGGCCCACCTCAAGGCAATCTGCTTCCACGAGTCGATCGGCTCACCGTCGCCGAGCCGGGTTGCGGGTGCGAATCGAAGCCTGGAGACGCAGCTGATCGCCGCGGAATCCAGAGCATTCGAACCCGAAGACGACTTGATGGAGATCTGTGACGGGGTGCCACTGCTTGGGAGCCAGAAAACGACCACTGCTATGGTTCCCTCATCAGCGATCCGCAGATCCGGACACCGTGTCTTGGGATTGAATCCCAAGGACGTTTGCGCCCGCGACGGATTGTCGGGAACGGGCTGGGTCTGAGCCGCACTGATGTCTACTCGAACGCTCAGAACCACGCACGTGAGAGTCACACCAAGCCAATTATGCATCAGGACCGCCAATGTTGCGCACGGATGTCGCGATAGGTTGAGAGCATTCCCGAAGACGCGGTGTTGGTGCTGTACATGCTGTTTCGTGGTCCGAAGTGAGCGCCGTACGTAACTTAAGTGCGGCTGTTCCTATTGTCTAGTCTGCGCTGCGCTAGGCGCGTCGACCAGAAGAGGCGCATCATCGGTCTCGGGCAGTGCGCTCTCGAAAGGTCCCAGGGCAATGCACAGTGATGCAGATCGCAAAGCCGTTGAGAATGAGGTCGTCTTAGCAGTCAGACCGGATCCAGCAGTTGCCGCGCAACAGGGCGATACACTTCGTTTCACCTGTGTTTTAGCGCACTTGGATATAGCAAACCAGCGGGCGATTGCGATGAAAGAGTGGCAAGTCTTCGAGGGTATGCTCCTCGCGCTCTTTTTCTCGCACGATGGGTCCATCACTGTCTTTGGCTCAGGTGTATTGGTCGCTCCTGCAATCGCGCTATGCGCTTCTCATGTAATCGCACCTCACATGAATGGGCTTCTGGCGGGTCAAATACCAGTTCTCTGCTTTGGTGTTGCATCTCACGGGGCACAGGGATGGCGGGTGCGGCACATTAGGCTTGTGGACCGCTGCGACATCTGCTTTCTCTGTCTCGAATATTGTGCGGAGCTGCCGCCAGACAAGACCTTCTACCACGCCAGCATAACTACGAGACTCCCGGCGATCGGCGAGAACGTAGCCCTCACTGGCTTTCGTGCACCAGGGAGTTCGCTTAACGCAGCGGAACGCACGGAAGTCCGCGCCAATGTAATTGTTTCCTCTGGAGCAGTGACACAGCGCTTCCCTCTTGGTAGAAATCGACTCTTGGCCCCATGGCCCTGTCTAGAAATCGATTGTCCGGCCTGGGGAGGTATGAGCGGTGGTCCTGTATTCGACTCCAGAGGATATCTGATAGGGCTGGTGGCCAGATCCATGGAGACCGCAGATGAGCCATCCCCCACAGTAGTATCTCTGCCGTGGCCGATACTTGGGCACAAGGTCCAGGCAGGCTGGCCTCCATCGCCTGAATTGACGAACCGATCGCTGTTGGAAATCACCGACACACAGGCTTGCCGAATCGAGCGAGCAGATGCAGTTTCGATTCGAGCTGGCGAGCAAGAGGGACAAATAATTACGGAGTACACTCCTTGGACCTAACTATCGCAAGGCTGCCGTACATGACACTTTTCAAGATGCCATGAACTTGTTTAGGCGTGGCCGACTGAGAGACGAAATCCGCCAATCCGCCGGCAGTTCGGTCTCCACAAGCCTGTGCGAATCGAGTAGCTCCAATTGCCCCGGCTACTGAGTGTGGCCGGGGTATTCTGATGGCAACGGTCCGTGACGTTCAGGCCATTAGCGCCTTTAGAACGTTCCTTGGATCTCTCTCAATCGCAGTCAACAGCGCCTTCGCTGGCCCTGTTGGTTCGCGTCGTCCCTGTTCCCAATTTCGCAATGTGCCCAAATCCACTCGAAGTAGATTGGCGAATTTGGGTTGACTCAATCCCGTGCTCGCTCGCAGCTTCTTTATCGAATCTGCGTCAATGTGAAATTCCCGAGCCGGTGCCCGCTCTCCTCGAACGATCTCACCAGCCTGCCTCACGCTTTCTAGCAAAGCGTTAAAATTTGCCTTCTTCACTGCCTCTCCTGAAATATACCGTTATTGCCTTAGCTACTATTTCAATGCCTCTGCTGCCCGCCTTAACTGCCTCTTTTCCGCGGCAGTCAAGTCCGTCTTGACGCCCTTCCCGTAAACCATCACGAAGATAATCTGATCGGCGGCAATCCGCCAAAAGTAGATCACGCGCGCACCGCCGCGCTTGCCTTTTCCGCCGAGTGCCCATCGCACCTTTCTCATGCCGCCGGTTCCCTGAATCAACTCGCCCAGATCCGGATCGTCCACCAGGGCCTGCTGTAGCATCGCGTAGGCTTCGTCCGGCATCAGCGCGGTGATTGCCTTGTAGAAGTTATCGGTTTCCATAAAAACCATGGCCGAGACTGTACGCCACTGACGTACCATACGTCAATAGCGTACCCCAGTACCGCCCATACAGTTTGCTGCACCGCAGACTACGGGATGGACCAGAGCGCAAGCCTCCTCGGTTACTTTTTAGACCCGAACTGCACGCAGACTTGGCGGAGTTTCTCGGAAAAAGAAGTGAAACCCCGGCTTCCCAATGAGGCTACGTACACGCAATCAGTTGTGGATTGCTGACATCGTGCGCTCAGGGAAGAAGATTCGAAGCATCAACCTGGTCGAAGAACTCGACGCACTGTGCGCTGTGCTTGAAAACGCTGAGCACAACCATGCGCGCGTGCGCGGTGTCCACGTAGAGCAATGCTACCGTGACCCCGCATTTGCAGACATGCGTAGTCGGACGGGTACTCAGAACATACCGAAAGCCGTTCGTGTTCCTGCTACGCTTCTACGGTTGATTCCTCAAAATGCATACGTAATCCAAATTGTGAGCCTCAGGTTCTTGGTTCCGGGCGACCAGAGAGGTACTTCGTGTGAGTGACCAGTGCAGCAGAATTGTCGGTGGGACGCAGGACGTCTTCTACTCCCGCGCATCCAGCATGCCGTTACCGATGATGGCGCGTGCCGAGGGGGTCTGGTTTTGGGACGAAGACGGCAAGGCGTACATCGACGCATCGTCCGGCCCTATGGTCAGTGCGGTTGGGCATTGCAACCCGCGCGTCATCGACGCGATGATGCGCCAGGCGCGTACGCTCGATTACGCATATACGATGGTCGCACGAAACCGCGCCAATCTAACCTATGCGAACCGGCTGGCTGCGCTGGCAGGGCCCGGGTTCGAGCGCGTAAGCCTTTGCTCCGGCGGCAGCGAGGCCATCGACAATGCGCTCAAATTCGTGAGGCAGTATTGCCTCGCGACGGGACAAGCCACCCGCCACCGGGTGATTTCGCTCGATCCGTCCTACCACGGTGCAACTATCGGTTCGCTCGCCGCCGGCGGCAATATCGCGCTACAGCCGTTCTTCGATGGATTTGCCGTCTCGGCGGTGACCATACCGGCGCCCCTGTCGTATCGAGTTCCGGATGGGCAGACCGTCGAAGAGTACGCCGGCGATTGCGCTCGTGCCCTCGAGACAAAGATCGCAGAGCTCGGCCCAGAGAACGTCCTCGCCTTCGTGCTTGAACCCGTCGGCGGACTCTCGACCGGTGCCGTCGTACCGCCGCCGAGTTACTTTCGAGCGATACGCGATATCTGTACGCGGCACGGCGTGTTCCTGATTTTCGATGAAGTGCTTTGTGGTGCGGGTCGGACGGGGCGATTTATTACGGCCCACCATTGGGCGAACGACTTACCCGATATCATCGTGCAGGCAAAGGGCATCGGCGCCGGCCACGCTCCGCTCGGCGCCATGTGGGTGTCGGCCAAGCACGCGGACCAACTGGCGGCGACCGCAGGATTTGACTTTAGCTATTCCTATAACGCAAATCCAATCGCATGCGCGGTTGGGCTCGCGGTCCTTGACGAGTTCGAGCGGCTGGATCTATGTTCGAATGCGACCGCGCGCGGTGCGCAATTGCGAGCGGGACTCGAGCGGCTCAAAGAGCGGTACCCTATCGTCGGCGACGTACGCGGCAAGGGGTTGCTGCTCGCGGTTGAACTCGTCGCAGATCAAGCAACTAAAGCCTGGCTTCCCCTGGGGTTTGCGGCGACGAAGCGCCTGCGCATCCATGGCCTCAATCACGGCATCATGCTCTATGCCCGTGCGTCCGCGGGCAGCCGCTTCGGACAGTGGTTCATGGTGGCCCCACCGCTGACGATTGCTGAGGCAGAGATTGACGAAGTCCTGGATCGAACAGAAAAGGCCGTGAGGGCGCTTTGCGCCGAGGTCCAGCTTGCTGGATTGTTAGTGTGAAGCTGTCGCCAGTGGCCGGATCGAGAAGGTCCTTCAACGGCTGCTTAGGGTACGACACATCTACAACGCGACCGACCGGTTCTGGCCGATCAGCGACCGTAAGTCCAGCGACCATCAGCAATTGACGCTTCCTGACCCGGAGGAGACAAGCGCGTGCGTCCGCTATCGGGAAAGCCAGTGCGTGATTAGCAATGCGAGGGTCGACCTGTCCGACTTGCATTCTTGGTTTTTCGCGGTAGCCGACGTTGATATGCGACCGGCCGGTTCGCACTCCTGGCCGAGCGCTATGAGCGCAAGAGCGTGATGATCACCTCGAACTTGGTGTTCTCCAAGTGGGATCAGATCTTTAAGGATCCGATGACCACGGCAGCTGCAATAGATCGTGTCGTGCATCACGCCGTCGTGCTCGAGTTCAACGGCGACAGTCTTCGCGCAGAAGTCGCCCAGAAGCGCGCGGCTCAGGCGGCCAGCACGGCGGCTTCAAACCATGGACCCAAAACATGATGCGAGCCGTCCACGGCACCATCGCGCAGGATACTCAATGCGTTCAGAAGTTAGCGCCAGAGCTGCTGCCGCCTTCGGCGGCAGACGGCGCTACGGTGAGACCGATTAATGAAGTCCTAAAACCGGCAAGAATAAAAGTCGTCACCGGCAAATGTAGTTGACGTCAGCCACACTTACTTGGTTTACAGCTCTGGTTGCATTGTTTTAATTCTTTCTTATGCTGGCTGACTTGACCGGGCTTGGGGTTTCCGCAAATGAATTTTTCATACTCGAAGTAACATCTCCCGCGACAGTTGTCTTTTACCGTGCTACCACAGGCAGTTGTCAGAGTCAGGGTTGGGCATGGGGTCTTTTGATGAGTTCCATTGGCCGTAGCGGAGTGCGCTATGGGCGCAGCGAGAAACAAAGATGCTGCGAAGACGGCCACGAACGGGAATCTTGCTTTCATCACATATCCCCCTTACTGCTGCGAGACTTTTAGTATGACCGAACCCATTGGCGGCAAAACATGCGTCCCGGGTCGCTCGCAACGGTCTCAGACAAGCGTCCCGCGCTTATCAAAAGCTTGCCCTTAGGTCGGTAAGAGTATTTGAGAGTATCGCAAGTCCGACTCTGCGCTTCAAGTATTTGTCAATGGTTATCGGGACCAACTCGGATTCGACCCACACGAGTTCCTGTGCGGTCTACGAGCGGCCGCTTCGCGGTAATCACTTCAAGGCAATCACTGACCGGACATGGCCGGTCAGCGACCCTGTAACGCCGACCGCGCCCGCAACGGAAACGGCTAGCAAGGCCGCCACCACGAATCGTTTCATGAACGTCCCCGTTTATCCCGATGGGATCTATGTTGGACCTGCCCCCGTTTCAATGGGTGGGTAGTTGTAAGAGCTTTCGCTGTTTTGTAGATAATGCTCCTTTCCTGATTTTCAGGGAATTGATTTGTCGCTGCGGTGCTGATTGATGTTCTTGATGATTCGGATTTTCTGTTTCGGTTTTTCCCCTTTGTGATTTGTCCGAAGTAAGTCTGCTGCGCAGCCGGCAGAAGATTTTCAGGTTGTGTGGAAAATCCGACCGCGTAAGAAGCCCCAGGCGCCACGATTGAAGGGCACGCCTTGCCTCGGGTCAATCCTGCGTTAAGGTTCCGAAAGACTGTAGCCGGCCGTGGGTGACCGCTTTCGGGCGGGCATTTCAACGGCGCGAACGGCTCCTGTTGGCCGGCTATTGCCGCTTCGATTGAATAGCCGCCCCCAAGCGGGCGGTCAAGTCGGGCCGCTTCCTTGTAACTTCGGGATACTGTGTACGTGTGTAGGCACGTGGAAGTATCGGCGGAGCTAGAGGTCGACGCTAGGTTTCTTTCAGGGCTTTTGATGCGCCGGTTGAATATTTCATTTACCCTGCGGTCCCTCTCACATTAACTAAAAGCCGGAGAACAAATTGGCGAACTACCTGACGGTCATTCATGAATGCAAGGATTATCCGGCCTGGAAAAAGGCATATGACGCGGATGCGCCGAATCGCGCAGCGGCCGGCCTCACCGACATCCATGTTTTGCGCGAGCACGCCAATGCCAATCTGGTGGCACTTATGTTCGGAGTAAGCGATGTCGGTCGCGCCAAGGCATTTACCACGTCGCCGGATCTAGCTGCCACTATGAAAGCGGCGGGCATCATCGGAACACCAAGACTGAGGTTTCGACACGGTGATTACAAGCGCGCGTCCGCTGCCAATTACGCCACAATGACACTGACTGTTCGTGACTATGAGACCGCGCTCAAGGCTTATGCGATGGATGCGGCGGACAGGAAGGGCGCAGGCCTGACAGACCTCGCGGTGCTCCAGCTGGACGATGATAAGAACAACCTGCTGATCCTTTGGGGGGTCAGTGATGTCGCCCGTGCAACAGCGTTCTTCGATTCGCCCGCCTTGGCCGCACATATGGCCAAGAATGCCGGTGTAGTGGGTCCGCCCGAACGGCATTTCTGGAAGGCCTGAGGGCACACGGGTCGGATTAGCGAGGCGGCCGGCCGTTAGTCTCACAAGCAAGTCTTTCAGCGGCCTTCCTGGACCCGTCTAAGGGTCGTGCGTTTGTTTGGCATTCCATGGTCGGCTCCGATTGTTTCAGGGACAACCAGCGTGCCATCCCCCTGAACGGGCGCTGTTTGACCCGTTCCGGTCAGTCATCAGTGACCGCTATCGGAAGTGTTCGGAGCGGCTTGCGGCAGTTGCAGATGTTTTGCTACAGAACAGCTCGATGCTCGGGGCGAGGCCTGGCGCTCGCCCAAGGTGCGATCCATCGTGCGATGTCGCCGGTCATGACAGACAAAGAGCGCATTGCCCCTGGCGCGCGACAGGCGACTTCGCGGGCTTGCCTCGCTTGGATGGCGAGGGGCCCGGATACATGATGTGCAGTAGGCTGAGCTTCATCGGACAGCGTGGGCTGACCGGGTTCGAGCCAAGGAGGCAGGTCATGAAAGCAGTGCGATTCGACAGGTACGGTGGGATCGAGGTTCTGCAGGTCGCGGATGTGCCGATGCCTGAACCGTCTCACGGCGAAGCGCTGGTGAAGGTCAAGGCCGCGTCGATTAACCCCGGCGAGGCGAAGATCCGCGAGGGGCTGTTGCACGCCATGTGGCCGGCGACGTTCCCTTCGGGCGAGGGCAGCGACTTGGCCGGCATGGTGACGAAGGTCGGCCCTGGGGTCGAAAGCTTCACGGTCGGCGACGAAGTGATCGGCTTCACCGACCGGCGCGCCAGCCACGCCGAGTACGTCGTCGTGGAGGCGCAGAATCTGACTATCAAGCCGGCGAAGGTGCCCTGGGAGGTCGCCGGGTCGTTGGCGATTGCCGGCAGCACGGCTTATGCGTCAGTGCGTGCAGTATCCCTGAAGAGGGGTGACATCGTGGCGGTGTCGGGCGCCGCGGGCGGGGTGGGGTCGATCGCCGTGCAGCTCGCCACGCGCGCGGGCGCGGAAGTGATCGGCATCGCCAGCCCCGCCAACCACCAGTGGCTCGCCGCGCACGGGGTCAAGCCAGAGTCGTACGGCGCGGACCTCGCCGACCGGCTGCGCGAGGCGAGAATCGATGCGTTCATCGATACGCACGGGGGAGGCTACGTGAAGCTAGCGGTCGAGCTCGGCGTCCCACGGGGCCGGATCCAGACGATCATCGACTTTGCCGCGGTGCGCGAGTACGGGGTGAAGGCAGAAGGCAGCAACGCGGCGAGAAACGCTTCGGTGCTCGCGGAATTGGCTGCGCTGATTGCCTCAGGTGATCTGGAAGTGCCGATCGCCGCGACATTCCCTCTGAATCAGGTTCGAGCGGCCTTCTCGCTGCTCGGGCAGGGACATATCTGCGGCAAGATTGTGCTGCTGCCGTGAACGCTTGCTGACGAACATGCTGGTCGGGACGTGACGCTCTGCCGCCGGCCGTGACCGTCAGCTCTGGGGCAGCGAGAATACGCCTAAGAGCATATAGCGTGTCATATCACTTGCTTTTTACTCAAGCTTCGTGCGTACCGATACTTAGCGCCAGACTTGGAATGTCGGATAACCGTTGCAATGATGGGGTGGAGACGCCGCTCTGCCAACGTCGCAAAGTCTCGTTCCAATTCGCGATAGTTTTTAATCAAGGCGTCGCCAAATTCGGTGACTAGCATCCCGCCTCCGTCCTTGCCTCCCGTGCTTGCCACCGTCACGGGCTCCCGGAAGGATTGATTCAGGCTCTCGACCAAGAGCCAAGCACGACGATAACTCATCCCAACGTTGCGCGCCCCTTGTGACAAAGAACCGGCATCTCGAATGGCTTCGAGAAGACAAATTTTCCCCGGCCCAACACTGGAATGTTCTGCGAAATCGATCCTGAATCGAACAACAGGAGCAGCCATAGAGATTCCTCCTCACGACATCATAGCGAAGGCGAGTCTTCTGCAACTCATCTTGCAATCGGCCCCTCTTGCAGTGACCTCCATCTGCTAGCTCGCCCCCATCGGGACTTTGCGCTTTGCGACGTAGCTGTGTTATATATGGTCATATATAACGAGTTCTAATAGCGATCGCCGTTAGCAAGCGCAACCGTGAAAAGTCAGTCTTGGCTTTGGTAGTCATGAGCGCAATCGCGGGCATCGCGCGCCGGCGGCGGAAGGCTCGATCGACCATCGCGCTCGTTATATTGGTCTGAATATTTCGCTGTTGTGACGGCTTCTTCCGGGGGAAAGTAGAATGCGGTCTGTCTGGTGGTGCGCCCTTGCGGCGCTTGCTTCAACTTTCGTTTTGAATCACGCGGCGAACGCCACCGATCTTCCAGCCGCCGAACCGGCTCCGGCTGCTCCACCCAGCCCCGCAGGCTGCGCGAGCGAACATGACTTCTTCTCCACCGATTGCCCGCTGACCTGGCACGGTATCACCCTGTACGGCGTTTATGACGTCGGCGTGGGCTGGGTCAGCCACGGCTTACCGGAAAATGGCTATAACTATGAAGGCGAATCGTTGGTGAACCGCAACGGCAATCACTCTCAATTCCTCATTGCGCCGAACAATCTGTCGCAGACGGGTCTGGGCATCAAGGTCAGGGAAGAGTTTCTGCCCGGCTGGTCCGTTGTGTTAAACGCTTCGACCGGCATCAATCCGCAGTCCGGCCAGCTCGCCAACCTGGCAGCCACCAACACCAGCAACGCCGGCCTCCCCAGGGGCAGCTACTC
>Ga0116102_1000961_pt1 | contig 10944 bp, 9 predicted proteins | sample June2015DPH_4_50_FD_89822 | JGI IMG/M metagenome (GOLD analysis project Ga0116102, IMG submission 89822) | Peatland microbial communities from SPRUCE experiment site at the Marcell Experimental Forest, Minnesota, USA - June2015DPH_4_40 | ecosystem: Environmental > Terrestrial > Soil > Wetlands >... | reverse complement strand
TCGAATACATTGATGGCGTCTATTATATGTTCAACCTGAGGCATCCCGGCTTCCGCCTTACCCTCAACATATTCTGACGATTCATCCAGCACACCTTCGGGGGAGGATTCAATCGGCACGGGCGGGGTGGGTCGCCCCGAGGGTGGTGTGAAAGGCGGTTAAATCCTTCTGCTTTCGAGAGCCACCGAAGTGGTAGGCGAAGGCAAGGTGACTACAAGGAAGTGGAAGTTAAACCCGAGAAAAAAATCTTAAGACCAAAGGAGAGCGCAACATGGCAGAAAAAATAGCGGTGTTGGGCATTTACCCCAGTTACTCGAGCGTGGAGAACGGCGTCGACGTCTTGAAGGAGGCCGGCTTTCGAAACACGGATATTTCCGTGCTGTTTCCGGAAAAAGTAGTCTCCAAGGACTTCGCCCACAAGAAACACACCAAGGCTCCAAAGGGCGCTGCCGCAGGTGCCGGAACGGGTGCAGTGCTGGGCGGAGCATTGGGATGGTTGGTGGGCATTGGCGCTCTGGCCATACCGGGTTTGGGTCCCTTTATCGCCGCCGGTCCTATCATGGCGGCCCTGGCGGGGATCGGCGTGGGCGGTACAGTAGGCGGGATAACTGGCGCGCTGATTGGCATGGGGATTCCCGAGCACGAGGCCAAGCGCTATGAAGTGCGGGTAAAAGAGGGTGGAATCCTCCTCTCGGTGCATTCGGACAATGCGGATTGGACGAAGCGCGCCAAGGAGATTCTGGTGCGCACAGGAGCGCAGGATATATCGGTAACCGGAGAGGGTGGCGCCGACTACGTCAGAGCCGACAGGCCGGTCCCGCGCAAGGCTACGGGTGGTGCGACGGAATAGCAGTCCGGGAGAGGCGCTTCCATCCCATGATCTGGTGAGTTGCAGATACTTTGACTCTCATGAGTGAGGTGATACAAAGGAGGCAACGTGATGAAGCGAACTACTAAGAACAAGGCAAAGGGCAAGTTTCACGAAATAAAGGGCGAGGTCAAGGAGAAGGCTGGACAACTGACGAAGAATCCCAGTCTGGAAGCCGAGGGTACAGTTGAAAAGGCGACCGGGAAGGTCCAAAAGAAAATCGGCCAGGTAGAGGAAGCCCTCGAGAAATCGTAACGCAGGCTCGTAGTCCGACAGTCCTGAACGTAAACAGCGGACACGCCGGTCAGTGGGAGTAAGTACAAAAAAAGAGCTTCAAATGAAAAGGGTTATTTTGGTTTTTCTGTTTCTAGCCTTCTGTGCGCCGGCATTCGCAGGCGAGAGCCAACTGCAAAAAGCAACCCACGTTCTCAACGAGAGACATTCTGATCAACGGCACGGCGCCCACCCCCCAGGCGGCTCGGGGCCTGGACAACACGTTGGCGAAATACCCTCCCAAGGGTGGACAATCGTTCGAGTGAGTGTAACGGTCCATCGGGCACGAAAGGCGCTCAAGTGAGGTAGCCCCTTATGAAAACTGCAACGCTGGTTGGGATCTTGCTCATTGTGCTGGGGATTATCTCTCTGGCTTTCCAGGGCATCACATACACGCGGCAAAGGAAGGTCGTGGACTTCGGCCCGATTCACGCAACTGCGGAAACGAAAGAGCGGATTCCTTTGCCTCCGATTCTGGGTGGAATCGCCCTGGTCGGAGGCATAGCCCTGGTGATCGCTGGAACGAGACGGAAGGCGTAGGTACCTTTTGGGCTCCCATTTTTCCGGCCTCACGGGAGGCAGGGATTGTCCTTCGAGAAATGTCATTGAGTTGCCGGAATCTCTCGCACGTCCCCCAAGACGCAAGTGGCCAAAGAGGAGGCCCGGGGCAATCCCAGCCACCGACGCACCCGCAGTGAGGTATGCCCCGCAAGGCATGAGGGGTTAGGGGCTGGGCCGGCAGCGCCGAAATCCTGCCCACCTCGGCTCCTAAGAGGCGCCGCGAGAGAGGGCTCTCCGCCAGGAGCAGCCAATAACATCGGGCGTGTTTGATCAAACGTACGCCGGTTTTCAACAGCCGCTGCTGCGAGCTGGTCAGCGACCGAGGAGCCCAAGCAGCCCAACCAGGATTAGGTAAAAGCCTACGATATATCTGAGGAGCTTGGGGAAAATCAGAATCAAGATGCCTGCGGCCAGAGAAACGATCGGCGAAAACGAAGTGTAGCGCAGCGTGAAGGAACCGCCCCTGGTCTGCGCGAGAGCCGTGGTGGTCAACAAGCTGAATAGCACTATAGAGACAACGCCTTCTTTGAGTTTCAATCCACACCTCCTGTTATGAAGAGAGCGTCCTAAACTGAGATTTCTTTTTTCGATTCTCGACCGACCAATAAGATACACGTTACCGGCACTGAATACAACTCTACTGATGCGCCACCAAGCAGTAACTTCGACCGGCCCACACTGTCGTTGGCCCTCATTAGCTGGGATGAGCAATTCTGACCAGACGTGCGAGCGGTACTGAGCAGACACGCGGATTACCTCCAGGGTATAACGAGTCTACCTCAAGCTGCCAGCCAGGATCTGGTGGGAGGCGAATGGCAGAAGGGGAAGGGTGCTTACGTTTCTCATCTTGTTTGTTGTGCTCGATCTGGCCTGGCTTTTTGGGCTACATCCCATGGAGCGACCGGATTATTAAGGAGGGGTGCCATGAAAGTTAATGTCTTGAACCGGATAGTGGTGGCGGCTGTAATCAGCGCGGTGTCGTTGGTGGGAATGAGCATACCGATCACCGCGCAGCAACAACCGCAGCGAGACCAGAAACAGCAAGAAAAGCAACAACCGCAGCCACAGCGGGCTCAGAAGCAACAACCACAGCCACAGCGGGCCCAGAAGCAACAACCGCAGCCACAGCGGGCTCAGAAGCAGCAACCACAGCCACAGCGGGCTCAGAAGCAGCAACCGCAGCCACAGCGGGCCCAGAAGCAGCAACCACAGCCACAGCGGGCTCAAAAGCAGGAACCACAGCCACAGCGGGCTCAGAAGCAACAAGCGCAGCCACAGCGGGCTCAGAAGGAGCAAGCGCAGCCACAGCGGGCTCAGAAGGAGCAAGCGCAGCCACAGCGGGCTCAGAAGGAGCAAGCGCAGCCACAGCGGGCTCAGAAGCAGCAACCACAGCCGCAGCGCGCTCAGAAGCAACAAGCGCAGCCGCAGCGGGCTCAGAAGGAGCAAGCGCAGCCGCAGCGCGCTCAGAAGCAGCAACCGCAGCCACAGCGCGCCCAGCAGCAACAGCAGGCCCAGCAAGGGCAGCAGCGGGGCCGTCTCCCACAACAGCGTCAGCAGGAGCTTATTGGGCAGCAGCAGCAACTGACGCAGTACCGTCAACATCTAGATCAGCAGCAGCGTGTGGGACAGCAGCGCACAGCAGCGCTACAGAAGCAAGGGCGCATGGCGCAGTACCGTTTTCAGCAGCAGTATTCAGAGCACCTACGTCAGCAGGACATGAGTCTCCAGAACGAGCGCCACGATTACAGCAATGATCCATACTTCTACACGGCTCCCAATTATCGTTACAACCGTGGCGGCCGATACTACGAGACGAATCGATACGGCGCAAATTTGCTTCGGCAGGCCGTGAACTACGGTTATGAGGAAGGCTTCCGCGCCGGACGGGCAGACCGGCAGGATGGCTGGGCCTCCAACTACCAAGACTCTTTTGCCTATCAGGACGCGAACTACGGCTATGACGGTTATTATGTAGCCCAGGACGACTACAACTACTACTTTCGCGAGGGTTTCCGTCGCGGCTATGAAGATGGCTACAACAACCGCTATCAATATGGCCGCTATTCTGGCGGCAACTACACAATCCTGGACGCCATTTCGGCGTCAATCCTCGGCTTGCAGCCGCTTCCCTAAAGACTGCGACGGTGCTGTTCAAAAGAAGCGCCCGGCTCCATTGACTGAGAAGAGGCAGTGGACTCGGCGCAAGTGGTCGCGCCCGAGCACACTGAAGTGCTGGACGATTCAGGCGAAGCAATCCTGACCCTGGTCACCTGTTACCCGTTCTATTTTGTGGGCTCGGCGCCCAAGAGATTTGTCGTCCGCGCCCACAGGATTCCTGGATGAGGGGAGACTGCATCCGCTTCCCCAGACTAGACCGTACGCTTCAAGTGACTCAGCAGAGTGGAGTGTGATCACCTGGATGAGCCCGCCTCGGGGTCGGTCCGCACGGGCCGACACCCAAACGGGGATGGTGCTTGTCGCTCGAAACCCCGTCACCCAACCGTAGAGTTTGTGGAGACTCCGGTGATCGTTGGGCGAAATTACCAAAGGTCGCCGTTCCTCAGGCAACTCTAATCATGGGCAACGCAAGGACTTTGGCGAACGGAACGATCTTGATTACTTCCTGCAGACCCCCGATAACATAAAAAGAAGAGGCCACTCTCTTTCGAGTGGCCTCTGGATGTAGAAGAAATTATAAAGCCTTTTGGTTGCGGGGGCTGGATTTGAACCAGCGACCTTTGGGTTATGAGCCCAACGAGCTACCAGACTGCTCCACCCCGCAAACACATCATATCGAAAGCCGGGTGATTTGACAATGGAGTTTTTGCTGGAACAACGCTTCGTGTGCGCGGAAGCTTCGCCTGTGCTAACATTTTAGTTCTTGGGATACGTCGGAATTTAAAGTGGAGCGTGTTGTGGGAAAGCTCGCGGATCCTGCCCCGAAGAACTTTGCGGTTAACCGCCAGGCGCCACATCTCTATCATTTGCTGGAGAGGTTCGAGAGCGGCGTCGAACTGACGGGGACGGAAGTGAAGTCGGTTCGAGAGGGCAAGGTCAATCTGAAGGACAGTTACGCGGTGGTCAAGAACCACGAGGTGTGGTTGATCGATTGCCACATCAGCCCTTATGCGGCGGGCAGCCGTTTTAACCATGACCCGCTGCGTGACCGGCGTCTGCTTTTGCACCGCCAGGAAATTGACAAGCTCACGGGGCGCACGCAGGAGAGGGGTTTCACGCTCATCCCCACGCGCGTTTACCTGAAGAGCAACATGATCAAACTCGAGATTGCGCTGGCCAAAGGCAAGAATGTTTTCGACCACCGGGAGACTTCTCGACGGCGGACCATCGAAAGAGAAGTCCAACAGGACATCCGCGAACATCGCAGGCGGCACACGTGAAGCAGGTGTCAGGTGCCAGGTTTCAGGTGTCAGCTAGGGACTAGGGGTTGGGGTCAGAAGAACAGGTTTCAGGTGCCAGGTGTCAGGTGTGAGGGAACCTGTGTTGGGTGTGCCCCCAGACCCCATCCCCTAGCCCCAAGCTCCTAGATCCCGACTGTGAACTGTCGACTGTTGACTGGCGACTGTTGAAGAGGAGTCAATGCGCCGTGAAGATTGAATTTCGACACGAGCCTCTGGCGCAACTCCGCAGTTCTGCGCTGGTGACTTTTTCTTTTGAAGGGTCGCCGGGGTCCAGTTCCTGACGGACATTTCAGAATAGACTTCACATCCGCTCGGGAATTTCAATCCCCATTAATTCCAAAGCCGAGGTCAGCGTCTGATTCACAAGGTGAACCAGGTACAAGAGAAACTGCTGTCGATCGGCATCGGGCTCACTCAGAATATGGAAGCGGTGATAGAAATTGTTGAAGGCTTGCGCGAGTCGGAAGGCGTATTTGGCGAGTCCAGCGGGTTCCTGGCTGGCGATGGCCTGATCGACAATCATCTCCAATTGCGCCGTCAGGAGAGTCAGCTCCCAATAGGCCAGTCCATCGTCGCTGGAGAAGAATCTCCTGAGCACCTCAGTCCCGACGGCGCGGTCAAGGCTCCGGGGTTTGAAGTCCGCATGAGTTTCGTGGAACTTGTTGAAGATGTTCCTTGCCCGGACAACACTGTATTGCAGGTATGGCCCCGTCTCACCCTCGAAAGCGAGCGCTTCCTTGAAGTCGAATGCAATGATCATGCGCCGCGAGAACTTGAGCAGGAAATAACGCAAAGCGGCAACGGCAATCATGCAAGCATAGGTTTGCTGCTCCTCCATGTTCTGGGTCATTTGGCGGGAGCGGACTTCCTCGAGCGCCTTGGCGACCAAGGTGTCGATTAAATCGTCCGCTTTCACCCCCAGTCCTTTCCGGCCGGAGACTTCCACATAGGGGCGTTGCCGGTCTTCCTGGCTCAGCTCCACTCCCAATTCCTCGGCGCAGCGCGGAGAAAGTCCCACCACTTCGTAGGCGAAGTGGTGCAGGTTGCCGGCTTGTTGGTGATAACCCAGAGCATGAAGCGCAGCGTTCACCAGGTTCTGGAGGTACGACTGGCGCGTGTCAATCACAGCATAGGCGCTGCTGGCGTGGCCGCAGGAGGGGGCCTCGGGCTCGCCCTGCAAGGTGGTTCGCCACAGCGGATGGCCGTCAGGGTAGCGATAAAAGAGCGCGTAACCGAAATCTTTTCCCAGCAGCGCAAACTTCCAAAGGTGGTAAGCGATGTCCTTGCCTACATAGGTGACAGTACCATTGGACCTCACGATGATTTTGACGTCTTCTTCGCCAGCCTCTTCTTCGCTCGCCTCGGGAGTGGATTCCGCCAGGCTCATGACCCAGCAGCCGGCATTCTTGCCGGTATCTTCGTAGCGAATGGCGCCGTTCTTCTTCAGCAGCTCGAAGGCGGACTTCCAAAAGTCCAGACGCAGAATCTCGCTCTCCTGCACCAGGAGATCGTATTGCACGTTGATGCGCAACATCGTTTCCAGATGCTTGCGCACAATGGCGGTGGAGATAAGGTCGGCCATGCGGGCCGGTTCCCCGTGGCCTTCTTCGATTTCTTTCAAGGCATTTGAACGGAGGCTGAGCGCGTCTTGATTTGCCTGGTAGAATTGAAAAACTCTGGCGTAGAGGTCCCAACACAAATAGTCGAATCTGACGTTTGGGTCCCGGACGAGTTGTTCGACGTCCTGGAGGTTTTTCTTTTCGAGGTGGATAAAGCCCACCACCACGTCAGCGACCTGCACCCCTGTATTGTCAATGTAGTTCTGCACTTCCACCTGGTTTCCTCGGAACTTGAGCAGGCGAACGAAGGTGTCGCCCAGAATCGAATTACGCAGATGCCCGATGTGGGCAGCCTTGTTGGGGTTGATGCTGGTGTGCTCCACAACGACCTTGCCTTGGCGAGAGGGCAGGGAAGGCTGGCCTGAGGTCCGCAGGGTAAATAATCCGGCAGCGGCTTGCGCTCGGTCCAGATGGAAGTTCAGGTAACCTGCGCCGGCGGTGCTGACACGCTCCACCCCCTGCATGGGCAGAAAGCGGGCAGCGAGTGTCTGCGCGATTTTGCGAGGCGGTTGCCGTAAGCGTTTGGCCAGCTCGAAGCAAGCGGCCAAGGAGAGATCACCCATCTCGAAAGAGGGTGGGGAGTCGAGTGCAGGTAGTTCGACATCCAGGTTAAACACCTCGCGAACCAGAGTCACAAATCGCTGCTGAATCCTGTGCTGGATGTCCAGATACAAGAATGGCCTCCCAAGAAAACGGGGCTATGTACTAGGTGCTAGGGGCTGAAGAGAATTGAGTGACTGATTCATTGAGTCATTGAATCATTGCCGCCTATTGCCTTCTGTCTCCTGAATTCTGACTCCTGACTTCTACTTTTTCGGCATCTTGCTAAGCCTGCGATTATAGCAGACTGAGTCCGAATAAAGTCCCGGCACAGCTTCGAGGGTGCAGGAGCGCCCAATTCGAACGTGGGGGCGCCCCTCGGGGCGGCCTGGCCGTGGCAAGCCCCGGCCCACCTAAGTGGCAGCGCTTTGGACGGGGTTCGGTAGTCTGTGCTAGCATAACTCGCGTATTCGAGAGCATTTGCAACGTCGGACCGTCTTATGTTTCACTGGACTCCTGGGAGGGGTTGGTTATGAAATTCGTCAAATTCTGCTTTTCAATGTTACTGCTTTTAGCTTTTTCGTTGTGTTCGGCAACGCCTGCTGGTACGAGCGCGGAGAGTGGTTTCGACCTCGGAAACCTGGATAACAGCGTGGCAGCCTGCACGGACTTCTACCAGTACGCTGACGGTGGGTGGATGGCCAAGAACCCCATCCCCGCCGCTTATCCGCGTTGGGGGACTTTTGAACAGTTACAGGAGCGAAATCAAGAAGTCGTGCACCAAATTCTCGAATCTGCGGCGAAGGACGCCAGCGCGCCGCAGGGCAGCAACGAACAAAAGATCGGCGACTTTTACGGAAGTTGCATGGATGAAAAGGGGCTGGAAGCGGCAGGTATTACCCCGCTTCAACCGGAGCTCGACCGGATCGAAAAGATCAACGACAGGAAGGATCTTGAGGACGCAGTTGCGCGACTGCAAGGTTATGGCGTCAGGGTTTTATTTCGCGTGGACTCTACCCAGGATTCCAAGAACAGCAGCCAGGTGATTGGGGAAATCGATCAGGGCGGGCTTGGGCTGCCGGACCGGGACTATTACACGCGAGAGGATGAGAAATCCAAGCAGGTAAGGGTGGAATACGTCAAGCACGTTACCCGGATGTTTGAGCTGATGGGCGACGACCCCGCGCAGTCTGCCGCCGAGGCTAAGACGGCAATGAGCATCGAAACGCAGCTTGCGCAGGCGTCGCAGACCAGAGTCCAGCGGCGCGACCCCCAGGCGGTTTATCACCCGATGAGCCCGGCGGCAATTAAGACGCTGGCGCCCGATTTCTCCTGGGACGATTATTTTGCCACGAACGCGCTGGGAGGGAAGGGCAACCTCAACGTTGCCGCGCCTGATTTCTTCAAAGAGATGGAAGAACTGCTCAAGTCCGTTCCCATCTCGGATTGGAAGACTTACTTGCGCTGGCACCTGATCAATACGGCGGCTCCCGCTCTTTCGGCGAAGTTTGTGGACGAGGATTTCCATTTTAGGGGCACCGTGCTGACGGGCACGACAGAGAATCTGGAGCGCTGGAAACGCTGCGTGCGCGCCACGGACAGGGCACTCGGCGAGGCGCTTGGCCAGGCGTATGTGAAGAAGACCTTTCCGCCGGAAGCCAAGGCCCGCGCGCTCGAGATGGTGCACAACCTCGAGTCGGCTCTCCGAGAGGACATTTCTACGTTGAGCTGGATGGGCCCGGAAACCCGCAAGCAGGCATTGAGCAAACTTGAAGCCATCCGGAACAAGATCGGCTACCCCGATAAGTGGCGGGATTACTCGGCGCTGAAGATTGAACGCGGCCCTTATGTGGAGAATCTGTTTCGGGCCGACCGCTTCGAGTTCAACCGTGACCTGGCGAAGATTGGGAAGCCCGTTGACCGTGACGAATGGGGTATGACGCCACCTACGGTGAACGCCTACTACAACCCGCAGTTGAACGAGATCGTCTTCCCGGCAGGAATCCTCCAACCACCCTTCTTCAACCCTAAGGCGGACGATGCGATCAATTATGGAGGGATGGGAGTTGTTATCGGCCACGAGATGTCGCACGGGTTCGACGACGAAGGCCGGCAGTTTGATGCGCAGGGAAATTTGAAGGATTGGTGGTCCCCTGCCGATGCGAAGGATTTCAACAGCCGGGCAGGATGCGTGATTAGCCAGTTCGACGGCTACTACGTGGAAAAGAACCTGCACGAAAACGGGAAACTGGTGGTCGGCGAGAGCATTGGCGACCTGGGCGGACTGGCCATAGCTTACCACGCCTTCGAAAAATCGCTGGAAGGGAAGCCGCGCCCGGCGGATATTGACGGGTTCACGTCAGCGCAGCGTTTCTTCCTGGGCTACGCGCAGATTTGGGCTAGTAACTTGCGGGCCGAGTACGCCCGCCTGATGGTCAATACCAACCCGCACCCCGTGTCGCGCTTTCGGGTGAATGGGCCGCTCTCGAACATGCCGGCGTTTGCCCAGGCCTTCCATTGCAAGCCCGGCGAGGCCATGGTCAGGCCGGCCAACGAACGATGCCAGATTTGGTAATGTCTGCTGCGCAAGCTTTGGAGTGCGGCAGCTTGCTGCCGCTTTGCTTCGCCGGAAGCTTGCTTCCGGCAGCGGATCGAGCAAGCTCGAGACGCAAAAGCGTGACCACGTTGGTCGCCCTCACAAAGGCGAGATTTCTGCGGTGTGCGCTGGAAATGGCTTGTTGGGTGTTTTGAAAGTGGGGGAATCGGCGAGTGGTACAATCAGGGCCATGCCAGTCGATATTCGTCATGCCCGCTACGGCGTTCAGGAATACTGGATCATCGATCCGTACGGCCCTTCCGCCGAGATCTATCGGCGACAAAAGAGGGGATTCGACCCCGTTAGAACACTAGGAGTCACGCATTCCCTGACTTCGCCTCTTTTCCCTGGGTTCAGCCTGCCTCTCAAGAACCTCGTCGAATAAGAAGGGCAGGTATCAGCCATCAGTAATCAGTCATCAGTAGTCAGTTTTCAGTATTCAGCCTATCTTGCAGGTCGCGGCTGTCGAGGCAGGTCGGCCGTTCCAGGGGGCATCGTGTCTCTTGACAAGTGGAAGTAGGTAGGCTAGTATAATAAGTGTGGTTGTGCGCGAAGCAGAAATCAGGATTCAGGAGTTAGGAATGCAGTGACGAGTGACGAGCGGAAGGGCAGGTTTCAGGTGCCAGGTTTCACGTGTCAGTCGCTGAATCAAGATTGGGGGTTCAAACTGGACAGGATGTCGCTTGGGTCGAGGGAAGAAGAAATAAAGTAACGTTAAAAATTGAACGAGCGACGCGCGAATGTTATTGAAAACAAAGGACCGCTGTGGAAAACTTGGCGACGAAGCGGGAATGTTGCAGAAAACAAAGGTGGTTACGCGTCGAAAGCGGGAATCTTATTGAAAAGAAAGGGCGTTGGTGCTGGGGGCTGGGGACTTGGGGCTGGATTAACCTATGCGGGACGACTGGAGACAATTAAGCGTGCTAGACACTGACAGGATGCTAACCCGGGTTTCTCACCACGTTTGGACGCTCTTAGGGGCTGCCGGAAGGGCGGGGCTTCAGCCCCGCCGGAATCGCGGCTCCCGCCCTCTGTTGGTCCCGTGCCCCGCGCAGTCCCGCAAGCGCG
>Ga0116102_1000960_pt1 | contig 10945 bp, 13 predicted proteins | sample June2015DPH_4_50_FD_89822 | JGI IMG/M metagenome (GOLD analysis project Ga0116102, IMG submission 89822) | Peatland microbial communities from SPRUCE experiment site at the Marcell Experimental Forest, Minnesota, USA - June2015DPH_4_40 | ecosystem: Environmental > Terrestrial > Soil > Wetlands >... | reverse complement strand
GTCTTTCCGGTATCCGCGACCACGGTTCCACTGCTTTCACCCTGTATAATTGGGGCCCACCCAATCGGAATTCCAATTGTTTCACATCATTTAGTAAATGCTCTTTGGCCCTCACTTCAGTGAAAAGACTTTTCTGCCTGCCGTTCTGGCATCCCAGGCCGGTAATCTTTATTCCCAATTGTTCAACAGGTCCAAGTTGTGGATAAACATCCATGATCTGCTTAATACGGGATATCGCAGTTTTAGTATTCATGGCCGGCTCTTTGAAATTGATGTTTCTTTCCCAATGTTCTCCCATCCAGGTACGTGTCCAGAGGTTGATACGCCGCATTCCCATTCTTTTTTGCTCCACTTTGGTAAAAGAGCGGGAGAGCATGGCTTCAATCGCCGTTAACATGACATCCAAGGTGGCCGTTGGTGTAGAGAGGGTTATGCTTTCTTCAATTAGTTCCTCTGTGAGACGTGGGTAAAGCGGAGTTTCGTCATGACCACTTGAAAGTTCCCATATTCTCATTCCATCCGGACCAAATTGTGCTTGTAAAGGACCCGGTGCCAGTGCCGATACCTGTCCCAGTTTATGCAATCCGAACGAATGTAATTTCTCTTTAATCTTTGGGAAGACTGGTAACAGGTCACAGCTCAGGTCTTTCAAAAAAGCAGTAATATCTCCACTAAGTATTTGGTAATTATCTGAAGCACATTGTTCCGCTGCCAGATACGCGGGGAATTTGCCCTCGGCGATACCCAAATGTGGGTCAAAATCATTCGGGATAACCGAACGAACGGCTTTTGCCAAGGCATCATCATTCCCGTAAATCAATTCCAGTCCGTCCAATCCGAGGTAAATAGCTTCCAGATCGGAGCCTTCAACCAATGGACTTTTCTCCTCCATCAAATCCAGTATCTCATTGAAAACATCCCAGTAATAAGGGACATCAGCCTGAATCAATTCCGCCTCTCCATATAAAGATAAAGCCTGTTGCAGTGGCATTTCACGTTGAAGGCCCTTACACTGAGGGGAATAATCCAGAACAAGTTTTTGGGAACCCACGGTTGTGGTCATAATTAATGGATGTGTAGTGTCATGATCCCTTAATTTTTCACAATTTATTGGGAAATGAGGTAACAAAACGCAAAGTATTTTCATTGGCCACCTCCGACAGTCGAGTATCATTATAATAATAGAACAAATGTACTATTGTCAAGTGCTCTTGGTAACATTAAGGGTTTATGGGATAGCCAAGTATGATCCTTTAGACCGGACGCTTTGACATTTTCTCTCACAATTTTGGACGGCGACAAATACCGCTTGACAAGCCATTTTATTCTGTAGTATCATACATTTGTTCATAGAACGTATGTACTAATAAAGGAGAAAGTCATGCCTATTTCTGGGAAACGCAAACGAGTTTTGGATTTCATTGCCGCATTTATTGAAGAGAAAAATTATCCTCCTACACTGAGAGACATCGGAAAAGGCTGCGGGATTACTTCAACCGCGGTTGTCCAATATTATGTGAAAGTGCTGGAGCGAGACGGATTCATCCATCGTGACCATGAAGTCTCCAGAGGCATCACCGTTACCAGGAAACGTTCCGGCTCCACTGTGCCGGTTCTTGGAACTATCGCTGCTGGGCAACCAATACCAGTCCCTTCTGCAGACACATGGGCTGCAACTCCTGAAGAGACTATTGAGGTGCCAGGTTATCTTGGCGGCGATCTTACTAACATCTACGCTTTAAAAGTAAAAGGGACATCAATGATCGATGCTCTCATTGATAACGGGGATATCGTCATTATGCAATCTGCAAACAATGCTGAAGACGGAGAGACTGTTGCGATATGGTTAAAGGATAGGCAGGAAGTAACTCTCAAGAAAATCTACCACGAAGCTGACAAAATACGTCTTCAACCGGCAAACACACTCATGCAGCCGATCTACTCTGAGCCTGAGAATGTAGAAGTTCAAGGCAAATTGATTGCCGTCTTAAGGAAAGTATCAGAATGAGATATACAGCCTGCACCTGTGTATACTGGCCAAACGGTAGTAATCGCTAGTACAAACTTATCAGCCAACTTCTATCGTTAATGTACCATTTTAAACCCGCATAGTTCTAGCCGTATTTCCTGATACCACGGTTTCTGAGACCCATTTTTTGTCTCTCATGTATTTTGAGTAATGCCATTTGCAAACCCAAACAAACGAGTTGTTATTTTCGAAATTGGAAAGCCAGCTTGCAACGGTATTGAATACCAGTAAATTGAGGTGGTTGAAATGCCAAAATACAGGTACCTTAATCTCAAGGCGTTTATCACAGCCATTGATCCCTTGTTAGTTGAGGAATATTTCCTGAGCAGGGTTCCGCAAGACCAGCTGATACCTTGTTTCCGTACCATGGGCATGAATTTCCAATACGTAAAAGATTTGATGGTGGGGCTTAGGGATGAGAAGCTTAAAGTTAAGATTGGCGAAGAGCTGAGACAGATCTGCGACCTTAGCAAGGCGATAGATATCCTGGTCAGGGTAGTCTCAGCAAATAACATTCCAATGAGTAAGGATGAAACGCCACAGCAGCTGGCGATGGTACTCCTTCTCAAGCATACCATGGTTTTTGAACATGCCTGGACAATTTATTGTTATCGTCACTCAACAACCCAGGTTCATGAGTATTGCCTTCCCTCTAAAACGACAAATATGGAATCTCTTAATATCCCGGCTTTTACCGCCCAAATCCGGGATTTCTTCGTGAAACAGGCCAAGGGTGACCATTGTCTGGTGAAGGAATTCGAAGGACAGGGTGAAACAGCCCTGATGATTATCCATGGCTCTTATATTAAGACAGTCGCGCGCTGGTTAGCTGATGAGGTGATCATCGATACTTACCGGCCCGCCTATGAGGATGTCATTCTCTATGACAAGACAAAATCGGTTCTGAAAATCAAAGCCTCGCGCAAAGATCGGCAGCAGTACTATAAATCTTTCGCTGAGTGTATCCTGAACATTTCTGATCCAATACAAGGCGAACAGAACAACGTTTATACGTTGCGTCCTCTCGAGGACAAGACATTCAGGTGGGATGGAAATGAAAGAATAAGCTCCATAGAGGTCCTTGAAGCACATCTGAAGTTACACGGCACAACTCAGCCTGACGTGATAGTGAGATCGACTGATGTTAGAAGAACTTTTGAAGAGGATCTTGGGGACCTTAATTTCTCCTCTGGTCGAGTGGTCTACGTTAAATTCAGATTCACTTTAGAAACTGACGGAGGGCCTGAAACCGCTGTATTTGTTATTAACCCTCCCGCGGTTTCGGATTTAACCAAAATTAGTCACCGCGACATTATCGCGGAATACTTGCAGAAAAATGGAGTTTTACGAGTATGATCGAGTGGATTTTGCGGCAACTTGAGAGACAACCGAGTACACTTTTCTACGAGAAGGAACTGCGGGAAAAGAGTGTTAGCGAGTTTGAAGAATTGAAAGCAAGAAAACTGCTCACCTGCGTTCAGCCGGATAGCGTGTGTGAGCCATATGGATATGGCCAGCAGAATGCATTAATTGCAATAAACCTGGATGGTCATTACTACGCTCTCGATGATGACAATAACGAATTATTGGTCTTAAATAGAAGTGATCTAATTAAATATCAATTCTATTTGGAGGTATTTGCTGAAGAGGTGGCTAAAGCAAATGCCTTCTCCGGTTCCCCGGAAAAGCTGCATCGCAGGTTGTACTATGCGGGTGAACGCATAATTGATGGCAATAAGGTGGCCCTGGTTTTAGCTTTTATTTACCAGGAACAGACTGCGGAAGACCTACTCCTTGGAATACCTGGCCGACTTCCTGCGGGATTCAAGCTGTTTTACGTGGTCACACCTTCGTATACCGTTCAGTCGCTCAAACTAAAAGCCGGCCTGGAACAGCAACGAATACTGGTGGCGCCACTAAAGGATTTAGGCGGATTCAAAATAGACCTTTCTTTGTTGGCACCGAAAATACCTGTAATGCTCCCACCTGAGCAAGAAGAAGAAAGCCGCCTGTATGGGTTCAAATATAAAATACCCATCCAAATCACAGGAGAAAGCAGTGGGAAGGCAAGCAACTTTATCATGGTTGGAGATACCCGGGTCAGTATTGGCGACGCATCGTTGGCGCTCTTTTTGCGTTTGATTCTGGGGCTGTACAGTGAAAAATCAGGTGAAGTGTCCAAATCTGCTCTATCCAGCGAAGGTTATTTTAGAAAAGATGAGGATGAGTATCAAAAAATAGGTCGATTAAGGGATTGCTTCGCAAACATTCCCAACTTGAACCGGTTGAACTTTATCACGGACCAAAATAAGAGCCTGAAACTGTCAGTTCACCCTTCGCTTATAACTTTGGATTTTAGCCGCTTGCTGACACATAAGGATCCGGTTATTAAGCAATTAACCGGACAGATTTCGAACGTGCTAAACAAAGCTAACCCTGATCCAAATAAATAAGATTGCCTGCTTTTCGGAAAATAGCGGTGACTAAAATAATAGAAAATTAATGCGCAACACATGACTGAAGTAACGTTAATTTTATTTAGCGATTTGGTTTACCCGCCCAAGAGTCTTCGTTATTGTCCAAGGAGTATTTGCAGAAAGCGGGCGAAATTTTCAACGATTTCTAATTCACTGGCTGCTTTTCTAAATTCTATGGCCATATCGCCCTGTCCCGCTTCTTGGAAAAGCCGAGCTATTTTCTTGGACAGTTCCTGAACCCGAAGTTTAAGTAAGCCATCAACTTGAGACAAGACTAAAGACAGTTCAGCTATCCTTGCCTCAAGTTGAGCAGTTTCCTCGCTTAATGCTGAAGACTTTGAAACGGCAGATATGAGTTTGTTATTACCCGAGTCCAGTACCTTTAACTTCGCAGCAAATTCTTCTTTCTCTTTTTCCACCCTATGTAACTCTTCCTGCAGCTTTTGAACCAGTTCTTTATAATGTCTAATCTGTGCCTCAAATTTGACTGCATCGATTTTCAAACTATTTTCGTTTCTCGCTCGATCTGCCGTGGCTTCCTCTGGTTCTCGAGTTACAGACAGCAACCGTCTGATATCTGTCAGCACATCCATATCGGAAACGCTTTTGTCAGGCTTTTTTTGTTTCATGGTTGAGAAGCTCCTTTGCCAAACTCCGATATTCGTCAGCTCCCGCAGACTTCGATGCATAGAAATTTATCGGCATTTCATGAATCGGTCCCTCTGCGAACTTAACATGCCGATATATGATTGTAGAAAAGACAAGGTTCCCAAAGGTTTGCTGCATGCTATTGGACACTTGCTCGCTCAATTTAATGCGCCTATCGTACATGGTCCTAAGTATTCCCTCTATCTTCAGGTTGGGATTTACCTCTTCCTTGATAAGGTTTATTACTTGTAGAAGGTGTTTTACGCCGTATAAAGTTAGGGGCTCGCACTGCATTGGTATAAGTACACTATCAGCGGCTGCCAGGGCATTGATAACAAGGATACCCAATGTCGGAGGGCAGTCGATAAAAATATAATCAAAATCATCCTTTACAGGCGCCAGCTTTTTTTGTAGTGCTTTTTCACGACCTATCCTCCCTGCCAATTCGGATTCTGCCACAGCTAAATCTACATTGGAAGGAACCAGGAAAAAGTTCAGGGTTGGCCTTCTGATTATGGTACTCTTTATATCCACAGTAGGGTCAACCATGACCTGGTGGGTAGAGTTCTTCACCTCCAAGGGATTGATGCCCATACTGAGGGTAAAAGATGCCTGAGGGTCAAGGTCGACAACAAGTACGGTTTTTCCCATATCGCAGAGACTTGCCCCCAGGTTAATGCAAGTGGTGGTCTTCCCTGTTCCACCCTTATGTTGGGCTACGGCAATAATTTTTCCCATTTTTGTTCCCCTACTTCGGCTAATTTCACTTGACACCGTCCATCTGACACCGTCCATCGCGATTGAAAGACTTTTGTCCAGGTACTCAGTTTTAACAGAGTGATCGAATTATCCTATCCTGCGAGTGTGGTCAAAATAAGGCAAACTACCCCAACCATGAAGGATTGCGTTCTGTGCTGTCGTACATTGTTTCTGTTTTATATTGTTCATATTTACCATCACGGGCTGCTTTTGCAGTTTTAGCCAACAAAGCTGAGCGTTCTTGTTCGGTCATAGGACTAAACCTCATGGCTGCAGCCAAAGCTTGCCGCAGAAGTTTAAGTGATTGACACCCAGTAATGGTAACGCTTACTGGCAGGCTCATAGCGTAACGAAGACATTCTGTCGGAGTCACGGTATCGCTCTCTAAAATCCTCCCGGATCCCATTGGTTTCATGCCTACAACGCCGATGTTGTTTTTCAGAGCCACCGGTAAAACCTTTTTTTCGAAGCTTTCAAAGTGAGCATCCATGACATTAAGTGGCATCTGAACTGTGTCAAATATGAAACCGTTGTCCATGGCCGTTTGCATCATCTTCAGATGGATATCAGGGCTCTTGTGACCGGTGAACCCGATGTAACGAACCTTGCCGGCTTTTCTAGCCGCCAGTAGCGCTTCCATTGAGCCACCGGGACTAAAAATCTTTTCCGGGTCCGTTATTCGAATCACTTCGTGGAATTGCAGCAGGTCGACGGTGTCGGTTTGCAGTCTTTGCAAGGATTCATCAAGCTGTTTTGTCGCCGCTTGGAAAGTGTGCCCATCAATCTTAGTCATGAGGAAGACCCTATTTCTGTATCCGTCGCGAAGGGCTTTCCCCATTCTAAATTCGCTGACTCCATCATTATAGTCCCAGCTATTATCCATGAAATTGATACCATTATCAATGGCGCTTCGTATTATCCGTATGCTGTCATTTTCATTTTTCTGAGTGCCGACGTGGAACCCGCCTAACCCGACGACGGATACTTTCTCACCGGTATGTCCTAAAATACGATAAGGCATTTCTGAATTTTGATGTGTCGTCATTTGATGATCTCCAACTTTAATTTTCTTTCCCGGAGTTGTTTGTCTTGTTCTTCGCACTCTAATGTCAGGAAAATCCAGCTTTAACAAAATCATACAAGAGGTTAAGATTAACCGCAAGGGAAAAGTTTCAGTTTTTCTGGCAATTGTGTCATTTTATGGGCAATTTACATCTTTAGGAGTGAGACAATGGATTTTTCTGGATGAGACAAGATAACCACAGGTCCTTTTGCCAGTCGCTATAGATTATATTACAATTTCATTAGCATGATTTCCCGAATAAACTTCTTTTGAGCGGTAAAAGAAAGGAAGAGAGACATGAAATATCGTAAGTTTGGCAAATTGGAGTGGGAGGTTTCAGCATTGGGATTCGGGGGAATGCGGTTCCCGATATTGAATAATAACTTCGGGAATGTCAATGAGCCTGAAGCCATCCGCATGATGCGCTACGCCTTCGACCAAGGCGTTAATTATGTTGATTCAGCCTGGGGCTATCATCACGGCAACAGCGAGGTAGTCATCGGTAAGGCCCTGCAGGATGGTTACAGGAAAAAAGTAAGGATTGCCACCAAACTGCCGTGCTTTGAAGTCAAATCCTATGAAGATTTCGACCGGCTTCTAGACGAACAAGCAAAAAGGTTACAAACCGAAAAAATTGATTTCTATCTTTTACATGGTCTTAATCGAAGAGAATGGCCCAAAGTGCGCGACCTTGTCGTGATTAAGTGGGCAGAAAGTGCGATAGCTGACGGCCGTATTGGCTATCTCGGTTTTTCATTTCATGATGACTATGAAATCTTCCAGGAAATTGTAGATGCTTATGATAATTGGACGTTATGCCAATTTCAATACAACTATATGGATGAGGAGTTTCAGGCAGGTACACGGGGATTACATTATGCTCATCGTAAAGGGTTAGCGGTCGTTGTAATGGAACCGCTCAGAGCAGGCCGACTCGCCAGACCCCCGGAAAAAGTGGCCAAGGTATGGGCTAATGCGCCAGCGCATGGGACGCCGCAAGAATGGGGACTGCGCTGGGTTTGGAATCATCCGGAAGTGACCGTTGTTCTCAGTGGCATGAGCACCATGGGGCAGGTGATAGAAAACGTCGCTTATACTGAACATTCCCAACCAAGCAACCTGACCGCTGACGAACTGGCTCTAATCGAACGAGTCCGTGAAGCCTATTTTTCATTGAATCAAGTGTCATGTACTGCTTGCCGGTATTGCATGCCCTGTCCTAATGGCGTGGATATCCCCCGTATATTTGAGTTATACAATGATGCAATAATTTATGCTGACAGCCGTCATCCAAAATGGGCATACAGCGTTAATAGTCCGGGAATTTTAAAAGCGGAAAATCGCGCTGACAAATGTATTAAGTGCGATCAGTGCCTGGAAAAATGCCCTCAAAAATTGCCCATTCCGGAATTGCTGGAGAAAGCGCATGCATTCCTAACTGAAAAATAGACACTCGTTGCTACTGCATATTCACAAATTTAATTGAATTGATTCACTGCACCTACGAAACATCCTGTTTTTCTATTCTCTATTGTGTGTGCAAGTTTCTATATTGTTCGGTTTGTGGATTCATTCGCTCTCTAATGGCAAAGTAAACTTTTTCAGCAGTAGCTTTCGGCATGATGCTGAAATCAGTATTCATTTTCTTTAACTGCTCGTGTTTCCGTCTTATTTCACCTGTCCAATAATCAATTTGTAGGTTGGTGTACTTTTCTTGGTAAATATCCCTAAGCATTACTTCCGCAGCATTTAAGTAAGATCCATTCTCGATTAAATCAATGGCAGGGTGACTCATCTGTTCTCCTTCTTATCTTTCACTCCGCACCAATCTTCCTCGCTGTACAAACATCGGCTGGTACAAACGCAATTGATATTATGCGGACTGCTTTTTCTCTAGCGTTAAAGTGTTGCGATTAATGATCCGATCAGTTAAAGCTCTCTGATCTTCAGGTGGTAAACCTAAAAACGCTTGCCAGAAAACTTCTGCCTGGGGACTAACAGTCTCTGATTCTTTTTCGGGTTGAATCACAAGTGATTGAGATGTTTGGGTTTGACCCATTAAACCCCATCCTCTAGGTGCATAAAATCTACTTCCACTGCTAATGACTTTGCCATAGAGTCCTAATAGTCGGCTTATCTTTTGCTTGACTAAAATTGATTCCGCTGAATTTTCTTCAAGTGGAGCAAACCATTTATTTAAAACCGGTTCTGCCACACGCCCACCTAATTCGGAATGTTCTCTTATGTACTCAAGTCCAGTCAAACCTTTAAATCGAATGAACCTTCCGGGTCCAACCGCATCTAATTCAGGCACATAGTACCAGGTTTGAAAAAAGCGAATTTGTTCTCTGAGCCGTCTACCACGTTCCAATGCTCGATTAAACGCACCAATAGATTCCAATACTTCGTCATATGTTTTTACGGTCTCTCTAGCCATTTCTTTTCTCCTGTTGACACTTACTTACATGTTGATATTTATGCATGGTCCGTAACAGCATTATAAATCTGCACCGATGACGTTTCAATGACCGGACTAACAGCTGTGTTTGGCCAATAACAAAACAATAATTTACGTTGGCACGTCTTGGGCAGTCAAACAATTCCAGGGTAGAATATTCAGAATCCATCTCTTGACTTCAGTTATCAGCCGAATTAGAGTAACTATAAATACTTCTGTTGAAAATAGAATTGGGGGGTAGCAATGTACTCCAAAAACATAGCAGTTAAATGTCCTTATTGTGGTGCTGAATTTTCAATACCTGTTGGGGCCAGATACAAAAGTGCTGAGGCGATTGCCATCGATAAAAGCAGAAACTTACCTGGTCAAAACACAATATGCCCCAACCCACGATGTTACCGTGATATTTTTATTCACTATACATAGTACCCTGTAAAAAGCTAAAAAAGCGAAGGAGATTGCCATGGCTGAATTCAAAGTAGGGGATAGAGTAAAAGCATTGGACAAACCCAACTGGCCTGATGGAGGCTACAAGGTAGGTAATTGGGAAGGCTCGTCCATTCAGATTGTTGAAGATCCAGCAGGTTATGTCACGGTGAAAGCCGATGCGACAGGGTATAACATGCTATTCCATGAGAAGGAACTAGAAAAAATACAGCGCGACGCAATTTAGACCAAACCCGCAGCCGCGATGGAACCTTAGGTTTTACAAATGCATTGCAGTAAAAAACCAAAAAAGGAGGGTTATGGAAAAATGGCAGAATCCAAAGTTAAAAATGGATACAAGGTAATCGGTACAATAAAATCCGTGAAAGGGCATTGCAACGCTGGGCACAAAGTGGGAGACAAGTTTGAAATAAGTGGCCGTGATACTGCAAGTCTCTGTGGCTGGTTTTATTATGGTATCTTTCCTAACGTTGTTATGTTACAAACTGGCGGAGATCCGTGGGGAGATGGAGTGAAAATAGAGAAAGGTATTCTGATGCGATGCCCCGACATTGAAAATGAAGTGACCATAGAGTTGAAACGCATAAAATAGGCGATAATGTCTGTAGAATATATTTTTCTCAATATCGGACGAAATGTAATCATGAGCGTAAAATATCTTTTTAAGGCGAGTGAAAATGAGAACTGGAAACGAGCCTCAAGATTTGATCGAGACAAGAAGATGGGCTAACATTGCTCTGATTGGAATTGTACTCTATATTATTCTTGACGTCGTTGTGCAATTGCTTCCCCCGCATTATAGTCTGCTCCAAGCAGAAAGTGATTTAGCAGTCGGACCTTACGGATGGATAATGAACATCAATTTTGTGATCCGTGGTCTGCTGTCTGCGGCGATTATTTTGGCCATATACAAAAGTATGAAAAATATAGTTCGTCCTGTGGTGGGAATGGTATTTTTTGCGATTTGGGGTGCCACTTCTTTCCTCCTCGCGTTTTTTAACACTGATGTTCCAAATGCGAGTCTCATTGTTAATAATCCTACTTTCCATGGATACCTTCACTTG
>Ga0116102_1000953_pt1 | contig 10969 bp, 5 predicted proteins | sample June2015DPH_4_50_FD_89822 | JGI IMG/M metagenome (GOLD analysis project Ga0116102, IMG submission 89822) | Peatland microbial communities from SPRUCE experiment site at the Marcell Experimental Forest, Minnesota, USA - June2015DPH_4_40 | ecosystem: Environmental > Terrestrial > Soil > Wetlands >... | reverse complement strand
GCGGATCCAACTTCGGTGATCGTCCCTTACCGGATCGCGGTCACCTACTTTTTGCTGGATCGACACCAGGACGTCGCCAAGGTTTGTGAAGATCTCATCAAAAATGCGGATCGATTTGCTCCCGCCTACTTCATCCGCGGAATGGCGGAACTCGAACAAGAGCGGTTTGAGGCCGCACGCTCTGACCTGGAAAAAAGCGTTTCCCTGGAACCTCAGTCCGCCCTGTCTCATCGTGAAATGGGCAACTTCAGTCTAACTGAGGCGGCAGGTTACCGTAGTCCCAGGCGGTCGCACCAATGCCTCCGGGAGTTGTACTGAAGGGCGGCGCCTTCTGCGGCGTGGGTAGCTCGCCCGGCTGCATGCGAGCAATGAGTTCGAGTCCTGCCTGGACCATCTGGGCGCCTGCTGTGGGCTCGAGGAAGCTGTCACTGGTCAAGCGTGTTTCGTAGCCGCCTCCGTGCGGTCCAAGGGCCTCCTCCGTCGGGACGTAACCGAAGTAGCCGTTAGCGTAGGCCACGACATAGGTATGGGGAAAGTGGCTCTTGGCTTTCAGATCTAGTCCGAACTTGCAGAATAGCTCGCAGGGGCTCGATACAAATACCGCGGGACCTAATTGAATTGCCTGAACTTCGACTTCAGGAATCCCCTCTTTGATGAGGGCATCTAACATGACCGTTTCTTTGGCAAACACCCATCGGGTCCGACCCACCTCTTCGGGACTTTGCCGGACCAGTGCATAGGCTTCCCGCACATGCTCAGGACTGGGAACCCGTGGTTTTATCCGAAGAAGTTGGGAAGCTGCATTCAGTGGGCTCAATCTTCCCGGGACCATCGTCAGAAGTTCCTTCACTGCCTCGGCCCCCACCCGTCCGCCTACGAACTGGGCCCACTGCGTATTGAGTGGGTAGGCATAAGGGCTGAGGTTGTCAACCTGGGTCACGTCGCCCGCCGCGCCTTGCAAGAACACGACCGGCACTTCTGCTCCCATGGCTCCCCGGATGACTCTTTCCATGTAATGGATCCAATTGGCGGAAGCGTCGGAGCCGCTGCCGGGATTTGTGGTGGCGTGACAGGTGAAGTTCACAACGCACCCCAAGAAACGGCCATTGTTGTCCCAGGCGCCGACCACACCGACCTGCGGGTCGATAGGGTCAGCGAATCCGATAATGTCAGGGTTCCCTTGGCCGGGATGGGTGTAAGTGAGGCCGTTCTTCATTCGCAAGCGTCTGCAAAATGCTACTTTGTCCTCGATTCCGGTGGCCACGCCACAATACGCTTCAGCGCGGTTTTCGTTCGCCTCGCAAACTGCCGCGGCGATTTGCTCGATGACGCGCTGGAGGTAGCCACGATCCGCCGCAGGCGATTCCTCGTAAGCCAGATGCTGCACGAACTGCGGCGCATGGTCGTATTGGCCCGGCTGCACATCGCCGATGGGTCCTCCGGAATGATTATGTGCAGCCCCAATCAGCACTGCTTGCGGAGAGATACCACAACGCTGCTGGATCAGTTTGCGCGCAGGATCGACCACCGTCTCCTTGAAAATGTCCACGGTGTCCGTGCCTACGAGTGCTACCCGCATCGTCCCATCATCAAACACCGCGGCTCGCACCTTGCACCGGTCGTGGAACCCCTTGACATAGGTGGGAACGTAGTCCCCAGGAGCTTGCATCCCCACGTCGGGCGTGATATCGCGCTCTGCGAAACCTGCTTTCAAAAGCTGCCCTTCTTTGCCGGGCTCCGCCCGGCCAAAGTACTCCGGAACGAACGTCGCCGATTCGAGTGGCGAAGTTTCACGAGCGGCATTGCCCCCGTCGGCGAAGGAGCGGGCGCCAACTCCTGCAATCGCTCCCAGCAAGGTATTGCGTTCAAGAAATTCTCTTCGGATCACGGTATCGCCTCCTCGAATTTTTGGCTATCTCAAATGAGGAATTACACCACACCCCAGGGGGTGGCCGCAATCCAACACGTAGAAGGTGGAAAAAATTGACATCGTGCGATTTCGGCTCACGCAACCGATTGAGAATTCATGGTAGGGGCACGCCATGGCGTGCCCCTACGCGGATTCTTTCACAGCCTCGTAGGGCCGAACGGCGTTCGGCCTGGCTTGACACAACGCTTGACAGGTTACGGGTTGCCCGGCCAATATTTCCGGCCAAAGCTTTTCAGATCGAAGGAGGAAACATGAACAAGCATCATCGACATTGCAGCGCCGGCGCCACTTTGATTTTGTTAGTGCTTTTTGGGTGCTCCATCGCAGGGATGACGCCTCCCCAGCAAAAGGTCCCCGTCGCGGCCACACCTCCGATGGGATGGAATAACTGGAATCATTTTGGCGCGGAGGTCAGTGAAGATCTCGTACGCGCACAAGCCGACGCCATGGTGAAGAACGGTATGAAAACCGCCGGCTATACCTACCTCAACATCGACGACGGCTGGGCTGGTGATCGCGACGGCGACGGATTCATTCATCCCAATGCGAAGTTTCCTGACATGAAGGGATTGGCTGATTTCATCCATGGCCTGGGGCTGAAGTTTGGAATCTACACTGCGGCAACGGTCAAGACGTGCATGGGACTGAAAGGCAGCCGGGGTCACGAAGAGCAAGATGCCGAGACTTACGCTAAATGGGGTGTTGACTTCGTTAAGGTCGATTGGTGCTCGGACGAGACAGACGAAACACTCGTGTACAACGAATACAAAAAGTTAGGCGAAGCGCTGCGCAAGACCGGCCGGCCCATCGTCTATTCTATCGGCGCTCCGGGAGCAGCGTGGAGATGGGGGGCCTCCGTCGGCGGCAATTTGTGGAGAACTTCCATTGACATCAAAGATAACTGGAACTGGATGTCCGCCGTTGGGTTCAGCCAGAATGGACTGGAGCGGTTTGCCGGACCTGGCCATTGGAACGACCCCGATATGATAGAGGTGGGTAATGATGGATTCGATAATGCCATCCTCGGGAAAAACGATGCCTGGTCTCTGAGGCGGCCTGCCCCGCCCGAACTGCCCGGAATGACGGACGACGAGTATCGGACGCATATGAGCCTTTGGTGCCTCTTAGCAGCGCCGCTCATCGTTGGCGCAGATCTCGCTCACCTAAAGCCCTCCGCCTTATCCATCCTGACCAATCCGGAAGTGATCGCGGTCGACCAGGATGCTTTGGGGATGCAAGGTTATCGCGTCGCTCAGGAAGGGCCCTTGGAGGTGTGGGTGAAGCCGCTTACGGGCGGGCGCAAAGCTGTCGGGCTGTTCAACCGAGAGCTTGGGACTATGGCGGTCACAGTCTACTTTCGGGATATCAGGGTCGGCGCTGATGCCCGCCTGCGCGACTTATGGGCCCGGAAAGATTTGGGGCGCTTTCACGAGAAGTACACGGCGAATGTTGCGGGTCATGGGGTGGTTATGGTTCAAGTGACCTCAGAGGAGTAGAATTGGGACGGTCAGGATTGTCGCAGGCAAAGAGCGAAAGCCGAATCGATGATGCCGACTCCTTCGCCAGAAAGGCCCTCGGAGTGAGACCGGTTAACTGAGCGGATTGGGGGCAAACGGCTGCAAACTCGAATCCTCGGACCAGGCCCGCCGATTGGCGGCGAGCGCGTCGATTGCTGACCCCTCAACCATAAACCTTGGGGGTTTGAGCGCCGGTATCTCAAAGATGCTCTCCAAAACGTTCAATGCGGCGCCCAGTATACCCGCATCGCTTCCTAACGTTCCGCAGGCGAATTCCAGGTTCGCTGTGGCGTTGCCTAGGGCTTGCTTCCTTACAATCCGTGCTATCTGGTCCAAAAGACTCTCGCCCCCTAGTCCCAGCCGGTAGTCCAAAACGACGATCGAGGGGTTAAAAAGATTGACAAGGGTTGATAAGCCGAGACCCAAGTATTTCGCCAGCTCCTCGACAATGGCGACGCACGTCTTGTCACCGACCTTTGAGGCCTCGAGAACTGTCCACCCGGTGATCTTCCCGGGGTCACCGTTGGCGATCTCGAGAGCGCAGGAATTGCTCCCATCCTGAATTGCTTTACGGCAGCGTGCGTCAATGGCCGATAACCCCACCAGCGCCTCGAGACACCCGAAGCTTCCACAGTTGCAGGCTGGGCCGTTCTCGATCATGGGAATATGGCCGAATTCGCCCGCGATCCCGTCGTGACCGTAAAACGGCCTTCCCTCGATCGTGATCCCGGCGCCAATCCCCTTCCCGTATTCGATATAGATCATATCCTTGGCGCCCTTCCCAGCTCCCAGGACACGTTCGGCGAGCGTTTGAGCACGGGTGGAGCCCTCGAGGATGACGGGCTTCCCAAACTCCTCCTCGAAAAGCTCCCTGAGAGGAACATCTCTCCAAAAGCCGAGGTTTGCCGACAGAATCGAGATTCCTTCCCGAGCGTTGACCATACCGGGATCGGCGACGCCAGTTCCTAGCAATTTCTCCCGCTGGATCCCCGCTTGCTGAATAGCTTGGTGCCCACATGAGAACAATTGGCGAACAAGTCCCTCCACGCCTCGGTCCAGGCAGGTCGTTTCGATTACCTTAGTCATTATCCTGGGGAGAAGGCTGGTCACGGCTGCGGAGACGGTTTCAGGATCAAAGGTGACTCCCAAAATAAAGCCGTGGTCTTCGTTCAATCGAAGTAGAGTCTGCTTTCGTCCCATCGGATTGCTCGAGGGACCAACCTCCAGAAGCTTCTGTTCACTAAGCAGTTCTCTGACTATGGGTGAGATTACGCTCCACCGCAAATGTGTCAATTCACGAATCTCCGCCCGCGATATGGGACCGTACTTCCGTACGAGAGCTTCAATGACTGCTCTGTCCCTTTCTTTCTTTCCTGTCACGTGTTTCATTGTGTGCCGTTCGCCGTGCCCCACCGAGCCCGAGGGGACAAGAATTGAAAAATTTTGCTCAACCGCCTAGCATGATAGCACCTTTTTTGGCGAAAGCGCGAAGCGTCTACGTGCATGCCAATAGTGGCGTTTGCGTGACGTGGGTCTTCCAGCCGCAGTCATCTCCGCGAAAGCGCGTATCCACTCCGCAAACCTTCGCAAGCGAGTTGTCTACGCATCGGTTCCGCTTTCGGTGGGAATGACGGAAATGTGCGCCTCACAATTTAAAGAAAATCCTGCGCCGGTAGAGCCAATAGCAAAGGTACCAAAGAATGGCGAAGTCGGCCCAGGCATCTCCCACGGGCGCCAGCGAACCCATAAACGAAAAATTGTGGAGGAATAGGTTCAGATACGGTTCAAAGAAGTGTTCGCCCACAGAGAGGAAAACCGTGTAGATGAATATCGAATTCATTCCCATGACCATAAACGGAAACGCCAGCTTGCGATAGCCTCGTACCTCGAACAGCCAAACAAAGGAGCAAATCCAGAGCAGGATCAACCCGGTGTGGACGAAGGTAAAGGAAGCCGTCCAACACTTATGGATAATTGGGTCGATGGGCCGGATCGCAAATCCGCAGACCAGCGCCGCTGCCGCGACCCCCACCAACCACTTCAGCTTCTCTGCCGTGGGCCGGGTACTGCTCAACCATTCCGCCGTCCACGCTCCAAACATCATCGTTACCGCGCTCCCCAAGAAGTTGATCGTCTGCCAGTCGTAAGCGCGATCCAGATGAAACACCACTTGGTCTATTCGGAGGCCGATATTTGCAGTCGGCGAAAATGGCCCCTGTGGACCCGGAAACAAAACGTAAGGAATCCAATTGAGCGCCATCAGCCCAGCCGCAACTGCTACCTGCCAGCCCCGGCGCAACTGCAGCACGAGAAAACAAATGAGGTAGCCGAGGGCGATCTGCGTCAGCGTCGCGTACGGATCGAACACCTTGCCCGGTCCTTCAAACCCGTACCAGAGTATCTGGCCGATGATAACTAACTTGATGCATCGCCAAATCACGTGCCGAAACATCACCGCAAAGGGCTGGTTCTGCTGCCGCCGGCGCGTCAGTGCGAACGGCAGCGCTGCCCCAACGATGAACTGGAACGAGGGCATGATCATGTCCCAAATGATCAGCCCATCCCAGCGGAGGTGATCAAATTGGCGCAGGACACCATGCAGGGGCTGCCCAGCATGCACCTCGGCCAGCAGGTGTATCCCGAAACCCTCGCTGGCCAGTACCAACATCACAAATCCTCGCGCCGCGTCCAGAGCGAGGAAACGTTGTTTTACAGGCTCTCTTTCTGGCTGTGATACAGTCTATGGTAAAGAAGTAGAAGCAGAGGTTGCCATAATTCGCAACACCAGTCGAAGACAGTTTCTCTTGCTTTAACCCACAATCCGGAATCAACGCTCCAAACTATGCTGGTGCAGGCGACGGTGAAGGTGCTCGCGGGCGTCCACAAAAACTTTAAGCGCACGCGCATAGCTCTCGGGATCGCGCTGAATTGCTAATTTTCTGACCCAACTTTCTCCATAATCGATCTGAGTAATCAAGTAAGCTGCCAGCCTGGGTGAAAACAGTTCCTTTCCGAAGACGTTTAAGTAGACCGGTGAAGTGTGCGCGCTGATCACTCGACCGTGGTTAGTAGCCATCGAGGCTGAGGCAGCACAGCGTGCCGCCAGCCAGCCCGGTCCCTCGACCTTGATTTTTTCATTCAAGGTCATGTCGCGGGTCCCGCCTTGTTCCTGCTTCGAAGCTATCACTCGGCCATTCAAAACCACTTCTAACCGATGGAACGGAACGTAACTCCTGGCTTCCGCGCGAACCTGAACGGACCCCCCGCCTGCGCCGAGCAGGATTTGCTCGCCAGGCACGTGGCCGTCCACATGAAACTGCAAAAGCGGTCCGGTGCTGACGAAGGTGTTTCCGCGGCTCACGGCGTGGGCCCAATTGGAAAAGTTGAATGCGGTTTGACCGAGAAAGGCGTAAGTGCGTTGGGCGCCGACCGCCGTCTCGTTGCCGAGCTTGTCAGTTCCTGCAACCACGGGGATGCGATATCCGCAGTTCAAATAGCGATACCATTCCAAATAGCTCAGCGTATTGAAGTGCTCCGTGTTGGGCCAGACTTCGAGGGCGTCGATTCTGCCGAGTACTACGCTCGCCGCCCACTCGGCGCCGGGGAAAGGGAAGTGCGCGGCTACCGCAATGCCCCCTCGAGCGTGGCACGCGTCGGCCCACTCGGAGAGCGTGCTCCACAGCGGATCGCCCAGAAAGCTCTCCCCAAGCCCTGCCGCAGACATCGGAAACACGGGTGCGCCATGGCCGCCCAGCAGACCCACGTGGCCAAAAAAGTGCTGACGATTCTCCGTACCCATCCACACCAAGGTATCGCCATCGCGTGAGTGAAGTGATCCTTGGGCAAGATTGGCTACATTGGAGAATTGATTGCCGAGTTGCTGAGCCAGGAGATTAATCAGGTTTAACCCCTCCGCCTGGCCCTCCAGAACGGCCGAGGAAGGCGAAATCATGTGCACATGCGTGTCCGCGGTCACCCAACCCTGTGAGCGGAGGTCGACGAAATGAGGCATCCGCAAGCTCAAGGCGGATTGGTCCGGGGTGATGGAGAGCTTTTGACGAACCACTTCATATTCGAACCCCTTCGTCATTTCCAGGTAGACTTCACCCACCGGCAATTCCACCTGGAAGCTCCCATCCACGTAAGCGAAATAGTCTTCTCCGAGTTTCAGATTGCCGAATTGCGGCCGCTCAGCTTGCCGATTCCACCAACTCTGAAGATCCCCGAATTCCCGGCTTGGCGGCGTGTCAGTCCAGGAACTGTAACCGTAAGGAGGAATATATCGGCCATCCTTGGTACGAAAGGCCAGACGCACAGGGGTGGGGTTTCCGGTGGCGTCATCGACCACTCGCCCCTGCAACCAGACTTTATCCTTCTCCAGAATCTCGAGGTGCGGGATCTGCCGTAGCGCTGTCTCTTCCCTCAAAAGCTCCGGGGAGAGGTTGAAGGCGTACTGTTTTCCTGTTTGAGTATCAGTGAGTGTCAGCGTAGCGTCAGGGGTCGCAGTCACCTCGACATAGAGGTAAGGGGATCCCACCACCTGTGCAGCCCCTCCCTTGGCGCTTTTCCCCCACGTGGTCTTAAGCCAGTCCTCGGCCTGGAAAGGAGCTTGGAAAAAAGTCCGGCTTATCACCCCCAGGTCCACGCTGACTTGCCACCTCTCAGCCTGCTCCGTACCCTCCGGCAAAGTAATACGGTAAAGGCTCAAACGCTGGTAGCGCAAGGGATCCTCATGGCCGTGGAACAGAGTGAGGCCACAGATCACCAGCAGGTCGCTGCCCCTAGCTTCCAGCCTTATCGCCCTTAGTATCTGGTCCGGTTTCGGGTTGGGGAGTGTCGTGACCCATATGGCCGGGATCACAGGGGGATCAGTGGAATAGTCCCGCTGATGCGGAAGCGCCATGGAGCAACTGTGGTCTCCCAGGAACGTCGGGGGATCTACTTCAAACCGGCGGCGGATGGGGAAGCGATGTTCGCTGCCATCCTCGAGCAGCATGACAGCCTCTGCCAGAAGCCGTCCAATATCCTGCAAGTCATCGAGATCAGGCGGTGGCTGGCGTGGAGTCCAGTAGTTCTCTTCCTCCAAGGGATCCCAGTCGCAAAACTGAGCTAAACAGACAAAACTAGCCCCCTTCTGAACCTTAATTTCAATTCCGGGAATTGCACCCTTAGTGTTTCGCGTGCTCAAAATCAGCCACGACTTTTGCTCAATTCCCTCCGGACCAAGCCAAAACGGCATTCCCCTGAGGATCTGTCGTCCCGAAGGCATGCGGAGCAAGCCGTCCCGAGCTGCATCCAAGCCTGATTTCTTGGCTTGCTCGCGTGGCCCAAAATCTCGGGGAGAGGCTGTGAAGTATGGGCCCAGATCTAAGGCAGTGAACTTTGCGCTGGCTTTGTCTGTGCCCAGATCACCCCTCGACGTAGCCCCAGGGACGGTTTGGGCAAGCATGAGTCTTAGAGTGGGTCCGGCTGTGCCCGCTGCTTGTAGAAATTCCCTTCGAGATGCACAGCGATTGAAAAGCACCTGCAGTCGCCTCCCGATCGCGGTCAAAAGTTCAACTTGAGGGCCAGTTGGCCAATGCGCGGCGAGCGCGCGCTGGTGATCTGACCAAAACTGGAAGCAGCAAAATTGCCTACGGGGTTGTTAAACTGTGCGTGATTGAAAACGTCGAAGAATTCAGCTCGAAACTCGAGCGCCGTTCTCTCTGTGATGCGCGTCGTCTTATGGAGAGACATATCCCAATTGTTCAGCCCCGGCCCGTGGAAGAAGCTACGGCTCGCGGTCCCGATAACTCCCAATACCTCCGGAGAGAATTGAGCGGTCGAGAAGTATTGATGATTGGCGGAACTTCGCGGGTTGGAGAAGCTTAGAGGCTGGCCACTCCAGTCAGGCAGGTCCGCACCGTTGAGGGCAAACGTGTTGCTATCGCCTATCAGGGAATTGTCACCTGACTCGTAGATACTGGCGGGCAACCCTGTCGTGAAGCGGGTGATGCCGGAAACCGTCCAACCCTCGAGGGACTTGTGGACTACGCCACTCGAAGACCGGGTAAATTTCTGAAGTGGCAAGTCGTAGCTATAGCTGGTCACAAAGTTGTGGGTCATATCGAATGCTGAGAGGGCCCTACTAAGCCGATAGTCAAAGGGATCGACGCACTCGCCGAACGTGGACACGTTGTCGAGCGATTTCCCGTAAGTATAGGCGCCGAGAAACCGCAGCGCTCCTACTTTCTTTTCGAGGGTCACTTGCAGAGAATTGTAATCGGAGTTCGCAAACGTGGCCGCCCAGTAGACACTGCCTTGGAAATCCAAGATGCCCTGGCTTAGGTAGCGTCCGGAGGTAACCGAATAAGGTCGTGTCCCGTTGAAAACCTGTCCGTTGATGTTATAGATAGTGTCTTCGCCAAAGGGACCACACTCTTCTGACGGCTCGTTCGCAGCTATAGCCAGCGCCCGGATTTGCAAGCACTTCGACGGGTAGCCGGGGTTGGCTTCGATCTCGCTCAGGAGATGGTGTCCCTCCGTTCCCACGTAGGCAACAGTCAAGGTCATCGATGTCCCGATTTCGCGCTGGAAACTAAAATTAAAGTGCTCCGCGTAAGGGAGTACGTTATCTGTTTTGGCGGTCGTATAGTAACCAAGCGGCTGGTAGCTCTTAAAACTGTAGTCCGTGTGCTTCTTGGGTGGGAGCCATGGGAACGGCTGTTGGAGATTCGCGCCAGTATCGCGGGACTCAAAGGGCGCCTCGAGGTAAGTCGGTCTGGAGGTGAGGTACTCAATCCCGAAAGGTGGGTTGCCGGTCTCATAGAGAAACGACCCCTCTTCGTAAATCGTGTGGAAGATTCCGAAGGAGGCCCGGATACTCGAACGTCCCGGCCCGCCGAAGATCCTGCCTGCAATGCCACCACTGGACCGGGGCGAATAGGCCAAACCCAGCCGCGGGTTGAAGTTCTTGTAGCGTGTAGGTGAAAGCGTGCTGGGAATTCCAGGGTCACCCGGAAATACCCAACCGGTTGGAGAGTTGGGGAAGACAACAGATTGTAGGCCTGGGACGAAGGCCTGGACTCTCCCCTGGGTATCGGACCACGGTCTGCTCACTTCCCAGCGCAGACCGTAATTCAAGGTGAAGTTGGACTTGATCTTGAATGAATCCTGGGCATAGAGACTGATGTATTTCGATCGAGCATCTTCGTCTTCCTCGCTCGACTGAAGAAAGGAGTCGGGGGCTCCTATCAAGTAATCTGCGAAATCGTTGCCAGTTTCGCTTCCCGAAAGGCTGAAATAGCCGTTACTTGGTCGAGAGCGAAAGGCATCTGCAAAGCTGCGGAAATCAGCGCCAAATTTCATCGTATGCCGCCCTTGGATTTTCGAGACGCTGTCGGTTACTTGCCAATCGTTGTCATTGGTCACGCCCGGAGATGGAACTCCGAAGGATATGCCAAGGGCCTCGAGACTTAGTTCAGGGATCCCTGGCGGGGTGGGGGGAGTGTCGACAATCCCCAACCCGCCCGCGACGTAGCCT
>Ga0116102_1000952_pt1 | contig 10973 bp, 7 predicted proteins | sample June2015DPH_4_50_FD_89822 | JGI IMG/M metagenome (GOLD analysis project Ga0116102, IMG submission 89822) | Peatland microbial communities from SPRUCE experiment site at the Marcell Experimental Forest, Minnesota, USA - June2015DPH_4_40 | ecosystem: Environmental > Terrestrial > Soil > Wetlands >... | reverse complement strand
GTTCAGGAGGCCGCTGGTGAGGTTCGTGAAGTTTTGAAACTGGCCGCCGGATAAGTGACTGACTCCGCCAAAGGTCGCAATCCACAGGTCGCCCGTTTTCTTGTCCACGGCGATGCCCATCACGGCGCGCTGCACCAGGCCGTCTTCGGTTTTGTAAACGTGTTGCACTCTTCCGTTCTCGATCAGCACCAGGCCGTCTTCAGTCCCCGCCCAAACCCGGTTCCCATCGACGGCGACACAGAAAACCTTCGAGTCCGGCATACCGTCGGCGGTTGTGAAGTTCTGCCAGCGGGTGATGAGGTGTGGTTTGGGGGCCGAATCGTGTGAGGAACCGGCTTGCGCGACTGCTTGGGAGGGCGCTTCCTGGGCCGAGCCGAGTAACGACGCCGTCAAAAGGATTGCAGTGCTCAGGAGCAATCGCTTCATGATGTTTCTCCCCACCCCCCAACAATCTCAAATCTCAAATTTCAAATCTCAGATTTCAGATCCGACTTCCTTGCAGGGTTCTTGAATCGCAAATATCAAGTTCAAAATCTCAAATCTCAAATTTCAAATCCCAGATCTTCACAATGTTTTCAGAAACTCAATCAAATCGTTCAACTGCTCTTTGGACATGTCGGAGCTTACGCCGTGCGTGTCTTTGTTGTTGAACACGGTCCAGATTTCTTCAAGAGTCTGCGCCTCTCCGCTATGCAAATACGGGCCGTCTTCGTAGACGCGATCCAGTTGCGGAGTGTCGAAAGACGAGATCGTGTCGTATTTGTTCGCCGACCCGACATCGAAGCTCGTGCGGGCGGTGTAGTGCGAACCGGCCGGATGGCAGGTGGCGCACTGGTTGTAGACCGGAATCGGCGTGCCGTCGCTCTTCTGGTTGCGATAAAACATGGCCTTGCCGCGTTCCTGCGCTTCGGTAAGCTGGCCGTCCGCCGCAAGGTGGCGATTCGGGGGAAGCGGTATCTGGTTCAGGTATGTGACCAGGTCTTCGAGTTCGTGCGTGTTGAAGCCTTCGGAGCGAAACAGGAATTTGGCAATGCGCGGACCGCACTGAGTGGCCAAGTCAGGGTTGTGCCCGTTCCATTTAAAGGGCGCAGTGTCTTTGATCCCGCGCAGAGTGCGGTTGGCCACGCGGTCGCGTCCTAGTTGCGGTGTTTCCAGATTCCATGCCAGCCCGTCCAGATGGCTGTTGGGATGGCAAGTGGCGCAGGCAAACTGGCCCTGGAAACAATATCTCGCGGCATTAAATAGCCGCTCGCCTCTACGAATCGCGCTCAGTTCTTTTGGTCCCCCAAGATCGACCGTCGAGGCGACTTCGAGCTTCGCGAGATCAACGACGGTCAGAGTATCGTCCAGGCGGTTGGCGATGTAGGCCAATCGTCCGTCCGGCGAAACCACGACGGACTGAGGGTTCGAGCCGGTTTCGAGACGCCGCACCACGAACGTGCGCGCGGAGTCGAGCCGATTGGGAAGTTCGTCGCTTGAAACCGCGTGGAGCCGCCGCGCCAGTTTCGCGGCGTCGATTATCGTGAGAGTGTCCGCTTCCGAGGCGGTCAAGAGCGCGTAGTGCCCGTCGGGAGTGAATGCGGCCCCATTTTCCCCCGCGAAATAATAATCAATGTCGTCGAGAACTACCTGCGACACCTGTAGGGGCGGTTCGCGAACCGCCCCGAGCGTGGGTCGAACTATCGCCACGCCGTGCGTCATCACCCAGCCTTGCGCCACGCTGATCAAGGGGCCAAGGTTCCTGGGCCTAATTTCGGGAATCAGCAGGTAACCGCCCAGTGATTTCGGAGCCTCCGCGATGTGCCGAAGGTCGATCGCCCCGGGAACCCAAACGCGTGCTTCGACGAGTTGCTTTACGGCGTCGATGACCAGCAATTCGGACACAGGAGGCTGATCGTAGGGTCCAAAGCGTGGCAAGATGTTCGACACGCAGACTCGACGGCCGTCGCGCGAGAGAAGAATCTGTTCTGGATACCGCTGGGTCATGAAACGCTTGATCTCAGCACCCGCGGCGAGGTCGATGAGCGAAACGTCGTTGCCCACGCTATTGGCCACGTACAAGAACTTGCCACTGCGGTCGGTAGTAAGCCCAACCGGTCCCCAGCCTGCCTTGAGGGTGCGACGGAGATTGAACGATCGAGCGTCTATTTCACTGACCGTATCGCTCCAGGAATTCGAGACGTAGAGTGTGCTGCCGTCCGGGGAAAGCGCCAGGCCTCGCGGTTTGGCGCCTACTTTCGCACGCGCCACTACTTGGTGGGTGCGCGCGTCGACTGCCAGCACTGAGCCGTTTCCTTCGCATACCACGTAAAGCCGCAGGCCATCCGGCGAGAATCGCATCTCGACGGGGGAAAGGTATTCGGGTTCGGCAGCCGCTGTTTGCTGCGGCGTGGCGGCGTACGGATGCCGTATGGGATTCAGAAGCAACCCCGCCACGACTGTCATTCCGAGCGCAGCGAGGAATCTTGCTCTGGCTTTTTCCGCGGTCCGCACCCGGCAGAGCGAGATTCCTCGCTGCGCTCGGAATGACAGGGTTAGTTGAGAGTCTTGAATGGGGAGCCCCAAAGCCGATTGCCCTGGGGTTTTGGCGCGGAGCTGGCGGGTTGTGCGGAAGCTTATCATCGCCCCTTTTCTCCCGTGCCTGCGGGCATTTCGGTGGGCTCCTTAACAGTCAGGAACTGGTCCGCCTTGACGTGGTCAAGTTCCTGATCAATTCCGCTTGGCCAGTGGATAATGAGCTTGTCGACTTCCGTGTGTTTGCCCAGGCCGAAGTGCGGCCGCGGGTCGCCCTGAGAAAGATACCCGTTCTCTGCGGGCGCCTCGGTGTATTGGTGGAGGTCGCCAGCGATGGCCTCGAGGCGCGCTCCAAAGCCGTCGCGATTGCTCTTGGTCCCGATCAGCTTGATCGTCAGCCAGTGATTGCGCACGCCCACGGGCGGGGGATTGTTATGGAGAAGAATTCCCCTGCCACCCAAAACCATGATGAAGGCATCGATGTAGCCGTCGTTGTCGTAATCCGCAAAGCAAGCGCCCCGCCCAACCTTCTTCACCTTAAAGTAGTCACCCAGCCGTGAGGAGACATCGGTAAAGGTGGAGTTCCCGTTGTTGCGGAGGACGGAGTCTTCCATGGGAATCAGCCAGTGCAAGCCGCCGTTCACAATAAAAAGGTCCTTCCAGCCGTCGTTGTCAAAATCGAAGAAACCGTCGCCCCAGGCCACGTATTGGCCGGAAACGCTGGCCACCCCGGTTTCGACGGTGGTGTCAAGCCAGAAGCCCTTGCCGCCGGGATTGTGGAAGAGGCGGTGGTAGCGCATGTCGGAGACGAAGATGTCCTGCCAGCCGTCGTTGTCGTAATCGCCAAAGATTGGGTTCATGGCGGAGGTGGCCTCTCCGTTCGCGCCGAAGGCCACGTTCACATCCTGCGCGACGTTCGAGAACGTTCCGTCGTGGTTGTTGCGATAGAGATAGCTGTCCATCGTGTCGTTGGCGATGTAAATGTCGGGCCAGCCGTCGTTATCGAAGTCTCCTGTGGTCAAACCCATGGCCCTTCCTAACGGGTTATCGATGCCCGCCTTGTGAGACACGTCAGTGAAAGTCCCGTCGCCGTTGTTGTGGAAGAGGCGGTCGGCGTCGCCTTCGTAGTCGAGCGGGCCAGGGAAGGCGTCCGCGCTGAAGAACTCGCGCTTGGCATTGGGATCGAACTTCAGATAATTACCGACGAAGAGATCAAGCTTCCCATCGCGGTCGTAGTCGAGCCAGGTCGCGCCCGTGCCGAAGTGAGGGTTCTCGACGCCAGCTTTCGCGGTGACGTCCGTGAACGTGCCGTTTCCGTTGTTGTGGTACAGAATCGACGAATTCCAGTTGGTGACGTAGATGTCTTCGTAGCCGTCGTTGTCGTAGTCGCCGACGGTAACGCCCATACCGAATCCTTTGCCGCCCACGCCTGCCTGTTCGGTCACGTCCGTAAACGTGCCGTCGCCGTTGTTGCGGTAGAGGTGGTTCGTAGCGTCTACACCGTCCGGTTTTGAGAATTTGGTGACGCCGTCAACATATCTTCCGCTCACGACGTAGAGGTCCAACAGACCATCGTTGTTGTAATCGATCCAGGCGCAACCGGACCCGGTGGCCTCCATGATCGAGCTCAGCTTCTGCTCGCCGAAAGAATGCCGGAAATTGATGCCGGATTTTTCAGTAACGTCTTCGAAAGTAGGGAGGGCGGAAGCAGCGCCCGCCGGCGGTGGGGGATCGTGCTTTGGACTTGGGTTTAAGCCAGTCTGTTGTGAAGCCGCCGTGCGAGTTGCCGGAGTTCGAGCGGGGCTTTGCGCTGTCAACCTCAGACCCACCATAAGGAGAATCGTTGCCGCGAGTATCGTGGTGAGTTGTCTTGCTCGGACGTTCATCCCCGGCTCCCTCCAACTGGCACGATGTCATTCCGAGCCCTTCGCTGTCATCCTGAGCGAAGCGAAGGATCTCGCTCTGGGCGCTCAGGGTAAACTCCGCGAGGAATCTCGCTCTGGAACTGCGTCAGATGAAAAGCCGAGCGGGATTCCTCGCTTCGCTCGGAATGACACCGCATAGAAACTCTCCTCAGACTCAGAGCGCGCGACCGCAACGGAATTGACTTGGCCTTCAGTGAGCGGCCTCCAGCGGGGCCTGAACACCCAGGCAGAACGGTGCGTCGAAGCGCCGCAGCGCTAAGGGCCAGCGGTTCTCGGGTGCTACAGCGCGGTCTTCGTGGCAGCCCACACAGCCGTGTTCTTCGCCCGCGCGCGCCCATATCCAGCTCTTTTGTTCACGGACTACCTTGCCCTCGCTGCTCAGCAGTTCGAAACGCACCGGACGGTCCGGTGGCACCGCGATATAAAAGGAGCCGTCACGCTCGACAGGCGCTTCTCCCAGGCTGGACCCCTTTTCCGTCGCCGGGTCGAGGCTGAGCACTCTTACCTTGCTCGGCGATTCCGCCAGTCGCCCCTTGGGACCTTCGTTAGCCAGCGAAGAGTCCAGGCAAATGAAGTAGCCCATCTTTATTTCGGGGCGCAGAGTGCTCCAGTACCAACGCGGAGCCGGGTGTGCCGCGATGGGAGCAGCCTCAATACTCGAAAGTTCCGAATCGTGGTAGATGGGGGCCTGAAACTTCCCGCGGATGAAATCAAACGAATACAGGTCGAATTTCGCGGCAGCCGCGGGCGCCGTAACTCGCCGCGCCACAATCAATCGCGAGGCCTCGAGTTGCCGCGGCGACCAGATCAACGCGCTCCCTGGGCCAATAATCGAATTGTGGGTGGCGCCGCGCTGAATCGTCGCCAGATTGCCTCCGACTTCGGAGTTAAGCGCCGTGTTCTTGACGAAGACTACCGACCCGTCATCCAACTCTTCGGCTTGGCTGCGAATTGCCGGGTCCTCGCGGTCGCTTCGGAATGCCGCAAGCCCGGTGCCGTCGGGCCGCAACGTGTACAGGTTGCGTGAGTTCTCGGGTTTTCCCTGCAACTCCAGAGGTGAACGTGAGGAGGCGAGGATCATGCCGTTCTGAAGCACCGTCTCCAGTTCGTAGTCCCCCGGACCAAAAGTGATCTGTTGCACGTCACTGCCGTCCAGCTTGGCAGAGAACAGTTGGTAAGCCCGCGCTCCGCGACCGTCTTGCACTTCGCCCGAGAAAGCGATTGCCTCGCGTGGCAAATAGGCCGGGGAAAGGCAATCCCCAGAACAGTGGGTCACTTGGCGCTGGTCCGTTCCGTCCGTATTCATTTCCCAGATTTGCCATGCCGATGCGGCATCTTTCTTTGCCGCGAACAGCACCTTCGAGCCATCGAAAGAGATGCGTGGGTCTGCCGCACAGAAGAAATTCGGCGTGAGATTCGCAAGTCGGCGGGTGGCTTCTTCAAGTCGAACGATTTTGCTTCCCGAGGGCAATCTTTCCGACAATTTGCCACTGCGCACGGACTTCGCCTGAACGAAAATGATCTGGGGGTGATCTGTGTTTCCTGGCGATGAGGATGGAGCAACGGCTTGAGCGAACGCCGGCCGCGTCAAAACGAGCAATGCGGCGCACAGGGCCACGCTGGCCTTTGAGCGGCGGATCACTGCGGGGGGTCGAAACAGCGGTTCTGGGGGGACGAGCCGAGTTATGTCCGCTCCATCCGCGCTGGCCGGGCAACGAGCGAAAAAGGGGACAACCGACTGCATAGCAAGGGTCCAAGATTCAACAGCTTCAACGACAATAAGAGCACGCTAACAGCCGTCTCGGGCGTCTGTCGATACTAAACCTCACAATTCTACATGACATATGTCAATCTAGAGGTAGTAGTTTTTTTATTCCTGCCCCCTAATCCCTTCCCTTTGGAAGTTGCTATAAAGGCTTTACCTGCTCACAGTTAGCCCACTCACGGCACCCGCGCAAAAGTGACTTCGCAGGATGCTCGGCGAACGGCCAAGGCAGGTGGGTTTCTATGGACAAAAGGTCGGGTCTGGAGGGTTGGTCAGCGATGCGCGGCTGACTGCAAGCCAGCAAAGTTCTGAACCGTCAGGTGCCGGCCACGGGCGATTATCAGTTGCTGCCTTCGGAACGCCGCCAGCGTGCGACTTATAGTTTCCGGGGATAACTCGAGAACTTCACTGATCTCTTGCCTGGAGAGTGGTAGGTTGAGCGTTGTACGCCCGTCTTGAGGAGCGGGATCAGAGGCAACTAGCGACAGAAGGAATGTCGCCACCTTCATTCTGGCATCCTTGAAACTCATATCGGTAACTTGACTGCGCACACGCCCGATTTCAGAGACCAGGAAACGCACCATGCCAAGCGCGATCTCCGGATTGGACTGGAGGAACGCCACCACTTCATCACGCGACGCCGCACAGATTTCGCTGTCCCGCAGCGTAACTGCTGTGATGGGATAGGTAGGCTCGCAAAGGGCTTCCAGGCCAAACAACTGTCCGGGGAACAAGACGCCGGTTATCCGGTCTTTCCCGTTCTCCAGCGATTTTACAAGTTTGACAAGGCCTGTATGAAGGGCGAAGAGATGCTGGGCCACGCCGCCCTCGAAAAAGAGGATCTGGTTCTTCCGATAACGTGCGGGGCGGAACACACATCCCAACTGAGCGACCTGGTCACCAGACAGGCTGCTGAAGAGCGAAGTTTTCAGTACCGGGCAATTGCTGCATGTGAGGCCCATGGAATTTTCCCCTTTCTCGAGGGAGGCGTGCAAGCCACAGATTCGTGCGGAACGGAGGGCCATGCGGACGTTACGTCGCGGCCACTAGATTCCTTATAGCTAAGAACATCGAGATCAAGAAATTCAGGGCTGAAGGAGGGGATGGACACAAGTACCCCCTGGACCGCGAATTTCAAGCGTACCTGCGCATCTTTAGGCAATCAATCTGCCAGAAACCAGAGTACGAATGTGGCAAAGATCGAACTCGGGGGGCGGCTGAAAATGACAATATGTCGACTTAACTCATCGATTTCCATTACCCTTTCGACGGACTGATGAGGAGCTCGTGAAGCGGCAGTGCAAGCTGATGGTTCCATTGGGGAATTCGACACATGACGGACGCGTCTTTTTTCTCTGTTACCCATCAAAAGAGAGGCAGGACCCAATTCCAACCGTGCACTAGGGAGATGCCTGTGGCCAACTCGTTTTCGGGATTTAAACCTGACGCATTCGCCTTTTTTCAGGAACTTTCGCAGCACAACAACAAAGCATGGTTTGACCAGAACCGGGCGCGCTATGAACAGCACGTCACAGGTGCGTTTCGCGGCCTCCTCGAGACTCTCACGCCCTTTATTCTCGCCCTCAGCCCCCACTTCGAGGTTTCGGGAAAGACCAACGGCAGTTTCTCGCGGATCAACCGCGATATTCGATTCAGCAAGGATAAGAGTCCGTACAAGTCAAACTACTATCTGTACGTTTATGACGGTCGACACGAGCGTGATCATGCCGGACGGCTCTATGTGGGGCTTTCGGCGGACTGCGTCACCGCAGGGTTTTCGATCTACGACACCTGGCGGGGGCCCAAGGGGGCACTCCAAACTGTCTTCCGCAAAAGAGTCACTGAACAACGTGACTATTTCGACAAGTTAGTCGAGCGAACGGTACGGAGCAAGCGTTACCAGACATATTGGCATCGGCAGGAAGACGGCGACTGGGCGCAGCACCCCGGCCTCCCGCGCCGCGACGATGACTGGCTAACCTTGCAGGCCTGGGTCGTCCGAAAGTTGTTCCTGCCCAATTCTCGCGTCGTGGGGGCACCTTCCTTTGCCGGGCAAGTGCAGCGAATCTTCGAGGACCTATTCCCGCTCTACCTCTTTACATCTGAGCCCGGAGCGAAATGGCGAGAGCAGCCCTAGGGCAATAATCCCATCGTCGCGCCCGCGCTCCTGACAACTTTTCGCTTGACAAGAGCATCTTCATATGTTACAGATTGTAACGCTACAATGACTAACACTTCGAAACAACAATCTCACGGCCTCGGCGAACTCGAGCAGCTTCTCATGGAGTTTATCTGGGCGCACGGCCGCTCCACTGCCGACGCGTGCCGCGAAGCCCTTCTACCCACGCGCTCGCTCAAGGACTCGACCGTCCGCACCGTCCTGCGGCGCCTGGAAGAGAAGGGGCTGCTGAAGCACCAGGTAGAAGGCCGGACCTTCTTCTATGAAGCGACGCAGCCGCAGCGGCATTTCGCGGCGCGCGCCGTCAAACAAATCATCGACCGTTTTTGCGGCGGATCGGTGGAACAGCTTCTGAACGGCATGGTCGAGAATAAGGTTTTAAAGCAGTCAGATCTCGAGCAACTGGCACGCCGCATCGCATCGCAGCGAGGAGAAAAGAAATGATCCCATCCTCCTCCGACTTGTCCACGAAGCTCCTCTACTACCTGGCAGAACCTGCCTTTCGCGCGCTGGTTCTGGCTGCCCTGGCAGGTTTGGGGTTGGCATTGGCGCGCGCGAAAGACGCGGCGGTGCGCCTGACCGTCTGGACGGCGGTGCTTTATACATCGCGGGCCATGCCGTTTCTGGCTCGACTCGCGCCCACCGTCCCGCTGCCGATACCCGCGTTCCTCACAGCGCGTGCCGCCTCGCCTTCCACGCAAGGAAGAATGCGAAGCGCGGTCACCGGTTCACCAGTGCAAGTTGTTGGCGCGGCGAAGCCATTCGCCCTGAGCTCTGTGAGGCCCGTATTGGGGCAGCCACAAGGGCTGCCCGTACGACCGGCAACGCGGAATATCTCCTGGCAGTTCGCCGCAGCCGCGCTCGATCTCTTGGTTGCCGCGATCTTGCTGGGACGGCTCGCAGTGGGCTTCTATTTCAGTCGGCAGGTGACGCTCCTCAGCCGCCCCATTAGTGACGGACGAGGGCTTCAGTTCCTGCTAGAGCAGTCGCGGCGCTGGGGGCTTCGAACGGCGCCTGGGCTCGCCGAATCCCCAGCCGTTGCAGTGCCCGTGACATTGGGCTGGCGGCGTCCTGTGATTCTCCTTCCAGTCGCCTGGCGTGGTTGGCGCGAAGAAAAGATGCGGGCCGTGCTCGCCCACGAACTGTCGCATGTGGCGAGGAAAGACGCGCTGACGCGGGCGCTGGCAGCCATACATCGCGGTATTTTCTGGTTCAGCCCGCTGGCATGGTGGCTGGAGCGGCAACTCGCGGTGCTCGCGGAGCAGGCGAGCGACGATGCCGCGCTCAGCACAGGAGCGGATCGCGTTTTGTATGCAAATGTTTTGCTCGGATTCTATCAGGACTTGCGAAGCGCCTTAGGACGCGTTCGTTGGGAGGGTGTGGCCATGACCCGCGGAAAACAAGCGCACGCGAGAGTGGACAGAATTCTCGATTCGACTCGAAAGCTTTCGGCAGGCCTGAGAAAGCCTGTTTGGGTGTTGGTTGCACTACTGGCAGCGCCTGTGATTTACGTGCTGGCGGGCGCGCGGCCCGTGGTCGCGCAAAAGCCCCAAGTGGGGATCAGACCTGTGTCGGCTATGACAACTGCGGCTGCAGCATCGGACTGGCAGGCTCCGCCGGCAGAACCGCAATCGCCTTCGACCCCAGCGGCTCCAGCCGCGCCCAAGCCCGCTCCAGCCGCCGCCCCGGCTCCTAAACCGCCAATGCCGCCCGCACCAGCGGAGGGCGAATGGAGGTATGGAGACTCGCGCGACGACGTGATGATCACGTACGGCCTTGGCAAATCTTACGGGAGTGGGACGTTTCGGGACTCCGATATGAGTCATATCGCGGCGCTGCGCCGCGCGAGCAGCGGGGATATCATTTGGTTCCGCCGCAACGGTAAAACTTATGTGATTCGCGACGCGGCGACTGTCCAACGAGCACAGGATCTTTACACCCAGGAAAGATTGCGGCAATGGGCCCAAGAGGCGTTTGGGACCAAACAGGAAGCGTTCATCAGCGAGCAGGCGGAGTTGCATAAGCTGCTCGATCAAGTTCGCGTGGACGTTCCAGACCTGACGGCGCAACTTGCCAAGCTCCAGGCTAAACTCGACCTACTCCATAGGCATGGAGCCACGCTCGATGAGTTGAATGATCTACAAAGTGTGTTGAAGGGCTTGCAGGGGACACTGCGCGAACTCCAGGGCGAGGCAGGTGGGAAGATGGGAGCCATCGGCGGCGAGCAAGGCGCCCTGGGCGCGCGGATGGTGGAAGTCGGCGACCAGCAACGGGAATTGGCGGAAAAACAGGCACGCTCGGCGAAAGAGAATTCGCGCAAGATGAAGGCATTACTGGACGACGCCCTCGCCAAGGGCCATGCACTGCCGGAATAGCTCCCTTGCGATGATGCACCTGCGACGACTTCTAACTTGAAACTTAATTCATGCGCCTTGTCCGGAGGCTCGTATACCGCGCGACGGCCTCAAAGTCGCGATCCTTGTGCCAGACCGGAACGCCGTTCTCGATGGCGATAGCGGCGATCAGGCAATCCGTCGAAGAGCGAATCGTGTAGCCCTTCACCCGTCCCAGGCGATAAATCTCCGCCGCT
>Ga0116102_1000949_pt1 | contig 10989 bp, 4 predicted proteins | sample June2015DPH_4_50_FD_89822 | JGI IMG/M metagenome (GOLD analysis project Ga0116102, IMG submission 89822) | Peatland microbial communities from SPRUCE experiment site at the Marcell Experimental Forest, Minnesota, USA - June2015DPH_4_40 | ecosystem: Environmental > Terrestrial > Soil > Wetlands >... | reverse complement strand
TGAGCTGCATATTGGAAGCACCTCGATACGCTTGTCAAATGACACCGGAATCTCCTTCTTGAACCTGAACGACCAGGCAGTCCAAATACAACTCGCGCAGGGCGCCATGAACATTCGCCTGCGGCAATTGGATCCCAACGATGCGTACGAAATTGACACGCCCAACCTGGCCTTCTCGCTGCTTCGTGCCGGTGAATACCGTATCAATGTTGATCCGAACGGCGGAACCACTGCGATCACGGTCATGAGCGGCTCCGGCGAGGCGACCGGGGGGGGAAGTGCCTACGCGTTGGATCCCGGCCAGCAGGGCATTTTTACTGGGACATCGCCGTTGTCGCTCGACAGCGAGAACGCCCCGCCCCCTGACGACTTCGACAATTGGTGCATATCGCGCGATCAACGCGAAGACCAATCAACGTCCGCACGGTATATCTCCAGAGACGTGACGGGTTACGAAGCTCTCGATCAGTATGGCGGTTGGCAGAACGACCCCACGTACGGACCCGTCTGGGCGCCTTCCAGCATTCCTTCCGGATGGGCGCCCTACCACCAGGGGCACTGGGCTTATATTGCACCTTGGGGCTGGACCTGGGTGGACGACATGCCCTGGGGCTTTGCTCCATTTCATTACGGACGCTGGGCCTATGCACGCGAACGTTGGATGTGGGTTCCTGGCTCCGTAGCTGTTGTCGTGGGACACCCCTATGTAAGGCCAATGTACGCACCGGCTCTGGTGGCCTTTGTGGGAGGCGGCGCCTTCAGCGTGTCCATCGGCCTTGGCGGAGGAATGGCAGGCATTGCATGGTTCCCGCTCGGGCCGCGCGACGTGTGGGTTCCGAGTTACCACTGCAGTCCGGGCTATGTGCAGAACGTGAACATTTCGAATTCAACGGTGATTAACCGGACGCAAATTACCAATGTCTACAACACTACAACGATAAACAACGTCAACGTCACAAACATCACGTATATGAACCAGAACGCTCCCGGGGCTGTGACGGCAGTGCCCCGAGAGGCGTTCGCAAGCGGCAGACCGGTGGCGGCTGTGGCGGTCAAGGTGACGCCTCAGCAGATTCAGCACCCTCAGGTCGTGCAAAGAACTGTGGTTGCACCACCCAGGAACCTGGTGCCCATGGCCTCGAAGACGACTTCTGCAAGACCACCAGCAGCGCTTGCCAACCGGACCATTGTCACCAAAATGAAGCCGTCGCCGCAAGTGGTCCCGATCGGGCAGAGGACCGCAATCGCCAGATCCAATGTTGTCAAGGCCGCGCCGCCCGCAGCTGCGGTGAAAAAACTCCCGCCCCCGAATCCCGCAAACCGACCCGCTGCTGGCGCTCCCGGCAGGCCCGTCCCCGGGGCCGCGAGGCCAGCCACGCCGGCAACGAACAAGCCATTCACGCCGCCGCCCAGCAAAGCGGCGACGACGCCGAACAGGCCGTTCAATGCGCCACCCAAAGCCACTGAGCCACGCCCGAATACGCCCGCCAACAGGCCTTACACACCGCCAGCCACTAAGGAGGCAACACCACCGCCCAACAGGCCGTTCAATCCGCCACCCAAAGCCGCCGAGCCAAGGCCGAATACGCCGCAGAACAGGCCAGCCACGCCGCCTCCCAATAAAGCTGCCACACCGCCACCAAAGAAGGCGGAGACACCGCCACCCAGCAAACCAGCAAAGGAGCAAAAGAAGACGAAGGAACCCGAGCATCAGTAGTCGATCGAGACCCGGTTCCGAGCCTTATCGAAGAGCGTAGGGGCACGCCATGGCGTGCCCTTACAGGATGCGTGAACCAGGCCGCAGAACTTCGCTTTTTCTACGGCTGCCTTGAACTCTCCGGGGGGACCAGCAGACGAACCTCCTGCAAGGTCATCCCATATCCGCCCCCAGGCGGGTCATCGCGGTAATTTGTGTGCAGATAACCGTTGGTGAAGTTCGCGGCATAGCAAAGCCACGCGGACCGGCCATCCTTGCCGATGAACTTCGAAGGGAAGTTGACGAAGTATGCTTGCTCGCCGAAATGGCGCATGTATACCACCAGTTTCCAGGGGCCGGTGACGTGATCCGATTCCAGAATGTAGGTGTTGTATTTTGAGATCGTGTTGCCTCCATCCGTTATCACCAGCAGGTATTTCTCGAGCGGCGCGTCGTAGGTCATGGTGACGCAGCCCGTATTGTTGTTCCAATCCACCAGCGGTTTGATCCTGGAAAAATCCCGCGTCCAGATGGGGTGACCTGAAACATCATTGCCGCCGAAGAATTCGTACTTCGAGGCGTCGTTCACATTTTGGATGCTGGGTGTGACGCGCGCCAGGTAAATCTGGTCGCCGGTAATCCAACTGAGGTTGGCATCTCTAGGCTTGGGGTCGGGGTCGGAAGCGCCGTGGCCGACCAGATACGCCTTGCCATCCGGTGAATACTGCATGTTCCTTCCGAAGTCGACGAAATGCGGCGCGCCCATTTTCACTTTGCCGCCTGGCTTCGCCGGCTCACCGAATAGCGGCTGGGAAGGCGTATGCGGTGTGTCATGCCAGGTCTTACCGAAATCAGTCGAATAACGGAAGCCGACGAGAGGCCCGAGCACGTCCCAATTGAGCCCCTTACCAGGAGTTTCGAGCAGGCAATAGGTGCCGTAGTACCACACCCTGTTGTAAACAAGACTTCCGCAGGGGTAGCGCCCGCCGTACGGCGCCCCGTTCCCGGAATACACACTCACGTTGATGATCTTGAGATTCAAGGGATCGTCGCCCACGATAGTGGCTTGGCCGGTCGTCGCTTTTTCACCCCCAGAGCTTGACTTAACGTTCCCGACGCTTCCGTCGGTCCAGGGTGAATACATGTTTCCGTCCGAGGCCCACGACGGGTACCAGGTATCAGCATTGGCGTAATGCGCATGCCTGCCTGTGAAGGCAACACCCACCAGGGACCCTGAGGGTCGGAAGGGACAGTCTGAAGGCGGCTGTGAAGGCCAGACGCGGTAAGTGGTCTCAACCCAGAAACCCAGCCCCATCCCAATAAGAACCGCGATCGCTACTCTTGTGTGCATCTCGTATCCTCACTTTCAGCGCAAGGATTGTAGCGCAATTCGGGCCGCGTGCAACTGGCGCTCCCGCGAACAAGAGTCTGCGCTCTCCCTCGAATGGCGCGGCAGACTGTGGTACTATTACGCGGCCTGATGGTCTTGCGAGTGAGGATGGAGTTGCGTTGAAAGCACAACGCGGCCTGTCGGCCGCATCCAAAATTCCAGATTCAAAATTCCAGACCAGAAATCCTTGCGCGTCGCAAAAGATCTCCGGAATGGTACTACAGGGCAACTATTTCCGGATCGCCTGCACGTTGGCCGCAGCGCTGCTGTTGGGTCGTCTGGCACTGTCTGCACAGCACGTTTCAACGGCCGATCACACACAATTGTCGCGGATCACGATCGACTATCCGGAAGATGGCTCGATTTTCCCGCCCGAAATCACGCCTCCCACTTTCATCTGGCGCGATGCCACGTCACGCTCCAAGGTTTGGGATATCGACGTGGAGTTCTCCGACGGCTCGCCCGGGATACGCGCAAAGGCAACCGGGGAGCGCTTGCAGATCGGTGAGATCGACCCGCGGTGCATCAGCAACACAAACAAGCTGCCTGAGCTGACGCCCCAGCAGGCATCGGCCCGCACCTGGACGCCCGACGACACCACCTGGGCAACGATAAAACAACACTCGCGAGAGAGCCTGGCGACGGTGACGATTACGGGTTGGCAGGGCGAGCAGAGCCGCGTCGCCGTCTCAAGGGGTCAAGTTGAGATTGAAACCTCAAAGGACCCGGTGGGGGCACCGATCTTCTACCGCGACGTGCCCCTGGCGCCCTCGGAATTACAGAAGGGGGTGATCAAGCCGCTCGCGCCCAACGGCATCCCCCTGATTGCCTGGCGGCTGCGCAACCTTGGCGAGCCCGCGAGCCGCGTGATGTTTACGGGAATCCATTCCTGCGCCAACTGCCATTCCTTTTCGCGAGACGGCAAGACGATGGGCATGGACCTGGACGGTCCGGCCAACGACAAGGCATTGTATGTTCTTGCTTCAGTGAAACCTCAGATGTCCATCCGGAACGAAGACGTAATCTCGTGGGCCACCTTCAAGGACCAGACGGTCGCGCAGCCGCGCGTCGGATTCATGTCGCAGGTCTCGCCGGACGGCCAATACGTGGTCACCATGATCCAGCCGCCGGGAGGCACGCAGGGTGGCTTCTACGTGGCCAATTTCAAGGACTACCGTTTCCTTCAAGTGTTCTATCCCACGCGCGGCATCCTGGCCTGGTACAGCCGCGCCACCGGCGAGATGCACGCCCTGCCGGGAGCGGACGATCCGCGCTACGTGCATACGAATGAAAACTGGAGCCCGGACGGCCAATACCTGGTGTACGCCCAAGCGGAAGCGAGAGATCCGTACCCCAAAGGCCGCAAACTTGCAGCATACGCTAATGACCCGGACGAGACGCCAATCCAATTCGACCTTTACAAGATCCGGTTCAACGGAGGCAAAGGCGGCCCGTCGGCGCCGATCGCCGGGGCTTCCCAGAACGGCATGAGCAATACCTTCCCAAAGATTTCTCCCGACGGACGCTGGATTGTGTTCGTGAAATGCCACAACGGCCTGTTGATGCGTCCGGACGGCCAGCTTTACATCATCCCGGCCGCAGGCGGCGAGGCGCGGCGCATGCGCTGCAACACGCCGCTGATGAACTCCTGGCACGGCTTCTCGCCCAACGGCCGCTGGCTGGTCTTCTCATCGAAGAGCCGCTCGCCTTACACGGAAATGTTTCTCACACACTTGGACGAACAGGGCAACGACAGCCCCGCGATCTACATTGACAACTCCACCGCAGCCAACCGCGCCGTGAACATCCCGGAATTTGTGAACATCCCGCCGGACGGCTTGGCCAAAATCGATTTGCCCGCCGCCGAATTCTTCCGCATGTTCGATCATGCGGCGGAATTGGCAGCTAAAGGACAGGACGAAGCAGCCATCGCGGAATGGAAGAAGGCCCTCCAGATCAATCCCGATGACCCGATGGCCAACAACAACCTGGGCACGCATCTGCTCAAAAGAGGGCAACTGGACGAGGCCGTTCCACGTTTTCAGAAGGCAGTCGAGCTGAAGCCGGATTATGCCGATGCGCAGAATAATCTGGGAATCGTCCTGTTGCAGAAAGGAAGAGTTGGCGAAGCGATCGAGCATCTCGAAAAGGCGGAGGAAATCAACCCGAGGAACACGCAGACCTACTATAACCTCGGTGCAGCCTTTTATATGCAAGGAAAAGTAACAGAGGCCCTGGCAGAGTGGCGGGCGGGGCTGCACGTCGACCCGGAAGATTTGCCACTGCTCAGCCAGGCGGCATGGGTGCTGGCCACGAACCCCGAGGCGTCAGTCCGTAATGGCAGCGAGGCCGTCGAGTTAGCAGCGCGGGCAGTGAAGCTGTCCGGCGCCAAAGACCCCGCCATCCTCGACACACTGGCGGCGGCCTACGCTGAGGCAGGGCGCTTTCCTGAAGCGGTCGAAACCGCGCGCCAGGCGCTTACCCTGGCCACCGAGCCTCTGGCCGCAGAACTGAAGGCTCGAATCGCTCTCTACGAGGACAAACGCGCATTCCGAGATACACAGTAGAGGCGACCGTAGCAGTTGCCACGGACTGCCACACGGGCCGCAACCACCCGAAGAGAATTTCAGAATTCGATCAGCATCCGATTTGAGATTTGAAATTGAAATTTGAGATTTAAAGTTACTGCGTTGGTCCGGTGGGCGGCGGCAGCCTGCCGAAAATGCGGTCGCCTTGTTTTTCCACTTCTGCGGCCTGAAGTTTGTGCTGCTCGGCGAACTGTCGCTCAGCCTCGGCGTGCAAGCCTTTCTTGAGATATGCCTGCCCGAGCTGGTAGTGGTAGTTGGCGCTATCCGACTGAAGTTTGACGGCGCGTTCCAGATAGGAGATGGCCAGATCAGTTTTGCCTTTGCGCAGATACGCTCTTCCGAGGCCTGCCAGCGACGGCGTAAGTTTGGGGTTGAGGGCTAGGGCTTTTTGAAACAGCGGAATGGCTCGATCCACGTCGTTCCGATCGAGCCGGATGGTGCCGGTATCTTCGTAGGCCCAGGGCTCGGTGGGGCTGATCGCCATTTCTTTCTCAAACTCCTCTTCCGCCTTGTCCCGGTGGCCGAGACGCCGGTAAAGAACTCCCATGTCGTAATGCGCAAAGGGGAGCTTGGAATCTCCTGCGATGGCTTTCTTTAGTTCTTCCTCTGCCTTTGGATTCTCATAGAGATCAAGATAGGCTTTGCCCAGCAGCAGGTGCAAGTGAGGCGTATCGCCGCCGACGCTCACGAGCCTCGCGAAGGCCTGCTTGGAGTCGTCATTCCGCTTCACTTGTTGATACGCTATCCCCAGCATGTAAAGGAAATCGAGATCGTCCTGCTCTTGGTCACGGATGGGCTCGAGGTCGGCCACCGCGGAGCGGTAATCCCTGAGCATGAAGTGCGACATGCCGAGCAAGTAGTGCGCCTGCATGCTGTCCGGTTGCGCTTTGACCAGGCGTTCGAAGTAAGGAACGGCGTCCTTGAAATCCTGCTTCCGGTAGTAAAGCAGGCCGAGGTTCAGGTCAACGCCCACCATGCTCGGGTCGAGCTTCTTGGCTGTCTCGAGAGCTCGTATCGCTTCGTCCGATTTACCCGTCCGCATGTAAACCACGCCCAAGTTCGTGTAGGCGGCGGCGGAGTTCGGGTCAAGCTTCAGAAAGTCTTTGAATCCGCGTTCGGCGGCAGCGTAGTCCTTGGCGGCAAGTGCCCGTTGCGCCCGCTCGAAAGCGGCACGGAGGTCCTGTTCCGTCAAGCGCCGGGGTGGATTGGCCGAGCCGGTGTTTTGCGCCGCCGAAGCGAGAACCGCAGACAGCATGGACAGTAGAATCGCACCCACAGATATCATTAATCGCGGAACGTTAACGGGCCGAAGGTACATGGGACTCTAACCGCTTCAACGGAGGCTGTAGGATATCACACTTAGGTGCGGCCTCTGCCGCCCGCCGGAAGGAGAACCCTCTCCCCAAGGGAGAGGGCGCTCGATTTTTGGAACTCCACAAAAAAACAGGGCGCAACGAAAGAATGGGAGATTCTCTCGTTGCGCCCGAAATTACCCAAGACCCGTTAATGTTGAAGCCTAGAAGATGAACTTCAGGCCCAATTGCAAGTTGCGCGGGGCCCATGCGGTATTAACTTCACCGGGAGTTGTAGTGTTCTCGTCGCAGGTCCCGCCAAATGGTGTTTTTCCGGCGCAACCGGTGTTCACGCCCTGGAACTGCGGATGGTTGAAGGTGTTAAAGGTTTCGAGGCGGAACTGCACAGTTCCATGCTCGCCCCGGAACCAAGGTGTGGTGATGTTCTTCTCGAGCGCCAAGTCAAAGTTGTTCCGGCCAGGGCCCGTGAGAACGTTACGCCCCATGTTGCCGAACATGCCGGGCTCGCCGTTAGCCAGGAGTTGGCTGTACAATGGCTGCGCAACGGTGCTCGGATCCCACCACTGGGGTGTTGGCCCGTAGGTGGGGTCATTGTAGGTACCCTTCTTGATTGCAACCTTACCCACCGTGTCGCAGCGATATGAGCCGCCGATCCCAGTGGCAAAACCGGTCACGCCGCATTCGAAGTCAGTCGGCTCACCGGTGAAGAAGCTGGAGATGCCGCTGAGCTGCCAACCGCCGAGCCCCTGCCGCGCGAAAGCATTGGAGGAGTTCTTGAAGAACGGCATGGCGTACACGTAGTTGAGTTGCACTACCTGTGTGCGGTTCAAGTCGCCTGTACCCTTCCAGCGGGCGAGGTTGTAATCATCGATAGAGCCGAAGCTGCTGGACTCGTAAGTACTCGTGGAATCGTCAATCGCATGCGACCAAGTATACGCAGCCTGCAGCGTCAGGCCATGAGTGAAACTGTGACGGAAGCTGCCCTGCAGCGCGTTGTAGGTGGAGACCGCCGTGTTCTGCTTCTCCGTAATGGCGCCGTAGCCTTCATACGGCCGGAAGAGGGTGCTGGGTTTGTCGTTGTTGATCATAATGGTCTGCACGTCGCAGTTTCCTGAGGCATCGCAGACGGTTTGGCCGTTGTCTCCCGGCGCGCCCGATCCCGCAGCCTTACCTCCGACCAGTCCCGCCAACACCGGCACATTCATCGTGGCGCCGTTGGCAACGACCGCAGGGTTGATTTCGTTAATGTCCTGAGCACGCGCCAGATGCCGTCCCAGAGCACCAACGTAGGCAAGGCTAACCAGGTTGTTACCGGCAAACTCGTGCTCGACCGTCAGGTTGTACTGCTGCACGCTGGGCCATTTTTCGCTGTAGGGCACAGACGTGTAGCCCGGCGGACCCGGAACAAGCAAGCCGGAAGGAGCGATTACGCTGTAGCCGGCGGCTGGCGCGAGAGCGCTGTAAAGGTTGTAGGCGGACACACCGGGCGCCCCCGGCGGGTTGCCTTCGCCACCTTCAGTTTGCGCTTCGTTGCCGTTGCCGGACTCATAGTAGATACCGTAGCCACCGCGGATCGAGGTCTTCCCGGTGCCGAAGGGATCCCACGCGAAGCCAACGCGGGGTGCGATGTTCCCTCCGGTGTTGCGGAGTTGACAGCCATTGGGAATACCATTGTGACCGCATTCCACCAGGCCGTTGCCAAAGTCGCCAGGCGTCGCGCCCGTCGCCGGGAAAATGAAGTTACCGTTGGCGTCAAGCGAATCTTCGGCGGCTCTGGAGTACTGGCTGGGGATAAACCCGGAATCGATGGTGGGACGTGTGACGTCGTGAATGCGCGTGTAGATGTAGTAGCGCACGCCCAGGTTCAGGGTGAGCTTCCGGGTGACCTTCCAGTCGTCCTGGATGTAGGGCTCGAGGTCGGTCATTTGCCAGTGGCCCTTGGCATAACCACCCACCGCGGCGCCGTTGACGATCTGGGTGCCCTCCGTATACTGCTGGATGCGCCCCAGGAACATATCGGCCATGGCGTTGCCGGTCGTGACTGAGCCGCCACCGCCGTTGTCGAGCTGACCTTGAGTGTCGGTGCCGAACTGCTCGTTCTTGCGGTAGTTCTCCAAATAGAAGCCCCACTTGGTGGTGTGGTTGCCGTGCACCCACGCCATATTATCTTTCCAGGTGATAATGGGGTTGGAGTTAAACCACGGATGGTTGCCGGCGTCCTCGTTGGTGCAGAAGTCAAGACCGCCGCACAGTTCGAGAGCGGGCAGCAACGGATTGGTGGAATTGGCTGCAAAGAGGTGAGCCATTAGGAAATTGCTTGGGCGGTTGATGGAACCTGCCACATCATCGGCGGCCTGGTTGTAAAGCAGGATGTGGTCGGTGGTATAGGCCGCGACGAATTCGTTGGTCAAGGTGGGCTTGAATGTGTGGGTCACGTGGAAGACCGCGCTCTCGCCGGGGCCGCCAAAGGGCGTCTTGATGGTGTCGTAGCTGGCCCATTGCCAAAGCGCGGGGACCGAGAGAGTGTTCCAGGTGTCCTGAGTGTAGCGGAAAAACGTCTGGGTCTTATCGCTGAGGTTGGCGTCGATGCGGATCTGCTCCTGGCGCCAATTAGTATCATTGGCGGAGGCCAGGACCCAGTTGTTTTCGTGCCCAGCGGGGCCGCTGTTGGGCAGCGGAACCAAGCCATTCAACAGGTCGGTGCCGTTGGTGAAAGCCTGCTGATTAAAGCCCGGCATGGATTGCACGTTATCGTAAGTGACGCCATTGAGCGTAGGTAAGGTGCAACCGCTAGCGACTGTCGAGTTATAGTTGCCGGAGGACTTATCGCACTCGGAGAAGTCACCAGCACGCTCGAGCGCTGTCGGGGCACCGGCACTCAGGGGATTTCCTTGCCGGTAGCGCCGCCAGTCCTCTGACCAGAAGAAGAATGCCTTGGTCTTGCTGGTGTTCCAGTGCCCCGGGATATAGATGGGCCCGCCCAGGGTGTATCCCCAGTCGTTCCACTTGAGAGCCGTCTTGGGCGCGGTGGCCCCTATGGTCGCTCGGTTAATGAACCAATCGTTGGCGTCCATCGCGTCGTTGCGAACGTACTCGAAGGCGTCGCCGTGGAAGTCCTTGGTGCCGCCCTTGGTGGCGAGTTCGATGTTGGCGCCCGCGTGTTTGCCCATTTCCGCGCCATAGTTAGAAGTCGAAATGCGGAATTCGGCAATGGTATCGAGGTTGGGATAAGTGTTGAAGGTCGAGGCCGAACCCTCGTCGGTGTTGTTGCCGCCGTCGATCTCCCAGTTGGCGTATTGCATGCGATTGCCGTTGAAGGAGATGCTGTTGTTTCCTGCCACGCCGACATGGATTGCATCCAGGCCATTGTCGGGCGACGCGCCGGGAACCAGCAGGGCCAGCGTGACCCAGTTGCGTCCGTTCAAATCGAGGTTCTGGATTTGCATGTTGGTGACCACGCTCGAAACGGCAGCGGTCTCGGTCTGCACTTTAGGCACGTTGCCGCTCACCGTGACTTCCTGCGTCATCTGGCCTACGGTCATCTGTAGGTCAACGCGCTGGATCTGTCCTACGTCAAGGGTAATGCCGGAGCGCACCAGTTTTTGAAAGCCTGGTGCTTCCGCCGTAATTATGTAATCGCCGATGGGGACAGCCTGGAGTGCGAAGAACCCGGCTGAATCACTCTTCAACACTTGTTTGAAGCCCCTGGCGGGGTTTTCGATCGCGACCTTGACATTAGGAATCACCGCGCCGGTTTGGTCGGTTACCGAACCGTTAATGCGCGCCGTGTCTTGAGCCAAGGCGCTTAAGCAGACGGCCAGGAGGGCCGCCGCCAGCAGGATGAAACTTCGTTTCATGCGTCCTCCTTCTTTGAATATTCGTACTGTCAAAGACTTTCCTTCATTAAGCCCATATTCTGTTGAATTCGTGGGAGAAGCTGGCACTTCTGCTTTCTCCCCCCTGCAGGCGTAGCGAACTGGGGTCTATTTGTGGGTCGAGAGG
>Ga0116102_1000945_pt1 | contig 11012 bp, 4 predicted proteins | sample June2015DPH_4_50_FD_89822 | JGI IMG/M metagenome (GOLD analysis project Ga0116102, IMG submission 89822) | Peatland microbial communities from SPRUCE experiment site at the Marcell Experimental Forest, Minnesota, USA - June2015DPH_4_40 | ecosystem: Environmental > Terrestrial > Soil > Wetlands >... | reverse complement strand
GAAGCGTCGTTCCGTTGCATGTGGACGGCCCTCCCCTGGGTCTACCTTATCCGGCGGACCACGAGAGCGTGACCCATGCTGCCGAATCCGTTGACATCGTGGTGGTTTACTCCGATGGCTTGACGGATCAAAGGAACGCCAGTGGGGAAACCTATGACACGGGTCGAGTGGCCGATGTGATCTGCCATTGCATGGGCAGCAACGCCCAGCAGATTGCGGGTTGTCTGCTTGTAGACCTGGATGAATTCACAAACCAGCGAGCACAAGACGACGACCAAAGCCTAATCGTCATTCGCGTGGAATGATCGGTCATGTTATCTCCATCAGTCTTGGTGACGGTGGCGCGTAGTGGGCAAGTGGATGCTAATAATTGTTGATAACACCCCTTCCCACCAGCAATCATGCAGACTCCCCCGAAACGGGGTTCCGGGAAGTTGCCAGGGCACTTCAAGCCCAAGCAGCTTAAGTTAGCGCTTATGGGCCAACGGCCTGGGTCAGCGTCATGCCATCGATCTCGAAGCCCTGTAGGGGCGAAATACAGCTCCGGCTTATGGGTTCGCGATGCTCAGTGCCGAAGGCGAGAGGGACGTACTGTTGGGAGAAACATTGCGGCATGGGAACTACCCTATTCCGCCCTTTCAGGGCTGACCCAATCTAAACGGCCCGATATCGCTGACCCAGGCCGTTGGCCTGGGCTTCGTTAGAACGCCCCTTTGGGGCTCAGCAGCCGACCTGAGCACAACTGTCTCGACGGCGGGGCAACACGATAAGGGAGTCAGGTCGAAAAAGCCTCGCCGGAAATGTAGAAACTCCAGCGCATGGCCAGGATGGCCATGCCACGTTGGGTTGTGGCTCTGCCGCGCTGTGCCCTCTGCCGAAGCCTACCTGCGCATTGAAACGCCACTTTGTTCGCTTCGTTTCGCGCTTTTCGTGCGCAAAAATGCGTTCGTTTAACGCACTCTATTTTAGCCCAATCGTTTGTTTTCAATGACTTCTTAGCTTCGTTCCCACGATTTTGTGTGTTTTCGGCGGGCGCGGGTGGCACGTCGGTCGCGGACTCGGGTACGGGCGGTTCGCGAACCGCCCCTACGTCGGGGGGTGGCGCAGACGTGCCGCCGTTTGGCATGTCTGCGACACGGTCGGGCCGAGATTCAGGCGAAAGGCGCATACATCCCGATACAGAACATCGGGACGTATGCGCCACCCCGGCTTCGTTAGTTACCGATTCGGGTAGGGGCACGCCATGGCGTGCCGCTACGGCAGCGCAGGGTGCGCCGGAGGGGTTGGAGGTGGCGGGCGCAGGATCAAACCGGCTCCCCTCCTCGGATGAGGAGGGGTTGGGGGTGGTAGGCGCCGGCCCGCCGCCGTCGGGTTCGTTGAAACGGTTCCTCACCCCCGCCAGCTTCGCCAGCAGGTCCGTGGCGCTGCCCATTTTCCGCCGCCGCTCCTGCATCTCATCCAGCAGCCGGATCTTCCTCTCCAGTTGCCGGTGCAGAGCGTTCTGCTGCCGGATGATGGCCGCCCACTGCGCGTGCGACGGCGCCGTGGCCGCGATGCGCGCCGCCCGCGTGTTCTCCACGTGCTCGTGCAGAAACAACTCGTATTCTTCGATAACGTCCGCGGTCTCTTCCGCCTGCGTGGCGACGAACACCGTCTTGGCGGTTTCGAATTGCGGGCCCTCCCGCGGCAGCTTGCGCAGCTTCACAAACTGGTTCAAGAGGCCCACGCCCCGCATCGTCGGCTTCTCCCCGTACAGGGCGAGCAGCAGGCGGTGCATGTCGTCCGAGAATTCGTTGCGCTCCGTCAGGTCCTCCAGCATGCCTAGCATAGAGAGCACCTTCTCGAACTTGCCGGGAGCGTCCAGCGTCACCCGCAGGCCCTTTTCGAATGCGTCGCTTTGCGACATAGTGGTAACGTCCCGCCCCACCTGGATGTACTGCTTGCGGCGCTCGAGGTCGTGCTTGCGCACGTTGCACACCTGCACGGCGGATTCGGCCCGCTCCAGGCGCGCTTTCTTCCAGACGAGCACCGCGATGTCCTCGACCAGCACCTGCTCGAGCGTGTCGGCCGGCCCGCGCGCTTCGAGCAGGCCCGCGAAGAGGCGCTGGAACTCGCGCGGGTCTTCGCCGAGCTCCATCGCCGCATCCCAGAAGAAAAAACGCACGTCCGCGTAAAGCCCGTGCTTGAGGGCGTTGCGGCTCGAGTGCCGCTTGCCGCGCCCGGTGCGCGGCCCGGTGGATTGGTGAGAATTGCGTCGGCGCGCCTCGACCTGGGCCGCGCTGGGGTTTTTGCTTTGAGTTGCCATAAATGTTCTCCTTCTCAATACTGCGATTCCCCTCCTCCCCGAGGAGGGGTAGGGGTGGTGCCGGGTAGGGACGGTTCGCGAACCGCCCCTACAGGCTCTCCCCCGGGGGAATTGCCTAAATCTTTTAGCCTATCAGACCGCAACGGAAGGATGGGAAAAGGCGGAAAAGATGTGAATGAATATTCTTTGTCACACAGAAGTAAGGATTTGGCGGTGCGAGAGGGTTTCACATTGTGAAAAACCGGCAAAAAATGTGGCTTTTTGACACACTCATGCAATAACCTGCATATAAGTCGGAACGGGTAGGGGCGCTTCGCGAAGCGCCCTCGGGCTGGTGCACAGCGAAGCTATGCGGTCCGGGGCGGAAGGAACCCCTCACCCGTCGCTCGACGGCTTATGAAAGCGCCGTCGCGCGACACCCTCTCCCCACGGGAGAGGGTTAGGTTTCCCTTTTCCTTCCTCAACTTTCGACTCTCGACTCTCGACTGCTCCTACGGCTTTTTCGTTCAACCCAATGAACAACTCGCCTTTCCCCTGCCAAAACCCGCTTGACGGACCGCTCGTTCCGCGACAATCGTATACATAAGCCGGTTGGCATGGGCTGGGGAGCAATCCCTTGCTTCGCCAGCCAAGTTCAGGACGCAGGAGCCAAATATGATGGAAAGAACCGGGAAAGAGTCATCCCTTTTTCTGAGCTGCGTATCTCTCCTTCCGATCCTTCTTGCGGTGCTTGCCCTCTTGGTGATTTTCACCCCAGGCGCGCGGGCATCGGACACCGGGAGCATCTCAGGGATCGTGACCGACCCTAGCGGTGCGGTCATCCCCGAAGCGACGGTGGTGGCGGCGAACAAAAACACGGGAGTGAAGGAGACAACCACCACGGACACACGTGGCTTCTATTCGTTTCCATCGCTGCCCCTCGGTGAATACGAAATTCAGATCCAGAAGACGGGATTCGGAGGATACCAGCAAACAGGCCTGGTGGTCGATGTGAACAGCGCGCTGCGCGTTGACGCCACGCTGCAAGTGGGCGCGGTCGCGGCGGAGGTGACCGTATCGAGCACCGCTTTGCACGTCGAGACCACGAGCACCCAGCAGGGAGAGGTGATTACCGGAACGCACATGACGAGCCTGCCCTTGGACGGCCGCAGCTACACGGACCTGCTAGCGCTTCAACCGGGGGTCGCTCCGCAGGCATCGGGCGAGTACATTACCTACACCAATTCCTCCACTTCGGTTTCGGGCGGGCTTAACGGCGGGGGACTTTCCATCAACGGGCAAAGAGAAACGGCCAACGGGTTCACGGTGAATGGCGCCGATGTGAACGAGTCTATTTACCAGCAGACGAGCGTCATCCCGAACCTCGATTCGATCGCGGAGTTCCGCATCCTGACGAGCAACTTCAACGCCGAATACGGCAACTACAGCGGCGGCCAGATCATCGTCGCCACCAAGTCCGGCACCAATCAACTGCACGGAGATGCCTTTGAATTTCTGCGCAACACCGACTTCGACGCCAGGAACTTCTACTCCTACGACCAGGTGAATCCTGTCACCAACGCGGAGATTCCAGGATCGGCGATCGGCGCTTTCAAGCAGAACCAGTTCGGAGGCACAATAGGCGGGCCGATCCGCCATGACAAGGTGTTCTTCTTCGCGGACTATCAGGGAACCCGCAACACGATCGGCCAGAATACCGGGTTGATTTCGGTGCCTTCCGTGGCGGATCGAGGGGGTGACCTCTCGGACAAAGCGAGTTTGTTGACCGGGCTGGTCAAGGGTTCGAACTGGGCGCAACAACTATCGACGGCGCTGGGTTATCCGGTCACAGCCAACGAACCGTATTACATGCCGGGGTGCACCAGCTCCGCCAATTGCGTTTTTCCCAACGCCATGATACCGCAATCCACCTTCTCGTCCCCCGCGCAGCACCTGCTGCAGTACATTCCGCCGCCCAATGACGGCCCGTTCTTTTCTTCCTCCGCCTACAACGAAACTTTGCGGGATGACAAGGGAGGCGGTCGCCTCGACGCCAACACGCGCTGGGGAATGATTTCCGGCTACTACATGCTGGACGATTACGGTTTGGTGAACCCCTACGCCACTTCCAGTCTTCCCGGATTTGCGGACCAGAACTCAGGGCGTGCGCAACTGATTGAGCTGAGCGATACGAAGTCCTTCGGCGCTTCGTCGCTGAACGAGTTTCGCGCCAGCTTCATGCGCAACGCCATCTTTGAGGACAAGCCCATCGCCGGGCAGGGACTAGGTCCCTCGTTCGCCTCGCAGGGTTATGTGCAAGGATTTAACACCCTGGGCATCGGCGTCATTGCCCCACAATACGAAGGCGTGCTTCCCATCGGCCTCAACGAGTTCGGTTTCGGCATCAGCGCCAACACCACACTTCAGTTCGACAACGTTTTCCAGTTCCAGGATAATTTCAGCAAGGTCATCGGCACGCACACGCTGAAATTCGGCGGGAACTTCCACTACGACCAGACGGGGCTCATCTGGCCGGACCTGACCAGCGACGGCAATTTCGGCTTTAACGGCAGCGAGACGGGCAGCGATTGGGCCGACTTCCTGATCGGGGCGCCCAGCTTCTTTGCGCAAGGCGCTCCGAACGGTTTCCCCAATCGCGGCCATTACTTCGGCGCCTACGTCCAGGACAGTTGGCGGGCGTCCAAGGACCTCACCTTGAACTACGGCGTGCGGTGGGACATCAGCCAGTTCTGGTATAACCCCCGGAATGAAGTTGACGCGATGATCCCGGGCGAGCAGTCGGTCACCTTCCCCGGCGCTCCCACAGGCCTGCTTTTTCCAGGCGATCCCGGAGTTCCGAGCACGGTAGCGCCGACGGGCTACCACAATTTCGGGCCGCGACTGGGCCTTGCGTATTCGCCTTCCGCATCCAGCGGACTGCTGGCGAAGCTAACCGGCGGGCCCGGCAAGAGCAGCATTCGAATTGGCTGGGGCTTGTTCTATACCGCGATCGAGGACCTCAGTGTTCAGATACAGACGGATTACCCCTTCGGCCTCTACTACGTCAGTCCGCTGCCGCCGGAATTTGCAACCCCGTACGTCGATCGCTCCTCGGGCCACAGCGAGGGCCAGCGCTTTCCCATCACGTTCCCGCCTCCGCCCAACCCTTCCCACCCGGATACGAGCGTCAACTGGGCCCAGTTCGAACCCGTGGCGAGTAACCCCGTCGTCTATGGGGGCGACCGGCTTCCTTATTCCGAGGATTACTCGATCACGTTGCAACGGCAGTTTGGTTCCAATACCATGGTTTCACTCGCTTATGTCGGTGCGCAAGGCCATCGCTTGATGACCGGTCTCGAGTCAAACCCGGGAAATCCTGCCCTGTGTCTCAGCGTCAGCAAGCCGACCGAAGTGATGCCCGGAACAACGCCCTGCGGGCCTGGGCTCGAAAATGGCGTCTTTCTACCCGCCAACGGGGGCCCCGCCATTAATGGCACTCGCGCGCCGTTCGGTCCGCTCTTCGCCAGCAACGCGTGGTATGACACCATGGGAAATTCCAACTACAACGCCCTGCAGGCGACCGTGCGCTTCACCTCCGGACGCGGGGAATTCCTCGCCGGCTATACTTACAGCAAAGCCATGGATAACGCCTCCGGCCTCGGCGACCAGGTTTACCCGTTTGACTACAAGCTCACGAAAGCGCTCTCCGCGTTCGATCTGACCAACAACTTCGTCGTCAGCTACTCCTACACCCTGCCGTTCGACCGGTTGACCGCGAAGAGCCGGCTGGCCGGGGGCTGGAAGCTGTCGGGGATCACTCGCTTCGCCACGGGATTTCCGGTGACCCTCAGCGAGCAGGACGACAATTCGCTCTTGGGCACCGGCACCTCCGGCATCGGGGGAGACGTGGACGTGCCGAATTTCGCGGGCGGAAGCCTGAATCGCACCAATCCTCGCTCCGGACTTCCTTACTTCAACACCGCACTGTTCAAGCCCGAAGCGCTCGGCCAGTTCGGCGACGCCAATCGCCGCTTCTTCCACGGTCCGGGCCTGAACAACTTCGATATGGCGTTGGTCAAGGACCTTCGATTGACCGAAACGAAGAGCTTCGAATTCCGCGCGGAGTGGTTTAATATCTTCAATCACGCCCAGTTCTCAACGCCGAACGGCAACATCAGCAGCGGAACCTTCGGGTTGGTGACCTCTACCGGGGTGAATCAGCCGCGCATCGGGCAGTTGGCGGTGAAGTTTTTCTTCTAGAAGGTGTGAAGAGATTCCCCGTAGGGGCACGCCATGGCGTGCCCCTACACGGCAGACCAGCTAGTCCGGTGAAAAAATGAATACATCAACTGCGCGTTGTGCGACCTTCCTTACCCTTGTCATTGTTGGAATTAATCCCCTCGCCGTGAGTTTGGCCTTCGGGCAATCATCGGGAGGACCCGAGCCGCCCGGTTGGTTTGCCGGGGATGCGCACGTCCACCGGGGCATCGGCTGTGGGCGCTCTAACGAGAAAGAAATGCTCACCCCGCAGCAACTCATGGACATGATGGAGGTGAATAACCTCGCAGTGATTTCCGTGCTGGCCGATGCGGGCAACGGCGAAATCAAGTACGCCGATAAGGACCTCGCCGTGATCGACGGAAAGGACAATCCGGCATCGACTCCGCAGCGCATCATCCATTGGGACGCGGAATGGCACTACGATCCGCAAGGCGTCACGTTCGAGAGGAAGATGGTCGGTGGCCACCTGATCCTTCTCGGCCTCAAGCACGGCGGGCAGCCGTTCGCGCAATACACCTATCCGATTTTCGACTGGGCCAAAAAGCAAGGCGCCATCGCCGGATTCGCGCACCTGCAATACCTGCCTTTTGCATTCTACGGCCCGCCCGACGGCATTCCCACCTCGCTCGACTGCTGCGCGCCTCTCGAATATCCCGTCGAGACAGCGCTCGGGTCGGCCGCGTTCCTGATGGAAGACGTGCACGGGAGCGATACTGCTTTGCAGGCCTATTACCGAATCCTCAATACCGGCTTTCGCCCGGGGCTCGTCGCCAGCACCGACTATTCGTGCAACTATAGCGAGCCGCTGGGGACGCTGCTCACCTACGTGCGGATTCCGGATGGCCACTTGACTTACGACCAGTGGATCGATGGCTTGGCTAAAGGACGAACCGTGGTTTCGCGCAACGCCCACAACGAATTCCTGGATCTTAAGGTGAACGATTCGTTGCAGCCGGGGGACGAGATCCACCTTTCGAGCAATCAGCCCGTGCGAGTCCGGATCGAGTGGCGGTCGGTGCACAACGACCTGGGAAGAATCGAGTTGATTCAGAACGGCTCCGTGGTTGCTTCGAAGACGGCCGAGGTCGGCCCTGACTCGCCGGCGGTTTTCGAAACCACTCTCACGTTCCGGCGTAGCGGGTGGCTCGCCGCAAGGCGAATGGACTGGCAAAACGGCCACCGGTCGCATACGGGCGCGGTTTATGTCATCGTGAATAACGCGCCGATTCGGGCGAGCGCTGCGGATGCTCACTTCTTCGTCAGTTGGATCGATAATCTCCTCAAGCAGAGTTCACCGGGCGGCGAGTGGAGCAGCTTCTTCAGTCACGACCGCGAAGCGGCGCAAGAACGGTATCGGAGGGCGCGCCAGATCTTTTTGCAGAGAGAGATGGAAGCACGACAACAGGGGAACTAGCGTTGAGTCCCAGAAGTTCGTTGAATATGTCAGCCCGCGGAGCGGGCGTAAGCAAGTAGCCCACGGCGTAAGAAGCTGTGAAAAAATCAGGTGCTGTCATCCTGAGCGGAGCGAAGGATCTCTGCAGTTTCCCGTCGTTCAACGACTTACAAACAACTGCAGAGATCCTTCGCTCCGCTCAGGATGACACATTCCGAATTTCTTCACATGTTCTGACGCCCTGGGCTACTCTCTTTTGCCCCTTCGGGGCTGAGGCGTGCTGCCGGACTTAGTCAACGTTTCCAGGACGAGAATCATGCCATACCGAAAGTGGTCCAGACACAATCTGATCCGCAACCTCCTGATCGCCGGAACTGTACTCGCGGCAATCGTCTTAACTGCCTTGCTACCGGCAGCCACGCAGGACGTCTTCAATGGCCACAAGGTAGTCCTTGATTCCCAGGGGAAGATTCTTCCCTGGTCGACGCCAAGGGAAATGGCCTACGACCACTTCCTTCGCCTGCGTTGGGACTTTATTAAGACGAAAGTGCCCAACTGCCCCGGTCCGTCGCCGCGATCATCCTACCCGCAATATTATTTCTATTGCGCGTTCTGGGATAAGAACGGAGTCTTGGATCCCGACACGTGGATGAACGACGTGGGCGAGAAGATTCCGAATTGGTTTGAGTCGGCTCGCTTGTACTACGCCTACACGGGCGACGCTTCGGTGATGGCGATCGACAAGAAGCTGATGGACTACACGCTTGCCCACGGCACAAGCCCGGCCAGCTTTGCGTGGCCCAACTTCCCTTATACAACCACCAACGCCGGAGACATGGAATTCCGCGGCTTTACAAACGGGAACCATTTCGCTCTGCACGAAACGCAGGTGGGATACGCAGGGGATATCGGCCTGGTTTATTACCGAATGTACCTCTACAGCGGCGACAAGCGGTATCTGAATGCCGCCCTCGATGTGGCCAATACGCTGGCCCGCAAAGCGCGCACGGGCACATCGACACAGTCCGTGTGGCCTGACCGGGTGATCATGGACAGCGGGAAAATCACCGCAGAGTACGGAGCGCACCTGGTCGGTTGCTACATGTTATTCGATCAGTTAATCCGGGCGAACCAGGGCGACGTGACGGCCTACCAAAATGCGCGCGATAAGACCCGCGAGTTCCTCTTGCGCTATCCCTTGAAAACCGGCTATTGGGCCGACGGCCATACAGACAACGCAATTAACAGTAATACGTATAGAAGTAATACCCCCGAAAGTAACTATACGTTGGCCTTGTTCGATTATCCCGAACTCGACCCCGACTGGCGGGCGGATGTGCCCAAGTTGATCAAGTGGACCGAAGAATACTTTGTTGTGCGCTGCCAGCCCGGCGAGCCGGCAACCCAATGGGGAGGGAATATTGTGGGAGAGCAGGATTCCTTCCTCCCGAAGATGGACTACCAGACCGCGCGCTACGGCGCAGAGTGTGCGCGGTGGTATGCGGTTTCGGGGGGTGAATCCTACAAAGAAAAGGCCTACCGATCGTTGAACTGGGTAACCTACTGTAACAAGCCGGATGGAGAAGGCATTGAGAGCCCCGTCAGCAAGCACATATCGAACTGGTGGTCGGACCTTTACGGGGAATGCCCGCGGATGTTTTACCCCGCCTTTGCCGGGGTTCCGGAATGGGCGCCGCCGGGGGAAAACCATATCCTGTATTCAGACGCAGTGCTCAAGGACGTGGCGTACGAGTCGAAGCAAGTCCAATACACAGCCACGCAGGGGCCCGGAACGGAATACCTCCGCCTGAACTTCCACGCAGACAGCGCCGCGCTCAACGGCGCCAAACTCGTTCTGCGGCGCGATCTCAGTTCCGAGGGGTACACGTTGAGGGAGCTCGGACACGGGGATTACGCTCTGAACATTAGAAGGGACAAGCCCGGCGCCGTGGTGATCCGGTGAGCGCACTCATGGCGAAAGCCCTGCCATCGCCCTGGAGTGCGGCAGCGAAGCTGCCGCCTTTTTCCCCGAATTCCAAGGCGGTAGCTTCGCTGCCGCACTCCAAGGTGCCTTCGGCACATATTTTCGAAGCAGGGGGAAGAACCGTGAAGGCTGCGCTTCGAGTGACACACGTCCTGATGTTTCTTTGCGCTTTGGCGGTGCTTGGTTCCGCAACAGTCACATTCGCGCAAGAGGGCTACTTCCGCGCTGAGAATCGTGATGGCGTTTGGTGGATCATCGATCCGCGGGGCGCGCCCACGCTCACTGTGGGTGTTGACAACATTTCCTATGAATCCGACCGGATCCGAGGCACCGGCACGTGCCCCTATTGCGAAACGATCGATAGGATATATCCTGACCGCAACGCCTGGGCACTGGAGGCGCTGGCCCGAATTCGGCAGTGGGGTTTTAACACCATCGGCGCCTGGTCTGACTCGGTGCTTTGGACACACGGCGTTCCCTACACTGTGATCCTGGACATTGCCGAGCGGGCCGGAGCGAATTGGCAGCAAAGGATACCGGCGGATTACTTCGACGCGCGGTTTGAAAAGGCCGCAGCCGACATTGCGGGAAAGGTCTGCCAGCCACGGCGCTTCGATCACCTGCTCCTGGGATATTTCAGCGACAACGAACTGCGCTGGGGACCGGACTGGGGCGGCAAGGAAACGATGCTCGGGATGTACTTGAAATTGCCTGAGGGCGCAACCGGGCGACGCAAAGCAGGCGATTTTCTGCGCGAACGATACACGAACGATATCGGAAAGCTGAACCAGGCCTGGGGGGTGAGCGCATCGAGTTTTGACGACCTGCCTGAACCCAGCTCCACTGCGGCGTACCGTTCCGACGCGGCGCAGTTTCTGGAAATGGTCGCCAACCGCTACTTCGAAGTGTGCGAGCAAGCTGTTCACGCCGCCGATCCCAACCACCTCTATTTGGGGGCACGATTTGCCGGCTTGCCGCCGGAGACCGCTCTGCACGCCGCTCACCACGCGGATGTGGTCTCGATCAATCTGTACAGCTTTGACCCACGCGCGACAGTGCAGGCTGTCTTC
>Ga0116102_1000941_pt1 | contig 11034 bp, 8 predicted proteins | sample June2015DPH_4_50_FD_89822 | JGI IMG/M metagenome (GOLD analysis project Ga0116102, IMG submission 89822) | Peatland microbial communities from SPRUCE experiment site at the Marcell Experimental Forest, Minnesota, USA - June2015DPH_4_40 | ecosystem: Environmental > Terrestrial > Soil > Wetlands >... | reverse complement strand
GGCGATGTTCAACCTGGTGTTCGTGCCGGTAGCGCTGCTGACGCATCCGCACTGGGGGACGGTGGGGGGCGCCTTGGTGACTTGGAGACCACTGCCCGGTGGGCTCACGCAGGAGACGGTTCTAGTCTTGCTGGCCGATATCGGAGCGACCGTCACCCCGTGGATGCTGTTTTTCCAGCAAAGCGCGATTGCCGACAAGGGCCTCACCACGCGAGACATCCGCTTCGGACGCGTCGACACGGTGCTGGGAGCGGCTTTGGCGACAGTCGCCGCGCTGGCGACGATGCTGGCGACGGCTCCCCTGTTCATCCACCACATGTCGGCAGCGAACTTCGAAGCCGCCGAATTCGCCCAGGCGCTGCAGCCGTTTATTGGACACTGGGGCGCCGCGCTTTTCGCGCTGGGCATATTCGAGGCCGGGATGGTCGCGGCAATTACCATTTCGACTTCATCCGCATATGCCTTTGGCGAAGTCGCGCGGCGCCCGCACAGTTTGAATCTCCCGTTCAAGCAGGGGAGGGCGTTCTATCTGGTTCTGCTGATCGAGGCTGCGGCCGCGGCGGGGCTGGTCTTGATCCCGGGAATTCCGCTGGTGTACATCGTGCTGCTGGTGAACGTGATCGCCGTCCTGGCCATGCCTCCGGCGCTGCTTTTTCTTTATATGCTGGTGAACGATCGTGAAATCATGGGCAAACTGGTGAGCCCGCTGTGGGCGAATGTGCTGGCGCTGGGCGTCGTGACCGTACTGATCGGCGCCGGCCTGTTGTTTGGGATCAGTGTGATCGCGCCCCATGCACTGGCGCTGGTTGGAGGCAAGTAAATGGAAGAACAATTTGATTCTGCGCCTGGCGCTGAAGTGAGCGCCGAAGTAAGCCGCGAAGAGCTCACCTCGGTGATGACTGCGCTGGAGCCTGACCAGATCGTTTTCACCAAGGAGCACCATCATTGTCCGCGACGGCGGCTCACGCGGAAAGAGATGCTGCTTTTTTGGGCGCTCAGGATTTACCTCGTGTTCATGGTCGGCGTGGTGGTCTACCAGATTTGGACAGGCGTGCGGTAGGACGGATCACTTGATTTCATCTCCCGCCTAAGCAGCGGCGCCCGAAACGAATTACACTATTAAGATTCGAGTGAGCATTGCGCCCCGGTCCTGTGCCGCGGCTTATGGAGGAAGGAAGGCCATCATGTCATTAAATAGTTTTGGCGCGAGCGCAACTTTCAAAGTCGGCAAGAAAGAATACGAGCTCTACCGGCTCGACGCTCTCGACAAACAGGGCATCTCGACGCGGCACTTGCCGTTCTCGCTGCGCATTCTGCTGGAGAACCTGCTGCGCACCGAAGACGGGCGCAACGTGACGAAGCAAGAAATTCGCGCGCTTGCGGCGTGGAACAAGAATTCGAAGCCGGAAAAAGAAATCGCATTCACGCCCAGCCGCGTTCTGTTGCAGGATTTCACCGGCGTTCCCGCGGTTGTGGACCTCGCCGCCATGCGCGACGCCATGAAGCGTCTGGGCGGCGACGCCAAGCTCATCAATCCGCTGCAGCCCGCCGAACTGGTCATCGACCACTCCGTGCAGGTCGACGAATTCGGCTCGGCCAGCGCCTTCGACGTGAACGCGCTGCTTGAATTCCAGCGCAACAAAGAACGCTACGCGTTTCTGCGTTGGGGACAGACCGGCTTCCGCAATCTCGCCATCGTGCCGCCGGACACCGGCATCGTTCACCAAGTCAACCTCGAGTACTTGGCGCGCGTCGTGTTTGTGCACGAAGAGGGCGGAAAGCGCACCGCCTATCCCGACACGCTCGTCGGCACCGACTCGCATACCACCATGATCAACGGACTCGGCGTGCTGGGCTGGGGCGTGGGCGGTATCGAAGCCGAGGCTGCCATGCTTGGACAACCCGTCTCCATGCTGATCCCGCTCGTGGTCGGCGTGAAGCTCACCGGACGCCTGCGCGAAGGCTCGACCGCTACCGACCTTGTTCTTACCATCACCGAGATGCTGCGCAAGCACGGTGTGGTCGGCAAGTTCGTCGAGTACTTCGGCCCCGGCCTGCAAGACCTGCCGCTCGCCGATCGCGCTACCATCGCCAACATGGCTCCCGAGTATGGCGCGACTTGCGGCATTTTCCCGATCGACAAAGAAAGCGTGCGCTACCTGAAACTCACCGGGCGCAGTGAGGAGCAGATCGCGCTGGTCGAAGCCTACGCCCGCGAGCAGGGGCTTTTTCACGATGCCAACACGCCCGAAGCTGAATACTCCGAGCTGCTTAGTCTTGATCTTGCCACCGTCGAATCGAGTCTCGCTGGCCCCAAGCGCCCACAGGATCGAGTCGTGCTGTCGCAGGCACGAGAGTCGTTCGAGAAAGCTTTGCCGAGCTTGATCAAGGCCACGAAAGGCGAGGCCACGAAAGGCGAGCCGAAAACTCCCGCCAACGGGCATTTGCATCACGGCAGTGTGGTGATTGCGGCGATCACCAGTTGCACGAACACGTCGAACCCATCCGTGATGCTGGCCGCTGGACTGCTGGCAAAGAAGGCGGTGGAGCGTGGGCTCGAAGTCCCCGCGACCGTCAAGACTTCGCTCGCTCCGGGATCGAAAGTCGTTCTCGACTATCTCGAAAAAGCCGGCCTGATGCCGTATTTGGAGAAGCTGAAGTTCCACATCGTCGGCTACGGCTGCACCACGTGCATCGGAAACTCCGGCCCGCTGCCGGTTGAAGTTTCGAAAGAAATCGACGAGAAGAATCTAGTTGTTGCTTCGGTGCTCTCGGGCAATCGCAACTTTGAAGGCCGGATCAATTCCGAAGTGCGCGCCAACTATCTGATGTCGCCGCCGCTGGTGGTGGCCTTCGCGCTTGCCGGCCGCATCGATATCGACCTGCGCAAAGATCCCGTCGGAAAAGGCAAAGACGGCAAGCTCGTCTTCCTCGCCGACATCTGGCCCTCGCAGCAGGAAGTCGAGCAGGCGATGGCGAGCGCGATTACGTCCGAGATGTTCCGCAAGAGCTATGCCGAGGTGTACTCGGGAGACGAGCGCTGGCGCGGGCTGCCGGTTCCGAAGGGCGAGACTTACGCGTGGGAAGACGATTCCACTTACATTCGGCAGGCGCCGTACTTCGATGACATGGCGCTCAAACCGTCCGCCGTCGAGGACATCAAGGTCGCGCGCGTGCTGGCCGTGCTCGGCGACAGCGTCACCACGGACCACATCTCGCCCGCGGGCTCCATTAAGAAAGATGGCCCGGCCGGCAAATACCTGATTGCTCACGGCGTGCAGCCGGCGGATTTCAATTCTTACGGATCGCGTCGCGGCAATCACGAAGTCATGGTGCGCGGCACATTCGCCAACGTCCGCCTGCGCAACAAAATGGTGAGCACCGAAGGCGGATTTACTCGCCATCTGCCCGACGGCGCCGAAATGTCGATCTTCGACGCGTCCGAAAACTACCATGCCGAAAAAGTGCCACTTGTGATTCTTGCGGGCAAGGAATACGGCTCCGGATCTTCACGCGACTGGGCGGCCAAGGGACCGCGGCTGCTCGGCGTTCGCGCCGTGGTTGCGGAAAGCTACGAACGCATTCACCGCTCCAACCTCGTCGGCATGGGCATTCTGCCACTGCAGTTTTTGCCGGGAGAAAATGCCGAGACGCTGAAGTTGACCGGCGAAGAAGTCTTCGAGATCGCGGGCATTCGCGATGCGGTCGAGAAATTTTCTTCCGGCCGCAAAATTACGGTGCGCGTTAAGGGTAGGAAGACGGCGGAATTTCAAGCCGTGGTTCGCATCGACACTCCGCAGGAAGCTCTCTACTACGCCAACGGAGGCATACTCCAGTACGTGCTGCGCCAACTGCTGGCGGGAAAAGCGCAGCCGGAAGCGGTTACGGCTTAGCTCAGCCCTAAAGGGGCTTCTGATTTCGAAGAAATTACGGTATCGCTAAAGCGATACCCTGATACAAACCCTGAGTTTTTCAGCCTTTGCCGAGCTTCGCTCGGCAGGACAGCCGGGGGCGGCTGTCCCGATGTGCGTGCTAATCTCAAATTCCTATGTCCGTCGCAGCCCAATACATCCCTGCTGCTTATAGCCTGACCGCAGTCGGGGTCTGGGGCGCGAGTGATTTCCTGGGCGGTGTTGGTGCACGGCGCGCGAACGCGTTTCTGTTCACGGCCATCGTGCACATCAGCGGCATGGTCGTGGTCGGCACTCTCGCGCTGATGACCCACGCGTCATTTCCGGGAAACGCCAGCCTGGTTTGGTCGCTGATCGCCGGGTCGGTCGGGGGCATAGCTCTGGCCTTGTTCTATCGTTCATTGGCCAGCGGAAATATGGGACTGGTCGCGCCTGTGGCCGCCGTTCTGGGCGCCGCTATTCCCACCATCGTGACCGCCTTCGCCGACGGCTTTCCGGGCTATCGGCACGTACTCGGTTTTATTCTCGCTGGAATAGGCGTCTGGCTCATCTCACGTAGTGAAGCTGGCGTTGGACGTCCCAAAGGCATAGGCATGGCCGTGCTGGCCGGAATCGGCTTCGCTGGTTTTTACCTTTGCATTCACCGGGCTGGCAACGCCTCTGCATTATGGGTCGCCGCCTGCTCGCGGTCCGCTTCCTTGTTGGTCACGGGAGCTATCGTTCTGTTCGGAAGACACCTCCGCGCGGTGCCTATGCCGGTGCTGGCCATTGCTATGTTTGCCGGAATTCTCGACATCACCGGTACCACCGTCTTCATCCGCGCATCTCAAATCGGACGCCTGGACGATGCGGTCGTGCTCAGCTCGCTCTATCCCGCGGTCACCGTTCTGCTCGCTCGTATCTTTCTACACGAGCACTTCAGCCGCGCCCGTACCATCGGGATGGTCGCCGCTCTTGCGGCCGTGCCGATGATCGCGGGATAAAAAGTGGGTAGTTGCTGGTGATCGGTGTTCTTGCTGACCACTATCCACTATCCACTATCCACTGCTACTCTGACGCCGTGCCTTTGCTCGAAGTCCGCAACCTTACCAAGATTTTCGATCTTGCCGAATCTGCCTTTGGCAGCCGCCGCTCGGGCGAAGTCCGCGCCGTGGACGATGTCTCCCTCGACATCCGCGAAGGCGAAACGCTTGGCTTGGTGGGCGAATCCGGCTCCGGCAAAAGCACGCTCGGACGGCTCATTCTTCGCCTCATCGAGCCGACTTCGGGCGCCATCCTTTTCGATGGCATCGATCTGCTGAAAGCGAACGGCTCCGAATTGCGCCGTCTTCGTCGCGACATGCAGATCATCTTCCAGGACCCGTTCGGTTCGCTCGACCCGCGCTTCCGCGTGGAGGACGTGATCGCCGAGCCGCTTATTCTGCATCAGAAGACGCTTCATCAGAAAATCGTTCATCAGAAGATGATCCGCGAAAGCCTCGGCCGCGATGCCCGCCGCCAGCGCGTGCGGGAACTTTTGCATGCCGTGGGAATGGATGAATCCGCCATGCCCCGCTATCCGCACGAGTTTTCCGGTGGCCAGCGCCAGCGCATCGGCATCGCCCGCGCTCTCGCCCTGAGGCCGAAGTTCATCGTCGCCGATGAACCGGTTTCAGCTTTGGATGTCAGCGTCGGCGCCCAGATCGTGAATCTTCTGCAGCAACTCCAGCGCGATTTCGGCCTTACCTACCTCTTCATCTCGCACTCCATGCCGGTGGTTCGCTACCTCTCGACCCGCATTGCGGTGATGTATGGTGGCAAGATCGTCGAGATCGGAAGCACGGAACAGATCACTGCCCAACCTCAGCACGCTTACACGCGCAAACTGCTGGCGGCAACGCCGGAGATGGCGGCGTCGTAGTACTCCATCGATTCCTCTTGTCCTTCCACTGGAAGGAATGCAATTTGCTCCGAATTTCTTGTTTAGCGACCGCACCCATTTACAATTACCCCGCGCTATGCACACCGCAGACGTCGTTCTCATTGGCGGAGGGATTGTCGGCTCCAGCATCGCCTACCACTTGGTCGCGGCCGGCTGCAAAAACGTTCTTGTGATTGAGCGCGAGACCGCGCAGGGCAAGGGATCCACTGGAAAGAGCATGGGCGGTGTGCGCGCTCAGTTCTCGACGCCGGTCAACATCCAGATGTCGCTTTACTCGATCCCGTTCTATGCGAGCTTCGAAGAGCGCCTTGGCTACCCGTGCGACTACCGCCCCCAAGGGTACCTTTTTTGCGCGACCAACGAAAAGCACATGGCCTATCTGCGCGCCAACTACGAAAAGCAGATCGTCATGGGACTGAAAAACGTGCGCCTCGTTGCCGGCGACGAAATCCGCAGCCTGTTCCCGCAACTCCGCGGCGATGACATCGTCGGCGGCAGCTTCTGCTCCACCGACGGCTTTGTCGATCCCTACAGCGCCATGATCGGATTTATGAGTTGGGCAAACGATCGCGGCGCCACGCTCTGGAAGAATGCCAGCGTAACTGGAATCACGCGCAACATCACGGGCAACCATGGGAGCTTCGAAGTCGCGACCACGCGCGACACGGTCTCGACACGCACGGTCGTCAACTGCGCCGGAGCATGGGCGGCTCCGATCGCAAAGATGGCGGGCATCGATCTTCCCGTCGAACCTTTGCGCCGCATGTTGGTTCCGACGGAACCGTTTGACCAATTTCCGCACGCCGCGCCCATGATTATCGACATGTCCAACGGCTTTCACTTCCGGCCCGAGAGCCGCGGATTCCTGCTGGCGTGGAACGATCCGGAAGAAACGCCCGGCTACAAAACTGATTTCGACGCGAGCTTCATCGAGAAGATCCTGACCCGGGCCGCGGATCGCGTGCCTGTCTTCGAGAATGTCGAGGTCAATCCCACGCGAGCCTGGGCCGGCCTCTATGAGATGACGCCGGACCACCACCCAATTCTCGGCGAATCTCCCGAAGTCCCCGGCTTCTTCTTCGCCAATGGCTTCAGCGGGCACGGCGTGATGCACTCGCCTGCGACCGGAAAAATTCTTAGCGATTTGATTCTGACCGGGAAAACAGGCCTGATCGATGCGTCTCTGTTGAATTTTTCGCGCTTCGCGGAGGGGCGGATGATCCACGAGACGGCGGTGCTGTAGGTCGACGACGCGATCATTTATCATGGCGGCGGCAAAGAACCTTAAACACAGGGGTCACAGAGTTGCACCGGGGACACCAGGGAACTCCCCTGTGTTCCTCTGTGACCCCCTGTGGTTAAGGTTTTCGGACCCATGCCCCAGGAACTCAACTACTGGCTCACCACCGTCCAGATGCCCGCGTCTCTGGCGCAGCCATTGCCGGAAAGCGCTGACGTTGCCATCATCGGCGCCGGATTCACCGGACTCTCAGCCGCGCTCTCGCTGGCCAAGCGCGGGGCGAAAGTCGTCGTGCTCGAATCGGAAACCATCGGCTGGGGCGCGAGTTCTCGCAATGGCGGTATGGTGCTCACCGGACTGAAGCTGGGCGTCAACAAACTCATCTCGATGTATGGACGCGAGCTGACCCGCCGCATGTACGCCGCGTCGCTTGAGACCGTCGACGCGGTCGAGCGCATCGTGAAAGAGGAAAGCATCGCCTGCGATTTCGCCCGCACTGGACACCTCGAAGTGGCCTGCAAACAGGCGCATTCCGATGGCTACGCCCGCCAGGTTGAAGTGATTGCCCGCGAATTCAATCACCAGTTGCGCGTTGTGCCTCGCGACCAACTCCGCAGCGAGATCGGTTCCGGCATTTATTTCGGCGGCATGGTCGACGAAATCTCAGCCGGCCTCAATCCTGCGCGCTACGTTGCGGGACTCGGCGCCGCCGCCATGCGTGCGGGCGCCCAGATCTGCGAGCGCACACGGCTGCAGAACATCCAGCGCGAATCGCGTGCCGGCGCGCCTGGTTTGAGGCTTAACAGCTCTCGGGGCGCGGTTTGGGCGCGCAACGTGCTGGTCGGAACCAGCGGCTACACGGGCGCGGCGACTCCCGCGCTGCGGAAGAAAATCATCCCCATCGGATCCTTTATCATCACCACCGAAGTTCTTTCTGAAGCGCTGGCCCGCGAACTGAGCCCGCGCAATCGTCAGATCCACGATTCCAAGAACTATCTTTTCTATTACCGCCTCACCCCCGACAACCGCATGTTGTTCGGAGGCCGCGCCGCTTTTTTCCCGGAGACCGATCAGACCATCCGCAAGAGCGCCGAAATTCTGCGGCTGGGAATGATCGACGTCTATCCGCAACTGCGCGACACCAAAGTCGAATACGTCTGGGGCGGTACGCTCGATTTCTGCTTCGACATCATGCCGCACGCCGGCCAAATCGATGGCGTCCATTTCGCCGTCGGATATGCTGGACACGGCGTTGCCATGGCCACCTATCAAGGGCAAAAGATGGCCGAATGGATCGCGGAAGGGAAGACGGACAACCCTTTCGCGGAGATTGCATTCCCCGGCGCGCCCTTTGGGCTGTACAACGGCAAGCCGTGGTTTCTGCCGTTCGCGGGGGCGTACTACAAGGTTTTAGACTGGGTGTCGTGAGAACAGGTCGCAGGTGTCAGGTCTCAGGAGCAAACCTGAGCCGCCTTCGGTTTTCCTGAGACCTGAGACCTAACACCTGAGACCTTCTTCCAGGAGAACCGCATGTCCATCTTTGGCCTTATCGAATACGCCGACGCCACCCCCGAAGTTCGTGCCATCTATGACGACATTATGGCCACGCGCAAGACGGACTGGATCAACAATTTCTGGAAAGCGATCGCGCACGATCCGGTGATGCTGAAGCGGACTTGGGAAGACATCAAGCAGATCATGGCTCCGGGAGCGCTCGACCCGCTCACCAAAGAACTGCTCTACGTTGCCGTCTCGGTCACGAACCATTGCGAATACTGCATTGCTTCGCATACCGCCTCGGCGATAAACAAAGGCATGACCGACGCTCAGTTCAAAGAATTGATGTCCGTGGTTGGCATGGCGAACGAAACCAATCGCCTGGTCGCGGGATATCAGGTGGAAGTCGACGACCGCTTCAAACCGCAGACTGGCAAATGACGTGCAAGCGACGGGTGTCCTCGCGCAGCCTGTTGATAACGCGCTCCTCACGAAGCTCTATAATCATTCGGCGCGAGTCATTGGACGCGAATCATTGCGCGCTCGAAAGAGGTAAGTCTTGGCCGAGATGACGGTGACTCCGGTTGCGACCCAAGGTTTTTTCCTGGACGGGAAGTGGCGGGAAGAGGGTGACATCGTCGACGTTCGCGCGCCCTACGACGGCGCCCTCATCGCGCATGTCCACCAGGGACGCCGCGAACACGTGGAAGCCGCGATTGCCGCCGCCGTCAAGGCTTTTGGAACCACCCGGCGACTGTCCGCATTCGAACGCCAACGAGTTCTGCGCCAGATTGCGATCGGCATTCACGATCGCAAAGAAGAATTTTCCCGCACGCTTGCGCTGGAAGCGGGCAAGCCAATCAAGAGCGCTCGCAGCGAAGTTGACCGCGCCGTCTTTACGTTCAACATCGCCGCCGAAGAGACGGTTCGCGGCTACGGCGAATATTTGCCGCTGGATTGGCAGCAGTCGACCGCCGGGCGTTGGGGCATCGTCAAACGTTTTCTCCTCGGCCCCATCGCCGGTATCACGCCCTTCAATTTCCCCTTGAACCTGGTCGCCCACAAAGTCGCCCCGGCTATTGCCGCCGGCTGTTCCATGGTGCTCAAGCCCGCGCCCGAGACGCCGCTCACCGCGCTGCTGCTGGCTGAAGTTATCCAGCAAGCGGGATGGCCGGATGGCGGATTCAACGCGGTTTTGCTCGCCAATGGAGATTCAGGTCTGCTGGTCACCGATGAACGCATCAAGCTCACCAGCTTCACGGGCAGCGCCGCCGTCGGCTGGGCCATCAAGAACAACGCGGGAAAGAAAAAAGTCGTTCTCGAACTGGGAGGAAATTCGGGCGTCATCGTCCACAGCGATACCGATCTCGCTTACGCCGCCGACCGCTGTGTCACCGGGGGCTTTGCTTACGCCGGACAGTCCTGCATTTCGGTGCAGCGCATTCTGGTCGAGCACTCCGTCTACGGAAAATTTACCGAGTTGTTCCTGGCGGGAGTCAACAAACTGAAAGTCGGAGATCCGCTCGACGAATCGAGCGACCTCGGCCCCCTCATCCGCGAAAGCGACGCCATCCGCGCTGCCGACTGGGTACAGGAGGCGGTTCGCGGTGGCGCGCGCCTGCTCTGCGGAGGCAACCGCAAAGGCTCGCTGTTCGAGCCCACCGTGCTTACCGGCACTAAGCCCAACATGAAAGTGAATTGCCAGGAAATTTTTGCGCCGGTGGTGACCGTCGAGCCCTACAACGATTTCGCCTCCGCGCTGAAGCAGATCAACAGTTCCGCCTACGGCCTGCAGACCGGACTTTTCACCCGCGATGCCAAACTCATCTTTCAGGCCTACGACGAACTCGAAGTCGGAGGCTTGATCGCCGGCGACGTGCCTACGTTTCGCATCGACCACATGCCCTATGGCGGCACTAAAGATTCCGGACTTGGCCGCGAGGGCTTGCGCGACGCGATTCAGGAAATGACAGAACCAAAATTACTGGTCATGAACCTGCGCTGAGGTTTCGTTTCCGGATTTCTTAGAAACGCGTTAACAAAGCGTTAACGAGAGAACAAGAAGTGCATGCAGATTTTCGCAAGACTCAATTTTCCGGAATGAAATCCAGAATTGGCACAATGAAAAGCTGCGCGACCTATATCATTTCGCCTTTTGACTGTTATACTTTTTTGTTTCAGCAACGTGCGTCACAGCAGTACGTGACGTTAGATACATACGAATGCGGTCAGCCGGGAGCGGCGCAAGCCAATTTCGCAATATTAAAAAACTTCAGAATCAATGCAGATCTTTCCACGCAGCAGCAATGCGATCGCCCGGGCCTCCATGGTCCTGACTGTTTTTGCCGTGGCCGGGCTATTTTGGGCCATGGTGCAGATTGAGCGCTCTCCGTACATCACCTACGCCGGGGTCAGGAAGTCGCAGCCCGTCCCGTTTAGCCACCAGCACCACGTTACCGGGCTTG
>Ga0116102_1000938_pt1 | contig 11050 bp, 15 predicted proteins | sample June2015DPH_4_50_FD_89822 | JGI IMG/M metagenome (GOLD analysis project Ga0116102, IMG submission 89822) | Peatland microbial communities from SPRUCE experiment site at the Marcell Experimental Forest, Minnesota, USA - June2015DPH_4_40 | ecosystem: Environmental > Terrestrial > Soil > Wetlands >... | reverse complement strand
CCGGAGTGGGTCGCAGGCCAGCAAGATCCTCACCTCGCTACGGCCGCCCGATGGGGGCCGCAGCGCAAGCCCCCGCCCAGGATCATGGCGAATGCAATCAGCAGGCACAGGCCAAACGCCGCCAGTGCATCGCCGGCCCATTATGGATTCGCCAGCCCACGGCCAGGCCGGTGATGACGAGGACGACAATGGCGATGACCTCGGTGAGGAGGTCTGCTATCACACGGCCGGCTAGAACAGCGGAACGAGCGATGGGGAGTGAACGGAACCGGTCGGTGAGACCGGTCGCCATGTCGGTGGAAACGCCGACCGCCGTGCCCTGGGCGGTCCCGACCAGGGCCATCCCGAACATGCCGCCGATGAGGTACCCGTGGTAGTTACCTCCGCCAGGGACCTTGATAGCGGAGCCAAAGACGTAGACGAAGAGCAGTACGAAGATCAGCGGCTGCACGGTGACATCGAGGAGCTGTGCAGGTTCCCGGATGATGCGGGCGATGCCGCGACGGGCCAGCACGAGGATATTCCGGAATGACCACCAGGCCCGGGAGGGCAGAGACTCGACTGGGGTGGGGAGTGGCGAGGTCAGGGTGGTCGTCATACGAGTTCCGCTTTCTCGCTGGGTACTGAGACGGGACCGGTGGAGTGTCCGGTGAGGGTGAGGAATACGTCGTCGAGCGAGGGGCGGAGCATTCCCAGGTCATCCATCAGCACGCCCGCCGTGCTCATTGCGGCCGCGATGGCCGGAATGGATCTCGCGCCCGCCGGCACCGGCGCGTCAATCACTCGTCGTCCTGGGTCCATGTGGACCTCGCCCTCGGCATGGCGGGCAAGGACCGCACGCGCCAATGCGAGGTCAGACTCCGGTGCCACGGTGACCTCGATGCGGTCACCGCCGGCCTCGGCTTTCAGCTCGTCTGGGGATCCCTGGGCGATGACCGAACCCCTGTCGATGACGACGATCCGGCCGGCCAGCTGATCAGCTTCTTCTAGGTACTGCGTGGTGAGGAATGCGCTCTTGCAGATCGAACGATCCCTTTCAGCTCTGGATGGCCACGATCTGGACACCGGGACGAGCCTCCAGATCCTGATGTCGATCGACACCTATGTCACCGGATCGGTCCTGCGTGAGCTCCGGGAGATCCGGGTTGAGCGGGTTCAGGCCCAGGCCGGGCTCACCGACACCGATATTGCTGCTGGCATGCAAGCATGGAGGGACCGGCTCGATCGTTCAGGCATGTTCGCACGCGTGGTCCGTGTATTTGACGAAGGCATCGATCCCGATGCGGCGGAGACTCGGGACGAACGTTTCGAATTCGGCCTCGGCTGCCTATTGGATGGAGTGACCGCCCGGCTTCCCTGAGCATCCTGTGGGTGCCGGAAATCGTGTCACCCGCACCTGACCTGGGATTCCTGCACCCGGACTGATCGGGGGCTAACGGCAGCGGGGCCAAACCTCGACTCCGGCACGATCAGCTCTCGTGACCTTCCGCCTGCTTTACCTGATCTTCGTCCGTATGTGCGGCTGTCCGCCGCGCGCCGCCGCCAGCTGTCCCTGATCGTCACCCCCCGCACGCTCCTGCGCTGGCACGCCAAGCTGGTTAAGCGCCCGCCGGACCTATCCGCGGCGGGCACCAGGACGGCCGCGTACCGGCCCGGCGGTCCGCCGCCTCGTGCTGGAGATGGCCCGCGACAACCCTGCCCGAGGGTACCGGCAGATCTGCGGCGAGCTCACAGGTCTCGGGCACAAGATCGCGGCCTCAGCCATCTGGGAGATCCTTCAAGGCCCGCCGGAATGGAGCCCGCGCCGCGACGCGCGGCGGCGATCTGGAAGCAGTTCCTGCCCGCGCAGGCCAAGACGACGCCCGTCCAGGCGCCACGCGCGGACGCGATCTGCGAGCGGTGGATCGCCACCGCGCGGCACGGGCGTGCGAACGTCCTGGGTGTCAGTTTCGCGACAGCAGGTCGCGGACGATCAGGGTGGCGGCAGCGGGTGATCCTTTGACGAAACCGAAGAACGGCCCGAAGTCTTGTGTTGCTGAGAAACCGGTGATGTACAGGCCGTCCAGGCTTGCCTGAAAAGCGTCGTCCAGTACGGGGAAGCCATGGGCCACTTGTACTTCCTCGAGCACGCCCGCAAGGTAGGGAACCTTGGTGAGGTCGGCCCGGTAACCTGTGGCGAACACAACGCGGTCGACGGTCAGCTGGGTTGCGTTGGACAGCAGCACCCGCACCTCACCATTGCCGACCGGGGCGGCCTCAGCGACTTCGGTTCCGGGCCATCGGGTGATCCCCTGGCAGTCCAGTCGGGGGGTCAGCCAGTGTTCCAGCGTCAGCCTGCCGACTTCCCAAAAACGCCTGGTGATCGCTTCTTGTTCGCTTCTGGGAAGGTTGCGCCAATACCCGCGCGTGCTGACCGTCTGCTCGACGTGGGGATCGACGAATTTCCAGCTCACCCGCTCGAAGCGCGGGATGTCGTGGCGGTGGACGATATCGATGCGCGCCGCGCCGTGCTCCCGGATCAGCGCGGCCCACTCGTAGGCGCTTTGCCTCCCGCCGATAATCAGGACGCGCGCTCCGGCCATGTCGCCGAAGCTCACCAGGTCGCAGGTGTGAGCTGCGAGTCCTGGCGGCAGCGATGACGCCCAGCCGGGCACGCTGGAGTAGTGGCGGACCCCGGGCGCGGCCACCACGGCGTCCGCGCGGATGCGCTCGCCGCCTTCCAGCGTTGCCTCGAACCTGCCATTTGCCTTGGCCAGGGTGCCGACGAACTCTTCGCGGACCTCGATTTTCTTCGCCTGCTGGAACCAGCCGGCGTAGTCCAGGAAGACGCTAACCGGGATGGGATCCACCTCACCGGGCTGGATCCCCCGCTCCTCCAGGAATGCTTCCAGCGTGTGAACCGCGGCGCCATCGAGGTGCCAGTCCGGGCCCGATCGCAAGAACATGCCCGCGGGCATGTTCTGCCGCCAAAAACCCATCGGCCGGCCCAGCACGACAGTGTCGATACCGTGCTCACGCGCCAGCGCCGCGGCCGACAGCGCGTACGGCCCCGCACCGATGACGAGCAGCTGCGTCTGCTTCATCAGCTAGCCCCCTTCATCCCGGGCCGCCCGGTCCCCCATGCGGGCACTTTACCCTCGGCTTCCGGGAGAGAACACACCCGTGATGCGTTCGTTAATCGCCTCCGCAGTCAGGACACCGATCGGCAAATTCGACTCTGCCTTGCGCACCTGGTTGCCGCATTCAGGAAGCTGATCACCTGGGCTTCCCATTCCCGTGGCTGCGCTGCCAGCGCCGCGGTGTGTGCCGCATGCGGCACTACCCACAGGAGCACGGTGGAGGGTAAGGCAGCCTGGAACCAGCGGGCCGCGACGGGTTCATCGGGGAAGGCTCCGTCGGCGATGATCAGCATAGGCCCGGGCGCTGCGGCGCGGATCACATCACGCATAGCCATCGGCTGATGATGCGGCGGTCGCCGTGGACTCCCAGCTGGGCTGCGTCAGGAACAGGCACGGACATCTCGGCCTCTCAGATGACCAGCCGGACACCAGGTCCCTGCGAACGGCGCTACTTGCGGCGTGGCTAGCTGATCAGCATGCTGCCATGCGTTCTGGCGCAGAGATCCATTGCGCTGTGACGGCCGAACAGAACATCCGGACCTGGAGCATCGCCGCGACCAAACTGCGACCTGCCGAGGGCGCAGGCTGCTACGCGCGTGCGGTCCCACCGAAAGTCCAGCACGCTCCGTGATCAAGGAGGCTGATGACCGTCATCGTGACATGGCAGTGCCTCCAGAGGACGGCAGCGCAGCCTGGTGCCGCTGCGGCCGGGCTGGCTGACGGAGCCGGGACCGTGCATCGGCCGCTGGAGCTGGCGCTCAGCAGCTTATGCCCGGCGCTCGTCTCGTAGGCTGGGCTGGTGAACCCGATCGCCGTGACGGCAGTCCAGGCGATGGTGGCGCCGGTGGTGCTCATCACGTCGGCTGGGATCCTGTCCGGTGCCCTGCTGACGATGTACGGCTCGGTCAATGACCGCATGCGTGCCATGGATCGTGAGCGCCTGGACATCTTGACCGGCGCCGCCGGGACGCTGCTGTCAGCCGCCGAGGTGCCGCCGGCTGGCCGGGAGCGGCTGACCCAGCTTGATACCCAGCTGCCCATGCTCCTTCGCCGTCACCGCCTGCTGCACAATGCCGTTCTTCTCATCTACGCCGGCGTGGCCGTGCTGGTGCTGAGCGTGATCGCCATCGGGGTCGCCGTGACCGGCAGCTCCGGGGCGGCGGGGACCGCCGCTCTGGTTCTGGTGCTGGCCGGGACCGTGATGCTTCTCGGCGGGCTCCTGTTCGCCGCGCGATCGATCATGATCTCCATGAACGCGATCGACTACGAAGTGCGGCGCGCCCTCTCGCTCGGGTCCTGATCACGCCTGCTGATGCATTGGCCACCGGAATAGGGACCAGCGCCGACTGCGGGCTGTACTCTCTGAGCTATCCGTCCCAGCGCCGGATCGATGCTCCTATGCGCCGTCAAGGGCTTGGATGACATTTCGATGGCCTATTTTCTTTGGGTTTGGTGAACGGGGATTGTGCCGAGCTGTAGCGGCTGCTGGGCGGCGGACAAGACAGGGAGGGGCCACTCGTGGCGGAGGGCAAGCTCTTATGAGGTCACATGGCCAGCAGGCTGGAATGGGGCCGGGGACGGCCGACGAATCGTTCGAAGGCCAGCAGGGATGCGGCAGCCGATTAGCGGGTCAGGCCGTCCCCGGAGCTGGGGGGCGTCAGTCAGCGGCGGCGCGGAGCTGGGGGTAGATCTCGCGGGCGGCGTAGCGCTTGAGGCAGCGGATGATCTCTGTCTTCGACTTTCCTTCTCCCGTGCGGCGCTCGACATAGGCGCGGGTCGGGGGATGGGAGCTCATCCGGGTGATGACGATCCGCCACAGGGCGTGGTTGGCCTGGCGGTCGCCGCCGGGGTTGAGCCGGTGGCGGGTGATTTTCCCTGAGGATGCGGGGATGGGGGCGGTGGCGCACAGGTGCGCCCGGGCGGACTCGGAGCGCAGCCGCTCAGGATGGTCCCCGGCAGGGATGAGCAGCAGGGCGGCGGTATCGGGGCCGATCCCGTAGAGCGCGAGCAGGCCGGGGGCGTGCGCTGTCACGATCGGGACGATGAGCGCATCGAGGCGATCGAGCTGGTCACCGAGGAACTCGGCCCGCCGTCCGAGCTCGCGCAGCGCGATGCGGGTGGCGTAGCCGACGACATCACCGGGCCGGGGCCGCAGCGCGGCCGTCTCGGCGACCAGGGCAGCTGCAGTGTGCCGGGCGAACCGGGCCCGCACGTCATCGGGCCCGGTCACGATCAGGGACCTGGCCTGGCTGGTGGTCTGGGTCCGCTCGGCGCGGGCGCTGCGCTTGGCGACCATCAGCGCGCGGATCGCCTCGACGGAACCGTCCCGGCCTTTCGGCGCGCCGCGGGCCCGGCCCGACTGAGCAGCCCGCGCGGCGCTGACCGCGTCCAGCGGATCGGACTTGCCCTGCCGGCGGCGGTCCTGGCGGTCGGAGCGGCCGGCCTCGACGACCCGGACGCCAGCGGCCGTGATGTGGCGGGCGAGGCCGGCGCCGTAGCTGCCGGTGCCCTCGATCCCGACCAGGCACACAGTCCCGAACCCGCCCCGCCAGCCCAGAAGGCCGGCATAGCCAGCGGGCGTGACCGGGAACTCCCGGACACCGAGTAACCCCCCTACGGGATCCAGCGCAGCGGCGACGTGCACGTCCGCATGGGTATCCACGCCGCCGGTGATGGCGCGTGTCTCTACGATGGTCAATGCCATCTCTTTTCTCTGGTTGAAGGGATGGCACGCACCCGCTGGCCGTCCGACCTGTGAACCCCGGCCTCTTGCACAGGACGGGCAGATCAGACCGGCAGCGCCGGTGGGTGCCATAAAAACCTGGGACCCGGCCGACAGATCGTTTCGCAGGACAGCCCGAGCGGCGTCAGCCGATTCGGAGGTCAGGCCGGGACCCAGGCCTCCGACCCTACGCTCACACCACCGCAAAACCACGGAAGCAGGGCCGGAAGCACTACCCACATCCTCCCTGCCGATTAGGCGCGTTCGGGCTAATCGGCTGATTAGTTGTGGCGAGCGGACAGATCCGCCAATTCTGGGTGGCTCGAATCAGCCTGGAAGCGTGTCATGTCCGTGCCAGTAGTCTTTTCACGGCTGCCGTGCCGGCCATGGCCTGGTCGTGGTCGGGTGACTGCGGGATGAGGTTGAACTCCGTGCAGCCAGCATCAAGATAGGGCGTGAGGAATTCGGCGACGTCGGCGGCGGTGCCGTATGGGCAGTACCGCTCGAAGCGCTCGAACGGGAGCTGGTAGAAGGCCTGCATTGCCGGAGCCAGGCAGTCGCGAGCCGCTTCTTTCGAGTCCGCGAGCCCGCACCACACCTGCATGCCGTGACGGGCTGGCGGGTCGGGCCGGCCCGTGCGGGCGGCCTCGTGTGCTGCCATCGCGACGGCGTCGGCGAAACGCCGGGGCGAGGCCCAGATGCCCAGCCAGCCATCACCGAGTCTGCCCGCGCGCCTGATCGCGGCGTCTGAACGTCCCCCGATGATGATGGGAATCGCCGCGGCCGACGCGGGGGCGATGACTGTTTCATCTATGTCGAAGAACTTGCCGTGGAAGGTGACCGCCGTACCGGTCAGGAGCTGGCGCACGATGGTGAGGCATTCGTTCATCCGCAGGCCCGGGTGGCTGGGTCCACTCCGCAGATCGACACCTCGCGGCGATCTTCATCGCCCACTCCGACGCCGAAGATGAGCCGCCGGGGAGCGAGCCGGCTGATGTCTGAGAGCTGGCGGGCCACCAGGACCGGATGGCGCAGCGGCAGCAGGTACACGCCGCTGTAGATCGGCAGCGTGGGATGGAGCAGCGTGAGCGCGGTGGCTTGCACGAGCCCGTCGAATCCCGTGCCCGCGAAGCTCACGTGGTCTCCGCAGCAGACATGGTCGATGCCTGCATCGCCGGCTTGCGCCAGAAATGCCCTGGCGGGCTCATCGCCTCGCTCCAGCAGGTCGAAGGGCGGGAACATGCCGACCCGAGCCAATGCGGTCCCGCGGCCTGTCGTCCGTCGTCAGGCTGGTCACTGCCTTGCTGGTCATGTCGTCTTCCCCCTTCGCCGATGGCTCCTGGCGGGTTACCTGCCCGGTGCGTGGCTGGTGCCGGCTGTCAGCCGAGAACGAGCCTCACCGGGGCGCACCGGGGGTAAGCGTGCCCCGTGTGTGGGCGGTCTCGATGTGCCTGTCCGGGTAGACGTCGACCGCCGGAAGGGAACCGCCCAGAACGCCGAAGATCTGACGACTTACCTCGGGTTGCTGTGCGGCGGTCCGGTAGAAGGCCTCGAGCCGGGGCGGCAGAGGCGCGAGCCTGGCCGTGGTCAGGGTGAGGTCGAAGCCGCTGCCGGTGAGGGCGTCTCGCCGGTGCTGGTAGCCGGATACGGCCTGGTCCAGCGGCCGGTGCCCGGCCAGGCCGTCGTGGATGGCTTCGGCCAGCAGTTCGGCGCCCTGGAAGGCGTCTGACATGCCCATGCCGGTCGAGGGGTCTTTGTGGTGGCCGGCGTCGCCGGCGAGCGCCCATCCCGGCCCGGCCGACGTCCGGTACAGGTTGGGCAGGTCGCCGGTGCCGGTGAAGCGGGCTTCGCGGCGGCCCGACGCGACGGTGTCGCGCAGCCCCGGGACCAGGTCGAGGGCGGAGTGGAAGTGGTTTTCGGCGTCCTTGCGCACGTGGCCGAACTCCTGGCGGGGCCAGGCGACATAGATGCAGGTCAGGTCGTCGTTGGTGGGCCAGACCAGGATCAGCCGCCCGGGGCGGGCGTGGAAGGATGCACCCAGATGGCGGATCCCGCTCCAGTAGGAGTAGTAGACGGCGGTGAGCGGCGGATACTCCCGGTAGGCGCGGGCAGCGACCTTTCTGGCGACGGTCGAGTGCAGACCGTCGGCGCCCACGACGATCCGGGCCCGCAACGACGATTCGGGGGATGTCCGGTGATGGCCCCTCACGCCCACCGCCCGGCCCCCGGACCACAGCACGTCACCGACCACGAAGCCCTCCATCAGCTCGGCGCCAGACTCCTCGGCGGCCCCGGCCAGCAGCGCGTCCAGCACGGTCCGCCGCGGACAGTACGCGTCGGCCACGCCTTCCACGGCCGGCCCGATGCCGGATATCTGCACCGGGCCGACGTCAAAGGTAATCTCCCGGATCGGCGCGCAGCCGCAGGCGCGCAGCCGGCCGAGCAGTCCCCAGGCCTGCAGCCGGGCCGCGCCACGCTGCCACAGGAAATGCGTGGACATGGTGTCGCTCGGAAATGACGCCCGGTCGGCTAGGGCGACCCGGTGCCCGGCACGCGCCAGCAGCATGGCCAGCGGTGCCCCGGCGCACCGGGCGCCGACCACGATGGCGTCGTACATCGCGCCCCCAGTTGTGTGGGACCGGTGACGGCTATCCGACGGGCTGGCCGGCGGCGAGCGCCTTGACGTCTGCGGTGCTCAGCGGATTGCCGCCGATGCCCCAGTCACCACTCTTCACTTCCTCGACGACCACCCAGGTGACCGGGCGCATGTTCTCACCCTCGATCTCGACCATCGTGTCGGTCAGCCGGCGCACCATGTCCTGCTTCTGGCCGGCCGAGAAGACGCCCTCAATGACCTTGACGTTGACGAACGGCATACCCCGCCCCTTCCGTAGGGCCGTGCCTAATGACGGCCACGCGATTTAACGCTAGCACGATCGTTCGTGCTGTACAATGTGCCTATGCCACGACGAGCCACCACCAACGGCGCCAGGACCAGGACCGCGATTCTGCAGACCGCTGCAGACCTCGCCTCCGTAGACGGCCTGGACGGTCTCAGCATCGGGCGGCTGGCCACCGAGCTGGCCATGAGCAAGAGCGGGCTGTTCGCCCACTTCGGCTCCAAGGAAGAACTGCAGCTGGCCACAGTCGAGGAGGCCCGGCAGCGCTATGCGCGAGAAGTGATCGAGCCGGCCCGCGCCGCAGGATCCGGCATCACGCGCCTGCACGCGCTGTGCGAGGCGTTCCTGTCCTACCTCGAGCGCGCCGTGTTCCCCGGAGGATGCTTCTTCGCCTCTGCCATGGCCGAGTTCGACAGTAAGGCACCGGGCCCCGTCCGCGACCGCATAGCCCAGTGCCAAGACCAGTGGATGGACACCCTCGAACGGGCAGCCCAGCAAGCCCAGGAACGAGGAGAGCTGCACACCGGCAGCGACCCGCGGCAGCTTGCCTTCGAGCTGGAGGCAGCGCTGCTGTCGGCGAACTGGTACTACCACCTCTTCAACGATGCGACGTACTTTGACCGGGCCCGCCGGGCCGTGCGGGCGCGCCTGGCCAGCGAAGCCACCCCTGCCGGCCTGCACCTGGTGCCCCCCGACCCCCAAAGCGGCTGAGAAGACGACCGGCAGACGCAGCATGCCCGGGCTCCCGCGGGACAGATTTTCTGATCTGCGCGCCGCCATCAGCCACGGCAGACGCTAGGGAACCTGCGCCAGATCGGCGGCTCGCGTGCCTTCGCCTGTCTTCACACGGTGACGCGCTGTGTTCGGTAGCTGCCGCTGGCTCCGCCCGGCCGGTCCGGCCAGGCGGAGCGATCATGGCTGGCGAGCCCCTTACCGGGCAGCCCCGGCGACGTAGGCGGCGACGATGTAAGTAGCGTGCCGGTCCAGCGAGGTCCTGGCGCGGTCGTAGCGCATAGTCGTGCGCGGGTCGGCGTGCGAGGCGGCTTCTTGCACGTCCCGCAGCGGGACCCCGGCGTCCAAACTGGTAGGGAGCGGTTTACCAACCGTGTCGAATACCTCAAGTCGGCGAGCGGCGAGATGGGGCCTCTCGTCCTCCTTGGTGAGTCTTTTCCGTTGCTGCGGATGCATCAATGGGTCACGCGGCGTTACAGAAGCTGATGCCACATCGTGGCGTCAGCTGCAACCCGGTCCTCACACGACTATGCTGATCTGCGGTTTCTCGCCAAGCGCTGCATGCGGCCGTCGGCAAAGACGGTCCCGGAACCCTTACGGCACCGTCCTCACGCTTTCCGGAGAATGATGCATCGGATGCAACTCCGCGCCCTTGCGCCGCGGTGATAAATGCGTGCCTGAGCGTATGCGGTCCGACTGCCTTGGCGATCCCGGCCTGCCGGGCGAGCCGACAGACTATCCGCCCAGCGCCATGCCGGTCCAGCCGCCGGCCATCGGCCGCCAAGCAGACGGGTCCCTCGATGCGCTCGCCGACCGCCAGGTCGATTGCCCGCGCGGTGCGCGGCGCGAGCGGGATGGTCACTACCTTTCCGCCCTTGCGGGTGATCATCAACGTGCGGTGCCCACGCTCGATGCCCAGGGCCTCGATGTCGGCGTTCGTGGCTTCTGAGACGCGCAGCCCGTTGAGGGCCAGCACGGAGATCAAAGCGTGCTCAGCCGACAGGCCGAGCCCGGCGGCGACCAGCAGCGCGCCGAGCTCGTTCCGGTCCAGGCCGATGGCGTGGGATTCGTGGTCCAGGCGGGGCCTGCGGACGTGCGCGGCCGGGGAATGATCGAGGAGTTCTTCCTCGACGGCGTAGCGGTAGACCCTGCGACGGTGCACAGGCGGCGGGTAATGGTGGCGCGGCCGCGGGCTTCGAGATCGCGGCGAAGAACTCGATGTCCGCGCGGCGGGCCTGGAACAGGCGGAGCTGGTGCTGCTGGCACCATCTCGAAGATGCGGTCGGTGATGGGGCCGGGCTGGCGGATGAGCTGGTACACCCGCTGCTGCGTGACTGTGACGTTGCCATCACGGTCGACGTCGCTTCCGTGTGCCTCGCCGGGGGGATGTCCGTCGATGAGGACGCGGCATCGCGCGGGCGTTTCCGGTGCTGCCGGTCCTATGACGAGGTTGAGGTCGCGGGCGTGGAAGCAGGAAGCGGCAGGCGATCTGCCCGTTCGCCGCGTTTAGCATGGTGGCCTCTTCCCCCATGGTCTAGTCCCCGATAGGGCCCACTGGTTGAGACGCAGCCGCGCGG
>Ga0116102_1000936_pt1 | contig 11058 bp, 9 predicted proteins | sample June2015DPH_4_50_FD_89822 | JGI IMG/M metagenome (GOLD analysis project Ga0116102, IMG submission 89822) | Peatland microbial communities from SPRUCE experiment site at the Marcell Experimental Forest, Minnesota, USA - June2015DPH_4_40 | ecosystem: Environmental > Terrestrial > Soil > Wetlands >... | reverse complement strand
GGCTTCCACGTCGCCGGCGAAATCGGCGTCCGGCACTGGCGCGTAGCCGAGCTTCGCTTCGTAAGCCTTCGCCAGCGCGATGCATTCGCTCAGCTTGCGGCCAGGGCCTTGCGGCGCTTTGATGAGAGCCACTGGACGATGGTCCTGCTCCACGATCACCTCGACGCCTTCCTGGACCTGGGCCAGCACGGCGTGGATGTCGCGAGCGAGTTCGGCTTCCGTGATGCGGACCGTTGCCATCGCTTCAATCATAGCGTTTATTCCCGCTCGCCGTCCTCCTCGGTTTCGGCGCCGCACGTGGATGACGCGCCCGCCTCGCGATCGCCGGGAGGCTCACCATGGGACATCCCCCGCCAGGACTCGCTCGTAGTTCATGACGGCGCTGTTATCTGGTGCCATGACAGTGAATTTCAAGATTGCGCGCTTAAGGGGCTGGCCTTCCGAGTTCCTTGGGGAAGCCTCGCGCGTCGGATACGCTACTGTCACGAAAACCTCGGTGAACCGATGGCCGGCTAGATCTGTCCCGGGGCGCGTCTCAGCGATCGCCCACTTGCATTCTGGCGAGACAAGGGAGAACTGCTCGTCGACCTCTTTGCGCGTGTAGTCACCGATATCACCGGTATCGGTCGTCTTCACATCTTCGCCCTTGAGTTCGCGTACCGCTCGCTCGCGATATTCAGCGATAAGCTTGGGCCAGAGGAGCTTGGGATTCTCAGACTGAATGACGGACTCATTGAGCTTGATGTCCTGGTCGAGCTCGACAATTGTTTTGTAATCCCGGTGTTGAATGGCTGCGACGTACCGGCTGACGACCAACCGAGCCGGCGAAGTCTGGGGTAGAGCGATGTGTTGCCCGAGGAGAAACAGCGCCATGAGGACTCCCAGGTCGAAAACCCTGCGCCTGCGGGACGACACGTAGCTGGTAACGCTGTCCACGCCCGCATCGGCTGAGCCCTTTCAGGCACCCACAGCCCCTGATCTTAACTTCGGCGGGGAGCTTTGCCGCAGCCCAGTTCAGAAGATCGTCCAGAGCATCTCCGCATTTTTTCGGGAAGGAGGCGTTCGTATGACTGAGATCATCGTGCGCGAGCAGGCGCTTGCACGCAGCCAAATGCAACATCGCCGCCTCCCCTTCCGGGAAGAAGTGACAGTTCAGGACGAAGCCTGTATCGTGGTGCTCCGTCAGCCACTCTCTGTACATCTGTTAATGCTCGGGCCGGTTGAACCATGGCAGTTCATGCGCGACCTGCGCATCGACGCCCTCTTCTTCATTCGGTTTCGATGGCATCATGATGCACTATGATACCGCCCGCCCCCCCCTACGCCCAATCCTCCCACTTGATCCCGCCCATATCGCCGGTTCTGATGAACTGGCGGTGCATGGCGAAGGCGCGGCTCAACGATTGCGGCGTGTGGCCTTCCTTCACGATTTCGATGTATTCGAGCAGTTGCGGGCGGAAGCTCGGGTGCGCGCAATTCTCGATGATGATGCGCGCTCTCGCGTGTGGGTCCTGGCCGCGGAGATCGGCCACGCCCTGCTCGGTAATTATGACCTGCACGGAATGCTCGCTGTGATCGACGTGTGTCACCAGCGGAACGATGGTCGAGATCTTGCCGCCCTTAGCGGTAGAGGCGCAACTGAAGATCGACAGGTACGCGTTGCGCGTGAAATCGCCCGAGCCGCCGATCCCGTTCATCATCTGCTTGCCCAACACGTGCGTCGAATTGACGTTGCCGAACACGTCCACTTCAATCGCCGTGTTCATCGAGATGATCCCCAGCCGCCGCACCACTTCGGGGTTATTCGAAATCTCCTGCGGGCGCATTAGGATCTTCGAGCGGAACAAATTGAGCTGATCGACGATGCGGCGCATGGCCTCCGGGCTGAGCGTCAGCGAGCAGGTTGATGCGAAACGGCAGCGCCCGCTTTCGAGCAGATCCACCACCGAATCCTGCAACACCTCCGTGTACATTTCGAAGGCGGGAATTTCGGGCGAGCGGCCCAGCGCGCCCAGCACGCTGTTGGCGACATCGCCCACGCCCGATTGCAGCGGCAGAAAGCTCTTCGGAATGCGGCCCGCGCGCATTTCGCCCACCAGGAATTCGGCCACATTCTGGCCGATTCTCTCCGTCGCCGGCGTCGGCGGGCTGAACGGAGCGCATTCATCGTCGAGGTCGGTTTCGACCACGCCGACGATCTTCGAAGGATCCACCGTGATCAGCGGCGAGCCGATGCGGTCCGAGGCGTGGTAAATCGGGATCTCGTGGCGATGCGGCGGGTCGGCCGGTTCGTAGATATCGTGCATGCCGAGCAGCGATGGCGGATGCCGCCGGTTCAGCTCGATCAGCACTTTTGCGGCGCGCCCCACGAACGTCGGCGCCGCGCCCACCGAGCTCGAGAGCACGATGCCGCCGCCCGTAGTGATGTCGCAGGCTTCCACTACCGCCCAATCCACCGGCCCCAGGAAGCCGTAGCGCACGATCTGCGGCAGCATCGAAAGATGCATATCGACGAAGCGCGTTTCGCCCTTGTTGATCGACGAGCGTAGCGCGGCATTCGATTGATACGGCGTGCGGAAGCTGATGGCGCCAGCCTCCGCCAGCGCGCCATCGAGCGAAGGTCCCGTGGAAGCGCCGGTCAGCACGCCGATCTGGAACTCGCGGCCCGCCTCGTGTTCCACCTTGGCGCGCTTGGAAACGGCCAGCGGAATCGCCTTGGGCGCGCCGGCCGGCGTGAAGCCGCTGAAACCCACCGTCTGGCCATGTTGGATATGGCTGGCGGCCTCTTCCGCCGTCAGCCTGGGAAACGAAAATGACATTCGGATTATTTCTCCTGCGAACGATAAATGTGCAATAACTCGCGGCTGGCGGCGAACGGCGTCACCTGCCCCCGGCTCACCGCCTCTTCTAGGTTCGGCAGCCTCGCCGCCACGGCGGCATGGCCGTAGAAAGAATCTTCGAGCGCGATTCCGACCAGCTCGTGCATCCATTCGAGCGCCTGCCCGCTGCGCCGCGCGGCCAGGTGGCCGGACGCCGCGAGTTTCGCGCGGTGCTCCAGCACCATGTCCCAGCTCTCGGCCACGCCCTCGCCGTGCAGCGCCGAACAGGTGAGCACGCGCGGCGTCCAGCCATCGGCCGATGCGGGGAACAGGTGCAGCGCGCTCGAGTATTCCACGCGCGCGCGTTCGGCTTTGCGCTTGTTGTCGCCGTCGGCTTTATTGATCACCATGCCGTCGATCATTTCGATAATGCCGCGCTTGATGCCCTGCAACTCGTCGCCGGCGCCGGCCAGCATCAGCAGCAGAAAGAAATCCGTCATCGAGCGGACGGCGGTTTCCGACTGGCCCACCCCCACCGTTTCCACCAGCACGTTTTCGAAGCCGGCGGCCTCGCACAGCAGAATGGTTTCGCGCGTGCGCCGCGCCACGCCGCCCAGGTGTCCGCGCGCGGGAGAGGGCCGGATGAAAGCGCGCTCCTCCACGCTGAGGCGCTCCATGCGGGTCTTGTCGCCGAGGATGCTGCCGCCCGAAATGGGGCTGGATGGATCCACGCTGAGCACGGCCACGCGTTCGCCGCGCTCGCGGATCAGGTGCATGCCGAGCGCGTCGATGAAGGTGCTCTTGCCGACCCCCGGCACGCCGGTGATGCCGACGCGCCGCGATTTGCCGGTGGCGGGCAGAATCGCGTCGAGCATCCGCGCCGCCAGTTCGCCATCCGCCGCCAGATCGCTTTCCACCACCGTGATCGCGCGCGCTAGAAGAACGCGGTCGCCGCGCAGAATACCTTCGGTGTAGCGTTCGAGCGGCAGCCGTCCGCGCCGATGATGGGTCGAGCTAGCCGGCATGGCTCTGACTCTTGCCGCGAGGTAGGACGGACCATCGTTTTTCGTGGTCTGTCATGCCGTGCTGAAACATCGAACATTGACAGACGACAAAAACCGATCGTCTGTCCCACCTCTGCTTACGCCGCACGCGTCGTACCCATCAGCGCATGAAGTATTTTCTGCGCGCACACCGGAATCACCGTGCCGGGGCCGAATACGCCGGCCACGCCGGCCCGCTCCAGGTAATCGTAATCCTGCGGCGGAATCACGCCGCCCACGTAAACCAGGATGTCGTCGCGGCCGAACTTGCGCAGCTCGGAGATCACTTCGGGAACGAGCGTCTTGTGCCCGCCCGCCAGGCTCGATACGCCGAGCACATGCACGTCGTTCTCAACCGCCATGCGCGCCGCCTCGATCGGCGTTTGGAACAGCGGGCCGACGTCGACGTCGAAGCCGAGATCGGCGAACGCGGTGGCGATCACTTTGGCCCCGCGGTCGTGTCCGTCCTGGCCCATCTTGGCGACCAGGATGCGCGGCCGCCGCCCTTCCGCCTTGCCGAATTCGTCCGCCAGCTTGCGCGCTTTCTGAAATTCCGGATCGGCCTGGCTCTCCGAGGAATAAACGCCCGAAATGGTTCGGTTGACGGCCTGGTAGCGGCCGAACACCTTTTCGAGCGCCGACGAGATCTCGCCCAGCGTGGCGCGAGCGCGCGCCGCCTGAACGCCCAGTTCGAGCAAATTCCCATCGCCCGTTGCGGCACTTGCCGTCAATGCCGCCAGAGCGTCTTCCACCGCGCGGCCGTCGCGCGTCGCCCGCACTTTCGCCAAGCGCCGCAGTTGGGAGTCGCGCACCGCGCCGTTGTCCACTTCGCGCGTGTCGATGTGCTCCTCGCGGCCGGTCTGGTAGCGGTTCACGCCCACGATGATCTCGCGGCCGGAATCGATGTGAGCTTGCCGGCGCGCGGCCGCCTCTTCAATCCGCATCTTGGGAATGCCGGTTTCGATCGCCTTGGCCATGCCGCCCAGCGTTTCGACTTCCTGAATATGATGCCACGCTTTGTGCATCAGCTCGTGGGTCAGACTTTCCACGTAGAAGCTCCCGGCCCAGGGATCCACCGCGCGCGTGATGCCGGTCTCCTGTTGCAGATAGATCTGCGTGTTGCGCGCGATGCGCGCGGAAAAGTCCGTCGGCAGCGCGATCGCTTCGTCGAGCGCATTCGTGTGCAGCGATTGCGTGTGCCCCAACACCGCGGCCAGCGCTTCCACCGTCGTGCGCGCCACGTTGTTGAAGGCGTCCTGCGCGGTGAGACTCCAGCCGGAAGTCTGCGAATGCGTGCGCAGCGCCATCGACTTGGGATTCTTGGGACCGAATGCTTGAATCAGCTTGGCCCACAGCACGCGCGCCGCGCGCAGCTTGGCGATTTCCATGAAGTGGTTCATGCCGATGCCCCAGAAGAAGCTCAGCCGCGGCGCGAACGCGTCGATATCCAAACCGGCGGCGATACCCGTGCGCACATATTCCACGCCATCGGCCAGCGTGTAGCCGAGCTCGATGTCGGCCGTCGCGCCGGCTTCCTGCATGTGGTAGCCGCTGATCGAAATGCAATTGAACTTCGGCATGCGCTCCGCCGAATAGCGGAAGATGTCGCCGATGATCCGCATCGAAGGCGCCGGCGGGTAGATGTACGTGTTGCGGACCATGAACTCTTTCAGAATGTCGTTCTGAATGGTTCCGGTCAGTTGCTCCGGCTTCACGCCCTGCTCTTCGGCCGCTACGATGTAGAACGCCAACACCGGCAGCACGGCGCCGTTCATGGTCATCGAAACCGACATCTGGCCGAGCGGGATCTGGTCGAAGAGAATCTTCATGTCTTCGACGCTATCGATCGCCACGCCGGCTTTGCCGACGTCGCCCACCACGCGCTCATTGTCGGAATCGTAGCCGCGATGAGTCGCCAGGTCGAACGCCACCGAAAGGCCCTTCTGTCCGGCGGCGAGATTGCGCCGGTAAAACGCGTTCGATTCTTCGGCGGTCGAGAAGCCCGCGTATTGGCGAATGGTCCACGGCTGCAGCGCGTACATGGTCGAGTACGGCCCGCGCAGAAATGGCGGCACGCCAGCGGCGTATTCCAGGTGCTCCATCGCATAGAGATCGCTGGCCGTGTACCAGGGCTTCACCGCGATGCGCTCCACCGTCGTCCATTCATCTCCGGGAGTGACAGGAGCGGCCACGCCGGGCTTCGGCTGGTAATCGATTTTCGAAAAATCCGGTTTCATCGCTTACTCCTCCATCCCCAGCCGCTTTTGCCACTCGCTGAGGGTTTGGACGGCGTCGCTTTGGATATGAATGAAGCCCGCCACACCGGCGGCCTTCAACGCGTCGATCTGCGCCTTCGGATTGCCCGCCACGATCACCGGCACTCCGGCGGCCGGGCAGACTTCCTGCGCCAGCGCCAGGTATTCCGCGTCGGAGCTGCACAGCACAATCAGATCCGCGCCGGCGCCCGCGTATTCTTCCGCCTCGACGACATCGAAGCCGGCGCAGCCGAAAAAGTTGAGACTGAAATTGGCGCGCGCCATGCGCATCTTGAGGTCGCCGCGCTTGAGCAGCAGCACGCTCGGGACGCGGCCCGTCTTGGCCGCGTGGCGCTCCGTGCGGCGGCGGATGGTTTCGAAAGCTTCCGCCAGGCGAAACGCGGGAAATGCCGCGCCGCTTTCGGCCGCGGGCGCGGTTGCCTCCGCCGTTTTTTCTTTCAGATCGGGAAAATTGTTGACGCCCACCAGCGTGCGGTAGCGCGATGCCACGGCTTTCCGGAGCTTGGCGCGGCTTTCCGCCAAAGCTTTGGCGATGGCACCCGATTCCACCGCCTGGCTATAACCGCCGGCGGCTTCCACCTGTTGGAACAGCTTCCACGCCGCGCGGGCCAGCGAATCGGTCAGAGCTTCCACATAATAAGATCCGCCGGCCGGATCGGCCACTGCGTCCACGTGCGCCTCATGGCGCAGGATTCGCCCCACATTCACCGCCAGGTGCTCATCGAAACCGAACGGCTCGACCGTCAACCGGTCGCAGCCGCCAACCGCGGCCGCCAGCGCTTCCGTGGTAACGCGCAGCAGGTTGGTATAGCGGTCGTACACGCTTTTGTCGAGACGCGTGGTGCGCGCATGGATGCGGGCCAGCGCGCAGTTCACGTCCTTCGGTCCGAACGCCGCTACGGCCTGCGCCCAGATCAGCCGCGCCGCGCGCAGCTTGGCGATCTCCAGGAAATAAGTCGAGCCGATCGAGAAAACGAATTCGATCGACCGCGCGGCTTCATCCACCGTGCTGGTTGCGGCCAGCGCGGTGAGGCGCTCCACGCCCGCAGCCAGTGCATAGCCAAGCTGCTGCACGGCGTTGCCGCCGGCTTCGGCCAGTTCATCGGCGCGAATCACATTGGCGCCGGAGGGAACCGCGTCGGCTGCGTCCCATGGCTTGCCGCTGCCGCGCGCGAACGGGAATTGCCCCGGCGAGGTCTGCGTCTGCGCCTCCAGGCCAGCCAGGTTCTCCGCGCGGTAGTACGGCCGCACCGCGATACCTTCGTCGGTGCGCCACACCAGCCTCTTCTCGTAATCGGCGCCCTTCAGATCCTTCGCGATGGCCGCCTCCCAGGCAGCGGTCGGAACCGGCGGAAAATCCTGGCCCAAATTCAGAATCTCGGCGCCAGGCAGGTCCTCAGGCATGGCTGCCCTCCTCGACCACCTCGACCAGATAGCCGAATGCCGCGGTTTCGGTGGTCTTGGGATGGATGAAGAACACGGTGGTGCCGCGCGAGCCTTTGCGCGGCGCTTTGTCGATGATCTTGAATCCCTTTTCCTTCAGATAGTCGAAGGCCTGCTGGATACCGGAGACGCGCAGCGCGATGTGCGCCAGGCCGCCGCGGCCTCCGTTCTTTTCGATCTGCTTCGCAACCGGTGACTCCGGCGTCAACGGCTCCAGCAATTGCACCAGGTTGGGACCGTCGCCCACCTGCAGCAGGACCTCGCGAACCTGGTCGGAACCGAGCACGTCCTCGCGATGCACTTCACGGAAACCGAGCGCCCGATACGCCGCGACGTGCGTTTCGAGCGCGCCCGGCGGTACCGAAACGGCTACATGGTCGAAAAACAGAAAACCTGGTATTTGTTTCAATTCATCGCTCATTATTCGAACTCCACAACCACCTGTCCGGACTGCACGCTCTCCCCGGCGTTGACCTTGACGGCGGCCAGCTTGCCGGATACCGGAGCGGTGATATTCGTTTCCATCTTCATGGCCTCGAGCACCAGCAGCACATCGCCCACCTGGATGCTCTGGCCCGCGTGCGCCATCACTCGCACCACGTTGCCGGAAACCGGGCTGCGGCACACTTTCTCTTCGTTCACCGCGCCACCACCCGGCGCGGGCGGCGCCGTCATCGGCGCCGCCGGAACGCGCACCGGCGCGGATTCCATCACGTACCCGCGCGGCGCCTGGCTGGGAGCGTCCGGCTCCGCGGCCTCGACGTCCACTTCGTAAGTCTTTTGATCGATCTTAATGGTTAGCTTCACGGATGAGTCCTGATTAGAAAAGTCTGTGCGAGGCCTGTATCGAAACGCGTCCCTGCTGGGCCCAGGCCGACGAGCTGATGAGGCGGATCTGCCGCACGTGCACCCGCACTCCGAAATAGGCTGCCAGGGCGGCGGAAATGGCCAGCAATTCCTCTTCGCCGATCTCCGGCGCGGCCGGCGCTTCCGCCGCCGCGGGCGGCTCTTCCTTGGCAATTTCCGTAGGCGCCGCGGCCGCAGCCGTCCGGGCCGGCGTTTCGAGAAGCGCCACGCGCTCCGTCAGCGTGGCCAGTTGCGCGCGAATATCGCGGATCAGCGCTTCGAGTTCAGTAGCTTGTATCTCGGTCGTCATTTTCGGCCTCGGCTACAGCGGCATCAAGCCGTGTTTCTTGGGCGGGCGCAATTCGCGCTTGGTGCCCAGGTATTCGAGCGCGCGCGCCACGTGGCGGCGGGTCAGCGCCGGCTCGATCACGGCATCCACCAGGCGGCGCCCGGCGGCTACGTATGGATTGGAAAACGCCTCGCGGTAACGCGCAATCAGCTCCTTGCGCCGCGCGGCCTTGTCCTCGGCTTCCTGAATTTCCTTACGGAACACAATCTCCGCCGCGCCCTCCGCGCCCATCACGGCTACTTCCGCGGTGGGCCAGGCGAACACGCGGTCCGCGCCCAGATCCTTGCCGCACATGGCCAGGTAAGCGCCGCCGTAACACTTGCGCAGAATCACCGTGATCTTGGGAACCGTGGCCGCCGAGTACGCGAACAGCATTTTGGCGCCGTGACGGATGATGCCGCCGTGCTCCTGCTGCACGCCCGGCAGAAAGCCCGGCACATCGACAAAAGTGAGCAGCGAGATGTTGAACGCGTTGCAGAAGCGGATGAACCGCGAAGCTTTGCTCGAAGCGTTGATATCCAGCGCTCCCGCCATCACCGCCGGCTGGTTGGCGATCACTCCTACCGTGCGGCCGTTCACCCGCGCGAATCCGATCACGATGTTCTGCGCGAAACCGGATTGCACCTCCAGGAAATCGCCGAAGTCCACCACCTTCAGAATCACGGTGCGAACGTCGTAACCTTTCTTGCCGTCCACGGGCACCATGTCCTCGAGATCCGGGTTGGGGTCCACATTGGAGTCGCCTTCGACCTGCGGCGGATCTTCCATGTTGTTGTTGGGCAGGAAGCTGAGCAGCTTCTGGCACAGCGCCACCGCGTGCTGGTCGTTTTCCGCGATGAAGTGGATCACGCCCGAATTCACCATGTGCGCTTCCGGTCCGCCCAGTTGCTCGGCGGTGACGTTCTCGCCGGTCACCTGTTTGATCACCGAAGGTCCGGTGATGAACATCTGCGCCAGGCGCGTCTGAATGATGAAATCGGTGAGCGCCGGGCTGTAGGCCGCGCCGCCCGCGCACGGTCCGCAGATCAGCGAGACCTGGGGCACCGCGCCCGAAAGCATCACGTTGGCGTAAAACACCTTCCCGTAGCCGGACAGCGAGTCGATGCCTTCCTGCACGCGCGCGCCGCCGGAATCGTTGATGAACACAAATGGCGAGCCGGTCTTCAGCGCCTGCTGCATGACTTCGGCAACCTTGATGGAATGCACCTCCCCAGCCGCGCCGCCCATCACCGTGAAGTCCTGGCTGGCCAGGTGGATCAGGCGGCCACCCACCGACGCCGCGCCGGTCACCACGCCATCGGCCGGCAGGCTCTTGCCTTCCATGCCAAACATAGTGGCGCGGTGCTCCGCGAACAGGCCGTTCTCTTCGAAGCTTGCCGGATCGACCAGCGCGTCGATGCGTTCGCGCGCGGTCAGCTTCCCGGACTTGCGCTGCTTCTCCAGCTTGTCCGCCCCGCCGCCCAGCATTACCGCTTCGCGCCGCCGCTTCAACTCTTCGATTTTCTCTTGCATTGCCGTGGTGGTCATATTTCGAGCTCTCGTGATCTTGGCTTCATCAATTCCGGTTTATCAGCGCTTCTTTACGCCGGCGATACCGTCACCTTGTGGGTGTGCCCGTTCAGCTTCACGTCGTAGGTGATGGTGGTGGTTACCGGGCCCTTCCCGTTTTCCGCCGCTGCGGCCGCCGCGGCTGGCGCTGGCGCCGGCGCCGCGGACGGGTCCTTGCCCAGGTTCTTGGGGCCCTTCGCGCGCGCGGGGAAGAATTTCGGCGCCACACCCGGAAACATCGCGTAGGTGAGCACGTCTTCGTCCGACCCGTTGCAGCCTTCGAGCGCCAGCGCCGCCGACCGCAGTTCCTGCCATTCCGGCTTCAGCAGATCCGCCGGGCGTGTGTCGATGGGCTGCTTGTTGGTCTGTTTGGCCGCCATCTCCACTACATGGCGGTTGCGCCGGCCCAGCGTTTCGCCGTAATAGCCCAGCATGATGTCGGCGAACTCGCCGGTCATCACCTTGTACCGGCCCATCATCACATTGAAAACCGCTTGCGTTCCGATGATCTGGCTGGAAGGCGTCACCAGCGGCGGGAAACCTGCATCCTCGCGTACTCGCGGAACTTCCTCCAACACTTCCTTCATGCGGTCGCCCGCCTTCTGCTGCTTGAGCTGGCTTTCCAGGTTGGAAATCATGCCGCCGGGAATCTGGCTGTCGAAGATCTCCGTGTCCACGCCCGTGATGTTGGAAAGGAATTCCTTGTAGCGCGGGCGGATCTTGTCGAAATGCGT
>Ga0116102_1000930_pt1 | contig 11085 bp, 10 predicted proteins | sample June2015DPH_4_50_FD_89822 | JGI IMG/M metagenome (GOLD analysis project Ga0116102, IMG submission 89822) | Peatland microbial communities from SPRUCE experiment site at the Marcell Experimental Forest, Minnesota, USA - June2015DPH_4_40 | ecosystem: Environmental > Terrestrial > Soil > Wetlands >... | reverse complement strand
GCTTCAGACCTTGCGACTACCCCCACAGCGGCACCTGCCTGGGCTAGCGCCGCCGCAATGGCGCGCCCCAGGCCGCGGCCAGCCCCGGTCACGATCGTAACCTGATTTCGAAGTTCAGCGCTCATCGCTAACTCCCGGAAAGAGCCCACGTACGAAAACGGGGGCGGTCAATGACGAAAACTGGCAACTCGGGGTGACGGAATTGGCCATAGGTTGGTATCGCTGATCTTAATTCGGTAATTTTCAGGTACTTTATAGAAATATATATTCTTTACTTAGTAATGAGCGAGGTTTGCGGGTCCCACATGGCTTGCAGCCCTCGACAGGGCACACTTTTGCCTAAGTCTCACGTGCACAACTCTTCCCCCTCGTGTTCAAATGGGAATGAAGAGGTGCGGGTCAGTCTGTTGTGCGCCGACCGGAGACTCCGTCCCTCGGGACAGGAGTGCCTAGGATTATAACTGGCAGCGAAATTGCCCCGAGGCTTGTTTCGTCCGCTTTCGAGCCTTAGCGTTGTGAAGCAGATCCTACCTGCTGAGCCCGCCTGGGCAAGGCCGACGCTAAGCGGAGAATGTGACGGCACTCGTCAAACGAGTCATTAACTGTCGGGCCGCGACCACAGGACCAAACCATTCGCCAATCGTAAGCTCGACTCGGGTGTCTTATGCGGCGGGCATCATCTGCAAGCCCTCACCTGGGAACCGCTCTCACAAGAACGCTGCCCTGCCTCCACTTCGCGACTCACCAACCCGCAGCCCAGCCGCCGACTCGAATGGAGCGTAACCAAGTATGAAGCATGGGACATCCCAAGAGAGAGCTTTGCTCAGGCAAGCATTCGACCTCCTCTTGGAACTTCGCTCGCGGCCCGAGGCACGCGGACTCCTGGGACAGGCTGTAGCGTACCTGCGCCCCTTGGAACGCCGGGGAGAGTCTGACAGACTCCCCCTCGTCGTTGCCGTCTGAACGGTGCGTCTTAAGAGTCTCTAGGCTGGCTTCCGAACTGCCGGCCGCACGAGCCGACCGGCCCGTCGCACACTACTTCCTGCAGCGCTCGGGCACACTCGCCGCGAGTTCGGTTTGTCCAGCCCTGCGGCTACTCCGTCGCCTGAGGAACCGGGGTACTCGGGGGTTCAGGCGCGGCAGGCGCTTGGCCGGCTCGCAGCTTGGCCATCTCACGCTGTAACTCCGTTGCCAGGTCTTCTAAAATGCGCAACTGTTCGCCACGGCGTTTCAAAGTTGATTCGAGTTTCGCTACCTGCTTTCGCAGCTTATTGTTGTCCCTGCGCAGCAGGATCAGGCTTTCACCTGGGTGGGGTGGAATGATCCGTCCACCCGGCCCCGGCTGGCCGGTCGGTAAAGGCGCAACGTGGGCCTGGGTTTCCTTGATCAGCGTTTCCAGTTCCTTCCGTTCCAGCCCCGGCGGGCACAGTTGCCGTAGCGCCAGCAGGCGGGCCAGGTCAGGCCGGTTGCGGCCTCGCTCCCAGTGTTGCACCGCTCCTTTGGTGGCGTTCAGCAGGCGCGCCAGGCCCTCCTGGCTGACTTCCAATCTCTGCCGGACCTTCTTCACTACTTTCGCGGCATTCATCTCTTCCATGGTACATCCTCCTCTCGTGGCAAAAAGAACACTTGACGCTTTTAATAACTATAGGCTATAATTACTTGACCGTCCAAGTCTAGCCGCGGTCCTCAGTTCGGCTACCCTAGAAGGCACAACCTCCGCCCTCCCGGATGTGGGGCCGGGTTCCAAGCGGCGGACGGCTTTTCCCCAGGCAGGCCTGTTCCTTGAACCTCTTCGGCCTGCCCTCGCGTTTTCCTCTGGTGTCTTTGTCGCAATCACCAGGTGGCGGGCAGATTCGCGGTCAAGGGGCTCACTCATCGCCATGCGACTCTCGGGTTCCAAGCGCCTCCACGATTATTCCCTCGCCCCGCTTGCGCCGAATTACCCGCGGACGTTCTGGTTCAGGTTCCCACTTCATTCCAGCCTCCCGCCCTCGGGTTTCATCTCTTCCCGCTTCTCGGAACCTTGGAGCGCAGACTTGAAGAAAAGTGGCCTACTCTGCTTTGGACGTTCCTCGGCTAGAAAAAACTTAGCCTACCTCCCGTGCCGTCTAGGAACAGATGGTAGCACATTTCATATTATTTCGGGAGGGGGTAAATTGAAAAAAGTTCTGAGGCTTCGAAAACCCCCCAAGACCCTTTGTCCCACACCGCTTCATCAGCAGTTTCACCGCCAGCTTCCATCCAATCTCTCAAGGAGTACTAACATGCCGTATGATAATTGTCGTAAGGCTGCAAGGTTATTCTCCTCCCACCTTGGTGTCGTTCGCCCGGCGCCGGTTGCCTCAACTCGCCGCGGGTTCGCTCGTCAGGCGGCGGGAGTCCGCCCGCCCGAGTCGTGTGCGTCGCTGCGTGGCCAGGCCGGAACGCTGCGTCGGGAGTCCTACGTCGCCCGTTGCCGCCACAAAGCGTGCGTTTTTCCAGCTCAGCCCGGCGCTCACGGCGAGTGCGCGTATCACCGTCGCCAGTCCGCAGAACCTGGTTGCTTCCAGTCCTTGCAACCATCGTCCTTGCTTCTCGACCAGGCCAAATTCGGCTTGCCGGATACCGAGCCGGACGATGGGCGCGTACAAGATCGCCATCGGCTGGCAGCCGAGCGCGTGCGGTTTCTGCTGGGCGAGGCTGTCTAGCGGGATCCGCCGTGAGCTTTGACCCGAACCAACCTGCTCCCCCCGGCCAAGGAGATGAACCAAGGCGCGTTCCTCGGCGGGGAGTAAAGTACGCCCAATTCCCCGTCGAGATTCGGAGGTGCAGGCGCGATGAGTGTCGGTAGACTAAGAGCACCCGGGTGCGATGCTCAGAACTTCGCAGCATGAACTTCATCCCGGGTGCCGCTTTTCGACTATGAACTTTGCCGGAGGAATTGGAAAGCCATGAAACTGAAAGCCGCACGATCTTTGAGCCCGGCCCCGGTGAGGCGGAATTCCAAATCATCCGCTTCCGCCTTGCCGATGCTCACTCCCATGCATGCCTGGCACATGCTCTGCCGGCGCACCGGCGGCAATATCTCTCTCACGACCTTCTACCGCTGGATCAATTCCGGCCGCATCGGGGTGGTGCGCGTGGGAGCACGCTATCTTATCCCGTTACCTTTACTCGAAGAGGTTATCGAGAAATGTCTGGACGGGGAGCGAGTTTGAGGGTTCAGACTCCCTACGGAGAGGGCCTTTGTTAAGGCCCGGTATATCGCCGACGACGCCGGGCACGCTTTGCCCATCGTCCACTCAGCACAGGATGGCCTCCCATCTGCCCATCTGCCTACCTGCCTGTTGCCCACTGCCCAGTGCATTAAAACGCTTTCACTCTCCCGCACTTTCTGGCAGACTATGCGGCTGAAGATTTTTTCAGGAATCGCATTCGTCAAAGGAGGTCTTGCCTATCATGAGGAAGTACTCGTGCAGTCGGCGTGAGTTCATGCAATTAGGTGCGGGCGCGGCGGCGGGCGTAGCCGCCAAAGTTACTCTACTGGAGCCCCAAAGGGTGTGGGCGTCGGCGGGTCCCGTGCCGCCTTCGGACACTGTCAGGTTCGGCATTATCGGGACAGGCACGGAAGGTTGCGATCTGTTGCGTGCGAGCTTGGCGGTACCGGGCATCGAATGTGTTATGGCAGCGGACCTGTACGACAGCCGCCATATCGCCGCGAAGGAAGCCCTGGGAGGAAAGGAAATCGAGACCACCCGTGATTACCGACGTGTCCTCGACCGTAAGGATATTGACGCCGTGATTGTGGCGACGCCCGATCACTGGCATCGCAAGGCGGTGACGGAGGCTGTGGCGGCGGGTAAGGACGTCTACTGTGAAAAGCCGATGTCGCACAGTCCCGAAGACGGCCTGGCCATGGTCGAGGCTGTTCACAAGTACAATCGTGTGCTCCAGGTTGGCAGCCAGCGCGTGAGTTCGATTCTCTATGCTAAGGCGAAAGAGATTTGGGATTCCGGCAAGTTGGGCGAGGTGGATACCATCGAAGCGGTATGGGATCGGAACACCGACAGCGGCGCCTGGGTCTACCCGATTCCGCCCGACGCCAGCGAGCAGACGATCGATTGGAAGACGTGGCTGGACGGCGCTCCCGAGCGGCCGTTCGACCCCACGCGATTCTTCCGCTGGCGCTGCTACAAGGATTATGGGGCCGGACTGGCTGGAGACTTGTTCGTTCACCTGCTCTCCGGTATTCATTTTGTGACCGGCACCAACATGCCGCCCCAGCGCGCTCTGTCCACGGGCGGGCTCTACCATTACAAAGACGGCCGCGATTTTCCGGACCTGCTCTGGACCGTGTACGATTACCCGCACTTCCAGGTGGCGCTACGCTGCAACCACAACAACAACTACCAGAACGAGCTGTTTTCCTTTTACGGCAAGAACGGCACCATGCTCATCAGCGAGACGACCGTTACATTCCGGCCGCAAGCCTCCTGCCATCAGCCCGAGGACTATTCGATCGGGAGCTGGCCGGCAAAAATGCGCGCCGAGTACTTTGCGAAGTGGCGCGCGGAACATCCCGCGCCGGCGCCGGGAGAATTCAAGATCGACGAGGACGACGAGGTGTTTGCGTCGCCTCCGCATTACAGCGACATGTCCGACCACGAGGCAAACTTCTTCCGTGCCGTGAGGACGCGCCAGCCGGTGGTCGAGAATGAGGTGTTTGGGAACAACACGGCTCTCGGCTGCCACTTGTCGAATTACTCGTATTTCCACAAGACACCGGCCGTTTGGGATGCGAGTGCGAAGAAAATCACAGGAGGTTTAACCCATGAGTGAGCAGCGGATTTCCAGGCGTAAGTTCATGCAGGCGACGGCGTGCGTGGCGGGCGCATCGCTGGCGACCAGATCGTTTCTACTGGAGCCGGGTCCGGCTTATGCCTCGCCCAGGGCTGTGCCCGCCGGTGACACAATCCGTATGGGCATGATCGGCGTGGGCATGCAAGGCTCGGGGCTGCTTCGGACGAGCATTGGGCTGCCTGGCGTGGAGTGCATTGCGGTCTGCGATTTGTACGACGGGCGGCGCGAGTTGGCGAAAGAGATCGTCGGCAAGGACATTCCCACGACCCGGCAGTACAAGGAGCTTCTTGACAACAAGGATATCGACTGCATTGTGGCGGCGGTCCCGGACCACTGGCACAAGCGGATCGTGGTGGATTGTTGTGAAGCCGGCAAAGACGTTTACTGCGAAAAGCCCATGTCCCACACGGTGGAAGACGGATTTGAAATGATCGCGGCGGAACAGAAGAACAAGCGAATCGTGCAAATCGGCAGCCAGCGGCGCAGCGACATCGTTTACACCAAAGCCAAGGAACTCTACGAAAAGGGTGCCATCGGCGATGTGTGCCTTGTCGAAGCCCAGATGGGGCGTAACGACCCGTGCGGCGCTTGGGAGTACACGGTGCCGCCGGATTTGTCGCCGGAAACTCTCGATTGGGAGACGTGGCTGGGGACGGCCCCCAAGAAGCCATTTAATGCACTGCATTTTACTCGCTGGCGGTGCTGGCAGGATTACGGAGAAGGAATTCCGGGCGATCTTTATGTGCATCTTTTAACCGGCATCCAATACATTGCAGGAATCACCGCCCCGCCTAAGCGCGCCATGGCGATGGGCGGCCTCTTCCGGTGGCACGACGGTAGAGATGTCCCCGACTCGCTGACCACGGTTTACGAATACCCGCAGTTCCGCTCCACGCTGCGAGTGACGCTGAACACCGAGACAGAAGAAGTGACGCGCTTCATGGGGACGCGGGGATTGCTCGAGATTCGTAACGGCGAGCTGACCTTGACGCCCCAGTCCGGCGCCGACTACGGGCCCTGCACGCCGGGTTGGCCCAGGAAAATGCGGGCCGATTATGCTGAAGAGTGGCACAAAGAGCATGAATTGAAGCCCGGCTCTTTCTCAACTGAGGAAGCGATCCGCTATTACGCGCCTCCGGGCTACAATGACGATCGGGAGCACCTCTGGAACTTCTTCGAGTCGGTGAGGACCCGCAGGCCGTCAGTCGAGGATGCAACTTTCGGAAACAACACAGCCCTTTGCTGCCACATGGCCAATTACTCTTACTTCAACAGCACCATTGCCAATTGGGACGCCGCCAAAAAGAGAATAGTAAGCTCCGCAGCATCGTAAGGCGCGTTTTGTTTTCAGGAAGAAAAAAAATCGGGCCCCTCGACAGGGGCCCGAATTGAAGAAGAGGAACTCGGTCCCGCCGCGGTCATGCCGCGAAGCCCTGGGGGCAAGGTCCTCTCGACGAAGATCCGATGCTCCGGCGGGACTTGCACAATCATCAACCCGGAGCATGTGAGCAGTCCAATCGTTCCTTTTTATAGTGACCATAAGAAACCGTCGCTACGGCACGCCTGACTACCACAGTTGAAGAAACGACGTCGAGGATGGGACGTCGGATTGGGATTCGAAGGGTGGCGCGGTGAGAGGGTAACTTTCTAGTCTTGTAGCCTTTATTCCACGGGTGTTCTTGTCTTCAAATTTCGAGTTTCGAATCCGAGACGGCGCATGCCAACTAGCCCAAACAGCGGGTTCTCCAAGCCCTCGCAGGGCGACCCGGAATTGCGGACGGAAGAGCTTTTGGCCCAGGTTTCGGGCCGTGATGTGGAAGCCCTGGCGAGCCTGTACGACCAATTCGCCCCGAGTTTAATGGGCATTCTGGTAAGGATTTTATCCTCGAAATCGGATGCCGAGAGCGCACTGCAAGAGGTCTTCCTGCGACTGTGGAAGGAAGCGCCCGTCCTCTCCCAAGCCAAGGGGAGCGTAGCCGCTTGGCTGGTGCTCATGGCGAGGCAGGTCGGCTTGGAGCGTGTTCGCGCCAAGCGGGCTGGAGCGGCCATACCGGCCCCGAGGCGGCGCCGGCAGGGTCATAGGAAGGCGGAGAAACCTGCGGAGAGTAACATTGATTCGAGACCGGGCGAGCGAAATCCAGGGGAACAATCACCCACCAAGCGAGATCCGCACACCGGGTTTTTCCTCGCTGCGCCTCAAACCTGGCTTCCGCAGCCTAAGGATATCGCCTTGGCGGAGGCGCGCCTGGACCTGCTGCAAAGGGCGTTTGATCAAATGCCCAAACCGCAGCGGCGCGCCCTGGAACTTGCGGTTTTCGAGGCTTATAATGAATCGGAAATTGCAGAGCAGCTAGGCGAGCCCCTGGGCAAAGTCAGCGCGGGCTTGCGGGCGGCATTTACTTTCTTGAGGCACCGCCAGCACGCGGTGTTGGGAACTTGGACTGCCGACATCTAGAAAGTGTTTACGAACTATTCCTGCTCGGGGCGCTCCTGGAAGAGGACTCGTTCGAGATCCAGGAACACTTGTCTTCGGGGTGTGAGCATTGTCTGGAGAGACTCAAGGAAGCCACGCGAACGGTGTACCTGCTGAGTCTTGCGGCCAAGCCTGTGGCGCCCGGGCCGAAGGCCAAGTCGAACTTGCTGAGGCAGATCAAAGGTAAGTAATCAGTTCTCTGTCATCAGTTATCGGTTAACTGATAACTGATGACTGACAACTGACGACGTTCCTATGGCTTTGCGCCGCGAACTGGGCTTGATCCAAGCCACCTCCTTGGCCATCACGGACATGGTGGGGATCGGTCCGTACATCACCATACCCCTATTTCTGGCAACTATGGGCGGCCCTCAAGCCATGCTGGGCTGGCTGGTGGGGGCGGTATTGGCTTTCTGCGATGGCCTGGTTTGGGCGGAACTGGGTGCAGCGATGCCCAAGGCGGGCGGGAGTTACAACTACCTTCGCGAAGCCTATGGAGCGCACCGCGCGGGACGTTGGTTCTCTTTCCTGATGGTTTGGCAGATCATGTTCTCTGCCCCGCTCTCGTTAGCCAGCGGCAGCATCGGCTTTGCCAATTATCTTCACTATCTGCTGCCCCAGGTGTCCCCCGGTGGCGTGCGAATCCTCGCGGCGATTTTCCCATTGCTGCTGGTCGTGCTCCTTTACCGGCGCATCGGCGCTCTCGGAAACCTCTCCGTCGTGTTGGTGGGGGGCGTGATTCTGGGTTGCTTTTGGATCATCCTTTCCGGGCTGCCTCACCTGAGCGCAGCTCGCCTGACGGATTTCCCTCCCCGAGCTTTTAACCTGCATTGGATTTTCTGGGTCGGGCTCGGCCATGCCACGCTCTATGCTCTCTACGACTACTTCGGCTACTACAACGTCTGCTACCTGGCGGAGGAGATTCGTGACCCGGGGCGGGTGATTCCGCGCGCCATCATGTTTTCCATCCTGGCGGTCGGAACCCTGTACGTGCTGATGACCGCTTCCTTCCTCAGCGTGATCCCATGGCGCGATGCCATTCACAGCCGCTTTATCGCCTCGGTCTACATCGAAGCGCTCCAGGGGGCGGCGGCAGGGAAAGTAATGACGGGCCTGCTGCTCTGGATTGCCTTCTCCTCGGTTTTCTCCCTGCTCCTCGGCTATTCGCGCATCCCTTACGCCGCGGCGATAGACGGGAACTTTTTCCGCGTCTTTGCGCGCCTTCACCCCCAAGGCCAATTCCCTCACGTCTCGCTCATCACCCTGGGGGTTGTGGCTTCCATTTTCAGCCTTGGCCGTCTCAATGAGGTCATCGGAGGTTTAGTCGCCACACGTGTACTCATCCAGTATCTGCCCCAGACGGTGGGCTTCTTCTTGCTCCGCTTTCGAAATCCTCAACTCCAGCGGCCTTTTCGGATGTGGTTCTATCCTGTGCCTGGAATTATCTCGCTTTTGGGCTGGCTGTATGTGTTGGGCACCGCGGAAAAAAGATCGCTCATCTTCGCGTTGGCGGTCTTTGCAGTGGGCAGCGCCGCTTACTTCATCCGAGCACGATTGCGAGGCGAGTGGCCGTTCGCGCAGTTGGAGGCGGGTGGGTAAAGGCGTGGCGCGCACCTGCCCCATGGCGTAGTAGAATGACCATATCGTTTCGCGCTGACTTCTTTGAGATGCACTGTCATTCCGAGCGAAGCGAGGAATCTCGCCCTGGCCTTTTGGGGACGGTCTGCCTGACGCAGAGCAAGTTTCCTCGCTTCGCTCGGAATGACATTTCATGGTTTCCGGGTGCCCGCAAGCAGACGGGCATGAGTGACTCCCGTGTCTAAGCTCCGTCGTAATACGTCCTCTCTCCCGCTGGACGACGCCTTGTTTCAGGTCAGGGCGCGCAAACCCGTTCCGTTTGAGTTCGTGCTCGATGCACTCTCCGCCTTGTCGCCCTACACTCGTCCTCTGTTCGGCTGTCTTGCGGTCTACGTCCAAGATAAAATCGTGTTGGTACTGCGGGATAAGCGCACGAGCACCGAAGACAACGGGGTTTGGCTAGCTACGACCCGGGAGCACCATGAGAGCCTGCGACGCGAGTTCCCGCACATGCGGTCCATTAAAGTCCTGGGGAAGGAAGTGACGGGCTGGCAGGTTCTTCCTGCCGATTCGCCGGATTTTGAGGAGGCGGCGCTGCACGCGTGTGAACTCATCCTCGCCAAAGATCCTCAGATCGGAAAGGTGCCGGGCACGCGGCGCGCCTCGCCGCCGGGTGCTAAGCGGGGCCGGAGAACTTCGAAGCAAGCAAATGGTTAGTGGCTGACGCCGCAGGCAGTGCAACGGAAGATGAGGTGCCGCCCCTCGCCGTAAATCTTCTTCATTCTCTCGCCGCACACCGGGCAAACGAGTGGCACGAAGCGATCCCAGAGAATGAACACAACAAAGAAGCCTGCCAGAAATCCCACAAGACCGGGCAGACTCAGGTGTGGGCCGAGCGACTTCACGGCCTCCTCGTGGTAAAAGGCAGCGCCCACCCGGATTCCGACCACGCCTCCAACCACTGAAAGAGCGAGTTGAAGTAAGGTGTGAATCACAGGTCCCATGGGTCCCTCGTCGCCTACTGGAATGGTCGTGGAATTCCGGAGCGCCGACAGAAGGCGCTTTTACGCGCTATCTATAGGAAGCCGTCTCGCCAGGAACATCCCCTCATTGTGGATAATCTGAATATCGTCACCATCGGCTCGCGCGGAGAAGCCCGCTTTATCGGCCGGCATGGATTCTTCCATCTGTTTGCGAGTCTCAGCATAGCGCTTCTTACCCGGCAGAAGTCCCGCGCGTAGCATCCACTGATTGAACGACCTTGGGCGCCGTCGAAGCGACTGGCGAAACACTTCGAGGCCGTGCTCCTCGAACATGCTGAGGAAACTGGTGAGGCGAAGGGAAGAGGTGTGGGAAGGGTCGCGGAGCCTCTCGATGTGGTTGAAGAGCTCAAATTTCGAATCGCTCTCCGGCGCCAGCGGATCGAGGATTTGGAGCCTTCCCTCGGGCTTCGTTACGCGGATCATCTCTCTTAGAACTGGCTCCGGCTTGGTTATATGGTGAAAGGCATGCTGGCAACTGACCAGATCGAAGCAGGCGTCGGGGAAAGGAAGGGAGTCCGCATCGCCGCGGGCAAAGGCGGCATTGGCGATTTGCTTCTCGGCCTGGAATTGGCGTGCTTGGCGAAGCATCTCGGGCGTTAAATCGATGCCCATGGCGAAACGCACTCGCGGTGTGACCGCCAGAACAAACGAGCCCGGCCCACAGGCGACGTCGAGTACAAGTTCGTGAGCTTGCGGCTTCGCAAATTCCACTTTTTCGGCCAAGACTTCGAGCGAATCGCGCACCGCGAACTTGGCAAAGGCGTCGGCGGTCTTGGTGAACTGCTTTTGGACTGCCTCTTTGTGTTTCTTGGACATAGAAGCTCTCAGCTTTCAGCCTTCAGCGAACTTCCCGTTGAAGGCCGGTGGCCGATCTGTGCCTTCCTGTGATCCAATCCCTCTCACTTCCAAAGAGTAACAGGCCGACCCATGCTGTCAAGTGCTCCCGGGAATCACAAATCGCAAATCGGAAGTCGCAAACCACAAAAATCACTCTTGTTATTTTTCGACGTCGCGAGTACGATGATTTTGAAATCCCACGAGGCGGTGGAATCAGCTTACGAATTGGAAGAGTTGCCCCAGTGCATTGTCGAATTACGAGGCGTGTGCAAGCGCTACGGGGAGCACACAGCGCTTGAGGATTTTTCCCTGGAG
>Ga0116102_1000928_pt1 | contig 11087 bp, 8 predicted proteins | sample June2015DPH_4_50_FD_89822 | JGI IMG/M metagenome (GOLD analysis project Ga0116102, IMG submission 89822) | Peatland microbial communities from SPRUCE experiment site at the Marcell Experimental Forest, Minnesota, USA - June2015DPH_4_40 | ecosystem: Environmental > Terrestrial > Soil > Wetlands >... | reverse complement strand
TGGACGATCTTGAAAGCGGTCGGACGCCCAAACCTCTGCTTGCTTTTCTGGAGAGCGGCGCAGCGGGTATGCTTCGTCAGCACGCTGGACGATGAAACTCCACACGGCCGGCCCAGAGTTGGCAGGGATATTTCGGGACCGCATCCTCCGTCGAGGCCGCGCCTGGCCTGGGGCTTCTTCCGCCTGCTTTTCGTGCATAAAAGGCTCAGGACGCGACCGCAGGCGCATGAGCTCCCGTCCGCTTGGAACGGAATTCGTTTCCCGCTTTTGCCAGCGCGTGGGGACATCAAATGGTGGTCACTTGGAGACGCGGCGAGAGTACCCCCACGGCGCCATGGACATTTGTTGTCCGGCATTTGGTGTAAGATCGTTCTTAGGCATCGTGACACGATGATATGCCGCCGTAGCGTCCGGGGATGTGCAGGCAGTAGGTTCTCTTTATTGACATTACGGTAACTCTCCCCCTATATTGGTCTTTTGAATCATTCGGGGCGCATACTCAGAATCTATGAGCAGGATTTTCGTCTTAGCGGCAGCGAAAACGGAAGCAGATCCACTCGCGCGGCTCCTCGGAGTGCCACGCTGGGACTCTGGGTCCCATGCCGGCCCAATCACAGTAGGAGCGAATCAGCTCGAATTCTTCATCACCGGAATGGGACCCAAGCAAGCTGCGGACCGTGCTGCTCAAATACTCTCTCACGGTCGCGAGGCGCCACCGCTGGGTGACCAGCCTGGCGAGAAACCCGATGTCGCAATCGTAATTGGTTTCTGCGGAAGCCTGATGGCTTCGCTTACCGAATCGGCCATCGTTGTGTACTCAAGCTGCCTCTCGGCGATGAATGGTGGGCCCACCTGTCCTTGCGCTTCCGAGCTCTCTGGACAAGTCACTGCGCTTTTGAATGCTCAGAATGTGGCGTGCAGATCGGTTTTGGGCATAACATCTCCACGCGTAGCGTGTACCAAGGATGACAAACTCGGGCTCGCTGGAACGGGGGCACAGGTTGTAGATATGGAAACCTACGAGGTGCTCTCAGTAGCGCACAAATTCGGTGTCCCCGCAATAGTCGTCCGCGTCGTCTCGGATTCGCTTGATCGCAAACTCCCCGATTTCAACCGCGCACTGAACCCGGACGGTAGCGTCAACAACGGCATGGCTCTTCGTGTGATGTTGGGCTCCCCTCTGCTGACGGTACGCGCCTACCTAGCCAGCACGAGAGCAGCCCGACACCTTGCCCATGCGCTCGGTCCTGTGCTGTCGTCGGATTTCCCTCGGCATACGTAGTGCCGTCATGAACCGTGAAATGTCTTCATACTCGAACCGCTCAACTGGGCTGGCAACCAGGGAAAGCCTAGTGTTTCTCACGCTGGGGCTCTTGGTTTCCCTCACGCTTATCAAGGTTCTGCGTCCTGCGGTTTCTCAACCAAAAGAGCCCAGGCAGTTGCTTGTCCAAGCCGACCACTTCGCCTGGCTCTCGAATTGGCAGCGGGCGGGGCAGCTTTACGCCCGTGCAGAGCAAATTGCAATCCAGAAGGGTGACAAGCGAGACCAGTTCTATGCGACATGTGGGCTGCGCCGAGCCAACATTGGCGGAGATTCCATCCCACAGACTTCAGCAGAATTGACCCATATCCTCAACGACCCTATCGCAGCAAGCGATTCCTGGTTGAGGATTCGCTGCCTGGCGGCTCAAGGCGACATTTTACGAGACGATCATCCCGATGCAGCGGCCCAAGCCTGGCAGGAGGCTCTCACTCTGGCACAAGGATTAGGTGACAAGCCATGGCAGGCGAGAGCGCAAGCCGAACTGGCCATCATAGACTTCATCAGGGGTGGCAATGACCAGAAAGCAAGAGAACTGCTCACCTCCGCGTTCACTTCAGCTACCGCAAGAGGTGATCTAGCAACATTAGTGCTCTACGGATCAGCGGTTGGCAATGGGTTTGCCGAAATGGGCCGCGCCGGTGAAGCACTGGAATATTGCAACGCGGCTCTGCACATTGCGGGAGTGGTCAAGGACATTGGGTTCCCCTTCCTTGCGTATGGCTGCAAGGGGCGGGCGCTTGCACTCCTGGGCAGGGTGGACGACGCGCGTGCGGTTCTGGCGCAAACATTGGAAAAAACCCGTCAGTTAAACATGCCGCTAGAGCGGTCCCAAGTCTTGGTCGCGCTTGGGAAGGTAGAGGCAGCCGCAGGCCATCCGCACATTGCGACTCAGTATTTTGAAGAGGCGGGCAGGCTGAGTCGGGCGAGTGGATTCATGCACTCAATTGCTTGGAGCATGTACGAAGCTGCAAGAGTTTATCGTGATGAAGGCCAATATGTCGACGCAGAGCGGAGCGAGATTGAAGCGATGAACGCCATGCGCCAGGTCGCGGATGAAATCCATCTTCCGCTCCACCTGGCCATGCTTGCTGATCTAAAAGCCAAAGAAGGGGACCTTGTAAAGGCTCAGGAATTCTATGACCAAGCTGCGGACGTTACTGAGAGCCTCCTGGCGAACAGTCCGAGCGAGCAGGTGAAGAGTTCGCTCATCGCGACTATGAGCGATACCTACAGGGGCAATTTCGCCCTGGCCGCTAAGTTGGGTCAGACAGTCGATGCCTTCAGAATAGTCGAAACGGCGCGCGGGCGCTCCCTCGCCGATCTGCTAAGGCGGCCCCGACCGCAGGAGGGCGAGCTTTCGGAGGGCGAAAAGGCCGCCAGAGCCGAATTCAATAACCTCCAACGCACTTTGATGGGCACTTCTGATCGGGTTCAGCGAGGAGCGCTCCTGGATAAAGTGTTTGTGGCTGAACAGTTTATGGGCGCGCAGGCCCCGCCGATAAATGCGATGCAAGGCGCGACCCTTCAGGCCCATCCTGTTGACCTCGCGAAGCTGCGAACCGTTCTACTTCCCGATGAGGTCGTACTGGAATATGTCCTGGCCGACCCGACTTCATTTTGCTTGGTCATTGATCAGAAGCGCGCAGTCATCGTATCGCTTCCGGCCGGTCAAAAGGCAATCGAGGAAGCAACGGACCATTACCTTAATCAGGTCGAGGCAGAGAAGCGTGACAATGCAGACGCGAGGGAATTGTACGACGTGCTGCTCGGCCCTGTTCGGCAATTGCGGCGGACCGCCCGATTGACGATCGTGCCGGACGGTACCCTATGGAGGCTGCCCATAGAGACGTTGCGCGGTCCCGACGGCAAATACGTTCTCCAGTCTCACACGGTCAGCTACGCGCCCTCCAGTACGGTTCTGTATTACCTCAGAACCCTCCGGCGCCCGCTTCAACCGCAAATGGCATTCCTCGGCATCGGGTCTGTCCCGTACGATCTGGAACCCAAGGACGGGGGCCCTAGTCGCGGCATCATGCGCGCGGTCTCGCGTGGCGTTTACGATGTTTCTGGGACCCATCTCTATCGCCTACCGGCGTCGCGCCAGGAGGTGATAGGCGCCAAACGATCGCTCAACCATCCCAACCTCAGCGTATTACTACTCGACGCAAACGCAACAGAATCGAAGTTCAAATCCCAGCCTCTGGGCAATTTTAAGATCCTCCACTTCGCCGTCCACGGAGTATCCAGCCCGCAATTCCCGGAAAGGGCAGCGCTCATTTTGGGACGGGATCCAAATGCGATCGACGATGGCCGGCTTCAATTTCAAGAGATCGTCCAGCTTTCTTTGTCGGCCGACTTGGTGACGCTCTCAGCCTGCGATACCGCGACCGGGAAGCTCGAGGGCGAAGAGGGCATCGACGGCCTGGCGGAAGCCTTCTTGCTTGCGGGCGCGAAAAGTGTGGTCGGAGCGCTGTGGAATGTGGACGATTCTGCTACGGATACGTTGATGAGGTCCTTTTACACACACTTGGCAAACGGAGAGGATAGAGCGTCTGCACTCCGGCATGCGAAACTTGATTATCTGGAAAGATTGGGTGATCGCCCGCCGGTCTACTGGGCGGCCTTCACATTACTGGGTGATGGTTCGTCGGCGATCATCTTCTGACCAAGGCTCGTGTCATCGCCGACATGAAAGGGAGCCAAAATCCTCAGCGTTCCGGGAACCGGATTTGACTGCCACCTTCTTGAAGCGGTTCCGCATGCTCTTGGCGACCTCTTCGACGAATGAGGCAGAGGTCACTCAATCGGTATTTTGTTGGCAGCTTGTGTATTCCGCACAATGGGATCGCCGACCGCTTACAAAAAGCAACGGTCTGCGCCAGCCCGCCACTCCAGAGATGAGTACGCGGCAGAAAACCAAGGAAACCGAGTATAGTTTATGGTCGTACCACGTAAACTGGTTGACAAGATACCAGACGACAGAGTAGCATAATAAGCGGCTAACCTAACCCTATTCACGCAAAATGGAGACTGTGAACCTCCCATGAGAAGGCAACCAAGGGGGGACGAATGGTGACCAAGGACTTCGCTGCTTTCACCGTGGGCGCAATGTTGCTTGTGTTTGGCGCGATCAAGGCACAGATCACAGAGGATGACCTCAATAAGTCAGCCAACCCACATCTCAACAAACATGCCTATGTAGTCGCCGATTCGATGTGGCCCAAAGGGAATCCCATATATGTTTGTTGGGAGAATCCAGACCCGCAGTATGTGGAGGGGATGGACACAGTTAAAAAAGCAATCACCGACACTTGGGTGAAGGCATCTGCTCTAGATTTCGAAGGGTGGGAGAGGTGTGCTCCTGTTAACCGTGGAATCCGAATTTTGATTGATGACTCCGGTGCCTTGACTCATGCTATTGGGCGCCATCTAGAAGAGGAGGACAACGGCGTAATTCAGGGCAGGAAGAACGGCATGGTCTTGAATTTTACGTTTCATAACTGGAGTCAAGATTGTCAGACGACTCGAGACGATTGCATTTCAGGCATCGCAGTCCACGAATTCGGACATGCCATTGGTTTTGTCCACGAGCAGAACGGGCCCGATGTGCCCGGGGAGTGTCGGGAGCCGCCGGATGGTCCCAAGGGTGATCTAATGCTAACACGCTACGACCGAAAGTCTGTAATGAACTACTGCAACCCCGAGTGGAGTGATGGAAAGTTGAGCGCTTGTGATATTGATGCCGTGCAACATCTATATGGAGCCCCGGGTACGAACCAACAGGAGTCGCTGAGTATTGCGCCGCCTCTTGTGGGCTCTAAATCCAAGTGCGTGAGTGAGGAATGAGGGGTATGTTCCGTTTGCAAAGTCTGTCTTGGGTCACCGGGTATCTTCTTATCATCACTATGCCAGCCGCGGGTACGGACTGCACGGACATATTCAATCACTACCGATCGTCTGTTGTCTATATCCAGGTGGAGAAAACGGATAAAATCACAGGGGCGGTGACGACCGTAAACGGCACCGGCTTCATTGTCTCTCAGGCGGGCCTCGTTCTGACGAACCAGCACGTCATCGCGCAGGAGCCGAACATGAGCAGTCTCAGAGTCACAGGAGGCATCGGTAGCCGCGAAGCGCCGAGAGTGAAGTTAAATTTCCTGGCACAAAGCCCACAAAATGACCTTGCGATACTGCAACTCGCTGACACCAGCAAAAACTACAGTTCCGTACTAATTGGCAATCCGTGGACGACCAAAATCGGCGATGAACTCTGCTCGATGGGGCTTCCGTTTGAAACAGAATACCAAGCGACTCAAGGCCCCTTGGGCGGGAAGGGTGGGGGGCACGGCCTATGGTTTACACAAATGCCCTCCAACCCGGGAGAGAGCGGCGCCCCAGTTTTCACAGCAAGTGACGGCAAGGTTGTCGCTCTAAAGCTGGGCGATTACGACATGGCACAGAGCCTCAGCTATGTCATACCGATAAATATGGCAAGCTCACTTCTAAGAGACTATGCAGGAATCGAGGTTCCGCCAGCGGAATCGACCGGTACCTCCGCAACGCCTTCTGGTTATCTAAACACCGCGGTACAGTGCACGCCAAGTGGGCATCCGTTCGCGCGAGGATACTGTGCGGTCTTGCAGTGTCCGCGTGGTCAGTGGTCACGAGGGTCTGCGAGTCTCTTGCCAGGGGGGACGGTTGCAGTGCGACAAGGGCTCGAAACGGACAGTGTTAGTGACGGCGTCTGCGGATGGGTTCAGATTGAGTTACTCGATGCCGGAAACGGAACAATCGCGTACGGCTATGGGCCTAAGCGGTGCATAGGCCCCAAATCTCCCGGTAGGGCGAGGATCGATGATTTTCCTCCTGACCATGTACAGGTGCCCGCCCCAATCGCGAATCAGGTTAAAGGCGTGCGTGTTACAAGCGTGTGCGCCGGGGACGTTTTCGCGCCGTTTGGCATCGGATTCGGTGGTGACAGTTCGACGGGGACCTTAAATGTCCTGATCGGCAGTCCACATAAATAGCAAAAACAACGTCGACCAATCTTTGGCACGATGTAACACCGGTGCACTTCGCCCAACCCGACGGAGCCTTATTGGGATCAAGGATGCGCCGCTCGGAGTTCTGAGAGATGAAATTTGTGTTTTAGCATCGACCCCAAAGCGCTTTGCAGTGCCTAAGCTGTGTATAGTGATGTCACAAATCTTGAGGAGGTGATCAAATGCGAAACAGAATGCGAGGAAAATCTCTAAGCTGGACTTTTGCGTCGTTCCTTGTCCTGCCCCTGACGCTAGGCGTCGCCAATCCGGCTGCTGTGAGTGGAGGAGCCCCTCCCGAGGCAGCAAGCGACGGAACCAGTACCGGCAAGCGAATTGGAAATATTATTTCTGCAGCCGTTTCTACCGCTTTCCCGGAGGTCGACAAGATTATCAAGGCTATATGGCCGAATGGCACAACCAAGCCAAAAACTCCTGCGCAAGCCACCCAATTACTTCAGAATACAAAACAGAATGCCGACGCGAATCAGAAACCGAATACTGATGCTCTCCATAAGGCAGCAAGTAATCTAGCGGTGTTTCGTAATTTTGTCACTGACTGTGGCTACGCCAGTGTTCAGATTAGCAAAATGCAAGTGGCTCTGTCGGCCAAATCCTCCGAAAAACCGCTGACAGAAGAGGAAAAAGCCCAGCTAACAGACTTGTGGAATCCGACGAACACTCACTTAGAAGATCTTACCAGTGCGACTGTCGGCGCTAGTATTGATGCAATGGATGACGACTTTCTGAAGAGCAGCCTTACGACAGTGAGAGAGGCTATCAAGAACAATTCCGTTAACATTGCAGATCAGATAAAAAGTGGCCGCGTTGGCGCCCTCCAGTTGTCTCTTGCACAGTTGGCCCCGTCAGTTAACGGAATAGCAGAACTTACTGGATTGCTAATTGGAGATTTGGCCAATTCTCTGAAGGCGGCCGGATATAGCTTATCGCCTAATGTAGCCCGGGCTCCGGAAATAGACCGAACTGGACCAAGGAACCGCAGTGACGCGGTGAAGCTCCTTAACCAAGTGTATCAACTGAAACTGCAGTGACCAGGTCTGTGAGGAGGTCTGGCTAGGCCGGCCACGCAAGCGACCAAGGATGGGAGGAAGCATGTTAGAGGTAGTCGGGGGACCCCGAGAGGTTTTGCCCTTTCACACTTCGAGTTATCGGCGAATCCGGTCACAACCCAATCGGACAGAGCACCACACCGACAGGAAAGTAAGAATGATCCGCTTTTGTTTTGGGCGAGTCTTACGGTTGGGCAGGTCGGGCCTCTTGCTGTGGCTGAGCGTCCTCCTTCATTGGGGTCAGATCAAGGCGCAAGACTGCACTGCCACGTTGAGCCAAAACCGGAATTCGGTCGTGTTCCTTCATGTGGCCATTACAGAAAAGTCAGGAGCCGTGGTGGAACGGACGGGGACCGGTTCTATAATCTCGGGCTCTGGCTACGTTTTGACCAGCTATCATGTGGTAATGAAAAACGCCCAGGACGGCGCAGGAGACCCGATAATTACGGGTGCCCCAGGCAGCGCGGAGGCGGAACGCAAGGGGATGCTGGTTATCAAAACTGAGGCGAGCCAAGATTTGGTATTACTGAAGTTTAAGGATACGAGCAAGCCGTGGTCTTCAGTCAAGATCGATGATCCCGATCAACTCTCGGCAGGGGCGCAGCTCTGCTCACCAGGGTTTCCAGCCATTCAAGACGCGATTCCCCCTAGTTCCTACGAGTATCACGTCTCGCACGGTGTGCTTAGTGGAAAAGGTGGTCCGAACGGATGGTGGACAACGGACATGCCGTCAAATCCTGGAGAGAGTGGCGCACCTGTTTTCGATCGGGACGGAGGAGTGGTAGCCCTGAAGTACGGAGGTGATGAGAAGGCTCAGAATATCAACGTTATAATCCCGATCAATCTCGCGTCGGATCTACTCATCACCGCCAACGTTCCGCTCCCGACGGCGAACGCGCAACCAGCACCAGCACCGCATCCTGATGACAAATCGCTGGACATAATTTCGGTCTCCAGCGAACGCGGAACATGCGTACTGGCTGACTTCCTCACATTCCTGAGTACTCCTGAATTGAAAGTCACCATGGACGCAGACACGGCTAGAGATCTGAGTCGGAGGAACATCAAGATTCGTACGGAAGGATTCGAGGACGTGCCGCTCAGATATGTCCTTGACCACATACTGCTGCCTCAGCTTCCCGGGCCAGAACAATGGACCTACGAGATTGTAGGAAAGACTGTAATGATTATGCGGAGGGCCGGATGAGAACATTCTTGGCAGTGATCCTAACTGTTGGGACTGCGTTGGCTTTTGACGTCCAGTGCCACGTGGCTTGCCCCAAAGGCTATTACGAGGGTTGTGTGAAATACAGTGAGAAATGTTACTGTACATGTCAAAAGGACTCCGAAGACGCAAAAGAGGACATTCTCAAGTCCCTTGATCGTTTTGATGCATCTTCCGAGCTCAAAGAGCGGGTCAGATCAATCCTGCAGCATCGTGAAAACTTACCCAAAACAACTATAACGGACCCTGACACGCAAAAACATTTCACGATCTTCTTGAAAAGACTTTCGGAGGACCAGCTACATTGATCTTCTGCTCGGACCAAATTAGGGTGCGAAAAGCTCACGCCGTGATCATTACGCAACAAGGCGAAAAAGGGTAAGTTGATAACGGCAGCGGATCGGCAGTCTGCATGATTAGCGAAAACAATGTGAGCCATTGTTTCTCGCGAACCAACGTCTTCCAGCCTGACCAAGCTAAGCAAGTCGAGGGAAATGGCTCTTCGTCAGATCGCCACTACATCGTCTGGGAGGGGGCTTAGCTTGGGCGGCCAAGGAGAGGAGGGCACATGTCACACGTGGTCGGGGCATGCACGGAGGTCCCACTCTGCCACATTTCGACTGACTGTCGGAGTCGGTTACAAGCCAATTGCGCGGAGCACAACGGCACAAAGAGAGTCAGAATGGCCCGCTTCTGTTTTGGACGAGTGTTACGGTTGGGCAGGTCGGGCCTTTTGCTGTGGCTGAGCGTCGTCCTTCATTCGGGTCAGATCAAGGCGCAAGACTGCACTGCCGCATTGAGCCAAAACCGGAATTCGGTCGTGTTCCTTCATGTGGCCATTACAGAAAAGTCAGGAGCCGTGGTGGAAAGGACGGGGACCGGTTCTATAATCTCGGACTCCGGCTACGTTCTGACCAGCTATCATGTGGTCATGAAAAACGCTCAGGACGACGCAGAAGAACCGATAATCACGGGTGCCCCGGGAAGCGCGGAGGCCGAGCCCAAGAGCATGCTGCTTATCGATACGAGACGGGCCCAAGATCTGGCATTGCTGCAATTCAAGGATACGAGCAGGCAGTGGCCTTCGGTCAAGGTCCATGATCCCGATCAGCTCTCGCCAGGGGCGGAGCTCTGCTCATCAGGGTTTCCAGCCGTTCAAGACGCGATTCCCCCCCGCTCGTATGAGTACCACGTATCCCATGTCGTGCTCAGCGGAAAAGGTGGCCCACGTGGGTGGTGGACGACAGACATGCCGTCAAATCCTGGAGAGAGTGGCGCACCCGTCTTCGATCGTGAGGGAGGACTCGTTGCCGTGAAGTATGGAGGTGATGAGAAGGCTCAGAACATCAACGTTATAATCCCAATCAATCTCGCGTCGATGCTACTCATCGCCGCTAACGTTCCGCTCCCGACGGCGAACTCCCCGCACCCCCCTATTGTGCCCACGCAGCGTTACAAGCCGTCCGATTCGACGATACCATCCGCCGGGGCTATGGACACCCTAGTGACGAGGAATGACCTAGGGGGACAGTATCGACTGGCCATTTCTTTTACAGTTCCTCCGGATCCGCATATGATACCTGGTCCATTCCCTTTTAACCTAATCACGGTGTATGGCTTTCGACGTTACGGCCCTAACGGTACCTCGCGCACCGAACTGCCTCCTTCGACATTCCCTTCTACTCAGGGGAATTGGAACAGCGGCGACCGCGTCACCATCAGCGTGGACGTTCCGAAGCAGTTTTCGGACCCTGTCCAAGGCTGGGAGGTAAGATTCTGTGTCGGATCATCCAAGGGATGCATCCCAAGCCCAAACCTTTTGACCGGATCGCCTATCCCATAGCGCACAAAGATCTTGGCCGATCTGAGTGCTCGATTCTTTTGGGAGCCTGGAAGCTGACCATCGCGATCGGGCTGCCACGCTCAGCGGTGTCCTTATTCTTGGCTTTTCTCATGCCTTATACCCCAAGGCAAGCAACCTCCGAGGCTGTCACTCGACCACCATGGGGTAGTAACTCCACTCGACCCCCGGCAGCCGGATGCCCAACAGATAATGGCCCGAGGGAGCGCGCGAAAGATCAAGGGTATCATTCAACTCTGTCATGTCCTTTTCCAACGTCGCTTGGCTAGTTGTGCTAACGAGCGGTTCTCCCAGATCTTCGCGAAAGACCGCGACCTCATATGTCGCCGCACGGCTTCCTTCGGGCAAGTAGATAGACACGTCATCAATCCCTCGCTTGAACACGAGCGGCCCCGTGCCGGGTTCCGTGTTTTGCTCTCCACGCAAGGTGAGCCGGTGCCGCAGGTCGGCTACGACGTGACTGTGCGCAGTAATCACGACGGAGCGCCTGGAGCGCCATCCCCACCAGGCGACAGAAAGAACAACAAGGACCGCGGCAGCAACTCCAATGTACGCTGCGTTCCGTCGC
>Ga0116102_1000927_pt1 | contig 11096 bp, 5 predicted proteins | sample June2015DPH_4_50_FD_89822 | JGI IMG/M metagenome (GOLD analysis project Ga0116102, IMG submission 89822) | Peatland microbial communities from SPRUCE experiment site at the Marcell Experimental Forest, Minnesota, USA - June2015DPH_4_40 | ecosystem: Environmental > Terrestrial > Soil > Wetlands >... | reverse complement strand
GTACATCTCCAGAGCTTCTCGGAGTTCGTATAGGTCAATAATGTCTTGACGCGTCAACTTCGCGACTACTGCCCTGCGGTGAGGGCTCTGCTCTAAAATGCCTTCTGTCGCCAACTGTCCCAGAGCCTCGCGGACGGGGGTGCGACTAACGCCTAACTCCTTAGCGACCGAAAGTTCGGAAATAGCATCGCCGGCGGCCAACTTTCCGGATGAGATTTGTCGATGAATATGGAGGGCGACCATTTCACGAATTGACGAGTTATTCGCCCGTTGGCGGCGGGCGCTGTTCTTGGCCATGGGGCCAGTCTCCAAAGTCAAATTTAGGCTAACAACAACCGCGCATCGGACCACATAGTACAAGATAGGCAATCCGATATGCAAGAGAAATTTAGTGTTGACAATTGTATTTTCAAGTATACAATTGCGTACCAGCGTGTGACAGTAACTTCACCCGCGGTTCCCTAATGGACCCGCGCAAGAAGAGCGGCTGATGCGTTAGACCCATCGCCGCAGGAAGTGCAGGGACGGATGCGCTCACAGTGGAACGCCGGATCATGCCTCTCCCTCGCGTCCGGCCCAGGAAGTTTGCCAGCAGTACTCATCGAAATGAAGCCTGACGGAGGATATCGAAATGAAATCCAGATGGGACTCCTTTTTACTTGGAATGGTATTTCTCGCCCTGTTCGCCGTAGCTCAGGTGGCCACGGCTCAAGTGACTACGGGCACGATTCGTGGGCTCATCACTGATCAAACAGGCGCATTGATCCCCAACGCCACGGTGGTGGTGCAAGAACAAAACACTGGGGTCAGAATTGAGACGAAAACTAGCGAGGACGGCCAGTACACAGCTCCGCTTCTGAAGCCTGGCGTGTATTCGGTATCCGCGCAGGCCGAGGGCTTCAGCCCCAGCCGGCGGACGGATGTGGTTCTAGAAATTCAAGACACTGTGCAAGTCGACCTAAAGCTGGCAGTGGGCGGAGTTTCTGAACACGTCACCGTGGTCGGCAGTGGCGCAAGCCCGCTCCAAACTGAGTCTTCAGAAGTTGGAGACGTCATCACCGCGAACCCAATCGAAACCCTTCCGCTCAACGGTCGCAACTTTTCCCAGTTGGCACTTCTGACTCCTGGCACGAACGGGGGAGCGTATGGCAGCGTTCGGGCCTCCGGAAATGGAGCCCAAACGATGCGCGCCGGAGCGGAGATCGTGGGCAATGGCGGCCGCGGTAGCTTTACGAACTTCATGATCGATGGGCTTGACGACCGGGAGCAAAACGTCGGAAGTATTAAGGTCTTCCCTCTGGTGGAGGATATCGAGGAATTCAAAGTTCAGGAAGGCAACTACGATGCGGAATTCGCAGGCGGCGGCGCGGTGATCGATGTCACGACGCGTTCTGGCTCGAATACCCTCCACGGGTCAGCATTCGAATTCCTCAGAAACTCTGACTTGGATTCCCGCGAATTCTTCGACTCCGTGCGTCCCCCTTACCATCAGAATCAATTCGGCGGCGCCCTGGGAGGCCCGATTCAGAAGAACAAGACGTTCTTTTTTGCAGACTACCAGGGATTCCGAATTCATCAGTCTCAGACAGTACTGGCAACGGTCGCCACACCTGACGAACGAGCAGGGAACTTTTCTGCGCTTGCGTCGTCCGAAATCATCTATGATCCTAAAACGTACAACGCGACCACGGGCACCCGGACACCCTTCGCCAACAATACCATTCCCACAAATCGTTTCGACCCCGTCGGTCAGAACCTGTTGCAGTATCTATGGCCGCTTCCCAACCTTCCCGGCTATGCGAACAATTTCGTATACGCGCCTCTCAGCGTAAGCACACAGGATCAGTTCGACGCGCGGGTTGACCACACGATCTCTCCGAAAGACAGCTTCTTTGGGCGGGCCACTTGGGGCCGCGCCAACATCCGCTGGCCCGACACTTCTCCCGCCCTGAACGGGGAACCGAATCCCCAAGCTTTCTTGACCGGGGCGAGCGGAATCGCGGGCTTCCTGAGCAACGTGACGCAGCCAAGCGGCCAAGGGACATTGCAAGAAACTCACATCTTCAATTCGCACCTTGTGAACCATATTGCTGCCGGCTACACCCGGCTTGTAATCGATGTAACTCCCCTTGAATACGGTCTGAATCTGGCCGCCAAGATCGGATTGATCGGCGCTAACACCAACCCCTTTTCGTCCTCCATGCCGGATATTTCCACAGCCGATATGACCGAAGTTGGGAATAGCTTTCTCCCTGACGTTAATGGGGAAAATACTTGGCAACTTAATGACACGATCGCTTACGTTCACGGCGCGCACGAAATGAAGTTCGGCGCAAGCATGATCTGGAACGACTTCTCATTTCTCCAACTCGCCGACCCCCAGGGTACTCTGGACTTCGGCGGGACGTACACCAACAACCCGCTTGACGGCTCTGGTGGCGACGCGATTGCCGAAATACTGCTTGGATTGCCTGATTCGGAGGGTAAGTCTGTGTTTATTGACGGCGTTCCCGACGTCTCTTACAGGGAGTTCGGAGGGTTCGCTCAGGACCAGTGGCGTGTTCGCCCCCGTCTGACCTTGAACTTCGGCCTTCGCTACGATCTGTTCACACCGCCGGTGGAAAAGTACAACCGCCAGTCAGACTTCAACCCTGCCACCGGGACCATCCTGCTCGCGGGTCAGAACGGAATCTCCCGTGGCATAATCGATCTGCGCAAAAATGATTTCAGCCCGCGGGTTGGCTTCGCCTATACCCTTACCCCCAAAACCGTGCTTCGCGCCGCCTACGGCCTCTTCTTCTTCAATGAGCAGGGTACGGGGTCCTCGGCGAGATTGTTCATCGCCAACCCATTTGACGCCGAGGGAGCCACGTCGTGCAGCTCCACCGAGCCTTGCCTCAACCTTCAGACCGATGGCATTCTACCCATATCGCAACTCCTGACAACCGCCGGGCAGCCTACCTCAGTTTATATTCCGAAGGCTGACCAAACCTCCAACGTGCAGCAATGGAACATGACGTGGGAGCGAGAGGTGGCGCCCAACACTGTGATCCGCGCCGCCTATGTGGCCTCGAAGGGCGACCATCTCTTCATCGCGCTGAATGAAAACGTGGCTGTTCCGGGACCCGGCCCTGTCGCCCCACGGCGGCCTTACCCGGATTTTGCCAAGATCTCAACTTGGGAACCACGTGGCCCGTCGAGCTATAATTCCTTCCAACTCTCCGCCGAGAAACGTTACGGCCACGGCTTATGGTTCGAAGCAGCATACACCTACAGCAAGTCCTTGGACAATGGCGGAGGCGGCAACTCCTCTATCGGGGAGTCCCGTATCAACATTCAAAACCCTAAGGATGTTAGAGCCGACTACGGACTCTCAAGCTTCGACTATCGTAACCGCTTTACACTAGCCCATAGCTTCGATATTCCAGTAGGACGTGGCCACCACATCCTTAGCACTGCAGGCGCAGCCACGCAGGCAGTGCTCGGTGGATGGCAACTCCAGGGCATTGCTACGCTTCAGTCTGGAACGACCCTGACGCCCCAGTTAGCCTCTGCTACTGCGAACACCGGAACTTTCACTCGGCCAAATCGGATCTGCAATGGCAACTTCCCGGCCTCGCAGAGGTCCATCAACGAATGGTTTGATCTGGCCTGTTTTGTAAACCCGCCCGTTTATGAATTTGGGAACAGCGGTAGAAATATCATTATTGGTCCGGGTCTTACCACCTATGACCTTGGTCTTCATAAGGACTTCGCTCTGACGGAAAAGATGGGGCTGACATTCCGGGGCGAGTTCTTCAACATCTTTAATACCCCTAACTTCAACCTGCCAGATCGAAGCATAGGGGTCTCTAGCTCAGGCACAATCAACTCCGTGATTTCCAATGCGCGTGAAATTCAGTTTGCCCTACGCCTCCACTTCTGAGGTGACGGTGCCTAAAGCAAGAAGCGTCTCGCCCCCCGGTCGGTGCAGACCGGGGGCGAGATGTTGAATGACGGTCGTTCTGTCTGTCTGCTTTGCAGCCTTGCCGCACGTGACGTTACTTGGGGGCATAACCTGCGCCTCACAGGCCGACATAACCGCATGGCGTAAGCGGGAAGCGATAGAGTCCAGCTAGAAACCCGGCTTATGGGCTCGTTGCCTTCCGAGATTGCTGTTGGAGGGGTAGTGACGTGAATCGACGCCGGTTTCTGAAAGATGCCACGTTTCTCACAACCGTAATGACTACATCCCGGCTTGGTAGATCGATGCCGTCAGGAACGGAGGCACCCGCAACGAATGTCAATGCATCAGGCCCAATGCTTGACCTCAACAACGCTGTGGTGGTTGTCCCCCCGAGGCTCACCAAACGCGGGCAGAAGGCCATACAAGTCTTGATCGAGGAGGTCGAAAAACGCACAACCATCCATTGGCCGGTCGTCGAGCAATGGACGTCCGGGGCGCCTGCGGCAGTGATCGTGGGCACAAGGGATCACCTGCGAGAGCTACGTTCCAGGTTGCCAGACGAGATGCGGTTGCCGGAAGGGCAGGAGGGCCCGGAGGGTTTCCGCCTGCAAACGACAAGCAACGAGGCGGGAAGCCTCGTCGCGGTGTCGGGACCAGACGAGCGCGGGATGCTTTTTGGTGTTGGGGCACTTCTGCGTAAACTCCGGATGGTCAAGGAGCGGGTCGCGGTTCCGAACTTATTAGACATAGCGAGCGCTCCGAAATATAAATTGCGCGGTCACGAGTTGTGCTATCGTCCGAAGACGAATGCCTACGACGCGTGGACTGTCCCTATGTGGGACCAGTATATTCGCGACTTGGCTGTTTTCGGCAACAATGCGATCGAGTTGGTCCCGCCCCGGTCTGACGACGCGCCGGAAGGCCCTCATTTCCCGCTCCCTCCACTTCGCATGACGGCGGAGCAGGCGCGGATTGCGGATGACTACGGCTTGGATGTGTGGATTTGGTATCCGGCCATGGACGAGGATTACTCCGATCCGAAAACGGTTGAGTTTGCACTGCACGAATGGGCAGAGGTTTTTAAAGCCTTGCCGCGAATTGATGCTGTTTATGTTCCTGCCGGTGATCCTGGCCATACACGGCCGAAACACCTGTTAGCGCTCATGGAAAAGCAGACTGAGAATCTGCGTCGCTATCACCCTGCGGCACAAATGTGGACATCCATCCAGTCGTTCAAAGAAGATTGGGTCAATGAGTTCATGGATATCGTCCACCGAGATGAGCCTCGTTGGCTTTCGGGGATTGTCTACGCGCCTCAGACCCGACTCGACCTGCCCGTGTTGCGGAAGCGCCTCCCGGAACGCTATCCGATCCGCCTTTGTCCGGATATCACCCACAGCGTGCAGTGCCAACTGCCCGTGCCCGACTGGGACGTGGCCTATGCCATGACCGAAGGGCGTGAGGTGATCAATCCGCGTCCGTTCGGGGAGGTAAACATCTTCCGGCTCCAGGCGCCGTATTCGATCGGTTTTATAACCTACGCAGAAGGCTGTAATGACGACGTGAACAAGATTGTCTGGAGCGCATTAGGCTGGAATCCCGAGGTTCGAGTAGTCGACATCCTTCGCGAGTACAGTGCCTACTTCGTTTCCGACCGCCTGACCGGCGACCTTGCCCAGGGGCTGTTGCGCTTAGAGGAAAACTGGAAAGGGCCTCTGATTGCCAACCAATCCGTGTACACTACCCTTGAACAGTTCCAGGATTTGGAGAACACTGCTACGCCACAAGAGCTCCTCAACTGGCGTTTTCAAATGGCGCTGTATCGCGCCTACTACGACGCCTACACACGCAGTCGGCTGATCAACGAGACCAGCGCCCAGAATCGGGCCCTGAGTCGCTTGGCGGGAGTCGGGCGCATGGGCGTGGCGCCTAACCAGCTCGAGGTGGAGAGTCCGGAAGCTAGAGCGACGAGTGAATTTGATCCCTTGGTGCTTCTTAATCAGGCTGAGGCAGAGTTGGATGAACCTTTGCGGAACCCGGTTTCGCAGGACTGGCGAACGCGACTCCTGGAGCTGGGTGAAGCCTTGTACCAAAGTATCCACATGCAGCTGGCTGTGGAGCGTTATCAAGCCGAGGCGGTGGAGCGGGCCGCGAATCTAGACACGCTCGATACCGCCCTCACCGATGCGCCCTGGCTAAAGGAGCAGTTCACCGAGATACGGCACCTTACTTCCGACCTCGAAAGAATGCGTGCCATTCAGGCACTCGTCGATCGCACGAACCCAGGGCCCGGCGGATTCTACGACGATTTAGGTAACCTAGCGTGCCAGCCACACTTGGTACGCGGACTCGGCTCGGTCCAGGACCCAGAGTTTCGTGCTTCGTCACTCGTTGGTTTCGGTTATCCATATTGGTCCTCTCACATCGCTCCGGTGGCATGGAAATGCTGGGCCGAATCTCTGTTTGATGCGCCGCTCGAGATGCGCTATGAGAATCTCGATCCCGAAGCACAGTACAAAGTTCGTGTGGTCTACTCAGGAGACAGTCCGGAGCTGAAAATTCGTCTGGTTGGCACGGAAAACGCAGAGATCCACCCATTTATCAGCAAACCTTTCCCCATCCTCCCGTTGGAATTTGATATTCCCTCAGCCGCTACACGAAAGGGTGACTTAACCCTGAAGTGGTTCAGGGAGCCCGGCCTGGGAGGAAATGGCAGGGGTTGCCAGGTCGCTGAAGTCTGGCTGATCAAAAAGTGAGATCCGTCCTGCCGACAACGCCCCGAGAATATGAATCGTAGCAGATACAAGTGGTACGTCGTCGGGATGCTTTGGTTGATTTCGTTTTTCGATTTCGCCGACCGACAGGGAGTTTTTTCTCTTTTCCCATTGCTCGAAAAGGAGATGCGTCTGACGCCGGTCCAACTGGGCTTGCTGGGTTCCGCGTTTGCTTGGCTTTACGGTCTAGGTGCCCCGTTTGCGGGGTATGCAGTGGACCGCATCCGTCGGAAACCTGCTGTGCTGGGCGGCCTCTATGCCTGGAGCGTCGTCACGATATTCACGCCAATTTCCCGATCCTTCCACCATCTATTCGCGTTTATGGCAGCTGAGGGTATTGCAGAAACCATCTACGTTCCGTCGGCTATGTCTATGATCAGCGATTATCACGGTAAGGCCACCCGTTCCAGGGCGATGGGGATACATCAAACCAGCGTATATGCTGGGACCATCGGCGGCGGCTTTTTGGCGGGGCTCGTGGGCGAGAATTATGGGTGGCGCTGGTCCTTCATCATGCTCGGCGGCTTGGGATTAATCGTGGGTCTGATCTTGTTAGGCCTGCTCCGAGAACCGGAACGCGGTGCGGCAGACTGGGCAGACGATTGCACCCATGCACAGACACCGGCCGCGGATCGCACACCTTTCGTGACGTCAGGCAAATTGATTCTTGGCACGCCCAGTGCCGTGTTGCTCATGGGCGCGTTTTTGTGCGCGAATTTTGTCGCTCTGGTTCTACTCTCTTGGATGCCGAAGTTCCTCTACGACAAATTCCATATGAGCCTTGCGATGGCGGGACTGTCCGCCACACTTTTCGCCCAAGTGGCGAGCATGGTGGGCTCACCGCTAGGGGGGTGGCTTGCCGATGGTCTCCGCCGCCGGTTCGCAGGCGGACGGGTGCTGGTTCAGGCGATTGCCCTTTTCTGCGGAGCGCCATTCGTGTTTCTGTGCGGACGCGCTCGTTCGGTGGGTCTGGTCGTCGTCACGCTCACTCTCTGGGGTTTGTTGAAGGGGCTCTACGATGCCAATATCTTTGCCTCGGTTTTCGATGTGGTCCCGTTATCGGTGCGGGGCACGACCGCAGGCTTCATGAATATGATGGGTTGGCTCGGTGGTGGAGCAGCTCCCGTGGTAGTAGGTTTTATGGCGCAACGCATCGGTGCTAGCCGGGCCATATCCCTGTCATCTCTTGTCTACGTCGCCGCGGGTCTTCTCCTCACTGTCAGCCTCACGATGTTTCCTCGCCACGACATTGCGCACGCCACGCTGCCCATGGCATCACATTAGTTCCGCCATAACTGAGCGGCCGTCCGGCTCTCATGCCCTTAGGATTTCGGTCAACTTGGGACAGGAACAAGCGCTTTAGCGAAGCTCCTACCCCGCAGCGAGGTTAATTGTCCGCGCTACGCGATACGATTCAAGCCATGGGATGACCTCCCGCATCGTCAGCAGGAGCGGGAACGATCGAGAACTGGGCCGGCTTGGTGTCGGCCAGAATCAAGGTCGTCTCCTCTTCGTCGGCATGCCCATCGCGTTTGTGGTGTAACGCCGGGCGGCCGAGAAGGGGAGAATTCGGAAAGTCTTCAAAGACATAGCAATGGACGATGGGTCGACGGCGTGCAGTTCCATATGCTGAGCTACCTTGGCTCCGGGTGGAGTCAGGGCGAGCCGCGCTTTCAGGATGATCGAGCGGCGCAAATCAGCGCTGCGATTGTGCGCCGAGGCGGTGTTGTGACTTGGGATGTGCCTCATTGCCCTACGGGCCAATTCTCGGATTCTTCCATCAGGCAACTCAAAAGTATTGAAGAGGCGGTCCGTAACATGTCACGTTGACCGCCCCCGCGCAGAACTAAACGCTTCCATGACGTGTGGCGTGAGGGTCCAACGCTCCTGAATCTGCGCCGTCCTCTCTATAACCGGCACAAGCGCAACTCCTCTGGCGAGCCTCCGTACCGGCATTCGGATTATGTTCGGCATGTCAACCCTAGCGGCAGTATCTCCGGGCATAGAATAGAGCCCCCGGACCGTCCGCTCGAGATTGCGCCTGAGGAATACCCTTCAATTCCTCTATGAGTATCGCTCATCTCCAACATCAACTAGGCAGCCACCCGGCTTGAATCGTCCGGAAAGTCCTCTCGAGGTGCTTGCCGCGCTCGACCCAAATTCCCTTGTCAGGTCCGAAAATGTTCCCGCGAACAAAGAGTTTTGATACAGTTCTGGTACAGCCCAAGGAAGCCGCGCCTCGGCGCGCCTACAAGTTCTCGCTTCACAGGTACTTATGGTATCTGGGGAGACACTCGATCTGTGGATTTGTTGCTTTTGAAGCAACTGCTCTGTACGATTATTAAGCTTTTTACTTACAATGAGTTAGGTTTTCGGTGGGGGACACAGAATGCCGTGAAAGCAGGCGCCTTGGTTCAGCGTATCGTTGTGCTAAGTTCTTTATTTGCAGTTGATTGGTACGCCTGGCAGGATTCGAACCTGCGACCTGTTGCTCCGGAGGCAACAGGTCATTCAAAGTCCGATGGAGGTTCAAATAACGTCCAGGAGTAACCTCTGGACCTCTTGGTCCCGAAGCAAGCTGTCGATCAATCCCGTCTTGAAAGGGAATCTTGGGCAGACCAGGCGGTCAAGTGTCGGCGTTTGGGTTCGGACCCCCTCCCCTTCGTTGCAAAGCATCTATTTTGGAGTGGCGGTACTGAATTCGCGCCCACGAGCCATTGGGAGCAAAAGCGTGGAAGAGGTTAATGCTAAGTGCGTGAGAATATGATATGGAGCTAAACGGCTGACGCCAGCCTTTTCAGCGCTCTTTGCGATCCGACGGTCGAGCGGCGAAAGGGAGAATGTGTGATGAAAAAAAAGATCAAACTTGAAGTAGAAGTCGCCATGGATGAGAGCATTGAAGAGCGTGTCATCGCAGTCGCCCGTAAACGCTTCGAGGAACAAGGCCAGGCGGCCGTACCTAAAGATGAAAGCGAAAATCGAGAGAAGGTTCCCGCCGACGAGTTCATACCAGACGCCGCGGCCGCGATAATGGAACTGATTGGCGCAAACGATCTGCTTGAAGAGGTAGGTGTAGAATTGACGGTTGTATCCAGCCGCGAAACCCCACAGGAGGAATTTTGCACTCGGGAAATGTGCGAGACCGAAATTCAAGAGGCCGCGACTGTAGGCGACCAGGCACAAGGGAGCCGCGACGTGAATTTGGATGAATTCGAAACCGGCGTGTATCTATGCCGATGGCCGAATGGCGACTTTTCATTAGTGGCGGCAAACACTCGACGCGAAGCACTAGTCGAGCTGGACGAGTGGGACGCAGCCCATCCGCGGCAATTGTTCCCACTTGAATCGTGCATGGTGGACTTCAGCCTGAATGACCAAGGTGAACTCGAATTGAAGCAATTTGGAGAGGACACCGAAGACTTGATTTGGGAAATAAGTTACCCAATGCTTCGCGCACGTCTGTTGAGCGTCATGTCGATGGACGGCGGTGAGCACAGCGCGAAAGCCAAGCGGTCGATCCGCAAAGCAGTTCAGCACGAACGCGAGCGGTTATGGAGGAACCAGCCAGCACATCCCCAAGCGGAAACCGAGGTCGGAAAGACTCTGCAAAAGCAACTCAGAACGACGGGGCCTGTTGCCGACCATTACGTGCAAGAGATGGCTAACCGAATCTTGCGATCAAAGGATGACAAGGGCGGAAGGCCAAACTGACCTTTCCTGGACGTTAGATAATACGCCCATGTCCGAGGGCGAGTAATCCCAATATCCCATTCATCGATGAACACACGGTCAGCCATTTTCCTACACGCCTCCGATCCGAAGTCGTCATCTTAGCGCCCGCCGAACTGCCCGAGTCTGCAACCTATTGAAACTTCGGCAGGAATTGTCAATCAGGCTCTCTCCGACCCTAACCGCGTGTCCTCCTAGCTCGAAAATTTGACAGGATTCGCCTTCCGCCAGAGGATTTAATCGTGCTCTGGGGTGCTCAGGGCTTAGGGCACTCAACGACTGTTGTTGGTTGGCTGTGCGCGGCGAACCACTTCCGCCTGCGTAAAAGGAGAGGTAGAGCTCTGAAGCGGACGCTCTTGTTGGAGTATAGCATGAAGCGAGCGGATCAAGGCTTCAATCGCTTGTTTGTGCAGCGATTCCGCATCCGGGGTTGGAGGTGCGCGAAATAGTTAGTGTGGGCGCACCGGAGGGGGTCGGGCAGATTCGCATAGGCTTTGTGGGCGGGGGCAGGGCGGGAAAATACACGCGGTGAGGTTGACACTGCGGCGAGATGGGCGCAACCCGCCGCAGGCCACAGGAACATAGGGCCGAAGCGCCGGGCGGAATTCCGGGAGGGGAGGAGAAGACTCTTAGGGGGATGAGCCCTC
>Ga0116102_1000925_pt1 | contig 11108 bp, 9 predicted proteins | sample June2015DPH_4_50_FD_89822 | JGI IMG/M metagenome (GOLD analysis project Ga0116102, IMG submission 89822) | Peatland microbial communities from SPRUCE experiment site at the Marcell Experimental Forest, Minnesota, USA - June2015DPH_4_40 | ecosystem: Environmental > Terrestrial > Soil > Wetlands >... | reverse complement strand
TATTGGGGGGCAGGTCACTTACCGTCAACTATGGGCTAACCCGGCAAGGACTCGGCATAACTCACCCCCCGCCATCCAGGCACCCAACTTTAAGATATAGAACTTTTGGCCGCCCTAACCTGCATGATTAACCATAAATCGGGGCAGCCAGGTTGATTAACTTGTGCCAGAACAAGCCGTAGTGCAGCCGGTTACGGTTCCACAACCATTATGGTGAGTACCGACAGTACCGGTAGCCGTGGACTTACAAGTAGCCAAAACGCACTCATCCGCGGTTCCTTTAGCAAGAATGATAATCTGGGGTTTGGACCAGGATTTTCTCTCCATCTCACACCTCCCTCAATTTTACTTTTATAAATTTATAATGCGCTTTCCCTTCGTTGTCAAGGCAAATCCACAATTTTTTTGAGGCCTGGATCACCAAGCGCCTGAGCCCGGGCCTGGGCCACCTGGCAGAAATACTCCACCCAGGCATCGAGGGAGCCGGTCTCCAGGTGAGCATGCGCTGGGCACCAGAGGCAGAGGTTGATTAAAGGACAGGCCCGGCACTTCTCCAGAAATTCCCGGTTCTGAGAGCGAAACTCCCGCACCTGGGGGACCAGCTTTTCCCAGGCTGCCTCCAGGCTGCCGCGGCGCAGATCGTAAATACAATCCGGATGCCAAAGGGAGGAACAGAGCCGGAAGAGACCGTGATAGCTCACAGCGAAACTTCCCCGGCCAGCGCCGCAGTGGAAGAGATGGTTGCAGCCAGCCTGGGAGCAATGCGGCCCTATCAAGGTATCACAGCCCTTTTCCAGGGCCTGAACGCGTTCGAAGTCGGCTTGCTCGATGGTGGCGATCTCCTCCGCGGAGAGACGCTGAGCCTGGATTTCCGCATTCCGGGCCACATCGCCGTCGAAGCGCAAGTGCAGCAAAGGATCGAAGCGGAAGTAGTCCCGGGTGCGGGCCCGGCAAAAGCGGGCGATCTCGGGCAGCTCGTGGACATTGGCCCGGAGGGCCATGGCCTTGAGGCGCACCGGCACCCCGTTCTCTAAAAGGAGGTCCAGGCCTCGCTGGAAGTTCGCAAAGGAACCGGGCCGTCGGGTCACTGCCTCGTAAGTCGCCTGGGTCACTCCGTAGACACTGACCTCCAGGACCCGAGGGGGAAACTTTTTAAAAAGCCGGACGTGCTCCGGTGTGATTAAAGAGGCGTTGGTAAACACCGACACGAGGAGGCCCAGGCGCTTTAAGGCCAGGTAGATCTCCCGGAAATCCTCCCGGAGCAACGGCTCTCCGCCGGTAAGGAGGCACACCACGGCACCCATGGAGACTGCCTCTCCGGCGATGCTGCTGATTTCTCCCAGGGAAAGCTCGGCGGCCCTGGCTTCCTGGTCAGCCGCAGGCAGGTTGATATAGCAATGGCGGCAGTCGTGGTTGCAGCGGGCCGTGACCTCCAGGTCAAAGGAGAGAGGCCGGCGCCGGTCCCACAGCTTTTCCCAGAGCTGAAAGCTGCGCAACGATATGGTGGAGACGTACTCCTGACTCAAACAAGGCTCCTTCAGGCCGGCCGCTGCAGGACCGCTCCCCGCACTTGGCCGAAATCTTGGAAATACAAGACCTCAAACCCGGCAGCCCTAAACTCCGACTCGAGCTCGCCCTCGGACAGAAATATGTGCATGAACTCCCTGCCCCTGATGACGTCCCCCGGCTCATGGCCGCGGTTTCCCCAGGTAAGCAATGCGAAGGCCTTTCTGGCCAGCTCAGCCCGGCGGCTCGGTTTTTGGTCAGGGTCTAAGATAAATTGGCACAAAAAATATCCTTCCGGCTTGAGAGTAGCCCTAATTCTTTGCAGCATCTCCACCCGTCGCTTCCGGGTAGGGATGGAAGAGTACATGGCAGAAAAAATGATCGCCAAATCGAAAGAGGCGGAGGGGACCTCCAATTGGGAGAATTCCTGCACCAGTCCCTGGACGGAAACCCCATGCCGGCTGGCATTTTCTTCGGCCTTGGCCACCAAATCCTCGATAAAATCAAGCCCTACCACATCAAAACCTATCTTTGCCAGGGCAATGGCGTCTCTTCCGCCTCCCAGTCCCAGCAGGAGCAGCCGGCCGTTCTTTATGGGCAGCCGGGCAATCAGGTCATGTTCTCCGGGAGATAATCCCAGGTCCACGCATTCTTCTCCCCAAGAGGAGATGGCCGCATGGTCGCTATATCTCAGGCGGTTGAAATCCAGGAGATCAGCAGGACGCATCGCTACCACCGCGAGCGACTCGATAAATTTTCCTGATCTTTGTAAAAAGCGTCCTAGTTCCACTCTAAGCTTCATAATAGACTGGCCGCCAGTTTCTCACAGAGTTGAAACTGAGGGAGAGGTTGGGAAATGATATAGGAAGTGATCATGCCGCGAAACTCCGCCGCAGGGGGTGAAAGCTGCAACTTGAACCAGCCGCGGCGACGCCTGGGTGTTCAAGGGGCAGGGAAGCTTCTCTAAATCTCATATCGCCAAAGGTTGTGCCCGTCCCCAAAAACTCTCCGAGTGAATTTACCCAAAGTTCGTTTACTCCCCACCGCCCAAGGACTTCCTCCGCTTGTTGCAAAAGTCGCTTTTCCAGGCCAACGCCCCGGTAACGAACTCGCACCTGGACATCCCTGATCCACCAGCCGGCAAAGGGACACTCCGGCGGCCGGGAAATAAAAGTCATGATCGCCGCGGGGCGATTATGGCCGCTTATAAAAAGATCCAGAGCAAAAGAATCCTGGCTGCTCAAGCCCTCCGCCTCGGAGGGCGAAAGCCTCTGGTAGAGGTCGAGTGTCTGCCCGGAGATGGGAATCCGCAGCGAAAAACTAACCGACGGGCTAACCGTCGTAAACAAAAACTGCGCTACCCTTTGGTAGGCTTTGCTGCACTGAATGCGACTAAACCACCCCACAGCCTTTCTTAGTGTGGCCTGGCGATAATCCCAGAGCTTCCGGAGAGAGAGCCAATAAATCCTTGTTAGGAGATAGCGGGGCAAGCGCGGACTAACCAATTTGCCCTTTCTCTCAATATACGCCACCACGCCCAACACATCTCGATCGTAGGTTGGGCCATCGTCCCCTTGTCTGGTCCGGTCTGGCCTGGTGATAATATAAGTCCCACCTTGGTCTTTATCGGTCCCTTTGCTGATAGTCCGGTGTCCAAGTAGAGAATTAGCCCGCCTGAATATCGCGATATCACCAACTGCAATCTGAGTAACATCCCTGGGGTGGATATGCAAAATATCACCAGGTATGATGGTGGGATACATGCAATCCCCATCGGCACGAAATCTAATTCTCTCTTTTTCAGTCAAAAACTTGCCCAATTCCAGGGATGAGACTACCAGGCTTTTTCGGGATTCAACGAGGGAAAGTTCGCTGGTCTTTCCGGCGCCCCCCCGCCATTTACAGCAGGGAACCAACTCAGACCAGCGGGGACAAGGGTCTGGGCAGGGAACCTCACCGCTTTTCCCCATTGATTGGAGGTTCCCCCGGCATACGGGCTCATGCGGCTTAGATTGCAACCAGCATCCTCCGGCGGACCAACTCTTCTACCAAGCCCAGAACGTCCGCTTCGATTTCCCCAGGCGGGGCCTGGTACTCGACGGACAGCTCGGAAACGATGTCTTGGAGGCGGCGCTGACCATCCAGCTTGTCCCAGATGGCCTTGCCCGTGGCATTGAGGGTGAAGAGCTCGTCCTCCAGGTCGGCGATGCCGGCCACTAAAGGAACAATGATGATTTCGCCCTCGATCTCCCGGGCGACCACGTCCTCGGAAACAACAAACACCGCATCGCTTTTTATCGTCATATTCTCGCAATCCTCTCTTTCCAGTTCTCCACTTCCCAGGCATGCTCGTTTTCCTCTAACAGTCCCAAATCCCAGGCCTGAGCGTGGGCCACCCGGCAAAAATACTCCACCGGGGTATCCAGGGTGCCGTGCTCGGACCAGGATTTGGCCGGGCATTGGTCGCAGAGACCCTTTAAAAAGCAGCGGGCGCAACGGTCCAGGTAATCCGGATTGGTGGCCCGGGTTTCAGCCTGCAAGCGGGGAAAAAAGTTATTAATGGCATCCTTCAGGGAGCCTTGCTTCAAGTCATAGACCAGGGCCGGGTGCCGCAGTAGCAGGCAAGGCTGGAGCATCCCATAGGCGTCCAAGCTGGGAGGATGCCCGGCGCTGCAGGAAAATAGCCGGTCCCCGGGCGGCCCCATGAACTTGCCGCAAAACTGGCCCATCTCCTGAAGATAGGCCCGGCCGCGCCTTCTGAGCAGAATAACCCCATCCTCAGGGGAAACCCGGAGGCTTCGGATCAGGCGGTTTTTGCCGGTAGAATCCCGGCGGCCCCGCAGGTCAAAAAACATGGCGTATTGGGGGGGGGCATCCATGGCGGGGAGGGTGGCCGCCCAGGCCTCGAATGCCTCCATCTCCTTCCGGTTGGGCGGCAGCACCGCCCCCTTGACCACAAAAGGAACCTTCCTGTCTAGGAGCAGGCCGACCCCGCGGCGAAACTCCTCATAAGAGCCAGCCACCCGGGATACGGCTTCGTAAGACTCCCGCCTCATGCCGTAAACGGTGACCTCGATCGTTTCTAAAGGGGGAATCTGGGCGAAAAGGCTGGCCAGGTCCGGGGTGATCAGACGGGCGTTGGTAAACAGCATCACCTTGAGCCCCAGCCGCCGGGCGCTTAAATAAAGGTCTGTAAAGTCGTCCCGGAGCAGGGGTTCGCCGCCGGTGAAGCGCACCGACAAGGCCCCCAGCGCCGCTGCTTCTTTCAGGATAGCAATTATCCCGGAAGTACTGAGTTCCCGTGACCGCGCCCAGATATCATCCCCGGGAAGATTGAGGCAGCAGTGGATACAATCATTGTTGCAGCGCTCCGTGAGCTCCAGGTCGAGAAGACCTGATAAGGGGGGGCGATTTTCCCATAACCGATGCTGCGCCGTGCTGGTTCTGGTAACATATGGATGCCGGTTGCCTTCGCTCATCGTTCCTGAGCCTTTTCCTCGGCGCCTCCGGCCTGCGCCAGGGCCTCAAGCTGGTCGGCTACCTTACCGCTTTTATCAAATTCCATAACGTAGCAGGGAACCTCCCGGACGATGGCTGCCACCAGCGCCAGCGTCTTTTGCCACCAGTCGGCCCCGGCCAGGGACTTCATAAGGCAACTGAGTAAGTTACCTGCAGCCTCCTTGCCTGGCTTAAGAAGCGAAAGCCGATTTTGTCTGGACTTTTGGAGGAAAAAAATCGCCGCCAGGGGGGCCGAGGCCGCCGATACCAGGGGCACTTCGCCGTGGGCCCAAGTGCCATGGACCCGAAAACCTTCGGGCCAGCGGTGGACGATGTTGTGGTCGTCACAGAGGATCTCAGCCTTCCCCTGAAGGATATTAACCAAGGTGGATTTTCCCGCCCCGGAATGGCCCAAGAAGAGGAAGCCCCGGCCATTTAGGATAACGCCGCTGGAGTGAAACAAACATGCGTCACGGTCGGCCAAGACCTGGGCCAAAAGAATCTGATCGGTGGGGAAAAGGCTTAAGGTCGGGGAGTTACCTTTAAGGAAGCCCTCCTTATTATTACTATATATCCTGGCCCGGGTATAGTCATTGTTGAAAACCGCCACCCGTTGCAGGGTGGAATCGCCCGGTTTCCGAGCCAATAGATAAATCCAGGAGTTCCCTTTGCGGTAGATGGTCCAGGCCAGTTGGCGATGGACCTGCAGGCCCAGGTCCCGGCCGGTAAGTTCCGGCAGACTGAAATGATGGCGGATGGAGATCAGGTCAGGGCCAGGGCTGTCCACCTCAAATTGCCGGAACTTCCCGTCAAAGGTCTGGTCCGTAATGGGAAGGTCGGCTTCCACCATTACGGTGATCCCGGCAATCGCGTAATAACGGCGGTGCCGGCGTTGCCAGTCCTCTATAAAGGCCCGGTTTTCCCGGGCCACTTGGCAGAGGTACTCAACTTTGGCTCCATGGCGGCCGTGCTCCAAATAGCCGTAACCGCTGCACCACCAGCAGTCATTACGAAGGTCGCACCTGCCGCAGTTTTCCAAGTATTCGGCATCGCACCGCACCCGGTCAGCCAGGGAAGGAATGAAGGTCTCCCAGGCATCCCGGAAACTGCCGGTGCGGAGGTCATAGCGTAACGCCGGGTCCTTAATGGCCCAACAAAAAGTCATGCGGCCGTAGGGATCGACATGGAAGCTTCGGCGCCGGGCGATGGCAATGCAGCGGGCATAGAGACGATCATCCGCGTCATTGGTGCGGCAGCTCTGCTCTTCTTGGCCGGCCAACCAATCTTCCAGGGACGGGTCCGGCTGGTCGATTGTGATTACCTCTTTGGGATCCAACCGCTCCCGGGCGATCTCGGCGTTACGGTGCTTTGACCCACAGGCGGACAAATAAAGCAAGGACGCGCCGATGCGGTAGCGGGGGCTGAGGGTGCGGGCTAGCTCCACCATGTTCTCAAACTGGTGATAATTGTCCTGCATGGGGATGAGCTGCACAGTAAAGGCGGCGCCGGCCTCCTTGAGATAGGCAAAACCTTGCATGGCCGCTTCGAATGAGCCCGGGGTACGGGTGATATGGTCGTGGACCCCGGCCGTAGCCCCGTATAAGGCCACCATTTTGCTGCCCTGGCGCCGTAGCAGACGGGCAATCTCCGGGGTGATTAGGGTCCCATTGGTGTTGAGTCTATAAAAGACCGCCTTATGGGTGAGGTAATCGAAAATCTCGGGGAAATCGGGCCGGAGCATAGGTTCACCGCCGGAGATGTTCCAATTCTGGCAGCCCATCTTTCTGGCATCAGCGGCAAGCTGCTCGATTTCCTCAAGGGAGAGCTCATCCTTTTTCTCTGGGGCATGAGGCGATATTCTTACCCAGCAGTGGCGGCAGTTATTGTTGCAGCGGTAGGTTAAGTCTAGGTTCCCTTCCAAGGGGATGCGGGGCATTTCCCGCGCCCGCCTTTTTTGAACATAGCTCTCTTGCCCTAGTTTCTCGAAGGATTGCAAAGGATTTATCCTCACCTAGTTGCTTAAATCTTAGTCAGGAAGTGCGTGTTGGAAATATTTACATTAATTTCCCGGCCGGGTCAAGAGGGTGGTCCGGAAAAAAGTAGGTTACCAAAATATTGAACCGTTTAATGCTGTTTAACCACTGGCGGAGAAAAAGGTCCGATAAGATTGACGCGATAGGCAGTTAATCGCATACCTGGCTCCTCCCTATTCCAAGGATTCCGACTATCTAACTTGAACTCTTGGGGTCCGGCTATACAGCCCCTTAAGTTTATATTTAAATAAGTTATCATTTTTTCTTCCAAAGGTAAAGATAAGACTATGGTATTAACGTGATGTGATTTAAGCATCAATAATACTTTATCACGCTCGGAGATATTATCTAAATCGGCAAATACAAGGAAATCTCTGCTTAAAAATGGGCGGGGCATCAAAGCTACGGAACGAATGTCAGCCAAGACCACGGAATCTCTGGGAAAAACTTCATCTAACCAGCGCGTTGCATCATAATCATTGGCCGCTCGGCTCATGACGGTATCCCGCAAGCTCTTGGTCAAGGCGCCGTGAAACAAAGTTGCAGCTCCATACCTAGCTATAATGTGAAATTAGGTGATATTAGCATGAATTATTTACAATAAAAATTTGTTTTTGTAAATATAATCAGTTTATTATATAGAAATAAGGGGGGGGTAATGGCAAAAAGACAGGATGAATGGATAATTAAGGCTCTATCTAAACTAGAAGCAGCAATCATGTCAAATGATCAGATTTCAGATCAGGGCCGCAAGTCGGTGCCTTGGTTGCACTTACGGCCTTGGCCTGGATGAGGCGGAGTAGCTGGTGCTCGAAGGCTGCGCTGTCGAATGTGCCGTCGGCCAAGGTCGGGATCCAGCTGTCCGTCGGGGAGAGATATAGCCATCTCCAGCACGGAAAATCATTATCTCGCACGGCTAAGGGCTCAAAAATCTTAATCCCGTCGGAGATGAGAGCTGGGTAATAGCTGAAGCGACCCTTGGCCATTATGAGGATGTCAGCCTCAACTAGTTCTTGCATTGTCCAGACTGGGTCGACATTGACAAAGAACTCGACTCCCGGCAGGGATAACTCCGCAAAGTCAGACCTATTGCCCTGGGAGTAGACGCAAATTCTGCACTTGACTTTGTGAGTATCGAGGATCGCCCTCACCGAGGTCATGGTTCGCAAGATTGTTTCATTGCTCGTGAAAAGGCGGTGATTGTGAGCGGATGCATCACCGCGACGGATGTGCACGGCGATCGAAACCTCATCAGTTGTGCGTGGAGACCTGCCTAGATAGTATTTGCGCCTGAACTCGGGGAGGAGGGCCTTGAAGCGGTATGCCAGTTCGTCCCTGTGGCTTCGCCAATCGAAGCACAGCTGTAGGCCGGCATGACTATGCCAAAAGTCGACAACCTTGTGCCTCTCAGTACCGCAAATTGTCTCGCCCGCACCGAGATTGAAGAGCGCTTCCCAGGCTGCGACCCACTCTCCCATTGGTCGTTCGGCATGTTCAATCAGCGTGAATGGTGCGTGCACGTAGGTAAGGCCAAAATGACGGGCGAAAGTGATCGCATTCATGATCATGAGTGCCTGAGAGCAAGCTCCTTCACCTGGAAAGCCTCTGCTGGTAATCATGCGTATCGGCCGAAGCCCCGTCAGATGTAGGACGCACTGTCGCAAGAACAAACCATGCTCATCGAAGCATGTGTTGCGGCCTATAACAACCTTGAGGCAGTTCTTCAGCGAACCGTATTCGCGGCTTGCACGGAACAGGAACTGGAGTGCAAGATACCATTTCTTGATCCTGTTTCGTGCCAACACGGAGTTTCTATGTTGTCTTCCGGTTTCCCGGTTAGCATGCATTCTCGTCATCAGCCGGAATTTCCATTGTGAGTCTCACCTTCGCCACGAAGCCTAACCATCCTACCATATCGGGCAAACGGCAGATCGCCGAGGCAGTCGAAGTCGCGCACGAGAAAGGGATCTAACCCAACGGTATTTCCCAGGACATCGTTCTCAAGCCTGGATAGCATAGACTGCCCGGCCCCCACCTTAAGGTCTTTGCCAATCGCCAGCCTGAGCGCTGGATCGATGCGGAGATAATCTGCATCGTTGCAATCTTCGTAGCCCGCGGCAATCTAATAGACCCTCTGACGCATCATCTGCACCATTGAGTGTTTCGTATGAGTAGGTGACCTCAAGTCTTCCAGACAATCTTTCATGGGGTCAATGATCTTGAAACGCTCGTCAATCTCTCACACCAGGAGAAAACAAACGTCTGAGGTGATCTTAGCGCCCTGGAAATCGATCATGATGGCCCGATTAAAATTCGGCCGGAGCATCTCTTTTTGGCTTTTACCACTATCAAGCACTTTGGAGTCCCCCGAAATGCTTATTTATGCTCCTTATATCAAATGGTCAAGTTAATTTCCATTCTTTACTGCGGCATAATCCAAGTTTATATAGTGGTCCAGATATCTATCAAATTGTGCCGCATAAGCCAGGAACGAGCGGGATTCATTGCCGATCAGCGATAAGAAGTCGCCTGGATTTGGAAAAGCTGGGCATACTTGCCCCCTTTTTGGATCAGCTCTTCATGGGTGCCGCTTTCGGTGATGATTCCATTTGCCAACACATAGATGTAATCCGCCAGCCGGACCGTGGAAAAGCGATGACTGATGAGGAGAACCATGTTCCCCCGGAACCGCGGCCGCAAGTACTTGAACACCTCGTATTCGGCCCGGGCATCCAGCCAACTGGTGGGCTCATCGAGAATGAGCAGTTGGGCCTCCCGCAGGAAGGCCCGGGCCAGGGCCACCTTTTGCCATTCACCCAGACTGAGTTCACCCTGGTCCTCAAACTCATGGCCCAGGATGGTGTCGTAGCCCCGGGGCATCTTCCGGAGAAAATCATCGGCCTGGGCCCGGCGGGCCGCAGCGTAGATCTTATCATCCTGCGGCTCCAGGCTAATATCTCCCAGCCAGATATTTTCCCGGGCCGTCAGGCCGTAGCGGACGTAATCTTGAAGGAGGATGCTCACCTGCCTCCTCAAGTCCTTGGGATCAAATTGGCGCAAATCGATGCCGTCAATGGTAATCTTCCCCGCCACCGGATCATAGAGCCGGCACAGCAGCTTGGCGAGGCTGGTCTTCCCCGAGCCGTTTTCACCCACCAGGGCCACCACCTGGCCCGGCAAGATCCGGAGATTGATATCCTTAAGCACCGCTCTTTCTCCGGTGGAATAATGGAAATGGAGGTGGTCCAGGAAGATGCCTTCCTTGATGGGGAGGGGAAAAGCCGCGGGGTGGAGGGGAGCCGCCACTCTCGGTTTGAGATCCAGAAATTCATTAAAATTGGCCAGAAACAGGTTATCTTCATAAAGGCGGGTGAGGCTGCTCCAGACCTGCTGGAGGGAGCTTTGGGCCCGTTGGAAGGCTCCGTAGTACATGACCATGCTCCCCAGGGTGATGGCCCCCTCCACCGTCTGGAAGGCGATATAGGCGAGCGCCCCGAAGATGGCCACAGTGGCGCTGGCCTGACTGGTCAAATCCGCCAGGGAACGCCGGCTGGAGATCTTAAGTTTATCCACCCGGAGCCTCTGGCGTAAGGCCCGGAACCGATCGCGGAAGAGCGGCCCCAGGGCAAAGACCCTGACTTCCTTGGCATGGCCGCCGTTGGTCAGCATCCAGTGGAAATAGTGAGCCCGCCTTTCGTCCTGGGTGTGCCGGCGCTGCCAATCATACAATTGGTCGGAGTATTTCAAGCGCAGCCACACCCCGGGGACGGTGGCTGCAAAGAGGATGACGGGCACCCACCAGCGGAAAGATACCAATAACCCGGCCAGGGCCAGCAGGGCGATGCCGCTCTGGCCCAACTGCATCAGGCCGTCCATGGTGCTGGCCGGCCGGTAAGCGGCCTCCTGTTGGGCCCGGTGCAGGGTATCATAGTACTTGGGATCTTCGTAATACTCCTGATCCATCTCCACCGACTGGCCATGGACTACGTCAGCAATATGGTCGGTGATCACCTGGGTTTGGACTTCCTTGACAATTTCCGCCAGGGAGCGGCAAATTGCGGTGAACAGGGC
>Ga0116102_1000923_pt1 | contig 11116 bp, 6 predicted proteins | sample June2015DPH_4_50_FD_89822 | JGI IMG/M metagenome (GOLD analysis project Ga0116102, IMG submission 89822) | Peatland microbial communities from SPRUCE experiment site at the Marcell Experimental Forest, Minnesota, USA - June2015DPH_4_40 | ecosystem: Environmental > Terrestrial > Soil > Wetlands >... | reverse complement strand
GCTGCCGCGGCGATTATTTTCCGAGGAGGATTCTGAAGCAATGAGTAACGCCCCTGCCTCGTCCCAAGTTCGTCGGCGGCGAGTTCCCGTGATTCTGCAAGGTGAAATTAGTGAATGCGGTCTGGCCTGCCTCGCCATGATAGCGGCCGCCTGGGGCCTGAAGGCTGATCTCGCCGCCCTGCGCGCCCGGCTCGCTTCCACGCCCCGCGGCCTCAGCCTCCGCATGCTGGTGAATCTCGCTGCCGCCATCGGCCTCGCGGCCCGTCCCGTCCGCATCGGTCTCCAGCGCCTGGGTGAATTAAAGCTGCCTGCATTGCTGCACTGGAACATGGATCACTTCGTGGTTCTGGAGCGGGTGAGGAGAGGGGTCGCGTGGATTGTGGATCCTGCGCAAGGACGGCGGCGCGTTTCGCTTGAGTCGATCTCTCCCAACTTCACCGGAATCGCCGTCGAATTCACGCCCACGCATGGTTTCGAGCCGGGCCTTCTTCGCCTCTCGCGCAGTTTCCGCCGCGCCTGGCTGGACGATCGGGGCTTGCGCGCCGCGGCGTTGCGAGCTCTCTGGCTAACCTTGGTTCTTCAACTCACGATCATTGCATTGCCGTTTGCTTATCGCAGCGTGATCGACCGGGCCGGAGGAAGGTCCTTCGATCCGCGTCTGGTTTGGATCGCCGCCGGTATCGGGCTGATGATCCTGGTGCAAGCCGGTTCCGCCTGGACCCGCGGCCAGGTGATTACCCGATTAGGGAACATCTTTGTGCATCGAGTCTCCACCCACATTGTCGCGCGGCTGTTTTCGCTTCCGGTGGCGTTTTTCCAACGCCAGATGCTCGGCGACGTGCTCTCACGCGTTCGTTCGGTTGACGCCGTCCGGCGTTTTCTCACCGATCAGGCGGCGCCATTGGTAATAGACCTGGCAGTGGGCCTGGTTACCGCGGTGCTGATGATGGGATTCAGCCCACACCTGGCAGCGATCGTAATTGCAGGGTTGGCCCTGGAGATTGCGGTGAGATTCTCCCGAATGCGCAGGCAGCGTGAATTGACAGAGAACCTTCTTGAAGCCGAAAGCAAGGAACTCTCCCAACTTCTAGAATCCATGCGCGCCATCCAGACGATCAAGCTTGCGGCGCGGGAGGCCCAACGATTTGCAGCCTGGGAGAACGAACTGGTCCGGGTGCTGAACGCAGGCACGCGGGTGAGCGCCCAGCGCACGTCCGTAAGCACCCTGACGTCGGCGATCAGCGGGCTCGAGTGGGCGGTCGTCCTCGCCGTCGGGGTTCTGGGAGTGGGCTTCGCTCCTGTTACCACCGGCGTTCTGTTCGGGTTTCTCGCCTATCGCGGAGTGTTTCGCGAGCGGCTCTCGACCGTCGTGGAAAACTTCTGGGCTTTGCAGATGATCAGCGTTCACCTGCGACGGCTCGACGATCTGATGCTGGCTGAGGCCGAGCCCCACGGGAAGGGGATACTGCCCTTGGGCGGGCCGGGCACCTTGAAGTTGGAAAACGTCAGCTTCCGTTACTCGCCTACCGAGCCGCCCGTCCTTGACAATGTCTCGCTCGAGATCCCGGCCGGGGCTTGCATCGGAATCATCGGCCCCTCGGGCAGCGGAAAATCCACGCTCATCAAACTGATCCTGGGTCTCGAGACGCCCCAACAAGGTTCCATTACTCTCGATGGCGTACCCATCGAGAGCGTCCACCGCCAGGTGTGGCGCGAACGCTTCGGGACCGTCATGCAAGACGATACCCTGCTCGCTGGATCGATCAATCAGAATATCGCCTTCTTCGATTCCCGGATTGACATGGATGGGGTTCGCGCCGCGGCCAAGGCTGCCGCAGTCCACGACGAAATCGACGCCATGCCCATGGAATACGGAACCATGGTGGGGGATATGGGAGTACAAGTCTCCGGAGGACAACGCCAGCGGATCCTCATCGCGCGTGCTTTGTACCGGGAGCCGCAGATCCTCCTCTTCGATGAGGGAACAGCCAATCTCGATGCCGAATCCGAGCGGAAGATCGCCGACGTGCTTGGCAACCTGGCGCTGACTCGTATTGTCGTAGCCCATCGCTCACACCTGCTTGCAGTCTCCGACATTGTCTACGAGATCCGTGACGGCCGGATATTCCGGCTTCCCGATACGAACCGAAAGTTCAGCTCGGTTACAAGCTTCCAGCCCTTGTCGCTTCCGGAGGCAACGTCAGATTAGGCGAACAGGGCTGAACTGTGTGTCAGGCCGGTCTAGTATCGATCTCAGCAGTTTGTTCTGCTTTGAAAATCGTGGCACGGGCGTCCCGCCCGTGCGTTGCCAGGCCGAAGCCACGGGCGAGACGCCCGTGCCACCTCTGCGCCGTCGGCCCATTTTCACGATTTCTGGGTGCCTGTCAGCCGACGGGCATGAGCGACTGCTTTGAAGAACAGTTCCCGAGGGCGGCGCACACATCGTACTCGATGTATGCGCCAGCCTCGCAGGTCCAAGTCCACTCAGGAGCACATCTCATGCAAACCGCCCTCCGCGATTTTCGTTTTGCAGTTCGGCAACTGTGCCGCGCGCCGGGCTTCGCACTCCTGGCCGTTTTGACACTGGCACTGGGAACAGGTGCCAACACTGCGATGTTCACAGTGATCGAGAGCGTGCTCCTGCGCCCGCTGCCCTACTCGGACGCAGACCGCCTGGTGTACATCGGACCGGCCGGCGCTGAGGCGTTTGGACCTACTTCGTGGCTGAATTATCGCGACATTCGTGACCAGGCGCAGAACCTGGAGATAACGGCCGGCTACTCGGAGGACGTTGGGGTGGTCGAGAGTAAGGATGCTTCGGTGAGCGTGCTGACGCCCAGAGTAACCCCGAATCTGTTTCGTATGCTTGGAGCGCAGCCTTTGATTGGGCGAGCGTTCACGGACGGCGAAGGAGCGGCGGGGGGCCCTGAGGTTGCGATGATTTCTGAAGGTCTGTGGCGGGAAGTCTTCCAGGGGGACCCAGCCATTGTGGGACGAATGGTGCGCGTTAACGGGCGTGAGCGAGCGGTGGTGGGCGTGATGCCGCGAAGTTTTCGGTTCCCCGAACCTGTCGGCCACGACATCGAGAGAGGGATCTGGTTGCCTCTCCAACCTACCGCCGAGATGTTGAAAGACCGCGGATACGACTTCTTCACAATCGTAGGTAAACTCAGGGCCGGCGCCACGCTTCGAGAGGCGCAAGCGCAATTGGACTTAATTGCGGGGCGGGTTCGAGAGAGAGATCCGGGCTCGGGGCCGGACGTCGCATTTCGAGTAGCGCCTTACGCCCAGATGCTGACCGGGCAGGTGCGCGCGGTGTTCTGGTCTCTTTCGGCCGCGCTCGGGCTGGTACTGTTGATTGCATGCGGGAATGTGGCCAACTTGCTGATCGCCCGTTGTCTCGGCCGGCAGCAGGAATTCGCGGTTCGCGCGGCCCTGGGCGCAGCACGCTGGCGCCTTATCAGGCAAGTGATGGCAGAGGGCGCTCTTTTGAGTGTGCTGGGCTGCTGCGTCGGTTTAGCGCTGGCCTACGGCGCACTCGCCGCCATTCACAAACTGCCGCCTGATACGATTCCGCGTGGCGACGAGCTGGGAATCCGGTGGACGGTCCTCCTGATCCTCGCCCTGACCGCCGCGGTAACCACACTGCTGGCCTCCCTCTTGCCGGCGCTTTTCGTGGCCACGGCAGAGCCCCAGCGGGTGCTCCAGGCGGCCTCACGCGGAGTCGCCGCGAGGGCGGTCGAAGCCAGCCTGGGTAGGTGGCTGGTGGGCTTCGAAGTGGCGCTCTCGACCGTGTTGCTGGTTTCGACCGGACTGCTCTTTCGGACCCTCTCGAGTCTTGAGCGCGCGCCGCTTGGCTTTGAGGTGAGCCGGGTTACGTGCTTTTCCGCCATGCCGGCGGACGTGGCGGGATTCGCCAACCTGGGTGGGTACTCCGAGGGGCAACCTGCGCTGGCCTCGGTTGCCACACTGGTCTACCAGCCTCTACTTGAAAACATCCGGCACGCGCCTGGGGTATCGCACGCTGCCCTCGTCACCGCTCCGCCATTCTCCGGCGTGGACTTGACTGCGAGCTTCAGGGTAGTCGGCCAGCCGAAAAACAGCGACCTCGCACAGGAAGCCAGACTCATGGCCGTGAGCGGCGATTACCTAAAGACGATGGGCACGCCGGTAGTACGAGGGCGTGAACTCAGCGATGAAGACGCCGCAAATGCCGCTTACAATGCAGCCATCAACCAGACCTTTGCGCGGAGGTACTTTGCAGGACAAAATCCGCTTGGCCGGCAAATTGATTTAGGCGGCAAAAGCACGGGCATGCTGAGGCCCTACACCATTGTCGGTGTAATCGCAGACCAAATCGACAGCAGCCCTGCCGAAGCGCCGAAGCCGCTCTTGATGCTGCCCTACCAGCAGGTACCGGTAACCTCGCTTTACTATCCGGCTCTGCTCAAGACCGTAGTTCACTTTGTAGTGAAAACACGCGGCAAGATGCCGGTGGCGCCCGAAATGCGGGCGATTTTCCGGCGGACGGCGCCCGATTTCGCTCTCGACAATTTTCAAACGATGCAGGAAGCCCTGGACCAGAACAACTTCAGCGCGCGGCTCGGCCTGTACCTGGTTGGCACATTTGCCGGCCTCGCTGTCTTGATGGTCATGGCCGGATTGTTCGGCGTCCTGGCTCAGGCTGTCAGCTACCGCCGGCGGGAGATCGGAGTGCGTCTGGCCCTGGGTGCGACGCCGCGAACTATACTGCGCATGTTCCTGCTGCAAGGTTCGAGGGTGGTTGGATTGGGGCTGGCGGCGGGAGTGACCTTGGCGCTTTGTGCCGGGCGGCTTGTGAAGAGTTTCCTCTACGGCGTGAAACCCCTCGACGTCGAAACCTACGTGGTCGTCGTGGCCGCTCTCTTCGTCATAGGAATTATTTCGGCAGTTGTGCCGGCGCGGCGCGCGGCCGGGGTGGATCCGATGAACACAATCAGGGAACCGTAAACCAACAGGCAAGGCAGAAAAGCAATCACCAGAACCATCCGGCCACAAATGTTCTCCTTTGTTAAGGTGGGGGCAACTCCGCACTGGCCCACTAGCGAGCTTTGAGGTCACGACTTCCGGGGGCAGGCAACTTCGCGTTCGCGTCGTCGACAACCAGAACCCAATCGGTTGGACCCGGTGGTGTGAACTTTTTCGTTCCGGAATTCGCAACATTTCCGATCAGGGTCGCTGCCCCGGAGGAGGGATTGAACCACCAGCATGTAGCTTGATGGCCGGCACTTGTAATCTTGCTCATGTCCACTGTCAATGTGGCACCATTGCCGTTCGGGATATAGGCAATAATTGACTGGCCGTCGCGGGTACGCGAGGTTACGGTCAGGGTCGCGCCTGAACCATAACCATCTCTCACCACCGTATGGGTGATATCGGGCTTCATCATCCAGTGCTCGCGGCTGCGGAAGAGTTGCCCAAGGCGCTGCTGATCAAATGAGGGCGGAGCATCGATGTCGGTTTGCCACTTCGTTCCTTTGGGCTCACAGCAAGTGGCATTGAAAGACCATATGCTACTGCTGCCGAAAAGCCTTCCCAAATAAGCTCCCCCAAGAACCTCCGTGTATCCTTCCTGGCGCAACTGCCGGTTGTTGTAAGGAGCTTCATTCGGCTCCGTTTCGTAAGGATCTTCCATGCTGAAGAACGGAACGAAAGGATCCGCTCCCCTTTCGATCGCGATCTGAGAAACAATATCGTCAATCTCCAAGGCGAAGGTCTTAGACGGCAAACCCTTCGGGTAGATGGTGCCAAGGGTGATCCAGCCGTTCCGATTCCTCGCACCTCGAGTAAAGGGCAACCAGTTCGTGGCGCTCGCTTCACCCCAATTGTTGCCGGTCGCCTCGATAGCGATCAGGTGCTTCGGGTCCGCCGACATGATGCCCATAGCAATATCGTTCAGCTTGTTTGCGAGGCCACTGCCACAGAGGCTGAGGTTGGCATCACCCCCCATCAGCCAGATGATGTTGGGATAGGACTTGTAACGGTTACCCAGGAATGCGCCATAGGCTTTCATGGTGTCGTCGGAGCTTGAAGCCATTGTGGCGAAGTATGGAATGTCACATTTGTCGAATGAGGCGGTGAAACCCGTTCCCGCCAGTACCGTGATGCCATGAGCCGCCGCCCTTTGAAGTACATAGTCCACGTGAGCCCAATATGCGGTGGCGCTGCTCATCCCGGTAAAGTCGGCCCCGCGGTTCCAAGGGTTGTTGCCGGCCGCGTCGTTTTCGGTTTTTGCATCAGCGTGGAAGCCATAATCCACCAGCGCAGCCCAGATCAGGTTAATCCCTTTCGCTTGCCGATTAGCAAGGTAGGCTTCAATATCCGATTCCGAGGCAAGCTGCACGGCGAGTGCGTACGCTGTGTCGCCCGTAATGAAAACAGGCTGGTTCGTGAATGTGTTGACCAAGTAACTCTTATCCGGGCTGAGCGCCATGAACTCGCCGGTCCCCGGCCGATTGACAGCCTGCGGGCCGGCGCCCGTGGCGCTGCCGAATGGTAAAGCCGCAGATGGCGGGCTCGCAAACCCGGTTGCTTCCGCGGTCACCGTGTAATTGCCAATGGGTATCAGTGCGGCGGTATATTCACCGCCCGCGTTGGAGACGCAGTTGCACGTGAACCCCGTAGTCGGATTGGAAACCGTAATTTTGGCGGCGGGGACCACCGCCCCGGTCGCGTCCGTGACGGTGCCGACAATCGTAGCGACATCCTGTGCCGAGGCCACAACCGACACAAGAAGAAACCCGCACAATAGAAAAGGGAATCGCACGTTCATATCTGTCCTCCTCAAAGAACCTCGACGGAAGTTGAGGGACAAATTGTCACGCTCGCACCCGCTGCCTGTCTATAAAAATCTCGCCAATGTTTGTAACAAGACTTTCCACAACTTTTTCCCGCCCTTTCCGCTGACCATCTCGACCGTGATGGAAGCCATCAAGGTGGGGTCGACGCATCGCATGAATGCGGGGAGAAGAGAGCGGGGTCGCGTTTACGAACTGATGTCCAATGATGGGGTTCCTACGTAAGCTCGGAGTTAAGTCGTAGGAACGCACGCTTCTGCACCTCGCCCACCGGTTTCCAGCGGCATCCAGCTCAGGAAGTGAGACCGTCTTTTCTCGAACTCCGCATTATCTTTCCGCCACCGGGCAAATGAACTGGCCCTTGCGGTCTGCCAACTTGGGATACGGCCAGACAAACGGTCCATAATCGCGCAACTTGAGCTGAATCCCCCTCAAGCACCCTCAAGCACAAAAAAGCGGATTTTATGACGCTTTCTTGGGTGTATAATGGTGTGGTTCAGGGCCCCGAAAGAGGAAGTTTCGTTTACCGGTCATTTGACGTACGGGCGCGGAGTTCTCCCGCGCAGTGAAACCAAGCCGACACCCACTTAGATAAAAGGAGTTCCGTATGCCTCTATCCACCGATAAGAAAGAGTTAGCGCTCAGTCGCGATGTGTTAGAAGCCTTCGATGGTGTTAACGGCGGTGTGCATCCCGGTTTCCGGCCCGCCCACGCCAAGGGAGTTATGCTTACAGGAGTCTTCAACGCGTCTCCCGAAGCGGCTACCCTCACAGGTGCTCTCCACGCCCACGGTGAAACCTCAGTTACCGTGCGCTTCTCCGACTTTGCCGGAATTCCCACGGTCGCGGACAATTCTGAGTTCGCCAGTCCCCGCGGCTGCGCGATCCGGTTCCATCTCGGTGCACACATTCACACCGACATCATCGCGCACTCCCACGACGGCTTCCCCGCCCGAACCGCCGAGGAGTTGGCGAGTTTCCTTCATGCGATAGCGGCCAGCGACCCTTCCAAACCTCATCCCAACGCGATTGAACAGTTTCTGGGTGGACACCCCAACGCGCTTCATTTCGTGCAGGCACCGAAACCGATTCCCACCAGTTTTGCGCGGGAGTCGTTCTACGCTGTCTCCGCCTTCAAATTCACTACTGCCAATGGCGCCAGCCGGTTTGGGCGTTATCGCATCCTTCCGGAACTGGGCAACGAGTATCTGGATGAGCCCGGTGCAGCGGCCAAAGGAGGCGACTTCCTTTTTGAAGAAATCAAACGGCGTGTTGCTAGAGGCCCTGTCAAATTCAACATCGTCGTCCAGTTGGCTGAGGACGGCGACACCGTTGACGACGCCACGGTTCGCTGGCCGGACAGCCGTCCCCAGGTCAGGTTTGGTAAGATTAGTCTGACCGAACTGGTGCCGGAGAGCGATGCCGAAAGGCGCCGCTATATCTTCGATCCCATCCCTCGCGTCGACGGAATCGAAGCCTCTGCCGATCCCCTTTTCCAGCCCCGCGCCGATGTGTACTTGCTCAGCGGGCGCCGCCGCCGGGCCGCCGACGAACAACAGGCCAGGACAGCGACCGTATAGGGGAAGTGCGTCGCTAGTGAGCGACTCCCGGCGGCGAGCGCTTCAGGGAAGCGTCGTCGAGCACCAGCACCCAATCGCCGTCGGCGGGCGGAGTAAGTTCTCGCGTGCCGCTAGTCGGAAAAGCGCCGGCCGAAGACGCTTTACCCGTGCGGGGATCGTACCACCAAGCCAGGGCCTGGGCGCCGGAGATCTTGGTCATATCCAAAGTGATGGTTCTCCTCGTGGGCATGTAGGCAATCACTGTGCTGCCGTCGGGCGTGCGGCCCGCAGCCAGATAGTCGTTGCCCAGGAACTCCCCCAAGCCCGCGGTAATCACCTCGTGCTTTTGGTCGGGAACCAGGTCGAACCAGGGGCGCGATCGAAAAAGTCTTCCCCAATACATCATGTCCACCGAGCCGGGAAGATCCATCGCATCCTGCCAGGCTCCGGTGCTGGGGTAGAGACCCGGGGCGTCGTAGTGCCAGATGGGGTTGTTGCCGAAAACGTGGCCGAAGCCGCCGCAGAGGACCGCCCAATACGCCTGCCTGCGAATCTGCACCTGGGAGGAGTTGTGCTCCCCTTCATAACACGATTCGATCAGGAAAGTCGGCAAGACGGGCAGGTGGTTGTAGTCTGACTCAAGTCGCTCGTGAACCCTCTCACAGGAACAGGAAGAATTGATGTCGAGCCACCCACCGCTTCCGAAATGCTCGGGCATGGAGGGCTCCGAATTGGCGTGAGCCGTGAACAAATGGCGCTTGTCGAATTCCTTGATCCCCAGGGCGATCAAGTCGACCCTTTCCAGTGCCGCCTTCGGGTCGCGGTCGCCACCCATCACCCAAATGATATTATTAAACTCCTTATATCGTTTTCCTAAATATTGGCCATACTCGAGGCACTTCTCCGGCTTGAGCTTCATTAGCTCTTCCACCCACCCCTCCTGCGTGCCGACATAACCCAGGTAGATGGGCGCGAGAAGCACCTGCATGCCATTTTCGCCGGCTTCACGGATAACTTTATCGGCATGGGCAAAATACTTTTCGTTGGGAGTCGTGAAATCTCCCGGCGTCAGGAAGGGCGCGTCACCCGCAGCGTCGAGCGGCGGCTTTTTCGAGTAGAGGTGCTCGATCAGATTCACCAGCAGCGCGTTGAATCCTTTTTCTCTGCGGTTTTTGAGATACTGGTCCAGTTCCTGGTCGTCCGCTGCAACGATCAATGACCACGCCGCATCACCCTGCAACAGGTAGGGAACGCGGCTCTCGTCAACCAGGTACCGGCCGTTCACGTTCACGGAGAGCGGAGTGGCGGCGCCGGTTTCTTGCCCCTTTATGATTGTCGTCATCAACATGGCACATATTACGCAGGCCATAATAAGCATGCCCTGGCTACTGCCCCACATTTTCATGACCGAATGTATCCTTTCGCTGATCGTAGGGGCACCCCTTGTGGGCGCCCTGGTCCTCGCCTCATCCATGGTGAATAACAGGGCATCCACAAGGGGTGCCCCTACGAGCTTTATCCACAGTGACCGGAAGGGCACCGGGGCCGGTTGGTTTCTCCACACTGTAATAGGTGACATCCTTTGTTTTCAATGACTTCTTAGCTTCGTTCCCACGATTTTTGTATTTCGCGCATTGCTTCGGTTTCCCGAATAAACCTCGTCAGCAGCCCTCTCCCTGGGGAGAGGGTGGCGAGAGTAGCGAGCCGGGTGAGGGGTTTCTCGACTTATTGGCCTCGTCCTTTGTTTTCATAGACATTCTCGCTTTGTTCCCTCGATTTTGCGGTGGACAAGTTGAGGAGTCCAGAAGTCGAGGAGTCAGCCGCAGCCTTCCGGCCTGCGGCCCGAGGACGTACGGTCGGCGTTTGGTCTGGCACTGTACGACTCGGTGACTTTTTGTACTTGTCCTTTGTTTTCATAGACATTCTCGCTTTGTTCCGTCGAAATCAAGTCGAGAAGTCGAGAGTTGAGGGTCGAGGAGTGACAAACCGTTACCATCCGACCCGACCTCTTGAATTGGCTCCACAACTCCTGAACTCCTCGACTCCTCACCTCCTCGACTGTTTGTTTTCATAGACATTCTCGCTTTGTTCCCTCGATTTTGCAGTAGATAAGTTGAGGAGTCGAGACGTCGGGGGAGCCCTCCGCCACCTTCCGGGCTGCGGCCCGCGCGCGAGGGTCGGCGGTTGGCTTCCCAACTCCTCGACTCTTTGACTCCTCGACTTCTTGACTTCACTTTGAGGCAGAAACCACAGGCAGGAACTACGGATGAAAACAGAAGATGACTTTCTGGCATCGTGTACCCGGCAGGCCCTGAGCGCCTTGTCCGACCTTTCCCGAGAACTCTAGCCTATATTACCCCAATTGTCAAGTACCAATGAAGTTAACCACCCCGATGGCACCTCGGCTGGCGCAGACTTCGTTGCTTGGAGTCTGTGCGATGCCCTGGAGGGTCGCCGCTTCGGGGGCGTTCAGACTTCTCCATTGACCGGATTGACTCTGCCCCCGACAAGAACTCTTCCTTCGGGAGACCGCAGACTCCTCAGTTCGAAGTCTGATTCCATAATGTCGTCGGCTCCTTAGGTCCGGTAAGCTTGGTAGTTGGGAACGACCAAGGCTGCCCGGGAAAGGAGCCGAACATGTCGATTATAGGATGTGATTTGCACACGCGGTATCAAGTAATTGCGATGTTAGACACGGAGACAGGTGAGGTCACAACACGTC
>Ga0116102_1000915_pt1 | contig 11144 bp, 13 predicted proteins | sample June2015DPH_4_50_FD_89822 | JGI IMG/M metagenome (GOLD analysis project Ga0116102, IMG submission 89822) | Peatland microbial communities from SPRUCE experiment site at the Marcell Experimental Forest, Minnesota, USA - June2015DPH_4_40 | ecosystem: Environmental > Terrestrial > Soil > Wetlands >... | reverse complement strand
GGGCTGATGAAACTCATCCCGATCAAAGTCGAATGCTACGCCGGGGCCAAGGCCGACGAGACGCCCCGCAGGTTTATCCGGGAAGAAATGCCCATCGAAGTGGACGAAGTTCTCGACCGTTGGTACCAGGTCGAAAGCAAACCTGAGTGGCCCTGTGCGGACTATTTCAAAGTGCGGGGCGTGGACGAAAACGAGTATCTGCTCAAACACGACCTGGAATCGGACGAATGGTTTCTGGCACAGCAGGGGTGACCATGCGCAAGGCTCTCCTTATTTCAATTGCGCCAGTTGTCGCCGTATCTTCAACCATGGGTTTCGAACCGCCGCCTGGAGAAAATCCGCCGTGGCGCGGATAACTGACCGGTCTTCACGATGGCCCCCATTCACGAACTGCTGAACCGCATCCGCTGGGACCCCGAATTTGGCCGGGGGAACTTCGAGTTGGGCTACTTTGACCGCGTGGAGGGCCGGGTCATCGTCGTCCCGTTTCGCGAACTGGATTTCCCAAGAGACGACCCGCAGGCGTTCCGGCTCGAAGACACTGAGGGCCGGATTCATCGCGTACCCTTTCACCGCGTTCGGGAAGTATACAAAGACGGCCAGCGCATTTGGCATCGGCCGCAGGCCGCACCATGAAAAGCCGTTCTGCCTCTTGACTCCCGGAGCCGCTGCCACTATTTTTCGCCGTGAAATACCTATGGGAGGCAAACCTCTTGTCAGCGGCAATCTGGCGGGTGTGATCAAGCTCCCCGCACCACGCCCGGACAGCAAAATATCCGTTGAATCGGCTTTGCGCCGGCGACGGTCCGTCCGGGAGTTCAGAAGGGGAGCACTGACACTGGCGGAGACTTCGCAACTGCTCTGGGCTGCCCAGGGCATTACCGGCCCGAGGGCCAGCGCACGGCGCCTTCGGCCGGCGCGCTTTATCCGCTGGAGGTTTTTCTCGTGACGTGTGACCAGGACGAGTTGCCCGCCGGCGTTTACAGATATCGGCCTCAAGGCCACGATTTGATCCCTGTGTTCCAAGGGGACCAGCGAGCGAATTTGGCTGGCGCGGCACGGGAACAAGACTGGTTGAAGGACGCGCCGGCAACCATTGTCATCGCCGCAGTTTACGAGCGAACAGCCAGGAAATACCAGCAGCGGGCGGAACGTTATCTGCGCATGGAGGCCGGGCACGCCGCTCAGAACGTCCATTTGCAGGCCGTCGCGCTCGATCTGGGGACCGTCGTAGTCGGCGCCTTCGATGATGCCGGGGTGAAGGGGGTGTTGACACTGGCCGTGAACGAGCAACCACTGTGCTTGATGCCGGTCGGCAAGCCTCGCTCGTAGCCGCACTGCCGCCGTCGACTCGGCATTGACGGAACTGCCGTAGCGCCGGCAATTGGCCGAGCCGGAGCAGCAGCAACCGGCGCTGGCTGGCGCACGAAATAGTTCAACAATCTGTTAAGCTATTTCGGCAAAAACCAGCAAACGTGCTTGAAATGCCTGAGTTTATTGGTTGTTTGCAATTTTTAGCATTCTGATTCAAATGGGCAAACCGACCTCAAATTACTTGGAAAAGTGTACTGCGTAGTACTGCACCTTGGCGAAGGCCCAGGGCAGAAGCGGGGCAAATTCACACCGAATGAGCGTGTTCGGGTTTCCTCGCGACTAAATTGATTGATTTATATACTTAACTGGCCCTTTCAGGGCTTTTTAACGCTATAAACCAATCACATCTTGACGTGGGATGGTTCCCGATGTAGATTCATTTGTATAAATGATTGGCCCTGGAAGGGCAAAATAGTCATGGAAACAAATCTACGAACACTCGGTCCTAAAGAAACAAAGGTGATCCTCTCCTTACGGGAGAAGTGCCGCGATGTGGTGCATGCCGCGGACATCATCGACCTTCTGGGCTCAGAGCCGTCAGCTCGCAAGGTCATCCGCAACCTTCTCAGAAAAGGCTGGTTGACCCGTCTGGTCGGCGGACGTTACATGTTTCTCCCTCCCGAGCGCGGGCCTGAGAACCTCGGCGAAAATAACCCGATCGCGCTTGCTGCCGCCGTCGTCGATCCATCCTATGTAGGCTGGTGGTCGGCAGCGGCCTTTCATGGCTTCACCACGCAGAAGCCGATGACGGTGACCGTCGCCGTGCTTCGGCAATGCCCGATGCGAACCATTGAGGGTACGGAAGTGCGGTTTATCAAGATCGCGAAGCGAAAGTTTTCCGGGTTCAAGAGCTATAATGTCTATGGCCGCAACGCCGCGATCTCAGACCCGGAGAAGACCGTGGTCGATTGTATCGACCGTCCCGGCCTGGCCGGCGGAGTTAGCGAACTCGCGCGCATCATCTACAACGCGATGGGAGAAGTCGACCATGACAAACTCTTTGCCTCCGCGCTGGCTATGAAATCAACCGCATTGCTGCAGCGGCTGGGATTTCTGAGCGATCTTGTTGGTCAACCGCTGCCCGCTGCATTACGTCTGAAAGTTCGGGATGCAATCCCCCCATCCCGGCGCTCGTTCTTCGGACGAGAAGAACGAAAAGAGGGAGATGTCGGCTACGTCGCCGCATGGGGCGTTTTTGTTCATGCGCGCCGCGGCGATCTTTTGTCGGAGGTGCCAAGGCTCAAGGCGGAAAGCGCGCCGCTATGCTGACAGCTAATCAACTCCGGCAGGTGGCAGCCCGTTCCGGCGCGAGGGATATCGGGAACGTCGAAATCGACGTGATCCTGACCTACCTGCTCCAGCGCTTCTCAGAGAAAGGCGTCACCGAGCATGTCGCTTTTAAAGGCGGCACCATGCTGCGGAAGATGGTTTTTGGTCCGCGCGGACGGCTTTCAACCGACCTCGACTTCACATGCTGCACCGATATCACCGCCGATGATCTGATGCTGATGATGCTGGAGGCGGTCGCAAAGCCCTTTCACGGTGTTTCTTTTTCGTTCGACCGCGCCAAGGACTGGTACCTCACCGATGAGGGCTGCGCCGCCAATCCTACCTGTTCGCACGCCGATAACCAGAAGGGTGTGAAGATCAAATTACAGGTCAGCATGCGCGAGCGGCCAGTTCTTCCCGTTCATCCGATGCCGCAGCTGGCTATGGACCATTTCAAGATGCTGGAATTCAACCCAGTAGAGGTTCCCAGCCTTGCCTTCGAGGAAGCTGTGGCAGAGAAAATCCGGGCTGCAAGCCAGCGCTCCAAAATCAGAGACCTTTACGATCTTTCTGAAATCGGGGTCCGGTCTCTTGATCACGACCTGATCCGCTCGCTGGCCGTGCTCAAGTTGTGGGACAGTGATGGTCCCAATCTCGATTATGACCGGTTCCGGGAGCGGATCAAGGGTGCCGGCGAATACGATGTGGCTGAACTTGCTTCTCTGCTTCGCAAGGACCAGAGGCCCGACCTGAAGAACATGATTCAGCGTGTTGTCGATGGGTTCAGGTTCCTTCGGGAAATGACCGAGCTCGAAAAAAATTTGGTCGGGGATGACGCAAGGCGAAGGGGTGCGGACGCGAGGGCACTCCGTGCCGCAGTGAAAGAAATAGCTGAATCACGGGAGCGGCACTGAGCTCGCTGCCGCCACGCTTTGCGAAAATAAAAGCGGAGTTCAGGCAACCAAGCGATTCCTTTGATCAGGCGTTGCCTTCCCGGTTTGATACCGTGAAGCTTGCTTCGCTCAATTTCTGCTTTCTCATACTGCAATGCCCCGGAGCTTGCTCCGGGGACATTTACTTAGTGTCTGGCAGAAAACTTGTGCCTGGTGAATTGATAATTCGCGCGCTCGAAAGGTATATTCCAAATCTCCTGTCGCTGCCCAAAGCCTAGCCTGGCGACGTTCTAAGTTGCCGACACTTTGCCGACAGAGACACTGTCGGCGCGTGCTTTTGTCTGTTCCGTCGAGTAAAGTTCGGCTACGGTGCAATACCCTTTAATTCATGCATCCAAGGCTTCGAGGTTGGCGCGAATTGCGCCGCCGCCGTTGTCATCATGGCAACTACAGGAGGAACCTCAGCGCAATGGCATCATGTCGCTGCCGTAGCGCGGGTATTTTGGTCGCGCCGGAGCAGCATCTGACACTGGCTGGCGCACGAAATAGTTCAACAACCTGTTCCAAAGCTTCTTTCATATTGTTTTCCTTTCCAGCAGTGACCTGCCAAATCCGGCAGCATCCCAAAATCCGCGCTGATCATCTCACAAAGGGTATGACAACCGCTGGCACACCATCGACAACGGCTTGATTTTTCCGCGTGTTTTTCGGGCGGATAATCCTGCCAGGGCGCCCGCAATCGAAAGAGCAGACCTGAGAAGGGGATCGTTCAAAATACCGGGGTGTAACCGTATTTGTCATACCCCCTCGTTTAGCTCCAGCCCGGCGTGCGCCACGTCCTCGCTGCGACCATGCCGAGGCTGGCCCTGTTGTCAGAGGCGGCACCAGACGTTGCTCCCGTGGATATGATGTGTCCGGGGGCAACCCCATTCAACGTGCTCCGGCCTTTGGCATTGGAGCCTCCGACCTCTGGGACTGGCCTGTCATCGGCACAAAGCGAACCGGCAGGACCGCCTGCCGCTCAAGTCTGCCACCTTGTTTGCGTAGGAGCACCAATTCCTGGTACCATGAGGAGCCGACCGGAATAATCATCCGGCCACCGTCTTTGAGTTGCTCGATGAGCGGTGGCGGCGCTTTCTCCGGCGCACAGGTGACAATAATGGCGTCGAATGGCGCAGCCTCAGGCCAGCCTTTGTAGCCGTCACCGGCGCGCACATACACATTGGTGTAACCGAGCCGCTTGAGGTCGACCGCAGCCCGCCCAGCCAAGTCTTCGATGATCTCGACCGTATAGACCTTCGCCGCTAATTCGGCGAGGATGGCGGCCTGATAACCGGAGCCGGTGCCGATTTCCAGAACGCGGTCGGTCGGCTTGGGCTCGAGCTGCTCGGTCATGAAGGCGACGATATAGGGTTGCGAGATGGTTTGGTCGTGGCCGATGGGCCGCGGACGATCCTGGTAAGCTTGATAACGCAGGCGCTCCGGCACGAACTCATGGCGCGGCACTTTTTCCATCGCCGCCAGGACAAGGGCGTTGGTGATATCGCGCCCGGGGCAGGAGAGCTGTTCTGCCACCATGCGTTGCCGGGCGAGGGCAAGGGGATCCTCAGCCCCCGGCGCCAGCCGGGGCAGGGCTATTTCATCCGCAACCAAAGCCCCGAACCATGCCGTCATGAGCAGTGCTGGCTTCCTCATGTCCTCAACATAAGTCGAAAATCAGCGTCTGTCAGGTGCAAGATACCATGCCAGCCAACCGGGCAACAAAGCGGCCAGTCCCAAGGCGCTCTCGACTGGTTTGAGGACCACGGTCAATGCGCTCATCACGACCACGTTGACCACGAAAAGCGCCGGAACCCATGGCCATCCCGGATCGTGCAGTTGTGGGCTTGCGCACCGCCGCAGCCGGATTAAGCCCGGCGCGCATCCAGACGCCATAATCCGGCCTCCTCTGCGCAGGACAAGGCCTGACGGAACTCGGAGCCAGAGACGCGCCGGTTGATTTCAGAGAATTGGGGCTCCATCCCTGCTTTGTGCGCGGGATGGTACTGGTCCATCAGATTCACATAGGTATCGGGCGACACCCCGGTCGCCATCCAATGGAGGACAGAACGTGTCTCCTCAAGCAGGCCGGGCATGACCAGGTGCCGCACCAGCACGCCACGCAAAGCAAGACCGTCCTCGTCCACGCTCAACTCACCCACCTGGTCGTGCATCGCTTTAATGACGCGCCGCGCCGCTTCGGCATAATCGCCGGCCCGGAGATACTTCGCGCACAGTTGCGGGTCCCACAGTTTGAAATCCGGCATGTAAACATCCACGACGCCATCCATCAATCGAATGCTCTCCAGGCTGTCGTAAGCGCCGGTATTATAGACCAGGGGCAGGCGCAGTCCGCCCGGGATCGCGATGAGCAGCGCCTCGAGGACCTGCGGCACGACATGCTCCGGCGTGACCAAGTTGATGTTGTGGCAGCCGGCCGCTTGCAGACGCAACATCGCCGCCGCCAACTGGCTGGCGTCCAATTCCCGCCCTTGGGCAAGGTGGCTGATCTCGAAATTCTGGCAGAAGACGCAGCCCAGGTTGCAGCCGCTGAAGAAAATCGTTCCCGACCCATTCCAGCCGCGCAGGCAATCTTCTTCGCCGAAGTGCGCAAAGGCGCTCGAAACCCGTGCCCGCCGGCCGTTCTTGCAGACGCCGGTTTTGTTTTCCCAGCGGTTGACCTGGCAATCCCGCGGGCACACTTTGCAGGAACGCAGCAGTTCTTGCGCGGCCACGACTCTTTCTGTGAGCTGCCCCAGTTCGTAGGTTTTGAGGTAAGCGGGAACAAAATCGCGCCTCGGGCGCAGGAAGCGACCGCCACCGTCCAACGCCTGCAAAAGGTGTCGGCGCCTCTGGGCGTGAGGTTCAAATTTTTCAGCCAATGTCAGGTCCTTTCCGTCATCATGGTAACACCCAAGGCAAAGGTGAACACGGCCAGACCGGTACCCTTGAGCCAGGCGCCGGGCTTGCCAAATTCATCACCCGGGCTGGTGAGGCCTTCCGAAGCTCTGTCCGGATGCGCCGGGACAAAACGAGTCTTTTCGCCCTTATCGTGGATCCGGAGGTGAGCGACCCCGCTCCGCTGCTGGATGTCCTCGACGTCAAGGCCCCAAAGCTCCTCGCGCCGAAGCCCGTGAAAAAGGAAAGTCAAAAGGGTCGCGCGGCCTCTCTTGCCTTTGAGGGTTCTGCCGAGAAAGCATCCGGCAATGCCCCGGCCTGGCCATCTTCGGCAAGGGGCTGAACAAGGCGACGCGAATGCTCGGCGTGGGTTATGCTTTTCCTTCATCGGCTCGGGCGTAAGAAGAGCGCCTTCTCGCAAGACAATCCGCGGTCGGAGCCGCCGCATTCCATTTCCTGCCAGTTATGGGCATCGGAATGCCGCTTTCTGCGCTTGATCTCGAGCTTGATCTCGAGCCGGCTTGACAGGCTGAACAACGAGGCGAAAGGCTTAAACGGCAATAAGCGGAATGCCGTCTTTCTTTCCACCGATTTTTGAGCCGCTGTGCGGATTCCAGGCCCAAAAAAAGCGAGAACGTGTCGGGCCTTCCCAACTCGCCATATATTTCTTACCAGTATGATTCTTACTACAGTAATACTCTTACTGGTATTACTATGGAGAAGCGCAAACAAACGTCGAGAGCGCCTGCGTTCTGAGCGTGCAAGTCGATCCTTTGGCTTGAGCTGTTTTGCCGATAAATGCATTCCGTGTTTTACAGTCGGATTGTCGTTGACCAATTAAATCCTTACTGGTATGATTCTTATTATATGAAAACAGAGACCAAAGTGACAAGCAAGGGCACCACCACCATCCCCGAGGATCTGCGCAAACTCGCCGGCATCACAGTTGGCAGCGTCCTCACTTGGGAATTCCGGGATCGCGGCGTATTCGCGCGGCCTAAAACGGATATTCCAAACGCGATGCAGCGGCATATTCGTTCCCGGGCGGGGGCCTGGAAAGGCAAGATCTCGGGCGTCAAACTCCTTAAACGGACCCGACCATGATCCTGGTTGACACCTCTGTCATGGTTGCCTGGCTCGATCCAAGGCACCCAGATCATGCTGCATGCACGGAGGCCCTTGATGGGTGCGCTGCCGTCGATGAGCTGGCGATCAGCGCCCTCACCGTGGCGGAATTGGCTGCCGGTGGCCGGAGCCGGGAGGCTCTCGAAGAGGATCTTCATGGATTTCGCAGGATTGCTGCTGACGAGCAGGTCGCCTTTCATGCTGGCCAGGCATTCGCCCGTCATCATTCGAAAAAAGGCCAGGGTGGGCCCTCGCTAACAGGTTTACTGATTATGGGTCAAGCTGCCGCTTTGAAGCTGCTGCTCCTCACAATCGAGCCCCGGAGCCTGCGCGCCGCGCGCGATGTGGATATTCTGGTGCCGATGATGAAGGGCAGGGGAGCGACAGGGGTGAATGGCGCAGGAGGTCGCGGGCGCAGAGCGAAGGGCTCTTGCCTTAAATGATGCACTCAAAGCGGGCGGCGCCGCCAAAGTCGATACCATCGAACATCTCAACGGCATCCGGCAGCTGCGGAGGAATGGCCGGGAGCTTCATCGGAGCGGAGTGCTGCCCCAGGGAGATCACTTTTTGACTCTTTTCCGGCGCCGGATCCAGCCCGGCCATTGGTTTCGATTCGTGCTCTCTTCCACGTATTCGGCTGGGTACCACCAGGTGTTTCCGTTCTCGAGCAGGACAGGGACTTGCGTTTCCGGGCACCTCTCTGGATAGCCGTCCTTGAAGTTGACGAGTCCATGCCCTGTATAGCGTCCCGACCTTACATAAACGACGGCGTTGTGCTTAAATGGCTGGTTCTTCCGGCGGAACTCCTGTTCGGCCGATCGGCCTTCGTCGTCAGTTATCCGGGAAAACCGGAGAACTGGCTGGCCTTGCAGAGGGACGCTTTCGCTGAACATTGCGGCCGGGCGCACCCAAAACCGTGACTTTTGATTGCGATACAGCGATTCGTAGCAGACCAATGGCTCCAGCGTTTCGCTGTGGATCCCCACAAAATGGACTCTGTGGAGCTTGCCCTTGTAGTGACGGTAGTAGCCTGGCTTGATATCGGTACTCATATTTGCGGGATTGCAAGTCGGAGGAAAGGCCCTTTCACGATCCGGGCTGTGCTTCCCTCTGGAAACGCATATCGCTCAAGCGCATCAAGGATAATCACACCCTCGGCATCGTTCATCGATGTTATGGAAAGCGTCTTTCCTCGCGCGAAGAATGCGTGCGGCGAATCCGGGGCAGGGGACAGCTTGCCGATGTAGGGGTGCATCGTAATGTAACGCATCTGGCAGCTGGTCTTTTCGAACGTGATGTGCTCGACGGCATGAGCCCATCCCGTGCTCCCTGCTCCAGTGTAAACCAGCATGCCTGATCCCTTGTGCAAGAACGAGTGGTCGCCGGATCGAATGGCCAGCCGGCTCATGTTCTCAACCTGGTGTTCACCCAAAAACGCTTCGCAGAGCACTGGGAAGGGGAGGACCTGCCCGCCGAGCTTGACGTTGAACCGGTTCCACTCTTCGATTTTGTAGTTGCCCTTGCCCATTGCCTCGACCGCCATGTTCAACTGGTTGACGGTGATCTGCGTCAGGGCTCCCTCGCTGCGGGGTGGATCAGCATTGATGCCCAAGATGGGAGTTTTACCGAGGTACCGGGCGATGTACTGCATGTGGTTGTCCCCGCCGAAGGTTACGACGAGCTTCCAGTTGCGGAGCATGGCCGGCTTGAAGCTGCCGCGCGAGATAAGCTGTTCTGGAGTGAAGAGCGAGGCGATGACACGCTTCCCCTGCCGCTGCAAATCGTGGCTGGTCTGGATGTCGTGGATCTTCGACTCAGGGTATCCAGATCGCTTGTAAAACTTGAACAGCTTGAGCGGGGTGAGCCCCAGTCGCCGGCAGTCGTAGTCGATTTTGGAGTCTTTGACGACGGCCACGATTTCGGACTTCTTGATAGATCTCATTGGCTGGCGAGGTCTGTTAAAACTGGAAGCCCCTCCCGATGAGGCGCTCCTTCAGTGCTTTGAGCAGCGGGATGTGCTCCCGAACCAGATCTTCTTCCAGGATGACGGGGCTGCACGCCTCGCGGGGAATCCCCATCTGGGCCTCAAGAGCAAACCACTGGACCTCTGGCAAATCATCCCCACCGCGTGGCCTCCAATCGTCTGGCCCGACGTATTTGAGCAGGAACAGGGTTGTGAATACCTTGTCCTTGTCTCTGCGATAGCGGGGGTCATCCACCTGGATTCCGGGACAGATGACTTCAAATTCCGCGGCTGTAACACAGCCAGGAACCTCTTCGCCCAGTTCACGCGCCGCGGCTTCTCGAAATGTCCTGTCCTTTTTGCAATCGACGAAGCCGCCCGGGAGCCTCCAGCGCTTGGCGTTCTTTTTGCGGCCGAGCACCACCTCGTAGGTTCCTCCGCGGTACCGACAGGCGGCGACGTCGACGGTGGATAGAGCACAAGGGTATGGGGCGGCAATGTTGGTTGGAGACAGCGACTCAAGATAATCCTCCAACGTCGTGAGCATCTGCACGATGCCAGGGCAGAGGGGCAGCTCGCCGGTCCTCAGCTGTCCGATGTCGAAAAGCTCCCAGGGCTTTGCCAAATCCTCGTTGGGCTTGGGAACCTCACCTGGCTCCAAAACGATGGCATACCAAAACACGCACCACAGGTCGGTGGGGGTTTTATCTTCCCGGGTTTTGCGCAGGAACGCCAACTGGACGGGCGTCCTCGCGATAGCGGCTTTCTCCCCAAGCTCGCGCGCAGCCGCCTCGCTGGGTGCTTCATCGGGGTCCACCCCGCCGCTGGCCAAGGCCCAGCATCCATTGAGGTTTCGGGCGGTTTTGCGCTGCTGGATCCACACTTTGGACCTTGTGGCATCGAGCATGAATATGGCAGCTTCTCTGTTGCGTTCGTTGATGTCCATTGCTTTGTTCAGCCATTTTACAGTTGTTAAAAAGTAGAGGAAGCACGAAAACGCACACGGTTGTTTTCGCGCTTCCCCAAGCTTAGCGGCCGCACAACACGGCACCGAGCTGTGTTCTGGAGCGGTGTGTGTCGCTCCAAATGAATTCTAAGGCGTCCCTCATGTTCATGCCTGTAAAAAGTCAACCGGGACTTTTGCCTTCCTCGATGATAGTGAACAGGGTGACAAGGGACTCAAAGCTTTCGCGGTTCCAATTTGCTTCGACGGGCCTCTCTTTACCCCTGCGTATCCGCGCCAAGACAGTGGCGCTTCCAACCGCTGTTATCTCGATGGCCGTCCCTTTTTCGTAAATGCAGGAATCGTGAGACAGGTAGCCGAACAGCCTCGCCACGGAGTAGAGGCGCCCCGGCTGAATCCGGTCCAAGCGGGCCTGCCGCTCTCCGCCTTGATTCTCCCGGAACTTGCGAACGAGCCAATCGTAGTCATGTCCAATGACAGCGCAGCCATCGGTAAAGGTTGCCTCTTCAGCCCGGTTGCGCTTGCCGCTGTACTCCTTGCGCTGAACACGGCCTATTACGGTCCCGCCGGGGTGCTGTTTGAGAGGAGAGGCAAGTAGCACGGGGGTTACTGCAGTCTT
>Ga0116102_1000904_pt1 | contig 11195 bp, 10 predicted proteins | sample June2015DPH_4_50_FD_89822 | JGI IMG/M metagenome (GOLD analysis project Ga0116102, IMG submission 89822) | Peatland microbial communities from SPRUCE experiment site at the Marcell Experimental Forest, Minnesota, USA - June2015DPH_4_40 | ecosystem: Environmental > Terrestrial > Soil > Wetlands >... | reverse complement strand
TCCGCCCATGGAAGTCGGGCCGCGTTTCCGCCCGCCAAGTTGCAGCGAAGACGGATGCGCCAGACTTGCCAGCAAGCTGCAACCAACTAATCTCGCGGCATGACAAAGAAAGTCATTTCGTTACAAAATGATAGAAAGGCATGAAATGACCAAGACAACCTGGTTGCTCCGAATGGGATTGGTGGTTTTCTTTTGCCCAAGCCTCACAGGATTTCCCCAAACGACAAACACGACGGAAACGAGCGCCGCCCCACCGCGCGTCGCAGTGTTTGTTGAAGAAGGTTTTCCCACCGACGGTGGCACTCCATCGCTGCCACCTTTCAAAATGGTTGAAGTGCTTGCACAGCATGGCATCGAAGCACAAACCCTTTCAACCGCACAACTGTCGGATCCGGTGATTTTGAATGCGCAGCGTATTACGGTGCTGGTGATGCCGTATGGCAACGCCTTCCCCAGGATCGCTTTCAATAACCTGCGCAAATTTCACGCGGCGGGCGGATGCCTCGTTATGAATGGCGTTCCCTTTTGTCATCCGTGCGTCAAGGTCAACGGCGAATGGAAAGACCTCGGTCACATTGCTTATTTTGGTCACGATGCCAACGGCATTGACACGGGTGATTTTGGCGGTCCGATGGAGAAAGAGAAAAAGCCTCGTGCTTCCATCCCGGGACATCCGCTCAGTCTCAAAGAAGACATGTTGCCAGACGACGAAGGCAACCTTCAGTGGCTTGACCCGCAAAGTTTCGATTCCGGGGATCAGGTTCTCCCACTGGTTAACTTTGGTGTCGGTGATGAGCAGCATCCGGCGGCGGCACTCATCCGCCATCTCGACGCGAGTTTTCACGGCGCGCGTGATGTGTGGATGGGACAAGTTGCCGCGGGCGCTGATGAATCGGATCGTTATTTTGCCGGGCAATTGTTGATCCGCGGCATTCTTTGGTGTGAGTTGGAAAAAGGAAAATTAACCATCGACAGTTTCAGCGTCAGGCTCGCGGAGTTGGACCAGATTCAGAAACCGGAACCATTGCCGGGAAATCTCCCGTTCGTCGTCACACCCCGGCCTTGGGGAGACACTTACCTGCCCAAATCAAAGCCGCCGGCGCGCCATCTGTTGGTTGTGAATGTAGAACGGTTGAGCAGCGAGGAACGGGTCGCCATCGGCTGCCTGCAAGGATTGACGAGCCGCGACCAGCCGCGAATCTGGATTCAGCGCAATCAGGAGGATCGAAACTGGCTCGACTGGCTTAAAGAAAAGGGGCACATAGACGGTTACACAGTGGTGACGAATTGGCCGGACCTTTTCAAACAATTTTCCAACGCCTACAAAGGCGCAATTATTCCAGACCCAAAACTCTATCGCGGCGATTTGCTGGCGGTAAATGTCGCGGGTTGCGAGGACTTGATTGTTGCCACGCCGGAACTGGCAGACAAGCTCGGGTTGCCGGTCCAGCAGGATTTGCGCGGCCGTTTCAAAACGTATGTCGAGGGCATGCAATGGGTGTGGGCGAACTACAAGAACAAATTGAGTCATCATTTGTGCAACTTCCTGCACCCGCCCCGGCTCAGTAACTGCGCATTTGCTTACGACCTGCAGTGGCGTGGCGTAATGTTCTGGGTGGTTGGGCCGGTGGACGAAACCAAGCCGGGTTCTGATCGCTTTGCCGAACGCCGATTAATGGCGGAGATTTTTTCCGAGATGGATCCGAATGTCGCGGTGCTCGGATATCCTTGGGCGGGCGAAGGTGTCGGGATGGGTGAAGGGGACGGCGTCGCTTTTGCAAGTCGTTATGCCAAGGGACTCGTTTGCAGTGACTTTTTGGGCAATGCCTGTGTGATGAGCGGCGTGCATATTGACCGGATGATGCAGCCGAAACAGCCAACCCCCCCGCCACTGGACAAAAACTCGATTTACATCGCCCTAGTCATGTCCGATGGCGACAACGAACAAACCTGGCTGGGTCTTTTTATGAATTATTTCAATCATCCCGCCTTCGGCAAATTCCCGTTCGCGTTCGGCATGGGGCCGGTAATTCGGGAACTGATGCCCGCCATGGCGCAGTGGTATTATGAACATGCTTCGCCGCAGACGGAATTCATCGCGGATGTTTCCGGCGTCGCTTACATTCAACCGGAAAACTATGGTCTCGCCTATGCCGATCGTAACCGTGTGCTCGAAGGTTTTCTGGACTGGACGGCGCGGACAATGCAAGCGATGGGGATGCGGACGGTCCGCACGGCGGGTGGTGATGACGACATCGTCGCCCGCTATGCAAAGGCGCTTCCGTTCTGCCACTCCATTTTTGCGGACATGGGCCGCTATTCAGGCCTTGAGGGCATCGACAAACTGACCTACTCGTTGCCTGATGGCATGCCGGTTTTTCACGCGGTGACGAGCTGGCGATACGGCAATCATGGTTTCCTTCGTGAAGTTCATGAGCAGGTTGGCTCGCGCCGTCCGGCGTTTGTGAACGGTTTCGTTCACTGCTGGACCTTCGGTCCGGATGACCTTGCCCGCATCTACGAACAGCGGGAAACGAACATGGTCTTCGTTACCCCGACACAACTCGCTGCTTTGTACCGTCAGGCCAAGGACAAGGGCTGGGTTAAATGATCTCTGCGATTGGCAAACAAGCATTGGACAACTGGCAAAGCTGCAATTTTGTCCACCGGAAATTTTGCCGGCGAAACGGCAAGCCGGCCTTGCAGGTTATTCTTGAATCAAAACCGCCTTGTTCTTTTTCAAATATTTCTCCACGACCCGCTTGCCGCTGACCGAAGTCTGGATCCGGACGGCATCGGGCTTGGCGAGTTTGTAATGCACCAGCAATTTGCCAACAAGTCCCACCTTGAGATTTAACTCCGCCATCCGCCAGATTTGACCGGTTTCCAGTGGTTGAAGGCTGATCCGGCGCGTTGGCTTGTGATTCTTCATAACGGAGTTTGTACCGGAACGTTTAATTTAACCAGATAAAAATTGTAACGCGCGCAAAGCCATTCGCCGGACACGGGCAACGATTCCTGCCCTTTTGGCAGGAACCATCGAGAGCGCATCACGAAAGTCTTCTGGCTGCGGAACAAGGATTTCCGGTTCGTAAGTTAAAGGGTGGCAACGCCCCAATTTGATGCATGTATGACAAAAAGTGGACACTTGAAGAGTGGTTAGGGAGGTTGTTTTTGCCCGAAATGAAGCTCAACTCAGGGTAATTGAAGGATAAAAAACAGTCATAATCTACATGAATCAGTTGGGGTGTTGGCGACACAGGCGGATTAATATCTTATTTTTGCTCCCTCCATTGGCATTGTTATCGCTGATAAAAACAGGCTGGGCGGACTGTTCATTATCCACACAGTCGTCGCGCCAGTACTTGGTTTGTTAGGTTCAATTCCCCGCAGCAATGCGGGGAATTTTAATTGTGATAAAAAATCCCCGGTGCTTGAGCGGCCTTGCCTCAATCCGGCGCTGAATTTGCCGGCGAGTTTTGTTTTGGCAGGCGCGCCGCGTTATTGGGAAGAATCCCGGTAAGCCAGTTTGACAATCCAGTCGGCAAGGAAGAAACAAACGGCCCCCAGCACCAGCGATGGGACACCAAACGCGAAATAAGCAAGAGACGAAGGCTGGTCGGCATCGCCGCTTTGATTCATGGGCAGGATGTTTTCAAAGAAGTTTTCAAAGCCCGCCCACACGTTCCACAGGCCGTAGAGGATGACCAGAAAACCGATCGTCCGGACGACCACGCCAAAAAGTTCAGAAGGTTTCATTTTGTCAAAATGCCGAATAGTTCATGGCTGTCTGCCGGCATCGGGATTCATTTCAGCTTTCTGGTTTGTTTGGTTTGAGCAACATTGATTTTCGCCAATGATCATCCAACCAGCGGTCCAACGGCAATAACACGACCAGGACGATGACCAAACTGCCGACGGCCGCCATCACCCGGGAGTGGGTCCAGCGGACGATCAAGAACGTTGCCGGTCCAGCAATGATCAACGCAATCAGCACAGTGATGGCAAGATACAACCATGAGTATGACAGTTTGAACCGGCATTTGCAGGCAACACAGCTATGGCGACCCCAGATTTCTAGAAAATACTCCTTCCAGGTCAAAGCGAACGTATGATTGCAATGCGGACATTTCATCGTTTGTCGTCACACCTGACAGCCACAGGTTCAACCACCGCCATCGAAAGTCAAGCTCCGCGAAATTTTCAGGCGGTGGCCGGCAAGTTTTGCTTTGGCAAGCGCGCCATTCACGGATTAACTAGACGCCATGCAAGCCGTGCTCGATTACTTGAAACGCAACCAGGCCCGCTTCGTGGCCGAATTGTGCGATTACCTCCGCTTCCCCAGCGTCTCCGCCCAGCCACAGCATAAAAAGGACATGCGCGCCTGCGCCGCCTGGCTCGTTCACCACGCCCGGCAAATCGGCCTTGAGGCGCGCGTGTACCCAACCGCCGGCCATCCCATCGTCGTCGCCAAAACGCCCGTCTCCGCTGCGCTTCGGCGCGGCAAGCCGCGCCCGCACTTCATGATTTACGGCCATTACGACGTGCAGCCGCCGGAGCCGCTTGATTTGTGGAAGTCGCCGCCGTTCGCGCCGCGCATCCAAGGCCGCTCGATTTACGCCCGCGGCAGCATGGACAACAAAGGCCAGAACTTCGTGCATTTCAAGGCTGTCGAGGCCTATCTCAAAACCGGCACTCCCCTGCCCTGCAACCTCACGTTCGTCATCGAAGGCGAGGAGGAAGTCGGCAGCGCGAACCTCGCAAAATTTCTCAAGGCGCACCGCGCGGAGTTGCGCTGCGACGCCGTGGTCATCTCCGACACCGACATCCCCAGCCCCAAACATCCCGCCCTGGCTTATTCGCTGCGTGGCATCATCGCGTTTGAAATCATGGTGCGCGGCCCGTCGCGCGATTTGCACTCCGGTGTTTTCGGCGGCGCGGTGGAAAATCCGGCGATGGCCCTCGCCCGGTTGCTCGCGCAACTCCGCGATGCCAGCGGCCGCGTGACCATTCCGGGTTTCTACGACGACGTCGCGCCGCTTTCGGCATACGAACGGAAACAATTCGCCCGGCTGCCCATCAAGGACCGCGACCTCCAGAAATTGCTCGGCGTAAAAAAGTTATTTGGCGAACGCGGCTTCACGCCCGCCGAACAGCGCAGCGCGCGCCCGACATTCGAGATCAACGGCCTGACGAGCGGCTACCAGGGGGAAGGCAGCAAGACGATTGTGCCGGCGTGGGCGCGGGCGAAAATCACCTGCCGCCTCGTGCCAAACCAAAAACCGGCGAAAATTCGCGAACTCGTCTGCCGGCACATCGAAAAAATCTGTCCGCCGACGGTGCGGCTCGAAATCGAGTCCGGTCATGGCGCGGAGGCGTATCTGGTTTCGCCCAAGAGCGTGCGGGCGCGGGCGGCGTTGCGCGCGCTCCAAGCCGCATTCGGCTGCCAGCCGGTATTGATGCGTGAGGGCGGCTCGATTCCCATCGTCAACGATTTCAAAAAAATTCTCGGCGCAGATTCGCTGCTGCTGGGTTTGGGCCTGCCGGACGACAACGCGCATTCGCCGAACGAAAAGTTCAATCTCGATTGCTTCGCCAAAGGCCAGGCCATGAGCGCGCATCTGTGGCAGGAACTGAGCCGGGCTTGAATCCGGTCACCGGCTTCATAGCAGGTCCAGTTAACATTGGCACAGTTTGACATGCTTCTGGCAAAAGCGGCGGAGGGTCGCCGCCCGTCCTCCGTAGCAGTACTGCGGAGGGTGGACACTCCAAGACGCTGCGCGCGGCACGATGATTCTGCTAATACGCGAAGCGTCTTGGAGTGCGCCAGTCCCCTGGCGCTTTGTGAGCAGACGAAATGTCCGCAAGATCTCCACATGAACTTTTGTGCGCCAATAACAATATGAACTGCAATAGCGTCTTTATCAGAACGGCCTGCTCCCCTCCATAGCAGGCAAAAAGTCACAAAAGAATGAACCTTTTGGCGTGCTCACGTTATCAATGGGCAGATGCAACATCGAAAAACTATTATGAAAATCACAAAATTCACCTGCCTTGCTTTGCTGATTTTAACCCTGCCTGCCGCGCGCGGCGAACCGTTCCGCACGGACATCAATCCGGCGCTGCTCTATTATCAGGCGTTTCTGTTGGCGCCGGAGTTGTCGCAGACTGACCGTGACTATCTGTTCGAAACCAATTGGCATGGCCAAAAACTCCCGGAACGGTTCGGCGAACTTATAGCCAGGTATGACAGTGAGTTCAAGTTGGTGCGACAAGCGGCACAACAAAAAGTGCCCTGTGACTGGGGCATTAATATGAGTCCCGGCCCAGCCACGCAACTTCCTCATTTGGCCCCCACCAAGAAGGTGGCCCAAGCGTCGCAGTTGCGCGCGATGTGGGATTTGCAACATGGCAATCAAGCCGCCGCGTGCGATGATTTGCTCGCGGCGTTCGTGCTGGGCAGAAATGTCTCCCGTGACGGCACTTTGTTTGGCACGCTGGTTCAACAGGCCGTTGAAGCCCTCGAGTATGCCACAGTGGCGGGAAATTTCGGCCAGTTCTCACCGGAGACCCTGAAGCAGTTGATGGATGGATTCGATGCGGCTCCGGCCCGGGGCACGGTGGCCACTGCCATGATGTCAGAAAAATTGCTTGGTCCTGATTGGCTGGCAACCAAGATTCAGAAGTTGCAGCAGGAGAATCCAGGAAACGACATGAAGGCAATGGAAGACATTCACACAGATTTCGATCGTTGCGGTTTTGATTTCGTGTTTCATGGGGAACGCGGAGAAAAACAGGACACCAATGTCTGGCAGCGCATTTTTGTCGCATCAGGCGGAACAAGTGATGGAGTTCTCAAACTGATCCGTGACATGGAACCGCTCTATCCGCGTCTCGCCAGCATCATGGCGTTGCCGCAGCCAGAGTTTGAAGCACAGATGCAAAAGTTCGACACGGAAATTCAGAAATCTCAAAACCCCTTGGTTCCTGTCATTCTCCCCAATCCATTGCTTGCGGTAGGAGGGCCGCGTCGGCGGGAATTCAGAGCACAAGCGGAACTGGCAATGGTTCATGCGGGGGTGGAATACAAACTGCACGGCGAAGCGGGATTCAAGACTGTGATGGATCCTTTTGGAAACGGCCCTTTTGCCTTCCAACGTTTTGTGTTCGAGGGGGTGGACCGTGGATTTAAACTCGAATCCGCCTATTCTCTCGGCAAAGTTTCCTGCGGGATCATCTTTGTCGAGAAAGAGGGACCTCCATTTTCCGTTTCTTCACCAAATATTGGCAAAGCGGTAAAACCATGATTCATTAAACAAAAAAACGGGCGGACAGTTCCACGATGGAACTGTCCCGGTTTTTCGGCTATAATCGAAATGTGTTCAGCCTGAGTCCAACGTTCGTGGAAACCGAAATCTCAGACCCGCGAAGTCTTCTCGACCAGGCCCGGGCCGGCGACGCCGAGGCGTTTGGTGAGATTTGCCGCGTCCATGGAACCCGGCTGTTGCGACAGGCCGCCGCGTTGTGTGGCAACCTTACGCTGGCTGAAGAACTGGCGCAGGACACGCTGGTGGAAGCGTGGAAGTGTTTGCACCGCTACAACGGGCGCTGCCAGTTTTTCACCTGGCTTTGCGCGATTCTGTTGAATCGTTACCGCAATGTCCTCCGGAGAAATCGTCTCCGGCCGGCTGCCACGTCCGGTGCGCGGGATCAAGATGAATTTGAGAAACAAACCAATCTGCCCGACCACGCCGCCCTGCCGGACCAGGCCGTCGAACTGCGTGAGCAGGCGGTGCTCGTGCGGCAATGCGTCCAGGCATTGCCGGCCAAACACCAGCAGGTCATCTTTCTGCGTTTTTACGTGGATGATTCATTGGAGGGCATTGCCGCCGCCCTGGGTTGCTCGGTGGGGACGGTCAAATCCCGTTTGTTTCATGCCTTGGACAAGCTTCGGAAAATGAATGCCTTCAGCGCCCAACGGTCCGATTTCAAAACGAAAGGCGGTGTGTTATGAAACCTTGTGCTCAAAACCGGAAACTCATTGCCTGGCTGGCATCGAACGCTCTGGATGCGCGGCAGACGCGGCAGCTTCAAGCGCATCTGGAAACCTGTGAAGGCTGTCGCCGCTATCTGGCGGAAATTTCAAACGTGACTGAAATGCTGGTGGCAACAGAGTCAAATCCGGATGTTCAGGCGTCCGAAAGTTTTCACCGAAAATTGGCCGGTAAATTGCGGGCGGCAAAACCGGATTCCCTTGGGGAAATCCTGGCGGCGTATTTTCATGGAACCCTGTCGAACTGGCGCATGTCTTTGCCGGCCATCGCGGTATTGGTGGTGATCGGCGTTACCGTCGCCATCTGGCGGCAACCACCGGAGGTTACTCCACCCCCACAAACCGGCACCCAAACCGTGTTGGTATCGGAAGCGGACAATGATCTGGCGCCGACCATTGCCAACTACCAGAGGGTTGCCAATCAGTCCTTGGATAAACTGGATGCCTTGCTGACCCGGCAAGGCAACCGAGCGTTGCCGTCCATGCCCATCTATACTGCCTCGACGCCTAACCTTGCGCAAGAGTAGTTTTGAAAACGGATGGTGGATGCGCACGTTGCGGTGGCAGGAATTGAGTCGGTTGTTGCCTAGTTACGACAAACGTTAAGGATGTGCTAGACGGAAGAATAAATTGTCTGTCGGGGATGAATTGGTCACGCTTCTGATCGCACCGTCGTCGCCGATCGTATCGCTGAAGTTCATCCAATTAGTTGTGTTCAGGTTGGTATTCTGCTGCAACATCCAACCGGCCCAACCAGTCCAAGGCGAAGGCCACGACACGATCACACTGTTGCCCGAATATTTGATAGTCAATCTCGGCAAGAACGTAGAAGAGTTGGTGACCACCGTAAGCGTGCTTGCTAACCGGTTTGCGCTGATCAAATCCAGCCTACCGTCCCCGTTGACATCTGCTGCCGTCACACCGAAAGGGCCATTGCCTACAGGCACCGTAGTGGCAAGCACGAACCCACCACTGCCGTTGTTGGTCAGAACTGTCAATGAATTGCTCTGGGTGTTTGCGCTAATCAAGTCGACTTTCCCATCGCCATTGACATCAGCCGCGACGAGGAAAGAAGGTCCGTTGCCTACAATATAAGTTGCATTCGATCCAAAACCACCACTGCCATTGTTGGTTAACACCGTCAATGTGTTGCCGGAACCACCATTACCCCAGTTTGCGCTAATCAAATCAACCTTGCCATCACCATTGACATCTGCTGCAACAACCGCATTGGGTCCATTGCCCACATTGTAAGTGGCATTGGAGCCAAAACCACCGCTACCATTGTTGGTCAACACAGTCAGATTGTTGCCGTTAAGCGAAGTGCTACCGAAATTCGCCGTGATCAAATCCAGTTTACCGTCGCCGTTAACGTCGGCTGCTACGACTGAAACCGGATCGAAGCCTACAGTGTAAGTGGCGTTTGATCCAAAACTTCCGTTGCCATTGTTGGTCAGAACTATCAAAGTGTTGTCTACGCCGTTTGCAGTAATTAAGTCCAGCTTTCCTTGACCTTTGGTGTCAGATGCAATAACCGACGTTGGACGGTTGCCTACACTGAGTGTCGCAGAAAGTGAAAAACCTCCGTTTCCATCGTTGGTCAGAATCGTGAGGGTGTTGCCATAGGTGTTCGCACTTATCAGGTCTATTTTGCCATCACCATTGATATCCACTGCAACAACACAACTAGGATCATTGCCCACACCTTGTGTTGAGGCGAGTAAAAAACCACCTTTACCGTCATTGGTCAGTACTGTCAGAGTGTGAGTTCCAAAATTAGCGCTAATTAAGTCTACTTTGCCATCTCCGTTAATATCTGCCGCAACCACCATGTTGGGAGCAGTTCCAGTCGTAGGCGAGGAAGAGAGCACGAAGCTTTGGGCAGTGGCGTCATACGCACAAGTAAGCAACGCCAGTGTCATTATAAGGATGACGTTAAGTTTCATCGGTTGGCTAGAAGTTGACGATGATTTTTAATTCTAGTTCATGCACAATTTAATTGCAATTCAAATCCGGTTGTCCATGGTGGGGGTCACTACAATTGTAGTCTGGCAATTTCCGCGCGCAATCGTTCCAATGGCAAACCAACCACATTGCTGTAAGAGCCGGAGATTTCCGCGATAATTTTTTCGCCGTGCTCTTGGATGGCATAAGCGCCCGCCTTGTCCAGCGGATTCACCTTCGCCAGATAGTCGCGGATTTGTCCGGCATCGAGCGGATGAAATATCACGTCCGTGCTCACCGCAAAAATCCGTTCCCGGTGTGCGCGCAAATGAATCAGGCTGATGCCGGTGACGACTTGATGCGTCCGGCCTTGCAGCCGCGTCAGCATCCGTTCCGCGTCGGCGGGGCTTATGGGCTTGCCCATGATTTCGCCGCCGAGAAATACCAGCGTGTCCGCCCCGAGCACGAGCGAGTCGGGGTTTTTCTTTGCCACCGCGCGCGCCTTGCGATGGGCGTTGGTCTGGCAAAGTTCGAGCGGCGACAGTTGTTCGTACAGAATTTCGGCTGCGTCGCTGGAAACAACCTGAAATTTCAGTTTCAATTGCCGCAACAATTCCGCGCGGCGCGGCGAGGCCGAAGCAAGAATGAGCGGCGGCAAATTCACGCGGCAAATTTAAGCAATGTCGGTTGAAGTGTCGAGGGTGCGCAACCCCGCGCCTCATTGTTTGGTGTCCAGCCTTCAGGCTGTTCCCCTGGCGTTGCCGCCTGTCCGGACCGCGTAAACGCGGGACTCCAAACTGTCGCGTGAGGACACGCGACGCTACACTTACAATTTGAAGCGTGCGTTGGGGCGGAAATTACGTTAATCCGTTCTGCAAACAAAAGAAACCCTGCCATGACTGACCGACAATGGAACGATCTGCTCGCCGTATTGCGTGGTGAAATACTGAACCCGCTACCCGTGGGTTTCATTGTTGACTGCCCGTGGCTGCCCGGCTGGCAGGGGCTGGACATTGCCGATTATCTGTCGAGCGAGACGCTCTGGTTCGAGACGAACCGCAAGGCCATCGAAACGTTTCCCGATGTCTGGTTCCTGCCGGGGTTCTGGTCCGAGTTCGGCATGTGCACCGAACCGTCCGCGTTTGGCAGCCGCTGCGTTTTTCCGCGCAATGAATTCCCCTTCGCCGACAAAATCATC
>Ga0116102_1000893_pt1 | contig 11251 bp, 6 predicted proteins | sample June2015DPH_4_50_FD_89822 | JGI IMG/M metagenome (GOLD analysis project Ga0116102, IMG submission 89822) | Peatland microbial communities from SPRUCE experiment site at the Marcell Experimental Forest, Minnesota, USA - June2015DPH_4_40 | ecosystem: Environmental > Terrestrial > Soil > Wetlands >... | reverse complement strand
TTCGTTGGTGCCTGCCTTCAAGCGGCCGCCTTCCCGCGTTGCGATATGCAAAGCGCCCAATTACCAGGTTGACCTGGCGGCGTTGCTCCATGAAACCTTGCGCGAGTTCGGTTTGAATGTCAAAGGCAGCAGGGTGTTGCTGAAGCCGAACTTCGTCGAGCCTGACCCTCAGGGTGTGATCAATACTCACCCGGCGGTCGTGGCAGCGGCGCGGGAATGTTTCCTGCGCCTGGGCGTTCGGAGTGTGATCGTGGCCGAAGGAGCCGGCCACGAACGGGATACGGAAGGCATCCTGGAGACGAACCGCCTCCGCCACTACCTGGGGCCGCTCGAGGGAAAGTTCGTTGACCTCAACCTCGACGACGTTCGCCTGGTGCCCACGCGCACGCGCGCCTCCCGAGTGAAGGAGCTCTATTTGCCGCGAACGGCGCTCGAGGCTGACTTCGTAGTCTCCATGCCCAAGCTCAAGACCCACCACTGGGCGGGGGTCACGCTCTCACTCAAGAACATGTTCGGCATTGTGCCTGGCAACTGCTACGGGTGGCCCAAGAACGCTCTGCATTGGGCGGGCCTGACAAACTCCATCCTCGACATCAACAGCACCGTGCGGCCAGATTTTGCCATCGTGGACGGCATCGTCGGCATGGAGGGCAACGGTCCACTGCAGGGTGACGCCAAACCCTGCGGCCTTTTGGTGGTTGGGGACGATCCGGTGGCGGTCGATGCCACTTGCGCACGCATCATGGGATTGGCCCCGGAGCGAATTAAGTACCTTGCCCAAGCCGGCTTGCTGCTGGGCCACCTGAAGAGTGAGAACATTCGGCAGCTCGGGGAATCTCCGGAGAGCGTGCGGACCTGCTTCGCGGTCCTCGACGTATTTAAGCGCCTCAGAGACGAACATGCCCACTCTTGAATCCACATCGGAGCCCGCAGTGGTCCATGGCCCGCCTCGTTTCAATCTTCTAAGGAGAGCCTTTTCGTTCCCCTGCTTCCTGGCCATCCTCCTGGTGGGCAGCGCTTTTGTGCTGCAGCACATGTTTTTCCGGATAGACGGCGATACGTGGTGGCACTTGCTAGTGGGTGAACGCATCCTCAGCACGCACCACTGGCCCACTTCTGATATCTACTCTTTCAGCGCGCCGGGCGCCGAATGGATCGCCTACGAGTGGCTGAGCGAAGTTATCCTGGCGTGGGGCGCGCGGCTTGCTGGCCTGGCCGGACTGATGGGACTGGTCTTTGCCCTCACCAGCGCCGTGCTGCTGCTTATTTACTATTACGCGTACCTCCGTAGCCGGAACTCAAAAGCGGCCTTTGTGGCCACCTGGGCCGTTCTGCCGTTGGTGTCCGTGTGGTTCGCCGTTCACCCGTATCTCTTCGGTTATATCTACCTGCTTGTGACGCTGATTTGTCTCGAGCGCTTCCGCGAAGGCCACCGCAGATCCCTGTGGCTGCTTCCGTTAGTATTCTGTCTCTGGGTCAATTCGCACGGCACTTTCACGTTGGGAGCCGCGGTCTTCGGGGTTTATTGGTTAGGCGGGCTGATGAAATTCCGGGCGGGAAGCCTTGTAGCAGACGCCTGGACGGCCTCCGAGAGGCTGCAACTTGCGGCGGTCGCCTTGCTCTCCCTTCTGGCCGGGTGCGTGACGCCTTATGGGACACGCCTTGCCGCTTATCCGTTACAGATGATTTTCTTCCAGCACGGTATTACAAATAACATGACGAGCTGGAACCCCATCCCCTTGAACCAGTGGCACGGTGAGGGCTTCCTGATCTTAGTGTTGCTCTTCATCGTGGCGCTCGCCACGGGTCGATTCAAGCTCCGGCCAGAGGAGTTGGGAATGTTCCTCTTCGCAGTCTACATGACCGCCGAGCACGCGCGGGCGCTTCCGCTCTTCGCTTTCGTTATTGCTCCGTTCCTAGCCGCGGGCCTGGCACGCTGGGTGCCTGCCTATGAGCCTGCCAAGGACAAGTATGTGCTTAACGCCGTACTGATGGGTCTCGCGGTCGTGGGATTCGTCCGGTATTTCCCCTCGCGACAGGATCTGGAACAAGAGGTGGCCAAGACCTATCCACATGCCGCAGTCGAATACCTGCGCCAGCACCCGCTGCCCGGCCCCTTGCTTAACGAACTTACCTGGGGCGGTTATCTGCCTTACATGCTGGGCCCGCAACAACGCGTATTCATTGACGGCAGGCTCGATTTTTACCAATACCGGGGAGTGTGGCCTGACTATCTTCGCATCACCAAGCTGGAACGCGATACCCCGCGCTTACTCGCTAAGTACAACATACAAGCCTGCCTCCTGCCTCCGAACCGAGACACTCCGCTGGTGACTTTCCTGGAAACGTCGCCGGGGTGGGAGAAGGCATTCGAGGACGAGGTCAGCGTACTTTTTGTCAGGAGGGCGGCGGCGCCGTGAGCCTAGCGCACGCACAGCCGGCGCTTGCCACCACCGGCGGACGTCACGTTGGGGAGTGGTTTCCGCGCGAAGACGCCGAGGTCTGCAAACTCGAGAGCAGAACCTCGAAGATGACCGTTAGCAGGGCGGTATGAAAACTTCGGTAAAAGCGGTCGCCTTGTGGGTATTGTCGGCCGTACTCGCCGCGGAAGTCGTGTTCCTCGCGCTGCACGCGAGTCTCGATTTCCCTTTCCTGGCTCCGGCGCTACTGGGCGCGGTCGTCGTGCAGATCCGCACCTGTCGCAGCCGGTTCGAGCTGCTGGGGGCAGTGCTGCTGGCTGTGCTGCTGGCATTGGTCCGGTTCCGATTGCACCTGCGGATTCTCTACGAGCATCCTGGCAAATGGGGGATATTTCTCGGGCTGGCAAGCCTGTTCTTTCTGGGCGTTGCGGTCCTGCGCAGCCGCCCGCAGGAGGTGGCGGGCCAGGTCAGAGCTTTTAGTGTGGCGCTGGCCATTCCCGGCTTTGTGCTGGTTGCCACCGCTGCACTCTCCGGCACAGGACACGTGCACCCCATGACCTTGGACCGGGTCTTGTATGCCTTCGATGGCAGTCTGGGATTCCAGCTTAGTTTTGTTTTGGGCCGATTGTTTGGTCGCTTGCCATGGCTGGGCGTGCCTGCCGGGCTAGCCTATGAGCAGGTGCCCGTGGCGGCGCTCATCCTTTACACCGCAGCCACGGGCCGCGGAGACCGGAGAAGGCCTGATCTGTTGCTGGCGCTGGGCGCGGGAAGTCTGCTGGGCTACCTGTTGTATTCTCTAGTACCCGCGGCGGGCCCCATAGATTTGTTTCCTTCTTGTTTTCCTAACTCCGCTCCGCCGCTGGCCGGCCTTGCGGTTGTGCCTGCCTCGATTCCTACGGGCATTCCCCGCAACGCCATGCCCTCGTTGCACATGTTCTGGGCTGTGCTACTGTGGTGGAACGCTCGCCGGTCAGGTATCTGGCTGCGCGCCGGTTACCTTGGGTATTTGATTTTGACCATCCTCGCCACGCTCGGTTCCGGCGAACACTACCTGATCGATTTAGTGGTGGCATTGCCGTTCGCCTTGGCGATCCAGGCTGCTTTCAGTGTGCGGCCTCGCGATGTGCTCCGGTCTTTACCCTTCTGGGCGGGCTCGATCACCACTCTGGCCTGGCTGGGATTCCTGCGCTTCGCCACGCCGCTGTGGTTAGGCTCACGGGTGCTGGACTGGATCCTGGTGGCGGTGACAGTGGCGGGGTCGTTGATGCTGGAACGACAGACGCATCGAGAGACACTCACGCCGGCAGACAAGCGACGGATTGCCGGGCAAGGCCAACTCGAAGGCGCGTCGGCGAGAGTCTGAGGTGTGGGACGTCGAATGAAAACGCCACAGCAACCTGAGACAACCCCTTGGTTGCGGGCGCCAAAGCCCGAGGGCGCGGCAAGCCAGGCGGAGCCCGCGGGCGACCAGGGCGGCCATCCATCCGATTTGCAGATTCCGCGGCAATCCCTCGCGAAAAGGCTGATTTCCTTTCCGGCGCTGCTAGGGTGCCTGCTTGTAGCAGGGCTATTTGTGCCCTTGCGCGAGTTCGAGGTCGACCCGGATCTTTGGTGGCACATCAAGGTCGGCCAGGACATCCTCGCGACCCATCACTTTCCCACCGTGGACGCTTATTCGTTCACCGCGCACGGGACTCCGTGGATGGCCTACGAGTGGCTGGGTGATGTGCTGTTCGGGGCAGTGCACCGGGCCGGCGGGCTCCGGGGGCTGTTGGGGCTCGATCTGGTCCTGGGCGCCGCAATCCTGATTGCGTTGTACGCCTTTGTCTGGCTGCGGACGCGCAACTCCAAAGCGGCCTTCGCGGCCTGCGCGTTGCTATTGCCGCTGGTATTCGTCTCACTTTCACTCCGTCCCCAGATGCTCGGCTACTGCTTGCTTATTCTCACCCTCATCATCCTGGAGCGTTTTCGCCAGGGCCGATCCGCCACTCTATGGCTGGCCCCCCCACTTTTCCTGGTATGGGTCAACACGCACGGAAGTTTCGCGGTAGGACTCTTCGCCTTCGGTGTTTATGGGACCAGTGGCTTGTTTAAGCTTCGCTGGGGCGGTCTTGAATCCACGCCATGGACGCCCCCCCAGCGGTTGCGTTTGGGCACCGCGTTCCTGATAATCTTGAGCCTACTCGCCGTCACGCCCTATGGGGTGAGACTGGCGGGCTACCCTATCGATATGGCGTTTTTCCAGCCGATCAACGTGGCTCACATCCAAGAGTGGGAGCCCATGCCCTTCAACCAGCCCTTCGGCCAGTACTTCCTGGCATTGCTGGCCGCCTTCCTGCTGGCTCAAATCGTGCTCCGGCCCACCTGGCAGTTGGCGGAATTGACCCTCTTTTTAGCCGGCCTGCTCGCGGCTTGCCTCCATACACGCTTCCTCCTGGTCTTCGTCCCGTTCAGCGCGCCGCTCTTTACCACAATCTTGAGCCGTTGGATGCCCCCCTACGAGCCCAGAAAGGACAAGTACGTGTTGAACGCGCTTTTGATGGCCGCCATCGTGGCGGGCATAATTCGATTCTTTCCTTCGCGGGGGCAACTCGAAAGCCAGGTAGCTCGCCATTCCCCAGTCGAAGCTGTCCAGTACATCTTGCGGCATCCCCCTCCGCAGCCCATGTACAACAACTACGAGTTCGGCGGCTACTTGATTCTTGCGCTCGACGGCCGGAACAAGGTGTTCGTCGATGGGCGGACGGATATCTACGAACGCGCTGGGGTTCTCGCTGACTACGGGAGCATTGCTGGGGTCGCGCCAACCGCCCTTCCTCTGCTGCGAGCATATAATGTGCAGTCATGCCTTCTCGAGCATGGCGAGGCTCTGGCCACTCTGCTAGGCGCTTCTTCGCAGTGGCAGAAAATCTACGCGGACGGCCTGAGCGTGCTGTTTGTGCGGACTCAATCGGGAAAACAGAACCTGGAGACTGGAAAACTGAAACCCGAGAATCGAAAAACCAAGATCGAAGCTGGGATGTCGAAGGTCGAATGAAATCGCTGCTGAATTCTACGGAAAGTCCTTTGTTGCGGCCGCCAGAGCCCGAGGGTGCGGCAAGCCACGCGACGCTTCCGGGCGACCCGGGCGGCCATCCATTGGATTTGAAGATTCCGCGGCAGTCCCTCGCGAAAAGGTTGATTTCCTTCCCCGCGCTACTGGGCGGCTTGCTCGTGGCAGGGCTTTTTGTGACCGTGCGCGATTTTACCGTTGATGGGGACCTTTGGTGGCACATCAAGGTAGGGCGGACCATTCTCGCAACCCACCATTGGCCCATCGCGGACGTTTACTCTTTCACCGCGCATGGCAGGCCTTGGATGGCTTACGAATGGTTGGGTGAAGTGCTTCTCGCCGCTGTCCAGCGAGCCTGGGGACTTGAGGGGCTTCTGGCGCTTAATTTGGCGCTCGGAGCGGCGGTCGTGCTGGGCCTGTACGCGTTGACCTCACTGCGTTCGGGTAACTCCAAGGCGGCATTCGTGGCTTGCGGCCTCGTCCTGTATTTCATCGCGGTATTATGCACCTTGCGCCCGCAAATGCTGGCCTATGTTTTCCTCATCCTGACTCTCATTATCCTGGAGCGCTTTCGACAGGGGCGCAACGGGACGCTCTGGCTGCTGCCTCTGCTGTTTCTGCTCTGGGTCAACACGCACGGAACATTCATAGTCGGGCTCTTTGCCGTGGGCGTATATACCGTGAGCGGCCTGTTCGAGATGCGCAGCAACGGTCTGGAATCCAGACGCTGGACAGCGGTCCAGAGGCTGCAGTTGGAGTCGGCATTTCTGGCCAGCCTTGTGGCCCTTACGGTCACTCCCTATGGGTCGAAATTGGCGGGTTTCCCTGTGGACATGGCCTTGTTCCATCCTCTCATCGGGGCGAGCATCGTGGAGTGGCAATCCATGCCGTTCAATTCGCCGCCAGGGAAGCTCTTATTGGCGCTGCTGATGGCTTTTCTGCTGGCCCAAGTGGCTCTCGGGCTCACGTGGCAGTTGGCTGAATTCACGCTCTTTCTCTGCGGATTTGTCGCCGCTTGCCTCCATGCGCGGCTCGTTCTGATCTTCGTTCCGTTCTGCACGCCGCTCCTGGCGGTCATTCTGAGCCGCTGGGTACCGCCGTATGAGCCCGGCAAAGACAAGCTGGCTCTAAATGCCGTCCTGATCGTCGCGATCGTCGCGGGCATCGCCCGATTCTTCCCTTCCCAGACACAACTCGAAAGCCGTGTGGAGGAGCATTGGCCGGTGAAAGCCGTGCGGTACCTTGAACGGCATCCCCCCCCGCTCCCGATGTTCAATACTTACTCATATGGCGGCTACCTGATCTACGCGCTCGACGGCCGGAACAAGGTGTTCATCGACGGGCGGACGGACATCTACGATCAAGTAGGCGTGCTGGCTGATTACGGGAGGATCGGCCGGGTCGAGCCTATCGCCCTGCGGCTCTTGGATGTCTATAGCGTACAATCATGCCTTATTGAGCGCAACGAAGCGCTGGGCACGCTGCTCGCTGCCTCGCGACAGTGGCAGAAGGTGTACGCTGACGACCAGAGCGTACTGTTTGTGCGCAGCCCGGTTCGAGAATAGGAACTTCATGGACAATCCCGCACCTTCGGAGAAAAAGGCCATCAAGCGGCTGTTGGGTCAACACTGGTCCCTGTTCGCGGCCACTGCAGTTTTCTTCCTCGCTACCGTCTCACTTTTCGTCCTCTGCCGGAAAGCTGACCGTGGTCACTTCGTTTACGCCCTCGATGACATTTACATCACTATGGCAGTGGCGAAGAGTTTTGCTTTCCATGGGGTGTGGGGCGTCACGCCGTACGAGTTCGCTTCTTGTGAGTCCACGACTATGTGGCCCGTGCTGCTCGCGGCGATCTTCCGCCTCGTGGGGCCGAGTGAGTTGGCGCCCTTGGTCATGGCAACTTTGTTCGCTTGCTTCTCGATATGGCTGAGTTATGGCTTCCTGAAGAGCTTTCGGCTGGCCCAAGTCGACATATTCAGCGTTCTGGTGGCGTTCATTTTTTTCACCCCACTCCCGACGCTTGTCCTTAGTGGGATGGAGCACACTCTGCAAATTGCCGTTGCCATTGCTTTTTTCTGGCTAGCAGCCGACGAACTCTCCGATGAAAAGCTGCAAACGTCCCGGCGGCAATCGCGTTGGCTCTGGGTGCTCGCTCCCCTCTTAACGCTCACTCGCTACGAAGGCTTGTTTCTGGCATTCGCGGCTTGCTCGCTTTTTCTCCTGCGCAAACGCTGGCGCTTCGCGTTCGGCTTGGGGGGGATGGCGCTCGCGCCGGTAGTGATCATCGGTGGCCTGTCGGTGTGGAAAGGCTGGTTCTGGCTGCCCAGTTCGATCTATCTCAAGGCGAATCTGCCACGGGCGGTCAGAAGTGCGCAAAATATCGTGCCTCATATCCATGGGGCGTTCGCCTGGTCGGCAGTTAACAGCCGGGGCGTCCTTGGGTGCGGGTTCGCCTTCCTATTGCTGCTTTGGTTGTTGGTAAGGAAAGACCAAAAGCTGTGGAGAAGAAGCACGGTACTAATCGTCCTGTGGCTCATTTCAGCCGTATTACACGTGAAATTCGCTGGTTTCGGCTGGCTGCTCAGATACGAAGCTTATCTGGTGGCGCTCAGCTTATTAATTCTGTCGGCGGGAGCCTACGAATGTGTCCTGAGGTCCCGCGAGGGTGGCTGGGGAAAAGTCGATACGGCCGGAGCTGTCTTATTGCTCATCTTCCTGGCCGTCGGGGTATTCCCGGTACTCGTCAGCCGAGGCGTCTCTGCTGCGTGGCTTACCTCGGACGCCTCGAGGAAGATCTTCGAGCAGCAATATCAAATGGGCCAGTTTGTACGTCAGTTCTACCATGGCCAGTCCGTTGCCGTCAATGACATCGGGGCAGTGAGTTACTTTGGCGAGCCTCGACTGATAGATCTCTGGGGAATCGGCAGCATCGATGTTGCAAAGGAGAGAGGCAGAGGGTACTTGAGCCAGTCCCAAATCGCCGATCTCACCCTCGCTAGAAATACGAAGATCGCAATCCTCTACGCCGACGCGTTCAAAGACGGGATTTTCGCCACGGAAGGACTGCCTTCGCAGTGGAAGGCCGTAGGCACTTGGAAGGATTCGGACACTACATTCGATAGCGAAACGACCGTTACTTTCTTTGCGGTCGATCCCTCTGAAGAGTCACGGCTCACCGATGCGCTGCGCCATTTCGCCCCGCAACTGCCGCCTTCCGTGCTGCAAGCGGGGCCGTACACCGTGGCATCTGACTCGATTCATGCGTCGCCACGATCACCGTAGTGGCGCCGCAGGATGCCCAACCGCCGGCGCTCTCCCTGCTGGAGAGGGAATAAATCATGGGGGTTACCAAGACGCGGGCAAGCACGGAACCGCCGCCTGGCGATGCCGCCGAGAAAGCGCCTCCCGTCGAGCGGACCAGCCGTTCGGCACTCCGCGGATTCTTCCGAAGTCTCTTCTCCTTCCCGGTGTTTCTCGGGGCCTTGCTGGTAGCCGGAGTGTGTCTGAACTTGTGGGTCCGGCTCCAGAATGACGCGGCGCTGCCCACCGGTCATTCGCATGTGACTTTTCTTGAAGGAGACACCTTCTGGCATATTGCTGCGGCCCAGCGCCTAGGGGCGACACACACCTGGCCTACCACCAACTACTATTCCTTTACCGCGCCGAACAGCCATTGGCTGGACTACCAATGGCTGGGCGAGATGGTGATGGCCGCGGCTTCCCATCTGGGCGGACTGCGGGGCCTGGCGGGACTGCTCGCGATCCAAGTCTCGCTGATTTTGCTTCTACTCTATTACTATGCTTACACGCGCAGCGGCAACGTGAAGGCGGCGATTGCCGCGTGTATGGCCGTGTGGCCGCTACTCGGCCTGTGCTTCACCTTGCGGCCCCAACTCCTCGGCTATGTTTTTCTTCTCGTCGTTTTGATTTTCCTGGAACGTTACCGCCAGGGTTTCGAGAGATCTCTCTGGCTGCTTCCGGGCATATTCGCGCTTTGGGTGAACACGCACGGCACATTCAGTTTCGGGATACTGGCGGTCGGCGTCTACTGGGTAGCGGGCCTGAAAAAGCTGCAAGTGGGCGAACTCGAGTGCCACCAGTGGACGCCCGGCCAGAGGCGGCACCTTGGCCTGATCCTGTTCCTCTGTGGATTGGCGCTGCTGGTGAACCCCTACGGCCCGCGCCTGCTTTACGGGCTGGCTGAACCCTTTTCCCAACCCCTGGTCATGGCTTACGTTGACGAGTGGCAGCCCTTGGCCTTCAACGAGTTCTACGGTAAATGGTTTATCGTCCTCCTCTTTATGTTCTTGTTAGCGCCCGTTGTGTGGCGTTTTCGCCCGCGCCTCGAGGACATGGCCCTCGTGCTCATTGCGGCTTACATGGCTTGCGTCCACCAGCGCATTGTGGTGTTCTTCGCCATACTCATCGCGCCTTTGCTGGCCGTCCTGATTGCCAGGTGGTGGCCCGGATACGAAGCGGCTAAGGACAAGCCCGTTTTGAACGCCGTTCTGATCATGCTATTTGCTGTGGGCCTCGTCGCTTTCTTTCCTTCCACTGCCAGGTTGCAGGGGGTCATCGACCACAATCAGCCCCGCCGCGCTGTGGATTACCTGCGACTGCACCCGGTTCCCGGGCCCATGTTCAACGACCAGTTCTGGGGGGGCTATCTGATTTGGGCTTTCGCCGGCCACCCGGTTTTCATCGACGGCCGCTGCGATGCGTACGAGCCCTCCGGCGTGTTTTTGGATTACATCAAGATTATGCGCCTCGACCCGGATGCGCTGGCGCTGCTCGAGAAGTACAGCGTTCGCTCGTGCCTCATTGAGCGCACCGCGCCTCTCTGCACTTTGCTCAATTCGCGGCCGGAGTGGCACCGCGTTTACCAGGACGATTTGAGCGTCCTATATGTGAAGGAGATGCCTTGATGCGGCATCGGGCTTACGAGTTTGTGTGAAAACCTCCTTTGGACTGTCATTCCGAGCGAAGCATCGTTCCATGACTGAGGCCCAACCCCCAGCACGCGGAGAAGTTGCAATTGCCCTTGGCCTCACGGTGGCATTGCTGTTTTTCATAGTCCTTCTGAATGCTGTGATCGGCGACTCCCGTCACGTGGATTTTGCCGAATTCTACGCGGGCGGGCTCATCATTTATCAGGGAAACGCATCAAGACTCTATGATTTGGACACGCAGGCCCGAGTCGAGGGGCAGTTTTTGAACGGTGAACGAGCTCTCATTAATCCTCATCCTCCGTTCGAGAGTTTGTTGTTTGCTGGGCTCGCCCGGCTGTCATACCGCGAGGCTTACCTCCTTTGGGGAGCAATCAACGCGTTCTTCTGGCTCTTGTTTCAGCATCTCCTTCGGCCTTACGCGCCCGTTGCCAGGTGGCCGTTCCGCTACTTCATGCTCTGTGCAATATTCTTTCCGCTGTGGGTCGCACTGATGCGGGGACAAACCTCAGTGCTTCTGCTGCTCGCGTTTTCGCTCACTTATGTCTGTGTGAAACGCGGTCGGGACCTGCTGGCGGGCGTCTTTTTAGGCCTGGGTCTGATCAAATTTGCGATAGTGATGCCATTTGCTTGCATCTGCTTGGTGCGCAGCAAGTGGAAGATGCTGGCCGGTCTTGCGACGGCGGCTTCCATCCTTGGGCTGCTCTCCCTGGCCACAGTGGGGCCGGAGGGCCTGAGGTCCTACCTGCGACTGCTGGGCGCCATCCTTAGGAGGCCCGGCGATCCGGCATACGGTGAAAGCTTCCGGGCGTGGGGGATGCCGACCGTCGGGG
>Ga0116102_1000887_pt1 | contig 11304 bp, 8 predicted proteins | sample June2015DPH_4_50_FD_89822 | JGI IMG/M metagenome (GOLD analysis project Ga0116102, IMG submission 89822) | Peatland microbial communities from SPRUCE experiment site at the Marcell Experimental Forest, Minnesota, USA - June2015DPH_4_40 | ecosystem: Environmental > Terrestrial > Soil > Wetlands >... | reverse complement strand
TCCTGAGGCTTTCCACGCCATCTCCCGGCTGTGGATAAAGGCAGGCTGGGCGGCGAAATACTCCTACAACTTCACTTGGATGGGACGCCCTGTCATTCAATTGCCGGAAGACCTGATTAGAATCCAGGAGCTGATCTTCAAGGTCGAACCGCAAGTTATCGTCGAGACCGGCGTGGCGCATGGCGGCTCGAGCGTATTCTATGCAAGCATGCTGGAAGTCCTGGGACGAGGTCGCGTGATATCAATCGACATCGAGATCAGACCACACAACCGCAAGGCCATCGAGGCCCATCCCCTTAAGAAGCGCATAGCCTTGATCGAGGGGAACTCCGTCGCGCCTGAAACTCTTCAAGAGGTGCGCAGACTGCTCTCCCCGGAAGAGAAGGTCATGGTGATTCTGGATTCAAATCACTCCAAAAAGCACGTCCGGGAGGAACTGGAACTCTACGGTCCACTGGTCTCCTCCGGAAGCTACATCGTGGCAACCGATGGCGTCATGGAGGACCTCGACGACGTGCCGGGCGGGAAGGCGAACTGGACGCACGATAATCCCAAGGCAGCGGCGCATGAATTCCTGGCCGAGCACCCTGAATTCGAGCTTGATCCGGAGCCTACCCGGCTCGAAGTGACCTATTGGCCGGACGCGTATCTGCGCCGAAAGTGATACAGAGCGGCAAAGCCGCAACCAAATGCAGATTCTTCGCTTCGCTCAGAATGACATGTCATCCTGAGCGAAGCGAAGGATCTGCTTTTCCTCGCGCGCCGCGAAGAAACGCAACCTTAGTGATACAGCAAGCTTCAGGCGGGTGAATGTCACGGGTTTCAAAGAACATTCTTTACAATGTGGTTGGCCAGGGGATCACCATCGTCCTGAGCTTCGTGGCGGTTAAGTTCATCTTTAAACAATTGGGTCAGGACGCCCTGGGCATTATCTATTTTACCTTCACGCTGAACGCCCTTCTCACCGCCCTTTTAGCTCTGGGCATCAACGAAACCACGGTTCGTGAAGTCGCTGCCTTTCATGAAGATGACCCGGCGTACATAAAGCGCCTGCTGCAAACCGCCTCCTCGTTTTATTGGGGTTTCTACGTTCTGGCGGCAGTGGCGCTTTACCTGGCGGCTCCTTGGCTCGTCACCAAGTGGATCAACTTGGATACGCTCAGCCCTTCCGCCGCCACGATGGTTCTGCGTCTGCTCGGAATCGCCACGCTCGTGGCGCTGCCGCGCTCATTCTGTGCCAGCATTCTGCGCGGCATTCAGCGCATGGAATTTATCAATCTCATCGACGTGGGCGTCAGCGCATTGCAGCAGTTTGGCGCCATCATCGTCCTCTTTTTGGGCGGCAGATTGTTCCCGGTTACCCTGTGGATAGCAGCCTGCTACCTCCTGGGCCTGGTACTTTACCTAAGCGTGTGCGCCCATTTCTTCGGCGCTCGGGCATTTATCCCCAGCATTTCCACGTCAGTGATCCGTCGCAACGCCGGTTTTACGTTCCGGCTTGCCGGGATCACGGTCCTTTCCATGGTTCACACGCAAACCGATAAAGCCATGGTGAGCAAGCTACTCCCGCTTGGGATTTTCGGATACTACGGCATGGCCTATAGCGGCGTGTCGCGTGGGATGGTGGTGACGGCTTCGGCTTCCCAGGCGGTCTTCCCTTCCTTTTCCGCCTTATACAAGCAGGGCGATCGTGATGGCCTTATGCGCCAGTATAACAAGTTGCAGGATCTTCTCTGCTATGCGATCGTGCCGTTGTTCGCGGCTATTCCCTTTGCCGCCCGGCCTCTCTTCACTTTCGTACTCAATGCGCAAGCGGCGCAAATGCTGCTCTGGCCGGTGACGTTCTTGTGTGTTGGTTTTTGCATGCATGCCACAGTCAGTATCCCCTATGTCTTTTCGCTGGCGGTGGGCAAGCCTCAAATCGCCGCCCGCACGGCTTACTACGCTCTGTTCGTCGTTCTGCCCGTGACGGGCTGGCTTGTGTACAGATTTGGGATCGCCGGCGCAGGGTTCTCGTGGATATTCTACCACCTCTTCACCTACGCGTATTTTGTGCCGCGCGTATGTTCGGAATGCCTGGATATGCCGGTTTGGAGATGGTACGTCCACGTGTTCAAGGTCTTCGGGCTGGCCGGCTTGACCTACGGCGGCACGTGGGCTATGATTGCCTTAGTTGCGCCTTCATCGGTTCTGTCGCTGGTTCTAGGCTACGTCTTAGCGTCGATCGTCTATGGGGCGGCCGCCTACCGGCTGCTGGGTGATGAGGTGCGCGCGACCTTGCGACGCCTGAATTTCCTGAAGCCGGTGACAGCCAACTCCTTGACTTAGACATCGGTAGGCTGGGTATCTCGGGCCATTCTTTAAGGCGCATGCACCATGAAACGACTCCTGTTAAGTCAATGCCGGTGGCTGAAGAGGCAGGCCTCGCGTGCGGTAAGGTGGCTGCTAAGGCATATGCCAGGAGGTCCCAGGGAGTTAATTCCAGGACGGCTGACCTACAACGAGGACGGCCTGGCCACAGTCACCAATTGTGACTTTATCAACGACCCGCGCTTTGCCGAAGCGTATCGCCTGGGAGAACAAACGGGGTCATGGAAGGATGCCCGAATCCACTGGCGTATCCATGTGTCGTGCTGGGCGGCCGACAGAGCGAGCCGCCTGGAGGGCGACTTTGTAGAATGCGGAGTGAATCGCGGCGGCTTCTCGCGAGCCGTCATGCACTTCGTCGATTTCCCCAAACTCGGCAAGACTTTCTATCTGCTCGACACATTTCGCGGGCTCGACGACAGGTTGGTCTCTGATCCTGAGCGGAAACGAGGCATCGGAGTCGGCAAATGGTTCAAGTATGAGGAGTGCTACGAGGCGGTGTGCAAAACGTTTGAGGGCATGCCTGTCGTCATCATTCGCGGTCTGGTTCCCGACACATTGCCTCAGGTGAAGGCATCGAAGGTATGTTACCTCTCCATTGACATGAACTGTGTAGCCCCTGAGATTGCCGCCGCTGAGTACTTCTGGGACAAATTGGTCCCCGGCGCTGTCGTTATTTTGGATGATTACGGCTGGGAGGCACATTACGAGCAGAAGTTAGCATTCGACCGCTTTGCCGCTCGGAAGGGTGTGATGGTTCTTACTTTGCCAACCGGCCAGGGTCTGATTTTCAAGCCGTAGGTGCTGGGTGTAGATAGAACGTTGTCTGATCGCTAGTGTGACCCAATCTGGAGCTAAATGCCTAGAGTCTCTATTGTCATCCCAACTCGCAATCGTGCGCATCTCTTGAGGGTAGCCTTGCAAAGCGCCTTGCGCCAAACCTGGCAGGACCTCGAAATTCTGGTGAGCGACAATTATTGTGGGAATGAAGAAACCAGAAACGTCTACGATTCATTTCAGGACCCCAGGCTTCGATATGTGAGAACCGACGGACTTCTGGCCATGCCCGACAGTTGGGAATTCGCACTCTCCCACGCCAAAGGGGAGTACGTCACAATTCTGTCAGACGATTCCTATATCCTTCCTTATGCTATTGAAAGGGGAATGGCAACCGTTGAGGAATACAGACTGGACCTTGCAGCCTGGAATACCTGTACGTACTACTCGCCGGATTGGTTCGAGCCCCACCTCCGAAACCATCTATTTGTGACCGAGCCTCCGTATAATACCGTGGTTCTCTCGAGCCAGGATGTCACGCGGGAGCTCTTCGATTTGCAACTCGGCATGGCAACCTGCATGCCAAGGTTCCTGAACTCAATGTGCCACCAGAGACTAGTTGCCAAGGTACGCCAGAGACAGGGGCGAATGTTCCTTCCTCCCTGTCCTGACTATAGCGCTGCGGCCGGTCTTCTTCTGAATACCGACAGGTATGTCTTCGTCCGCTGGCCCCTGGAGATTAACGGGAATACACCGCGGTCAATTGGGGTCTCTCTCGAGTTCAACAACGGTGCGGCCTTCAAGGAGTTCCTTGGGGAGTTCGACGAGACAGGCTTTCTGAAAATGATTGACTTGAACCTTGCTACGATTTCTGTGAGTGTGGCCCAAACCCTTGAGGTAGTGAAGAGCAACTGCCCCCATGAATGTGTCCCCTATCAAGTTAACCGCAGGAACATGCTCCGCCAGAGCATTGAGAGCGTCGCCGTTCACGAACGGAACGGCGCAGATGTAGGGGAGGCGTGGCGGATCTTGGATACGTACATCGCAGGCCAACCTGAGGGGATCAGGCGCGCAGCGGTCATCCAGAAACGGCGCTCCAGGTTCAAATTCATGCTGCGAAGCCCGGTGGCCCGGATCATTCACCGTCTTCCAGGGTGGGAGTATGTGTTTCGCATAAGGGGTCAAAATGTTTTCCGCGGTGCCCGTTACAAGTTTCAAAATATGGAACAATGCGGACAAGTCGCTCCGCAGCTGATCACGAGGGTCGCGAACGCGAAGGATAGACGGGCAAGAAGAACAACAGAAGAGAGGTGAAGCTCGAAAGACCTGACAATACCGGGGATGGCCGGTTCGGTTGAGGGGATGAGAGTCGTTTTGGTTACGCACAATAGCGAAGCCGGCGGGGCTGTAAGGGCCATGCTCGAGCTCATAGACGGCCTCCGAGAACGAGGTGTCGCCTGCTCGGTGCTTCTGCGCGAAAGAGGTTGGTTGGTTGAAGAACTTAACCGGCGTAACATACCTTTTGCTATTATTCCTTACCGATGGTGGAGCAGCCCTCGGAGATGGTGGAGAAACAGGCTGCTGAACCTCTTAGCCCTTATGATGGTTATCCCCGTCCGGAGTCAATTGAAGCGCTGGGAAGCTGATGTCGTTTTGACAAATACCTCAGTGATCGGGGTGGGGGCTCTGGCTGCCTACTTTCTCCGCAAGCCGCATATCTGGTACATCCACGAGTTCGGGAAAGAGGACCATGGCTTAATCTATGACCTGGGGATTCGGCTTTCGAGCAGGCTAATGGCGCGCCTTTCCGCCCTTGTCATCGTCAATTCCAAGGCCGTAGAAGCCTACTATGCACGCTTCATTCCGCAGCGGCAAATACGCGTGGTCTACTGCGGTATTGAGGACCAGGGGGAACCCGCGACCGATCCAATTCTCGACACGAAGGCTCTTCGAGCGTCCAGGGCAGCCCAGTTAGTGTTAGTAGGAACGTTGCAAGAGGGAAAAGGTCAGACGGACGCAGTTAGAGCTCTGGGGCAATTGATCAGCCAAGGGGTCCAAGTGGAACTGACGCTGGTCGGACCGGACGCGCCCGGAGATCCTGGAAGAGTCCAGCGCCTCGTTTCAAGTCGGGGCTTGGAAAAGCTGGTTAAATTCACGGGCCAGGTGTCTGATCCTAGCTCGATCGTCAAGGGCTCTGACATTGCTCTGGTGTGCTCACGATCAGAGGCGTTTGGCCGGGTCACCGTTGAAGCGATGAAACTGGGCAAGCCGGTCGTCGGAGCGCGGAGCGGAGCGACCCCGGAACTCATCCGAGAGAGTTTTAACGGGCTGCTTTATACGCCGGGCGATTACCTGGAGCTCGCGCAGAAGATCAAATATCTGATTGACAATCCTGAAGTGGCGAGGCAGATGGGGGACAACGGGCGCCGATGGGCGGAGGCGGAGTTTTCGCTGGAAAAGTACGCCGGGAAGGTTTTCGAAACCCTCGAGGAAGTGCTTCGTCAACGCGGAGTGTGAGGACTGATAATCTGTAATGACTCATGAAGTGTCTTGGACCGGGACGACTGAGTGTGTCGGCAAAATTCGCGTCTGCGCTGTAATCGTGACCTACAATATCGGGGAAGCGATCCACAAGTGCTTCGATTCCATTAGTGGCCAGGTATCTCACATCATCATCGTCGACAACGGCTCAGATGATCGCACCCGCCACGAACTAAGAAAGCTTACTTCCGCGGGTTGCGCTGAACTCATACTTAACGACCGCAACGAGGGCATTGCGCGGGCGTTGAACCAAGGCGTGGAACGGGCCCTCGGCAAGGGATTCCAATGGTTTCTGACGATAGACCACGACAGCGAGGCCACCGCCGGCTTGGTCGACAGACTGGTAGAGGCTTACGCAGTGCTCGAGCGGCGAGGCTTCCACAAGGTCGGATTAGTGGCTGCAAATCCCTTTGACCGGAATGTGCAAATCTTCTTGGAAGGGTATCCCCCTCGCGAAAACGATGAGCGACTCATCGAACTTGAACGGTGTAACTCCTCCGGGTGTTTAATCAGGCGCGAGACCTTCGACCTAGTTGGTTTCTTTGACGAGAAGCTCTTTGTCTATTATGTGGATGAAGATTTCTGCTTTCGCCTGCGACAACGCGGATTGAAGATCTTTCTGTGCCCGCCTGCGGTTCTGACGCATAGCGAAGGACAGAAAACGAGACAGAGACTTCTCGGTCGCACGATCATTTACGACAACTACGGCTCAGAGGCAAGATATTACATTTCGAGAAATGCCGTCCACATGTTCAAAAGGTATTGGGCGCGCCGACGATGGCGAGAGATTTATCTCTTGCTACGCAGGTTCGCACACGATTTGTTGTTCGTACTCGGGTGCGATCGTGCGCCTTTCCTGAAGGCGCGATCTATTTTCCGGGGAGTTTGGGAAGGGATAAAGGGAAAGTACGGGAGAATGGAAACCTAAATACGCGAAGTGATTTGCGATGGACCGGCGGACTTGATGGATCTTTCAATCTGCATCTTGACGCACGATCAGCCCGATCTGCTCCCACGTTGTGTGGCTTCCTGCCTTGCGGAAATCCAAAGGGATGAAATCGCTTCCGAAATTATCATCATTGACAATGCCTCGACGGACGGGAGTCCTCAAAAGTCTGCCAGTCTATCCCCGCTGGTCCGCGTTATTCGCAACGAGGAGAATTTGGGATTTTCGAAGGCCAACAATATCGGCATCCGCGCCAGCAGTGGAAAATACGTGCTGATTCTGAACGACGATACGGAGTTTCGCCCAGGTGCTCTCGGGCTTTTGATTGCCACGCTGAATGCCAACCCGCGCCTGGGGGGCGTGGGGCCGAAATTCCTCAACGCCGATGGATCGTTCCAGAGAGGCAACGCACCCAAGCGGTTTCCGCGCTTGCGCGGGATAGTTACAGAACTTTTGAATCTTGATTCGATTCTTGAGAAGATTGCTTTGACGCGCGACTTGCTGACTAATCGCCGCGATGAAAACTGTGGCGGCGAGGCGGAACAGCTCGACTGCGCCTGCCTCCTCGCGCGACGGGAGGCCCTCCAGGCGGTCGGCCTCTTCGACGAAGGGTTCTATTTCTTGTTCGAGGACACCGACCTGTGCTATCGCCTTAAGAAAGCCGGCTGGAAGTTATGGTATGTCCCGGACGCCCAAATCACTCATTACGGCGGTGCGTCCTTCAAGAAAGTCATGCGATCGGAAAGGGCCGGAATGTATTTCGAGGGGCTGATTCGATTCTTCAGAAAGCAGTCCAGCCCCAGCCGGTTTCTGCTCTTCCGGTTGACCCTGGCGGGCACGCTTTGCCTCAGAATGCCGCTTGCCGTTCTGTTTTCGCTGAGCCCCTTAGGCAAGGTCCGCCGGAGATGGAAGGGAACGGTTCCAATTTACTCGAAGATCCTCCGGTCACTTCTGTTCACATGATGCATTGCACCGTCAGAAAGACCGGTGGGCCGACTGTCATTCCGAGCGCAGCGAGGAATCTCGCTCTGCTCGGAATGAAAGTGTCGGCTGAAACGGCAGGAGAGCGTTTTGGATAAGCTCAAGAGTCTGGTATTGCCCGAACAGAAACCCGTAAGCCAGAAGATCATCCGCAACGTCGTCTTCTCCGGTTTGCGAGCAGTCTTGCTCTGGCCCATTCCCCTCATTCTCATCCCCTACATCCTCAGCAAAATCGGTGTGACGAACTATGGCGTTTGGGCCGTCTTCCTGGCAATCATCAGTCTGACTTCACTGAGCGATTTGGGTCTGGCGGGGACGCTCACCAAGCATGTCGCGGAGCATTACGCTCGCAAAGATAACCCCTCCCTCAATCGCCTCGTCGATACAGGCCTGATGCTCTACATTCTGCTCGCGATGCTTCTGGCGGGCACATTGTGTTTCGCCTCGGGTCTCCTGATCCCGCTCTTTTTTCGCCAGCCCTCGATTCCCCGCCCTCAGCTTCAAACGCTTTGGTATCTCTTTAGCTGTATCGTCGTGGTCAACACCGTTGCGATACCTTTCTACTCCGTTGTGAACGGGCTGCAGCGGATGGATCTCAGCAATATTCTTACGTCCTTCAATGTTGTCTCGCGGGCCGTACTCACGGTCGCGCTCCTGTGGAAGGGGTTGGCACTCGAGGGTCTGGTGCTTGCCAACCTTCTCGGGCCGTTGGTGACTCTCGTCTGCTATATCTGGATCGTGCATAGACTTGTTCCAGAGCTGAACCTTAACCCACTGCGCAGCGATTTCCGGGAGATGAAAGACATCTTCAGCTTCGGCCTTCAGATGTACATCACGCAGATTGCGACCACCGTTCACATGCAAATTGATAAGCTGTACCTCGCCTTCTTCACGGGCCTTGCGGCAGCAGGTTTTTACAATATTGCAAGCGACACTGCCTGGAAAATCCGCACCATCCCGGAAATGCTCTTGAGTCCCGTCATGGCCGCCGCTTCCGAATTAGACGCCCATGGTGCGCAGGAAAAGCTTCGGGAGCTTTACTTCCGCTGCCATAAATACATGGCACTGTGCGGACTTCCTGTGGTGGTCTTTGTCGTAGTGTATTGCAGGCCACTCGTTCAACTTTGGCTGGGGCCGAAATTGGCTTTGGTCGCCTATCCCCTCGCAATTCTCGCGACAATTGATTTCTTTAACCTTATCTGTGGTCCTGGCGCTCTCATTTACATCGGCCGGGGCGTGCTTCGGCCTGGAATCTATTCCGCCTTCCTCGCCGCCGTGCTCAACCTTGTGCTAAGCTTGGTTCTGATTTACTTCCTGGGGTTAAGTGGAGCGGTGTGGGGAACTACCATCGCGGTGTTTGTCGGCACTGTGTACTTCATCTATCTTTTCCACCACCAGACAGGGTATCCCCTTTGGGAAACGGTCCGGAGGGCTTATTTGAAGCCCTGCCTCTGCTCGCTGGCGTCGGCTGGAATTCTACTGGCTGTCGGTGCACACTGGGCTGGCGGATGGCCGGGCATGATCCTGAAAACGGGATTGTTCGGTATGCTCTACCTTTTGGGCGTGACATTTACCAGATTCTTTGACCAGTTCGACCTTGCAAAAGCTGAAAGCGTCTTCCCGGTGGCGCGCTTCGCGCGGAAGGTTATTCCGGTTGCCTAGAGGTTGAAGGGGTGGCCCTTGCGCCGACATCCAGCGCAAAGCTCAGATGGCTATGCTCGGATGGAGTGGTACGCCTATTTCCTCGGGGCTCAGGATGCTAGCATGGGACGCTCCCGAGCGGTATACTGAACCTCATGCGCCTAGCCGAAGGCAGGCGAGGGCCTAATGTCGATGCAGAAGCCTCCAAGGACCAACGCAGTCGGCGTTTCTCTCGAACCAAGGGGACGTTGGGACGTTACGATAAGCCCCCCAGGGGGGGTTGAATGATGTGGAAGATTCGCGTTTTAAGGTCACTGCACAAGGTGAGCCAAATGTCCGACAAGATCGGGATCGGGCGTCTTGGCTTCGTCCAATCCCTCAAACGCCACACAAGACAGGTGGCCGTGGGATCCCTCACAGAGCACGGTGCCGTCGAGATAAAGATAGATGGAATCCGATTCTACGTTTATCACGGCACGGAAGACTTCCACAGTTACGCCGACCGTGCCTTTGAGCCATACACGGTCGAACTCTTCAAGCGTTCGATCAAACCCGGCGCGACGGTGCTTGATGTCGGGGCCCAGTTCGGATTTTTCACGCTTCTCGCTGCCAGGCAAGCGGGAAGGGCTGGCAAGGTTTATGCATTTGAGCCGGCGGCCGCGAATTACAAGTTGCTGCAACGAAACGTTCAAGTCAACGGGTACAGCCAGTCGGTTCGAATCATCCAAAAGGCAGCAGGGAAAAGGCGCGAGACGGTACCGTTCTTTGTCTATGAGGCCTCGGACTCACACGGAATGTACCGTCACCCCCAAGCTCTCCTGAGGGAGGAAGCGCTCGTCGAGTGCGTCACCGTGGACGAAGTAATCGAGGGGCGCGGAGCGGATGTTATTAAGATGGACATTGAGGGTAACGAGCCGTGCGCATTGGATGGGATGAAACAGACAATCTCCAGAAGTGGTGACTTGGTCTTAATTGCGGAGTTGGCTCCGGCCTACCTGAGGCGGGCAGGCTTCGCACCCGAGGACTACCTTGCGAAACTTGAAGAGCTTGGTTTCAGCGTCCGGGCGATCGACGAACGTACTCATACCCTCCTCACCGTGTCCCCCGAGTTCCTTCGGGAATCGGAGCAGGACCCCACTTGGTGCGCAAATCTGTACTGCAGAAAAGCAAGCCTGCCGGGAACCCGCCTGGAGCAGAAGCCGACATGAAGGTCTGCCTAGTCTCGCACAGTAGTGACGGGGCTGGTGCCGAGCGACTGCTGCTCCGGATAGGGGACGGTCTGAGGGCGCGGGGGAGTGACAAACAGTCGCTAGGGGTACAGTCAGCGAAATGAAAATTGCCGTGTTTCACAACTTGCCGTCTGGGGGGGCCAAAAGGGCGTTATACAATTCAGTCAGGCACATCGTGCAAGCCGGCCATCAGGTGGACCTCCATGTGCCATCCACGGCTGACGAGGAGTATTTGCCGCTCAAAGACATCGTGAGCGGTTTTCATGTTTATCCCCAGCGAGGCACACGATTGAGCGTTGTTTTGTCCTCCTTCCGAAAAGTCTTCCGCCTCTTTCACTCCTTGGCCGACATTGAATGGATACAAAAGCATATTGCCGAGGTGATTAACTCGGGCCCCTACGACGTTGTGTTGTCGGAACAAGACCGATTTACCAATACACCTTTCATCTTGAAGTATCTCGAGAAACCGACCGCGTACTACTGCCAGCAGCCCTTTCGGGGGCACGAAGCTTTCATCGAGAGAGTCGCGCAGGCTGCTCCCAGCCTCCCCGTGCCGAGGTACAAGAAATTCCGGCAAGCCCATATGCGGAACAGGTTGGCGAGGCTCGACAGACAGAATGTGTCTTGCGCAAAATACACCCTTGCGAACTCTTACTTTTCTCGAGAGGCTATTCTTAGGTTATACGGACTCAACTCCTTCGTTTCCCAGCTTGGAATAGACACCACCCTTTTTCGACCCCTGGGTTTGCCCAAAGAGAGTTTCATTCTGTCAGTGGGGACCTACTTCCCGCATAAAGGGTTCGACTTCGTCATTCGGGCCTT
>Ga0116102_1000886_pt1 | contig 11306 bp, 8 predicted proteins | sample June2015DPH_4_50_FD_89822 | JGI IMG/M metagenome (GOLD analysis project Ga0116102, IMG submission 89822) | Peatland microbial communities from SPRUCE experiment site at the Marcell Experimental Forest, Minnesota, USA - June2015DPH_4_40 | ecosystem: Environmental > Terrestrial > Soil > Wetlands >... | reverse complement strand
TAAGTACGAACGTAGTCTCGCGCGGTTCTCTGTCTACGATGGCAGCCAGGTTGTCGCCCGGCTTAATGGAGATCGTCCGCCCGTCGCTCCGAGGACGTCCGTTGGTTGCGCGAGGGGCCGTGAGGAGAGAGAGAAGTGCCAACGTTGCCAGGCAGGCGCTTGCACGTAGCCCGCCCGGCGACGTAGTCGCGGCGCAACGTCGCCTTCGAGTTCCATTCTCGTCATGTGCAATCATGTGATTCCAACCGGGCATCCACACATCGCAGGAAGATCACACACTCGGCGTTCTTACTGGCTTCTCCGTTGAGTCATCGATGTTGAGGATGTTTTGAGGATCGAGCCGGAAAAGCGTCAAATCGCGATAGGCCATCAGATTGCCGATTAGCCGTTTTCTGTAGTCGACTCCCGGGGGACCGTTTGAAAGGAAAGCACGCAGGAGATTCGCGAGCGTTGTTTTTACCCAATACCTTACGATCACTTCCGGCAGGCTTGAGAGCACCTTCTTTCGCCACAAGTACCAAGGATTCGCGATCTTTGTATACCCGTACCGGAGATCTGAAGTTCTTCCGGAGCGAGTTGCCAGGTGCGCTACCAAGGCGCCCCGATGGCGAACGATTCTTCCATGCTTTTTCAACCGAAGACTGAAATCGAGATCCTCCAGCCATCCGTACAGCGGCAGCCGCTCGTCAAATCTCTCCACTTGCAAAACATCGCTCCGCACAAACATGTTGCACCCGTACACGTCCTTGAACGGCACGCAGTCACGGCTGCCGGTATATTCGCGGATCGCTCGAGCGGCAACCCGCCGGTCGATCGGCACCCTAGCCGGCGCCCCATCCGCCGCGACGCCCCCTGAGGCGCCCACAATCGTCGGGTCGGCAGCGAAAAGTCTCTCCATCTGCTCGATGTAGTCGCTAGCAAGCTCCACATCGTCATCGAGGAACAGCGTGTAGCACGTGCGCACAAAGGGAATTGCGGTATTGCGCTGACTAGCGAGTCCTTTCGGACCCAGGATACAGCGCACGAGCGGCAGCCCTTGCGTTTCAGAAAGTGCGGAATTCTCCGCACAAAGCGATAATATGATTGACGCCGGCTGGACCGTTTGTTTCAGAAGCCCCAATACCGTCTCATGCAGAATCACGGGCCTGCCGGCAGAACAGATGACGACTGTCGTTTCCATAATCCTTATGGGTGAAAGGCAAGTTCCATTTGGGGGTCAGGCTCAACGATCAGGCGGCTTTGCTGAGCAGGCGCCCTGACTTGAGATAAGGCCTGCCGTTTGCGCCTGATATACTCCACAAAACCCAGAATGGCCAGGAAGTGCAGCGGCGGGTGCCACGTGAACTGGTCGTTGAAGACTGAACGTAAGGTGAGCATTGCCAAGATGACTGTGGCCTCGACGGCAAGCTGCCGCTCTTGCACGTTCAAGGGATGCCGCGTGTAACGGAGAAGGAGCCACCAAGTAGCCGCCAGGGTTACGATGAGAGGAATCATCCCCCAAATGCTGGTTCCCACGATGACTTCCAGATAGTCGCTATGCATGGTCGAAGTGAGGCCGAGGCCCATTTTCGCCAGCACTCCGAAACGGCCTCCCGCGTAGGCTCCGTAACCTGTGAGCGGCCGTTCCAAATACGTTTGCCAGGCGAAAGTCCACCACTGAGCACGACTGCTCAGGGTGGCGATTTGTGCCTCGGTTTGGCCCCGCTCGAGGAACGTCCAGATAGCTCCACCCACGGTGAAGAGCGCCACGATGGGCGCCACAACGAATGTAAGCAGCGCCCCAATCCTGCCCCGCTTCGCATACAGCAGGATGACGAACCCTCCAAGCATCACCCCGATAATCGCGCTGCGCGTTTGCGCCAGAACCAGAGTTATCAGGCTTCCCGCCAACAACACGCTATACCAGGACGTATGGGACCGGCGCCCCGTGGACGGAAACAGCCGGGCAAGACTGATCAGGGCAATTATGGCCGCAAAGGTTCCGACGTCGTTGGAGCTTATCGCCGGTATGACACCGTCCAGTCGCACGCCCAAAGCCGCCCCTTGTTGGAGAGTCTCGCCGTGCAGGGACTCTTGTGGAAACAAAAGGACATCCTTCCAGACGCTGAGCAGGAGTACCCCATAAAGAGTCCACGTCCAATTGAAAAGACTGCGAAGATCCTCGGTCGAGTTGACGCTTTCGAGAATCGCCGCCACCAGCGCGATGTCGATCAGGTATTCCCAGGATTTGTACAAGGTCCAGGGCGGGAAGACCGACCAGGCAGTGGATGCCAGACAAACCACGCCGTACACGGTCAGGACGCCGACGATGCCGCGAAGCATCGAGGCCGGCCAGTGGGTCCTGCGCAAGGTGAGTCGCACCAGGAGAACGAAAGCCACCAGCATATCGATGGCGATTCGAAACACCGCCCAGGCATCCAGGGGCTCGGAAGCGATCTCACTTGCTCCGCGAATTCGAAACGTTAGCGCGCCAAATAGCAACATCGCCCAGAGCAAATGCCACCACTTCAAAGACGAAACCAGCGTGCGCGCGTGGCTGAGCCCCTGTCGAAGGGCAAAGCCCAACAGGACAAGCACTGGGATTCCCAGCACAGCCCCTGCGAGCACCACAAGTCCGGAGTGGTTGAAATGCGAGGAGGCCTGGAACAGCTCCGAAAGTGCCAGGCTTCCAAGGATCGCCAGGGGCACGACAATCCACCAGTAGATCCTTCCGCGATGCGACGGGAGCCTTCTGTGTTTGTCTTCTACTGATTGCATGTCATTGGGCCGTGAGTCACGGACTACACTCATATGCCCGCTGCCTACCGCCTGCGAAATGCGCCCTCGAGACCTTCGCTGGCGACATGTGGGGAATCTAATCGCCCACATCCGGTGGCGACTTGGGCGAGGACCTGCGCGGCAAGACGAGCCGTGTAAGGACTAATGATCTCCTTCGCCCTTTCTCCGAGTCTCTGGGCGAGCCCGGGCACTCGCAGGAGAAGTTCCATTCGGTCTGCCAACTCTTCGGGATGGTGGGGGTCAAACACAAACCCGTTCTCGCCATCCTGGATCATTTCTTTCGAGCCCGCATACTTGGAACACAGCACTGGCCTTCCAAGGCACATGGCCTCCAGGACCACCATTCCCCAGGTATCTTCGAGGGACGGAAAGACGACGGCATCACAGGCTTCGTAGCATCCGCCAAGCTTCTCGTAACTGACCGGTCCGATCCACCGAACGACTTTGTCCAGCGAAGAGCCGGCGATCTGCCGCTGCAGGGGCCCGGCCATCTCGCCGGTTCCAACAATCCGGATCGTGAAATCCTGCACGCCGCGGTTCTGCAGAAGCCTCGCGGCCTCAAACAAGCGATGAATCCCCTTGCGCTCGATGAGTTGCCCGACAACGAGGAAAGCGAACGGATCGTCAGGCCGGTTTAGGGAAGCGTCGCCGTTGCCGGGCTTGAGGGCGGGAGCCTCCGCCACCTCGATGGGATGTTGCACAACCCGGTCGCCGGGCATCCCCAAGACATCCCGGAGGTACTCTACGCCGGCGCGGGTGTTGCTGATGGCCGCGTCGAATTCCCTGGCCATGATGCGGCGCACAGCCAGACGCAAAGGAGAATTCAAACCCGCAATCGAGGGAGAGACGCCCTCCCAGATCAGCACGACGCGGCATTTTGTGATTCTCTTGAACAGTAAGGTGCATGCTGACCACAGATTAAGCCCGCTGGTGAGGACGACACTGGGACGCATCCGGCATAACTGCCAGAGGATGGTGGGGAGGGCGAGAGTGAAACCCCTGGGATAACCGGGACCGCCTTTCCCAAACGTGATGAATCGAACGCCCCGCACCGGACGAACCTCGAAAGTTCCCCGGTAGTTTGGAAGGCTGCCAGGCCAGGAGCCCGCAAAAATAATTGTGTTCGGCACGAGGGCAGTGAATTCCTTGAACACCGGTTGCCAGTAATACGCGCCCGCGACGCTGGGCATGAGCCAAGCGACGCGCTGGTCGCCGCGGGAGACGCCCGCCGGTTGTTCGGGTTGGGGATTGCCTGCTCGCGAGCGTTTGTGATAGCGGTAGGTAATGACCGCCCAAAAGGCAATCGTCGAAATCAGCAGGCCCACCAATCCGCCCGCGAGACCCCAATAGTGAGTGAAGACAACGCCGGTCAGCACGGTTAGAGCGCCCGATACACTGTAAGCCAGGAAGACCTCGGAGGGGGCCTGCATTACTTGCACCGCCACTTCGCTACCCATTGCGACCGCGGTAAAGAACAGAGGCGCCGCTGAGAGCAGGAGAAGGGGTGCAAACTCGTTGTAGCGTCCCGCGTAGAGGAAGTTCATGACCTTGCTCCCGAACAACCAGATGGCGGCCAAGTACTCAAGCGCCCCGGCGCCAAATAGCCACGTGATCTGCCGGGTGCGCTGTCGAAGACCCGGAATGCCGCCCCTTGCAAGACGTGAGGAGGCCCAAGGAAGGACAAGGAGGTTAATTGCCACCAAGGCTTGTGTACAAGGCGCCGTGAAGTTGCGCAGGGCCCGAAATCCCGCCAAATCCCGCATCGGGAGCAATGCCGCGACGATGAGGTAGTAGGCATTTCCAGAAAGCCAGTTGGCCGTAGTCCCTCCCACGACCCACCGTCCGTATTGCCAATGTCGGCGCACGATTTCGGAACTCGCAGGCCCCGGCGTGGAGTCTGTCCCTCTCGGCAGCGACACCAGCAACATCAGAATAGCGGGGAACGTCGCCAGCGACGGGACCAGGAAGCCGGTGAAGGGCGAGAGCCAACCCTGCTTGTTAAAGACCAGTAGCAACAGGATTAGAGCCAGGCAATAGACGGCGGAGCTCATTGCCGCGAGTCCAGAAGCCAGTCGCAGGTAGGCGGCGCGCCGGCAAAGCCATTGGAAAAGGATCAATGGGACTGCCACTGAAACTCCCCACAGGGCGGACGCGAGAGCTGGGTCGGTTGCGAAAATGTGCAAGAAAGGGATGGCGGCCACCGTGAGCGTCGACAGCAGGAAAGCGAGAACAAAATGGAGTCCGAGCAGCTTCTTAATGTAGGCAGTGAGACAATTCGGGTACGATTCGGGCCCCAGCACACTCATCGGTTCCAGGAAGAAGGCATTGTGAAGGCCCGGGAGGAAGAGAAAGATCGAGAATCCCAACGCGAAGGCGCCATATTGGTTGGGGCTCAGCCAGCGCGCCAACAGGATAGCCAGCAGAAAATTGGAACCGGAGAGCAGACCCTGGTCTATGATCGCCAGGACTCCCTTTCCAACCCACGCCAACATCCTGGCACTAACGATCTGCCTGGTCGGCTTCTCGCCTTCGAAAACGCCATCAGCAAGGACTTCGTCAGACAGTTGCATAATTAGTTTTCAAATCTCGGGCCTTAGTTTCCGGCTGCTGGGGAGTGGTTAAAGCTTCCCGCCTTCGGCCCCAAGCTCTCAAACCCCAGCGCCTTGCAGGATGCGCGCGGTCATATAGCGTTGGAAGAGCCCCTTGTATAGAGTGGCTTTGAGCCATCCTTTCCACCCACGCCGTTGCGGCAACGTCGAGATCCGGGGGAGACTGTGATAAAAGAGCCGTGCCGTGGCCAGCGCGTTGACGCAAACGAAGAGATCCTCGGGGATCGCGCCATAGCCTGCCCAGAAGGCGCGCTCGCAGATCTGCACCGTCTCTTGGGGCGTGAACGGATAAAGCAGAGGTTTTCGAAGCTCAAAGATAATGGTGCACAAATCGTGGAGGACGACCTTGCGTTCCGACGGCTCAAAATCCACTACCCACAGGTGCTCATGGTCGGAGTCCCAGATCAGGTTCGGTAATGAGAAATCACCATGGTTGAGTGCCACGGGCACATGGAAGGAGGTGCGGGGACCAAGGTTGCGCGCCAGGAGTTCGATCGCTTTCAATGCCCACTCACCATTATGCGTCCCTTCCAATTCTTTCTTCCGGATCAGGGCGTGCAACGACTCCTCAATGTCGAGGAGTTCCAGAGTTTCGCACCCTTGCGCAGAGAACTCGTGGACGCGCCTCAGCCAAACCCCGGCTCGAAAGATCGCTGCCAGCGTCGACTTCAGTTTTTGGCCCTTCGACCATGCCCAACTCACAAAGCGGTCCAGCCGAATGCCGCGCACCTCTTCGAATACCAAGGTTCGGTGGTCCAATGAGTACCCCAGCGGAGCGGGTATGCTTTCGCTACCAACCAGGGAGCGCATTTCGCGAACCATCCGCCATTCGGCGGCGATTTGTTCCTCCACCGGTCTTTGCGGCTTCTCCGGACTTGCCAGTTCTTCCCAAGGAGTTGCATAGCGAGGCGGGACGGGAAAGGGGTCCACCAGGAGTATTTTTGCAAAGAACTGTGTCCCATCGGCCTTCCCCGTGCACCGAAGGACCCAGCCGACAGAGCCGATGCAATGGCTCTCGATGCTCACAAGGCTGGTCGAGGTGTTCAGGGCAGAAGCTACTCGACCGCGCGCATCATCCAAGCGGTCGGGGCCGGTAAGTATTGCACTTCTGCGGCGGATGGCCGCAGATGAAGTGACCGCATTTTCAATGTTGCAAGCATCGGATTTCAATTTCATCCTCGTGTGGTGAGGGAGGCTTCTTCCTGCATAGCGAGAGACGTGGTGGAAACTTCCTCAGAAATCTTCGCTCGCCTTGACTCGCGGCGCAGGATTAAAACTGCTCCAATCACGGCCGCGGCGCTTGAGAGCACCCACGCAAAAAGCGCCCCGCGCAACCCGAACCAGCGTGTGCAGGGGACTCCGACTGTAATTGCCACGACGCAAGCCGCTGAATAGGCGACAAACGCTTTCGCCGGTGAGTGCATGGCCTTCAACACAAGGGTCTGTGCGCTCCCGGAGATTCTCAGAATAGATCCCAGCGCAACCCAGGGGAGCAGGTTCACGACGTGCATATATCTACCGCCGTAAAGGTGGTGGACGATCGGGCCCCGCAACAGAAGCAGTACGGCCCAGTACAAGCACGTTCCCCCGAAGTAGAGAAAGGTCAAACGCCAAACGATGCGGCCGGCCACACCCCCATCCTGGTGGTGGGCACGAGAGGCAACGGGCAAGCTCAACAGGGAGATGGCTACAAATGCCTGACCGATCGGCGACGCGAGATTCATCAGTGCCTTGAACTTTCCCGCCTCGGCCAGCGTATAGTAGCTTCCCAGTAGCGGGTAGTAAATAGCCAGAGAACACCAGATCACCACCGAGTTGGCGACCGCCCAACGGCCATACGTCCAATGCCTGCGCACAATATCCCTGAGGGGAAAACCCGGCGTGGTCTCGACGAGCCCGGCCTTGAGCCAGCGGAGCAACAGGGGCCCGGTAGCTATTGCGCCTGCGGCCAACAGGAGAAAAGCTGAGAACGGCGATAGGGACCTGAACCTGTAGAGGAGCGCCAAGCCAGTCAGAAGCAGCGCGGAATAAATGCAGGCCCCGAGCACGGCTTTCTGGGGCAAGAACACAATGTAAAACCCGCGACGGGCCAACCAGAAGAGCAGCAGGCAAGGTGTGGCAAGACCGATTCCCACCAGGGCGTCAGGCAACAAGCTGGTGGGCTTCACTGCGTGGAGGGCCGCTGCGGTTGCGAAGAGTGCCGCCATCATCAAAAACGAAAGCACGCAGTGAATGCGAAGAAGCCCGCCCAGGTAGCTGGTCAGATTGCCGCTGTAAACCGAGGGACCAAACACGCTCATCGGCTCAAGAATGAGAGAGCCATACAGGGCGGCCATGAACAGGAATATCTCGAATGCCAGAGCGTATGCTCCGTACTGCTGTGGGGCCAGCCAGCGCGCCAGCAGAATGGCGATGAGGAAATTCGATCCCGAAATAAGCCCTTGATCCAGGATCGCAAAGATCCCGCGGCCTGACCATTTTCGCAGGCTCAGCTTCAGCCCTTCAATTTTCATAAGCAGCGGATTCATGCCTGGGTCGGGATGAGACGCTGTGCTGATTCGTTCACAACTTCTGAGCCCTGGGCTCAAGCGCGGCGCCAGTTCTCTGCTTCATTTTGAGCGTGAGCCAACGGAGCCGTTGATATCCACGCTTCAGGAGTTCCGGGAGGCGATTGAAGAGCATAAAGAAGAAGGGAAGTGGATCACGCCACGAGAGAAAAGCAGCCTCCTCGACGCCCGAGAGGGATTTAAACCACTCCCTAATGGTCAGGCTGCCCTCGCGGAAGTAGCGGTACGAAGAAACGGCGTCCAGATCCTCAACGATCCACTTCCTGCCCTCGCGGGCCGGGCTGGGAACTATTTGCTGTCCCGTCAGGTCCAAGTAGAGGGCGCGTACCACATCGATGCCGTTCACGCCGACGAAAAGGCGGAACGTCGCCCCGATCCTGGGATTCACGTCGAGAACTTTGTAGAGCCCGTCGCGAGAGTCGTAACGGTAGCCGATGTCCACGATCCCGCGATAACCGATGGCATTCATGAAGCGATGAGTGGTTCGCTCTACGTCTGGATTGGGCAGGCAAATGCCGAGGCTGGTGCAGCCGGTGTGAACCGGGCATTGCCTGATCTTCTTGCCGGTAAAGCCCACCAGGCACTCAGACGCCCCATCAAAGTAGCCGTTGAACATCCAGATTGTATCGTCGCCGCCGGGAATGTACTCCTGGAGCATCAGGTTGGGGCACTCCGGGTCTTCCGCGCGGTCGTAGGTACGCAGCAGTTCCGCGGCAGAGTGTTCGACGAACATCTTCTTTCCGGTTCGTTCCCACAACCGTTGCCCATCAATGCCCTTCAACATGATCGGGAACGATGCCCCGGCCAGAAAATCAATGACCTCTGTGCGAGAAGTCGGGAACACGCATTTAGGAGTGGGGATGTCGTGGCGGATCGCAAGGCCGTACATTCCGTGCTTGCTCGAGAGCGCATCGACCAAGCCAGGTGGCTGATCAGGAAAAACGAACGACTCGCGGAGCGTCGCGCTCCAGCGGGCTACGAAACGCGCTGTCCGGTCTGTGGTGGGAATCAGTATTGAGGGGCGTCCAATCTTTCGCCGCACCTCCGATAGAAATGCCAAGGATTCCCGGTCCGGAGCGTGCTCAATGTCCCAAACAAACCGGCCGCGACAATGGCGAGAGAAATTCGCAGGCGCGATGACGCTGGGGTCCAGATTGTAGACGTCGACGCCAAGTGGCCCCAAGCTCCGCATAATGTTCAGGCCGCCATGGCTGTCGGACCTCAGGATCAATACCGGTATGGAGTTGTAGTTAAGCCGAATCATTGATGATTTGTGATTGGTAAATGACGGTTTTTTGGATTTGAAATTTGGAATTACAGACTTTGCGAGGGCGCCAATTGCGAGCCGCGACGTTCCCATCGCTAACTCGAATCACCCATCGTCGCGCGCTCCAGAACCTGTCCCGGAATAAGCAAACTTTTCTTCCGTGGACGTGAACCCCACCACTTCGTCACCCTGAAGAATGTACGCCCAGTCAAGGTCCGCAATGTGTGTGAGGATGAACACCAGGTCACGCCCTTGGCCGCTTCGCATCAGGTAGTCGGCGCTGCGGCTGGACAAGATACTGTCCGTAGTCGCCGCGCCCCAGCGCTCAACCGTTTTATCGGTTTCCCTGTTTTCGGCGACATAACCCGAATCGATAAGTTGTCGCGCCATCCACGCGCAGCATATCAGGTCCTCCACGCGGCGTTCGCCGCGGCTGCCCGCGCCAATCAGGGCGAGATGTGAGTGGCGGCCGGCGAGATACCGGGAAAGGAACTCAACGTTCCGGAAACAAGCGATGTAGGCGGCTTCGCACTGGCGCGCCAAATGAATGAGTTTCGTTCCCGAGGATGAAAGCAGGACCAAAGGGCGAGAGACGTCGGTTCGCGAAGCCAATTCCGCCGGGCTGTTGTTCATATGAAAACCGCGAGGTATGACGCCGCCAAGTTCTCCAACCAACAAGGGATTGGACAACCGCGCGGTGACCCGCCGCGCCTCTTCCAGCGAGGACACGGGGAAGCACCGGCGCCCCATCGACACTGCCGTAGCGATGGTAGTGCTCGCGCGGATGACGTCGACGGCGACCACCCCATATCCGCTCCTGTATTGCAGTATGCTTTCGGGAAAGAAATCGATCACCACTTTTCTTGTCATGCGGGGATCCCCAAGGTTTGAAGGGCTGCAGTCGAACCCTCCACAGAGCGGCGAGGCCTTAGCCGCTCGTTGGCAAAAGCGTCAGAGTGAATCCCCCGCCGGTAGATTTCGACCCGCAACACCTCTTCCAGCCGCACGTTGCATAAGTGCACTTCGGGGCCGAAATGGTCCAGCAGCGCAAATTGACTGGGCTTATTGGGAGCTTCGAACATGACCGTGCCGAAACCAAACGCTTCGGCAAAGAGATCGGCGTAAGCGGGATTGAACACTCCCTCGCCGTCGAAGAGCCCCACGCCGCGCGCGCTCTCCCGGGCTTCAACCACCAGCTGAACGGCTCCCGCATCCAGCCAACGCCGGCCCTGAAGAATCAACGCTTCGACGCCTTGAATGCTAAACGGGCCTTCGTGCTTTTTGCCCAGCTCGAACTGAACGTCGAGGTCCCTTTCCGCGGCCATCGCGATCACTTGGCGAGGTTCCAGAGGCATTTCCGTGAAGCCTTCGCCGCACTCAATCCTGGTGACACCCATATCGGCGCAAAGATCGAGGTAGGCCGGTAACCCCCCTTGCGCCACGGCAATCTCGAAGGGTCCGCCACCCGTGACCACAGGCACGTCACACCGTCGGGCGGTTTCGATCTTCCGATGCGTGGCGCTTTCCTTCGCGATCATCCAGCAGCTCATCGAGATTTTAAGGATCGAAAACAAGTGAGAGCTTTGTTCGAGATGGCTTTCGAGCGTGATGGGGTCGTAGCCGGGATCAAAAGGGCTCGTCAAGGCCGGCAAGTCGCGTACGCCGATTTTTTTCAGATAGTCCGCTGTGTGCAGTCTCCTGCTCATGAAGCCTCCTGCTTTTTTCCTTCGCTGAGGAACGCCTTAAGCCGCCCCTGCTCCTTTCAAGACGGCAGGAATGGTACCCGCGAGGATTTTGAGGTCAAGCCACAGGGACCATTCATCGATGTACTGCATATCCAGCTCCATCCATTTGTCGAACCCGATGGAGCTTCTTCCCGAGATTTGCCAAAGACAGGTCAGGCCGGGCGGGACGCTGAATCGCCGTCGATGCCAGTCCTGGTCAAAGCCTTCGTAATCCCTTACGGGCAGCGGCCGGGGGCCCACGAGGCTCATCTCGCCTTTCAAAACGTTCAGCAATTGCGGAAGTTCATCGATGCTGGTTTTTCGTAAAGCCCTCCCCACCAGCGTTACACGCGGGTCGCTC
>Ga0116102_1000856_pt1 | contig 11502 bp, 8 predicted proteins | sample June2015DPH_4_50_FD_89822 | JGI IMG/M metagenome (GOLD analysis project Ga0116102, IMG submission 89822) | Peatland microbial communities from SPRUCE experiment site at the Marcell Experimental Forest, Minnesota, USA - June2015DPH_4_40 | ecosystem: Environmental > Terrestrial > Soil > Wetlands >... | reverse complement strand
GTTCGCTGGTGCTGGCGGCGGTGGTTTCGAACGTCGCGCTCGGGCCCTTGAAGGCCATTAGCCGCAATCTTGACAGCGCGAGCGCGGGAAATTTGTTGCCGGAGGAGGAATCGGGTTCCGAAGACGAGGTTGGCCTGGTATCGCTGAAGATCGCTCACCTCGGCCGGCAGATTCGCGATACCAACCAGATCTTTTCCGCACTGAAGGACAACGTCGAACAAGTCATGACCAAACTGCAGGACGGCCTGATGCTGTTCACGCGCGATACGCGAGTGGTGCTGGTGAGTGCGTCGGCAGAAAAGTTTCTGGGGCGCCCGCGTCGCGAAATTCTGGGACGCACCGCGGCAGAAATTTTTTCCGCGACCTATGGATATGGAACCGTTCTGGGCGCGGTCGTGCTGCCCGCATTCCAGAAGCAGCGCCCGCTGGTGCAGTACGAATTCGAAGCCGCCGATGGCCGCCGCGTGCAGGTATCGCTCGACTTCATTGAAGAAAAAGGCACCTCGATTGGCGCGCTCCTGACCATGCGCGATGCCGAGTCGGTGCGCCGCATCGAAGACGAGATCGAAATTTCGCGCCGCCTCTCGGCCAGCGGACGCCTCACCCGGGGCGTGGCCCACGAGGTCAAGAACCCCATCAACGCCATCGTGCTGCACCTGCAGTTGCTGCAAAATAAACTGCAGCAGGATGATCCCGAGACGCGCCGCCACATGGACATCATCAGCAACGAAATCCACCGCCTTGACCGCGTCGTGCAAATTCTGGTGGACTTCACGCGTCCGCGCGATTTGCGACTGGAGGACGTGGACTTGCGGAAAATTCTGGAGAGCGTGGCGGCGCTGGCGGCACCCGATGCCGCGCGCCACGGCGTGCGCGTGCTGCTGGAGTTGCCCGGCCACGAAGATGACGCGCTGCTGGTGCGCGTCGATTCCGATCTGATCAAGCAAGCGATTCTGAACCTGGTGCTGAACGGCGTGCAGTCTATGACGGCGGAGGGAACGCTCATCCTGACGGCTCGGCGCGATGACGAAATGATTCTCGCCGAAGTACGCGATCAGGGCTGCGGCATTCCGCCCGATGCGCAGGAGAAGATTTTCGAACTTTACTACACCACCAAGAGCGACCAAGGCGGCAGTGGAATCGGCTTAGCGCAAACCTACCAGATCATGCAGTGGCACTACGGTTCAGTGGAATTCGATTCCATCGTAGGAGCCGGCACCACCTTCCGCTTGCGTCTGCCCGCGGCGGCAGTGAAACCCGATCGCCGCGAAGACGAACAGATTACCGCCTGACATGAGACCTTTGCTGCCGATCGTGGCGACCCTCGCATCATCCCTGGTGTTCGCCTTGCAACTCACGCCGGATTCCCAAGCACGCCCGGCCCCCTCGGGTGGATACATAGGCTTTGACCGCAACGACTATCCGGGCGACTCGAACCTGAAGATTCTCCGCCAAACCTTCTCCTATTCCGGCTATTGGTTGAACCATCCGCCGGGGACAAAGACAAATTCCTGGACTGGAAAGCGAGAGACTCTCCAGGCTGCCGGTTTCGGCTTCCTGGTTCTCTTTAACGGCCGCACCTACGCCGAGATCAAATCGGCCGGGAACGCGAACAAATTAGGCAACTCCGATGCCGCGGCGGCGGTCCGGGCGGCGCGTGCCGAAGGATTTCCATTGCAGACCATCATCTTCCTCGACCAGGAACAAGGCGGACGTCTGCTTCCGGAACAACGTGCCTATCTTCATGCCTGGGTCGATGGCGTGAATTCCGCGCACTTTGCGGCGGGTGTGTACTGTTCGGGCATCGCTGCCCGGGAGGATGCCGGTTCCGGCGCTTCCATCGTGACCGCTGAGGATATCCGGGAAAATGCTGGCGGGAGAAAAATAACGTATTGGGTCGTCAACGATTCCTGCCCACCTTCGCCGGGATGCACCGTTTCCCGAAAGGATCTCTCGCCGGAAGCGAGCGGACTATCCTTTGCCGACGTCTGGCAGTTCTCTCAGTCGCCGAAGCGAGCTGATTTTGCCAGGGGCTGCTCCGCTACTTACAATAAAGACGGAAACTGCTACCCACCCGGCATAGTTCGAGCAGAAGTTCGAGCAGAAGATCCCGCCCAAAAACTGCACGTGGACCTCGATGTCGCTACTTCAAGTGATCCGTCGCACGGCAGAACAAACGATTGATGCCGTGCCGCGGGCATGGACAGGAACTGACGCCCAGTCCTCGCCCCGCCCACAATCTATTGCCCCAGGTACCTGGCTAGTACAAAGCCGGTGCTCCCACCTTGGGGCTTATTGATCTGAAAGCTCCCGACAGTCACGATGTCGCTGTTTGATTGAATCGCGAGGCCGCTGGCATTGAGTGAAGTCGTTCCAAAAGAGGTAGTGACAGTGCCGTTGGTTCCGAAGGTACTGTCAAGTTGACCCGTGGGCGTGTACCGAGCCAACCCAAACGCGAAGTTGGGATATGCCGATGCCGTGCCCAGCACCACAATATCCCCACTCGACTGCACACCTAAGCCCGCAGTTACTACGGTGGGAAAGTTGGGAACCGGTGTGACCACTCCGCCGTGACTGGCGAATGTTGCGTCGGTCACTCCGATGCCCTTGTAGCGAGACACGGCAAATCCAGCGACCGGTCCACTGAGGCTGCTGGTAAGGCTCCCGCCTACTACCAGCTCTCCCTTGCTAAGCACGACCATAGCGTTGCCAGATCCCGCAGTGGCCAACTGTCCGTTAACTCCAAAGCTCGTGTCAAGGCTGCCATTCGAGTTATAGCGCGTGACGTAGCCGCTGATCGAAGAGGCCGAAGGGGAAAGAGAGGACGCCGCCAGGATCTTTCCATCAGAAAGCAGCGCCAGCGCAGAGGAACTATAACCAGCCGTCGTCGCGTACCCCCCGGTCCCAAAGCTGGTATCAAGCCCGCCGTCCGGCAAGAGACGCAGCATCAGGCCCTCGGCAACCACGATGTTGCCATCCGGCTGGACGACAACACCGCCGCTTGGCCCGCCCGCATCGATGGGGGCCTTGGAAGTGAATATGCCCGCAGTCCCAAACGTTGTATCAAGGTTCCCATTCGAGTTGAATCGGGCCACCTCGATTATCGCGCTGCCGGGAGGGCCCGCGACGACAATCTGTCCATTCGCTTGGAGGGTGATTACGTTAAGCGATGAAATGTTCTGCGTAACCGCAATGCCGGCATTTCCGAAACTCATATCCAGGCTGCCGTCCGTGTTATAACGAACGACCGCTGCGACGGGGAAATCGTCGCTGCCCGGCACTCCGCCGCAGACCAGGATTTTTCCATCCGGCTGAATCGTGACTGCGTTCCCGGTGGCCACGTTAAACGAACCGCCAAGCGGGAAAGCCGTAGTCACGATTCCCCCTGTGCCAAAAGTAGGATCGAGTGTGCCAGGCTGAGCCGCGGCCTGCGTAGAGGCGATGAGCGAGATAGAGAAAATCGACATCAACAGTAACCACGAAGCGCGCTGCGACGTTGCGGCGGCATACATAAGTTTCCTCCTACTGACTTGAGTTGCCCCCTCGGGCCCGTGAACCCAACGGGCGAAGGTTACCACTGCCTGCGCAGCCACTTGTCATAATATTGTCACGAGGTTGTAAAAAAATTTGTAGCGGGACGGAGCGACGGGCGGGGACGTCCGGTTCTCCACCGCCAAATTCCGAGGTAAGTCAACCGACATGACGATCGAAGACTATCGGCGCTTTTACTCCGAGGAAATACGCTTCACTGCCAACGTCCATTCGCCCGGCCTCGTCGAGGCCTTCGCGCGCGTACCGCGGGAAAAGTTTCTCGGACCTGGCCCGTGGGAGATCGCCTCCGCCGAGATGAGAGGACTCTCCGCTGTCGGTGCCATTCAAATCTCGTACACGCCGGTGGATGACCCGCGCCATCTCTACCACAATGTGGTCGTAGTGCTCGACAAAGCCGGCGACATCAACAACGGCCAGCCCAGCGCCCTGGCGCGCTGGATTGACGCGCTCGATCTCAAGCCCGGCAATCGTGCCTATCATCTCGGCAGCGGCGTCGGATACTACACCGCGATCATGGCGGAAACCGTCGGACCGGAAGGAAGTGTTGTGAGTACTGAGGTGAGCCCTGATCTGGCGGCTCGCGCCCAAGAGAATCTGTCGGGCTATCCGAACGTGACCGTGGTCGCCGGAGACGGCACGACCTTCGATCCGGGCGCATGTGACGCCATGCTGATCAATGCTGGAGTAACCCATCCGAACCCGTTATGGCTGGACCGGCTGCGCGAAGGCGGCCGTCTCGTGGTGCCGCTGACCATGGCGACGACACCCAAGCTCGGCATTGGCGTGATGGTAAAGATTGTTCGCGAGAACAGCGGGTTTTCCGCGCAGATTGTCACTTCGCTGGCTATCTATTCCTGCACCGGTGCGCGCGATGCACAACGTGAGCCTCTGTTGAAGGCGGCCATGGCCAGCGGCGCGTTGATGAAGATGAAGTCGGTGCGCCGCGACGCCCACGAACCGTCGGAGACGTGTGTGATGCACGCAGCCGATGTGTGCTTAAGCACCGTGGACATTCAGTAACCGGGCGCTCCGTATGAACGACAACCTCACACGCTCAATCCGCGAGAGCTATGACCGGATTGCGGACGAGTATGCCCGCCGGATTTCCGATGAACTTCAGCACAAGCCCCTTGACCGCGAACTGCTCAATCGCTTCGCCGCTGAAGTCGCAGGACGTGGCGAGGTTTGTGACATGGGCTGCGGCCCCGGTCACGTCGCCCGCTATCTGCACGACGCTGGCACAACGGTCTTCGGTCTGGATCTCTCTCCACGAATGCTGGAAGAAGCGCGACAATTAAGCCCTGACATCTCTTTCCGGCAAGGCAACATGTTGGCTCTCGACCTTTCGGATGCAACGCTTGCCGGGATCGCCGCCTTCTATGCCATCGTAAATATTCCCACGGAATCTCTGTCTTTGGTGTTTCGAGAAATGCAGCGAGTGTTGCAACCGGGCGGCCTGGTGTTGCTGGCATTTCACACCGGCGATGAAGTCCTTCACGAAGACGAGTTGTGGGGCCGGCCAATCTCCATGGATTTCTTCTTGCTTCAGCCATCGGCAATCCGCCAACACCTGGAAGCGGCTGGGCTGGCGGTTGAAGAGATCATCGAGCGCGAGCCTTACTCCCCCGAAGTGGAGTACCAGAGTCGAAGGGCATACATTTTTGCGCGAAAACCGGCCTAGATTGGATTGCGGCCTTGAATGATCCGGATCAGCACTACGACAATCGCGAGTAAAAGCAGCAGATGTACATAAGCGCCCAGCGCGTGAAAAGAAACCATCCCCAGCAGCCAAAGGATCACGAGAATTATGGCGATAGTCCAAAGCATGTCTAGCTCCTTTCCTGGTGACGCTCCTCCGTCAATGATCTGACCTCGCTACGATTTCGCGTTTCTGCATCGTGCCGGGCGAGGCACCCACCGGCTGGCCTATGCCTCGCCCGGTTCTCGTCTTCCGTCCAACTTACATTAACGAACGGCCCTACTTCCGAGGCCGAGCCTGCTGCGCTCTCTGCTGCAGTTGCTGCGTCTGCTGTTGGTGCTTCTGCTGCAACTGTTGCGTCTGTTGCTGGTGCCGCTGTTCCACCTGCTGTTTTTCTGCGTCACTGGCATTCCGTTTCGCCAGTTGCTGGTGTTCCTTCTCCTGCTGTTGCTGCAGCCTTTCTCGTTCTTGTTGCTGTTGCGCGGCTTGCTTTTCCGCCTGCTGCTGGAATTTTCTGTCCCGCTTCGGGTCGCCCGTGTTCGGCGGACCAGGCCGTTCTACCGGCGGCAGGTCGTGAGGATGAATCGCGTTGGCCGGTCCAACCGCATGTCCACGATCTCCGCCCCGATTCACGGGAGTATAAGTCCCCCCCGCCTCGCGCGCCGCCACCACGCCGCGGCCGCTGAATTCTCCCGGCCGCGCCGTCGCTGCGATCGCGGGTTTGCCCATGTTCACCGAAGCCCGCATCTGTGGGTTGGCGCGCGCCGCCTGCATATGCTGAGTCTGAGCCGCCACCGGCCCGATGTGCCGCTCACGCGCCGCCGCTTCCTCTTCCGGCCGCGGACGTACGTCGATTCCACCATTGCCGCCGTTATAGCTGACCCGGTTCACCGTCTCGTGGACTACGGTCGTGTTGTAAACGTTGTGAATTACATTGACGTCCACGTTGAGCACGGCGCGGTTGTAGAAAAAGTGCCCGCCGTCCCAGCGTCCGCCTTCAAAACCGAAACCGAAATAGCCAAACCCGTAATTAATTCCGCCGTAGAAACCGACCAGCGGCCCCCAGTAGCCGTCATAGAAAACAAATCGGTCGCCGCCCCAACCCCAATACCCGGGAGTCCAAAGAAAAGCAACCTCCGGAGCCACAATCCAGGTTCCCGGCACCCAGTAATAATCATCGATGTCGTAGTCGTATGCCCAGTACCCCGGTACCCACAGATAACCGTCGCCCGGACAAATGGGCTGCTCATACACAGGAATCGGAGGCGGGCCGATGGTGATGGCTACTCCGATTTGCGCGAACGATGCTGCCGACGTCGACAGCATGACAAGAGTCAACATTAACGCGAACCACAGCGTACGAATAAAGCGAATATGCATGGTGATTCCTTCGGCCTCTCATCCCTCGTTTGCCCGGTGCCGCTGCTCCGTCTGCGGGCTTCGTGGATTGAGCGGCGAGATTGCTGGCCTGAAACGCCGCTTGCTTACAGAATTTGCGTACAGAAGTTGATCTCATGTCTGCGGTACGACTGCAGATCCGGCAGCCAACATGGCGAAGATCGTCATGGCGACGATTGTTATTATGAAGATCGTCCAAAGCATGAACGCCTCCACCAACTGCAAACCGGAACAGCACGCTGCGTGCCAGAACTGAGAAGTCCATTGCTTACTTCGACATAACTTGCGGCAAGGCGGCGACCCGGCGAGTTGCTACTGCCCAGAGGAATGTAAATTATATCTGGCTGAGATACCAACTTCTACTCGCAACCGGCAAGCGCTTCGTTGATGATTGCATCGAAGATCACTGCGGGTCAGAGCTGATGCCAAGCGTGGCTATCGCACATCATGCATTTCTCAAATCATCCTCACTGCAAATCAACCGTCTGGGCGAGACGGAAGTTGAGACGGCGACCGACCCCGAACATAATGTCCTTGTCTTTCTGAGGGAAGTCTTTCTGACCAAAGTCTTTCTGACTGCCGCCAGAAGCCGCGCCGGTCGCCGAGGGTCGTTCCTCGCGGGAGCCGCCTTTGGCGAAGATGCTCGAGGTTTCGATCATCACGGACCGGCCGCCGACCTTCAAACTCACCAGCACGATGCGCAGATAGCCGGGCTCAAGCGAGCTTTCGACTGGACTTTCGAGTGAACTGTCGCGAAGACTCGCGGCGGGCTTGGCTTCGAGCACGCGGCCGGTCGCGGAGGTGCCGCGGGCAACCAGCGTCTGGCCGTCGACTACAACCGGTTCATCGATGATTGCGTGAAAGGTGTCTCCCGCATGCGACGACACGCTCGAAAGCGCGCTCTGCAGGCGAATCGGGATGGGCGTTCCCTCGGGCAGTTTCGTGGTGGATGGAATCAACGACTGGCTGGGCGAAATTCCGTTCGAGCGCGGCTGGCGATCGAAGGGAAGCTTTTGCGAATCGGCGGAGTTCGCAGAGTTGTCGATTGCAGGGCGGCCACAGGCCGACAACCAGCTCACACTCACGAGAACCGACGTCAGCAGAAAGAACTTCGGCAGAACCACCTTCCGCGGAACTAGCACGACGCGATTGCAGTGGGATGCCATATTGCCCCATCAGAATATCAATATCAAGGAGCGAACCGCTGCCCCGCTCCTGCCTGAGGTCATGGATTGCCAACCGCTCCCACCAACCCAATTCCCATGGCGGCCAGGGTTTTCCTCACTTTCTCTAATACTGCTCAAAAAAGATTTCATTTGACTGAACTACTATCTTGGATAACACTAGCCGAACGCCGTGTTGGGCGTGCTGTTTCACCCAGCATCGTTCGTTCGGTCGTGCCACTTGTTCCCAGGAGGATTCCCTATGAAGCTCCCAGCCAAAACTCTACTGCCGCTGATTCTGTCACTGTTTCTGTCTGCGACCCTAATCGCTCAATCCAAAGTCCAGCGACCGCCACAAACCTTCCCCTCGCAAATTACCCATGTGGTCGTAATCTTTCAGGAAAATCGTACCCCCGACAATCTTTTTCAAGGCTTGAGCCCTCTCTGTACCATCCCTCAGGGAGCCTCCGGCTTAGCCGCGTGCACACCCAATCCAGTAACCACCAGTTGCTATGACGTTTCACCCTGCGGCGTTACCAACAAATCTGGAACCGACCAGCCGTTTACCTTAGTTCCGGTTACCCTGTCGGGCAGCAACGATCCCAGCCACACCCATGCGGCGTTTGAGAAAATGTGCGACCCCAACCCCGCCAATGGCTACATTTGCCGCAACGACGGCGCCTGGAAAATAACCCCCACTAACGACTCTTACGAATATGTCAACAACGCAGCCGTCACCAACTATAACGGCCAACCCGGCACCCTGCTCGGTCCCTACCTCTACTTTGCCCAACAATATGGATGGGCAAATTACATGTACCAGACCAACCAGGGACCCAGCAATCCGGCGCATCAGTTCATCTTCACCGGAACTTCGGCAGCGTCCACTCAAGACGACATGAACTCGTTTTTCCAGGCGGAGAACCTCGGGAACTCGCCGTACGGATGTCTGGCTACGGCCGGTGCCAAACTCTCGTTTATTTCTCCGCTCCTTCCCGGCACCACTCTCTGTACCGGCGGCACGAGTTATGACGGCAAGTCCGTCCAGGAATGCCCGATCGCCAATACCGCCCTCAACAACCCTCCGGGCAACCCCGTAGGCACCTTCTGCTACAACAAGCCGACCATGGGCAGTCTGTTGGACACGAGTAACGTCAGTTGGAAATACTACGCGCCTGGGGCCGGTTCCATCTGGAACGCCCCCAATGCCATTCAGGATATTTGCGTCCCGCAATTCACCAACGACAAAGACACGACTTTAGAGTGTACTGGCACAGAATGGACCGCCAAAGTCGACTTGAAACTCAAGGGTGCCGACATCCTGAATGACATTAACAACTGCAAACTGTCCGGCGTGAGCTGGGCAATTCCCAACGGAACCTGGTCCGACCATGCCGGGATCACTGGAAACTATGGCCCGTCCTGGGTGGCAGCGATTATCAACGCCATCGGAGGACAAGGCAACAGTTGCGGATATTGGCAAAACACCGCCGTCGTCGTCACTTGGGACGACTGGGGAGGCTGGTCCGACAATCAGGTTCCCCCTCTTGCCTCGCCCCTGCCCTGCACTTCAAACAACTGCCAGGGTGATTATCAGTACGGATTCCGCGTGCCCATGCTCGTGGTTTCCGCCTACACGCCACCAGGTTTTATTACCAACACCCAATACGACTTTGGCAGCATTCTCCGCATGATCGAAGGCATCTTCAACGTGCCGGGAGGAGAAGGAGCCTTGGGGGTCGCCGATGCCCGGGCCACTGCCGATCTTTCCGAATTCTTCCAGGGCTCGCAACCCACCTATACCGCGGTTCCGGCGCTGGAGCCGGCCAGCTTTTTCACGGGAGCAAAAGCCCAGGAGGGTCCCCCAGCGCCTCCCGACAATGACGACAATGACGACGACTAGCATCGCCATGGTTGTTTGGACACAACTGACATTGTGATCGTTCGATCAAGTGCCCGCCCAGGCTCCACGCCTGGGCGGTTTTTTACTAATCCATAGAAACGACGGATTCCCTCTACACTTTCCCTAATATTATTTAAAGAAAAATTCATTTGACTAAACTACTATCCTGGATAAGACTTGTGGATTGCTGCTTGGTTAGCCCCGCGAGTTGGGTCCGGGGCTCTTGGTTACACTCTGGCCTGCGGGGAACGCACCAATCCTCGCAAAGCACATCGCACGGAGTCAGACCATGTTTTCCTCTCGCTGTTCCCACACCTCGTTCACACGTTGTTTCCTCTAGGAGGATCGATATGAAGCTCACAGCCAAAACTCTACTGCCGCTGGTTCTGTCACTACCTGGGACCCTGTTCGCACAATCCAAACCAGCAGCCACATTTCCCTCGCAGATTCAACACGTGGTCGTAATCTTTCAGGAGAACCGCACCCCAGACAATCTTTTTCACTTCCTGAGCCCTCTGTGCCCCATTCCGACCGGGGCCAGCGGCTTAGCTGCCTGCACTCCCAGTCCAGTAACTTCGAAGTGCTATGACATTTCGCCCTGCGGCGTCTCCAACCAGTCGGGAACTGACTTGCCAGTTACGTTGGCGCCGGTTCCGATGATGGGCAGCACCGATCCCAGCCATGCCCATTCCGCGTTTGAGAAAATGTGCGACCCCGATGCCGCCAATGGATATGTTTGCCTTAACGACGGCGCCTGGAACATAAAGCCCGTCAATGACTCCTACGCCTATGTCGAGAACCCAACCGTCACCAACTATAACGGCACAACGGGTACCCTGCTCGGTCCCTACCTGACCTTTGCCGAGCAATACGGCTGGGGGAACTACATGTACCAGACCAACCAGGGACCCAGCTTCCCTGCCCATCAGTTCATTTTCAGCGGCACCTCGGCCCTCACGAAGGCCGCCGATAAGGCCTCAACTTTTATATCGGAGAACTACAACGGGACCGGATCCGAAGCCGGTTGCCTGGCTCCGGCGAGCACAACCACCCAGTTGCTTTCTCCTCTGCTTCCCGGCGGCACTCTCTGCACCGGCGGCACCTCCTATGACGGTGGTACCGTTCAGGAGTGCCCGTTTGCCAACACTCTCCTGGTGTTTCCGACCAACCCAGTCGGGAGCTTCTGCGGCAGCAAAGCGTCTATGGGCAGTTTGTTAGACAACGCCGGCATAGGTTGGAAGTATTACGCGCCTTCCGCCGGTTCCATTTGGACCGCGCCCGACGGCATCCAAAGCATCTGCAATCCGCAATTCGTCAGCCAGACCGACGACACCCTGGAGTGCACTGGTACGGAATGGACCACCCACGTTGATCTCACCCTCAAGGGTGCGGACATCTTGAATGACATTACCAACTGCAAACTGACAGGAGTGAGCTGGGCAATTCCCAATGCAACCTGGTCCGACCATGCGGGGTCCACCGACAACTATGGACCCTCCTGGGTGGCGGCGATTATCAACGAGATTGGGACCAACCCCACTTGCGCCACCGGAACGCTCGATGCTGGCCAGACCTTCTGGCAAAACACGGCCATCGTCGTTACCTGGGACGACTGGGGAGGCTGGTCCGATAATCAGGTACCCCCTCTTGCCTCCACCCTGCCCTGCACCACAACCAGCTGCGAGGGTGATTATCAATATGGATTCCGCGTGCCGCTCATCGTGGTTTCCGCCTACACGGGTCAGGGTTACATTAACAACGTGACTCACGACTTTGGCAGCATTCTT
>Ga0116102_1000847_pt1 | contig 11573 bp, 11 predicted proteins | sample June2015DPH_4_50_FD_89822 | JGI IMG/M metagenome (GOLD analysis project Ga0116102, IMG submission 89822) | Peatland microbial communities from SPRUCE experiment site at the Marcell Experimental Forest, Minnesota, USA - June2015DPH_4_40 | ecosystem: Environmental > Terrestrial > Soil > Wetlands >... | reverse complement strand
TTCAAGACATTGGCCATGCCCACGGAGCCTATAAGCCTCCGCCGGCGTCAATGTCCCAGACGCTGCTCTCGTTGGCCGGTTTTCAGGTGATACTCATTGGCCGGTTTTGGGTGATCGCTGAGGTCGGGGGCGTACTTGCGGTCTTTGTTGGCCTCCATGCCCCGCAGGATGTTCTGGAGGCGTATCAAGGTCTCCAATAGAATCTCTTCCCGGTCGGCCATCAAGTCCCGTTGCATATCCTCCACCGTGATGAACTCGTGCGGCTCCAGATTGCGGAAGGGGAAGGGCAAGGTGCGCCGTGCCAAGTCCGACCGATCACTGGGGAAAGGGTTGACCCGTGCGGTAAAGAACAAGTCGCATCTTAGATCGTAGGTCTTTTCGACGTTGGTTTCGTACAACTGGGCAATCGGAATTTTACCGCCCGTTGAGCACTTGCACATTAGGTCTATGTATCCGGGGTAGTCCGATCTCGGGTTCGTAAAATTGACGGAATCGATGTTGTCGAAGATTTGGATCGCGTTGTTGGTGATGGCCGCGACAAAGCTCCGTTCTTTGCTGGGGAGCGCTCCGGATTTGTATTCCGATCCTTCTAATAGCCACATGAACTTTTCCCAAAGTGTGGATTTGCCGCTGTTCTGCTCCCCGGTAGCCAGCATGGCGGGGCGTAGTTTGAGCGCTTCACCCACGAACAGGCTCAGCCAACGCAGTAAGACCAACTGCTGGTATTGCTGAGGACGGAGGTTGCCGTCCTCAAACTTAGCGTTAAGATGCCTGCACAAAAGGCTGTCCGCTGTTACCTTCGCGCCGATTCCATGCAAGCGTCGTGAGATTGCCCGCATCTTCTCCAAGTTCTCGTCGTTTAATTCGGGCCACGGTAATAGATTGGGGTACAGCATCAGCACGCCGTCCGCGCCGTTCGGCATGGTGGCAATTTTGTTGCCTTCAATGCGGAACATCCCCCCGCGCCCGTTGTTCACATAGATGACGCCATTTCGGGAGGTGCCCAATTTTTCTACCCGTCCTTCTGTGCCGCAGCCCTGCACATGCACGGCAAGGTTTTCCCGGACCAAGCGGAAATCCGGTTGGGTGACACGGAGGCGCATCTTACCCAACAGGGTCGCCGCGTCATAGTCGTTATGCAGTTTGAAGATAAGGCCCTCTTCCCGCAGGAAGACATAAGGATAGGCATCCACAAAGAACTGGGCCTTTTTCCCCAGCACGCCGAGTGCGTACTGGTAGACCCGCTCTTCTACGATGTGCCGGGGCAAGTGATGAGTTTTGGTGCCATTTTCATCGACATACTGTTCCGTGCCCTCGCGATACACATCCAGCACATCCGCGATGCCGCTCCATGAACCGCTGCCGTGTATCTGTACCGTGCCACAGGTATGACACAGCCCGCTTTTGGAGAATGCGAGTTCCTTTTCCTCACCGCATATCTTGCATGGGCCGACTATCTTTTCCGCCTTGGGCATGGATCAGAGCACGTCTAATCCAAGCGCGGTTGCTGCATGACAAATTGTGAATATCATTGGATTTCCTCTTTTAAATTCGTACAGTCTCGCTTGTGAAGCGCCTTTTGTGTGAGTACAACTGGGGTGGGGGAAAAGGTTAACCCCACCCCGATCCTCTTGGCAGAAGACCCACATTTAAAGCATCCAGTAGCCGCTGGATTCGGAGCGGCTCACGGCTAGGAAGCTGCTCACTGCTCTTTAATACTCAAAGGCCCCCCGCATTTTCCGATTGCCCGTCACGGGGATGGAAAGTAACAAGAATCGGGCGCGGTGTCCGGCCTTCTGAGGATCGATTTCAGTCCCGCTAATGCGGAACCTGCCGACAGGTCATCAGGACACGCGAGTGAATCCCAGTTTTCCGACTGTCGCTGCCTAATGTGGGGGTTTTTGAAGGAGACGCCCCATACCGAGAGGCCCAAACACTATGAGGAAAAAGTATTTTGATCACGAATCCGCTTTCGCCCACATCTGGAACAACGCCGACGACGATGGCATTTGGGCCGGGAACGCGAAAAAGCTGGCAGCCAAATTTCGTGTAAAGGAGGACGAGTCCCATGACATGCTCAGTGAACTTTGCGACCGAGGCCTGATCGAGCGAGTCGGGACCGAAACTTACATCGTCTCCCGATGGCGAGAGGGCGACGATCTGGGCGACAAGGAACTAAGGTGGTGGGAGTTCACGGCTGGGCTTCGGCACCGATAGCCCGACTTTTCCCATAAATACCTTCAGCACGGAATTCCCCGGAGATTTCCTTTGTTCATCTGGTAATGAAAAAGCCCCGCTCGCGGGAACGGGGCCTAATCGGCAGCGTGTTTCATGAGGGAATTTTCACAAACCCGTGTCCGGGGTTCTCCCATGGCACCATAGCGCCGCCGATCTTAGTCCATCAATGAAAACGATTCGACCGTGGCGTTCGGGCCATAATGCTCCTTGACCCACTGGTTGAGCCAGATGTCGAAGGGATCGTCTTCTTCCCGGTAACTGTCGTCGTAATCCCACCTGCCGATGCCATGCCCGTCTTCGTCGTGCTCGGCATAGACCCTGTGTTCATCGCTATAGGCGTCGTGGTCTTCCACGACCCAATCAGGCACCTCTACCAGTGCCCTGACCTCCGTCGCGGGCCCGGGGCGGTAATTGCCGATCTCCACTTCGTATGTGTAGTAGTGCGTTGGAATGTGCATGAATCTCTCTCCAGTATGAAAATGCGGGGCGGTGGGTCTCTCGTCATCCTCGGATGAGTCCACTCGCCCGACCCGCTGTTGTTTAGACCGCTGGTTTAACCATAAGGTCTTCCAGTCCCTCTAACTCCTGCACAACTTCTCTAATTTCGGAGTCCCACAGGTAGTAGTGCCCATTACCTTCAGCAAGTTGGAACTTGCTCATTCGCCCGTCCTCGTCTTTGAAGTCTGAAATTACTGCCACATTAAATGCCATACATTCCTTTCTGAAATGGGACGGCATTCCAGCCGCCCCCTTATGGTTACAGGAGTCCTTCATCCATTGCAGCGATCACAGCATGGCCAACGCAGTAAGTTTTGCCGTCAAATTGCATTTTAGGTTCCAGATTGCATCTGCCGTCTGCGTCCAGCCATGGTATGCCGCCTACCGCCCTTTCAAAATCGCCAGCTTGATACTCGCATTTGTGTGTATCCATAATGTCCTTTCTTTGGTTATAGGCGGTTTTGCTAGCATAATGCCTGAAGCCCTAGCGCATAGGGTTGTGCGCTGTGCTTGCCGCCCGTTGTTGTTGATTACGCCTTATTGATCTGTTCCCCTTGCTCCGGCTGCCTCTGGTAATGTTTTGTCATTGTGTTTCCTTGTTGTGCACCTGCCAGAACAAAGCCCTCCACTCCTGTCGGAGTGCTTTTAACTCATTCTGAGGAACGCCCGCAGCGTGCTTGGCATGTAGCAAAGGGCGGATAAGTTGGTCGAATTCACGACGGGACTTGGCTTTCCCGGCTAACGACCGAATGGCTTCTTCCTGCTCGTTTATTGGTAGACTAAAAATGTTGTGAGATAAACTCATTTGGACTCCTTTGCACCGTTCTAAAAGTCAACGCAGTTAGGACAGTCCTGTTGCTTGCTGTTTACATGTTCTTAATACCCGGCCTGTGCAGTTTCGGCGGGTCTTCTAGAATCGTTAGTGCATTTTTCAACGGGCAACTGTTTCCGCAGGGCTGACCTTAGCCATGAGCGTCGAAATACAAGCAGGCGTTCCTCCCGACACCCCAGTCCGAAACCTGCGCGACCTGCGCCAGACGGGTTTGATCAATTACCAACTGCTCAATCGGGGCACATCCTACTAGCAGGCGCTGGCGGTCTAAGTCGTTCGTCCAGATCAGTTCCTGACTCCGCTTTCGCTGTCCTTTGAAGGTGCCCAACGGCGAAAAGTCCAACCAATCGGCCCCCACAGTTTCGCAGGCTATAACCTGCCCAGAACGGGATCGGCACCAGTGCCCCAAGTGCCCGTAGTCAATGTCTCTAGGCCCAAATTTGTAATGTTGACCCGCAGCGTTGTTGTATGGCGGATCGATAAACCAAGTCGCCCTCATGTCTGGTATCTCCTTATAACTGGCTTGGGTTATCGTCCAATGCCGAATGTACTTTAGTTGCGAAGCGATGCGTTCTCGCACTGGTTTGCTCCAATAGACGCCCATCTGCTGATCTCCGTACTTCCGCATCCATGCGCTGGGCGACTTCGATGGATTGGCCGTCCCTTTGTTCATCCAATATCCGACGAGCCAGCGGGCTTCCTCCGGCACGCAGCCCAAGTCATCCACGTGGTTAATACCAGTTGGCAGAGCCATGATTTCTGCTTCCGACACATGAATTAAGTAACACCAAATCCCACAGATAACCGGGTCTAGGTCGTAAAGACGGACTTGGTGGTGTGCGTGTCTCAGCGAATATCCTGCGCTGCCCGCACAGGGCTCAATGATCGTGTCGTAAACGGGCTCAGGATAGTGGGGTGCGGTCCTCCACTTCGCGCCAAAACGGTGAAAGAACGGCCTCAGCTTTGGTTGCCAGACACGAGTGTTTGGACGAATAGGGAGGGTGGATAACCCGCCCCCTTTTATATTCGGTGCCCCAGCTAGTCAAACTGTCGGTTCTTCGGACTCCTGCGGTGCGGGATTAACCACGGGAGAAACTTCGGCCGCAGACGGCTCTGCCGATCCAAACGCAGCGGGTGCAATTTCCCGCGCTCTGGCTTCGCTGATAACCTTGTAACTTTTTTCCTCGCCCGTCTCCCTGCCCCAATAGACGACGTGTTCTTTGCCCCACTTGCTGCCATCCCACTCCCGTACTCTGCGGCGCTGCTCGCATTCCCCGACAGCCGTGCACTTGGCCAGCGTTGGTGCGTCTTCCTTCACGCCTTTCTTTTCCAGATAGTCGCCGATCATGATGCGACAGTCGCGGCCTTTGATGGCCACGGTTGCGGTTACATGCCCATCGGCCTCATGGACTTTGAAGGGCTTGGGCTGCCTCATCTCCATCTCCGGAGGCAAGACCCGCTCCACGACTGTGCGGAGATAGGCGGTCAGCATCTCGCCCGCCGCGTCGGTGTCCGGTTCCGCTGCTAGGCTCGCTGCGATGTGGTCATCTTTTAAGTTGTCGGGCACCTTGCTGAGGGACTCAATCCGCTGCCGGAAATTCTCGACAATCTTTTGCTTGGCAACCTCATGCTCAGCTTTGAGCCGATCAATTTCCTCCTCCAATTCCGCGATCCTTGGCTTCAAATTAAAGCCAGCGGGCAGCCTGAGTTCCGCCACCAATTCCGGGTAGTTTTCAGCGAAGAGGATGGCCTGTTCCCGCGCCTTATCGTGGATTTCTTCCTTGGTGGTGTCCGTGGGCGCGTTCAGCAGGATGGGGAGGATCAGTTTCGTAAAATCCGCTAGGATTGCACGGTTGGCGGTGGGGCGATGTACTCTTTTCTGTTTGCTGCTTCGGGCACGGCCCTTACGAGCAGTGGTTTTTTCTTCCTCTTCCTCTTGCTCTTCCTCTTCCGCTTCGCCTTCCTGTTCCTCTTCGGTTTCCCCGGACTCCCCATCTTCGTCATGGTTATCGCCGGACTCCGGCAGATCGTCGTCCGTAATCTCAACCAGCGGTTCCTCCAACAACTCATTCACCCGGCGAACACTAAGATTGAAATAATGGCGGCAAAATTCTTCCCAGTTATAGGTTGTTTCCCCGATCATCATGCGCTTACCAGCGCAGCCCATCCTGACACCGAAAGCCCCCTTTAAATCCTTGATCGGTTGCCGCCACATGTCGATTTCGTCCCACAGGGACCTGAACCGATGGGAAAATCCTATTACATTGTTCAAGTTCTCTAAGATTTGGCCTTCGGGGATGATAACCTCGGCGGCCGTCGCCGAGGTTGAGTTACTCACTACTAGTTCGATTGGAGCCATGTTTCCTTCCTCGCCCACACACACTGCTCCCTCTATGCATATGTGCAGCATTTTGAAAGTTTTGAATTTTGGGAGCGACTTTCCGGTTGAGATTGCTAATTACCACTCGCCGCGACAGGGCTGAAGTGATCGGTTATCTTGCGTCGAACGAGACGATAATGACATCCATCTCGATTCACCGTCAAAATCAAATGGACAGGCGCACTACGCGCTCATTTGAATTCTTGAATTTGGGGAGCGACCCCGCTCCCGTTTCGGTTTTGGGAGAATAGCAGACTGACAAAATTTGGCAAGTTACCTTAGGGCATGTACTTCAGGAAACCTTGCGGCCCCTCATTCGGCCTTTTTGTCGGTGTCCAAGCGGCATCGTTCAGCATCTAAACCGATGACCAAATAGATCGTGCAGCCGCTGCGAGTTTACAGCAGCAACTAATACCTACGACAACCGTCAGTACGACGAAGCGCGTGGGGGGTGCGTTCTTGGTGATTTTCATTGCCAAGGGACGCGCTCGTGCAGTCGAAAGAACACCAGTCCAATTCCTCTCCCAAGAACCTCACAGAGCAGCGGTGTGATTCCGCTGAAACCAGCGTAAACTATCGGCCAGAGTCGCCGAGTCCGTGGAAAGCAGGAGCCATGGCTCGGAGGAGGTATCAAAGAGGGTCTGTAATACTGCGAGGCGAAAGTTGGGAGGGGCGCTGGAAAGAAGACGTGTTTGAGAATGGTGTACTCCGTCGAATTCATCGGAGTAAGGTTCTCGGCACAATACAGCAGTATCCGACCAAACGTCTCGCTCGACGTGAACTCGACCGCGTGATGAACGAGGCGGGGATCAACAACGAAGACTACCAGCCTTCCATACTCGGAACTTTTTATGCGTTTGCCGAGGAGTGGAAGCAGAAAGTTGTCAGCACCATGGGCGTTGGTACACAAGCTGGTGTGAAATCCGAACTCAAGGCTTGGGATAAGGCGCTCCAAGTCAAGAACGGTCACCAGTCTGTCTCGATGCCATTTCGAGAAATCAACGGCAATGCAATTCAGACGGTGATTTCTGGGTGGAACACTGGAAAAGGGTTCAAGAAGGTGGGTGCGAAGTCAATCAAGAACCGTGTGGGCACGCTCAAACTCGCTTGGAAATGGGCAAAGGATTGGGCATATACCCGCTCCGACTTTCCTGAGAATCTGCGTCTACCTTACTGGGACAGAGAGGAAGCTAAGGCAAAGCGTCCAGCATACTCAGTCGAGACCGTGAAAAAAATCATGGAAGCGTCCGAGTATCCGTACAACTTGCTTTGGTGGGTTGCTTGCGAGTGTGGCATACGGCGTGGTGAAGTTTGTGGGCTGGATGTAGGGCACATTGACTTGAACAATCGCACCATCACAATTCGCAGGAACCGAGTGGGCAGCGTGGTGAAGAACACGAAGAGCCGCAGGGCACGAGTGTTCCGAATCTCGCCTGAGCTTGCGGAACAGTTAAAGCCGCTGGTGGAAGGTCGTGCTGCCGACGAACCTTTGTTCCTGTCCGCTGAGAAGGTACGGTTGCATCCAGAGAATCTTGTGAAGCGGGAGTTGGTTCCCGTTCTACAGGGACTCGGCGTCTACGTGAAAGGCACGGCATGCCACGGATTTCGGCATGGAAATGCTACTGAGATGGACAAGCTCGGAGTGCCGATGGCGACACGCCAGCAGCGTCTCGGGCACGTGGATGCAAGTACGACCATGCTCTACAGTCACAGCACGGATGCCAACGATAGCAAGGTGGCTGAAGAGTTCGGAAGGATGTTGTCGCAAGGTTTTACGCAGAAAGCAGTTGCGACAACTTCTGGTGATTAGTTTTCAACAACATAGGCCGGGAAGTTTGGGTAAATTTGTGGTGGCTCATAACCCAAAGGTCGGTGGTTCAAATCCACCCCCCGCAACCAAATATCTCGTTACACTTCATCGGCTTGGGAGCTTCTACCTCCTGAGCCGTTATTGTACTTGGGCAAATTAAGGCGAACTTGGGCAAAGAATCCCCCGAGTTGCTCTGCCACTTTCCTGTGATCGTCCCCAATCACGTGCGTGTAGCCCATGGTTGTGCGTGGGTCGGCGTGCCCCAGACGATCCTGCCGCACCTTCATCGGCGCGTGCAGGTGATCGAGCAGGCTTGCGTTCCCATGCCCGGAAGGCGTGTGCCGCCCCATCCAGGCCGAGCTTCTTCAAGATGGGTTTCAACTGCCTCTTGATGAAGTTGTCGGGGTGTAGGCGACGACCTCTGTGCTCAGGAAAAGTGGCTCGTCGGGATTCCTCCCCTCGACGTAGAACCGCAGGCGCTCTGCAAGCTGCGGCGAAAGCGCGAAGAATCGCTTCTTGCCGTTCTTCGGCCGCTTCAGCTTGCTTTTCCACCTGCTGCGCTGCACGGTGATTGCCTGTTCGTCCAAGCTGACATCTCCGACGTTCAGGCCACAGATTTCTCCGCGCCTGATGCCGGTCTCCGCTACCAGCCAGAAGACGGTCTTGTATGGCTCGTGCGCGGCATCGATGATCTGTTTGACCTGCTCCACCGTGAAGCTTGGTTGCTCCTCGCGGTTCCAGGTCGGCAGAACCAGATCGTCACAGACGTCGTGAGTGACATAGCCCCACGCTTTTGCCGACGCCCAAAGAAGGCGCAGCGTAGCAACCCGGTTACGGATTGTTTTCTCGCTACGTTTGTCCTTCCCCGGACTCGACCACAGCGTGATCACGTCTTGCACGACCTCCGTTGAGATGTCTCTTAACCGAATCGCCCCGAGGGCCGCAACCCAAGCTTTTATCTCGCTCTTCTCGCTATCTTGGGTGCTTCCCTCGTAGTGAATCGAGACTTTGCTTTTCCACTTCTCCGCGAAGTCCTCGAACCGCGCAGTTGGTTTCGCTTTGTAAATGGGGCTATTGATCGCCGCCAGGCGGCGATCGAGTTCACGTTGTGCGAGGCGCTTGGTCGGAAACTCGGACTTATCGCCCAGGATCTCCGAACGATGGATGCGGATGACACTCCCGTCTAGCTGGAGTTCGTCTTCGAGCCAGCGGCCGTACCACTTCTTTACCCTCGTGCCCCGCAGGATGAGCGATCCCTGCTGGTATCGCTTTCGAGCCACGGAACCTCCGTTCCGTTGACCCGACGACTCTCGCGGGCATTGTACTTTGTTTTCGTGGAAGGCCGCTGGAACTCCCGCAATCAATCTGTGAGCCGGCGGTGAGCACACCTGTCCGTTTACCGCCAATAGTGCCGAAGCAGTGAGGACGATCCACGTGGACGCGGGTGTTTGACCGTATATATGTAGATTCTCTTCCAAGACTCCGCCCTTCAACGCTGCAGTCGGTTCTCGTGCCGTTTGCCTCACCTGAGCCTCGTAAGCTCGTCAAGCGGGCAGAACGCAAAGGCGCGCAATATTCAATACTGGGTTTCTGAGAAAATCAGGGCAAAATCCAATCGCGGAATGGGCATCTCGCGCCAACGTCACCAAGATGTTCCTCGACTACGCCCCGGAGAAGACGACCAAGGGCTGACCCGCCACTGTGCGGCTAGGCGGCTGTGTTCGGCGGTGTCCATCGGGGAGCCGATCCGAGGGGCTGGTCCGCTGGGAGGATGTTCAGGTCGGATCGGGCGTTTTAAAGGTGCTGGGAGCCTTTTGGGACAAGCTGGGGGGCACTCTGAGCATTCACGCCGCGTCGTCCGGATGGCGTTTGTCACACCGCGAGATAGCTTAGATGAGACGGAGACTTTCGTCCAGCCGATGAGCCTCCGCGATGCCCATGCGAACGAGGGTGCCGAACAAGCTGTCGATATCTTTCCTGAGCGGCTGGTCCGACGCGATGATAAATTGTCACAAAGGAAGGCTAGGACGCCGCCCTAGCCGACGCCCAAATCAAAGACTCAGGAGTTTAAGAACGCGATTTGCGTCTAAATTCGAGATAAGGGACGGAGAAACGTTGGCCAGGGCGCAATCACCTGATCAATCGATCAATCGCCGAAATTGTCGCGGGGAAATGCCTGGATCTTCTAAGTGAGTACGTCGCCTTCGGGCGATTGGGATACGGACACCAGACAAGAAAATTCCTCAATTTAGTCGAGAGCGAGGTGTCAGGGAGACAGACTCTGGTACGTGACCACACGTTCATTGCAGTAGGTCGTTGTACCACAATCCCTGTTTTCCTTCGGTCCGACCCACACTGCAAACACAGTACTTGCAGCTCCTTAGATCGCGCCCAGACGATGTGCCGAAATATAAGGAACAGGCCGGCATCGCCGGATTAGTGGATTAGGTAAGGTTTGCCGACCACTCTCCAACTGATCGGTCGAATACCTAAACAGTAGGTGTCTATGGGGTTCTGCTCCCGCCGTCTGCCACACCGCAGTGGCAACGGCGTCGACCCCTCGCCCTCCATCGCGCGGTGGCGATCAATGCCCTCTGACCCGGACCTCTAGAGGTCTTCGTAGTTCAGTAGACCCGCGATTCGTGTCTCCCGGGTCTCTAGATCGCTCCGTCCCGTTTGGCGACCGCGATCTCGTCAGGGGAATATCCGAGCTCGCGCAAGATAGCTTCCGAATGCTCCCCCAGCATGGGAGGCGGCATACGGTATAGGGCAGGAGTGGACGAGAGGCGAATCGGATTTGCGATGCTGCGGGCCCTATTGATCGCAGGGTGCTCGATTTCCACGATCAGCGCGCGTGCCAGCGTTTGCGGATCGTTGAGGGCCTCTCCGACACTGCGGATGGCGGCGGCGGGGATTTGCGCTTCGGCCAGTCGTCCCAGCCACACTTCGGCGGGGCGCTGCGTAAGCACATCTTGAATCAGGGGAATGAGTTCCTTACGATGCTGGACCCGCAGGGCATTGGTGCGAAAACGGGGATCGCGGCCCAGCCTTTCCTCGCTGCCGAGCACGACAGTGAAGCGTCTCCAAAGAGGCTCGGTGCCAACTCCAATTACGAAATGTCGGCCATCACCACCACGAAATACCTGGTAAGGCACGATACTGGGATGAGCGTTGCCCCACCGAGTTGGCGCTTGGTTAGCGTTCAGGTAGTTGCTGCCGATGTTCGCTAGCCAAGTGAGCTGGCAGTCAAACAATGCCATGTCGAGGAACTGCCCGCGGCCGGATTTTTCTCTTGCCAGCAGCGCGGCCATGATGCCCACGGCGGAATAAAGCCCACACGTGATGTCGGCAATAGCAATAGGATAGCGAACCGGCTCAGTGTCTGGTTCTCCCGTAAAGCTCCACACGCCGGCTTCCGCCTGGGCGATGATGTCGTACCCCGGCAACCCCACCTTCGGTCCGGTAAACCCGTAGCCTGAAATGGCGCAATAGACCAGTCGCGGGTGCCGTGCGATAAGAGTCTCGGGATCAATGTTCCGGCGCGTAAGAGATGCGGGTGAAGGACTGCTTACAATGAGCACATCGGCGGTCGCAACGAGGCGTTCGAGGATGGCTCGGCCCTGCGTATGGTCGTAGTTCAGCGTCAGCGAGCGCTTGTTGCGGTTCGCTGCCAAAAAGTACGCCGATTCGCTTCCGAGGAACGGCGGTCCCCAGGAACGGCTTTGGTCACCGCCTCCGGGCCGCTCGACCTTCACCACGTCAGCACCCAGATCGCCGAGAAGCATGGCGCAGTAGGGGCCGGCAAGCGCTTCCGT
>Ga0116102_1000846_pt1 | contig 11586 bp, 11 predicted proteins | sample June2015DPH_4_50_FD_89822 | JGI IMG/M metagenome (GOLD analysis project Ga0116102, IMG submission 89822) | Peatland microbial communities from SPRUCE experiment site at the Marcell Experimental Forest, Minnesota, USA - June2015DPH_4_40 | ecosystem: Environmental > Terrestrial > Soil > Wetlands >... | reverse complement strand
TTCACCAGCCGGCGCGGGTCGGAGGAGGGGATCCTGGTTCTACGCCCAAGCCTTTTTCGTTGGCTCGCAGGTTACCGGCCGTCGCGGCCCTGCCCGACGAGCATTCTGGCCATGGCAGGCAACTCCTTACTCTTCCGCAACTTATTGATGCTCCGATGGCTCCATTTGGGACTGATGGACATTGGGCTGCCGGACCGTTGCATGGATGAGATGTTAGGTGTATGTTGTCTACAGCATTGAATTCCGTAATGGAAACTCTGGACGAAGTGGTTGGAGTGGAGACGGGTTATGTCCGGCATATGCGGACAGTATAACTTTGGAAAACTGGAGCCCATCGATCGTCGCGACCTTCAGGCAATGACTCAGACCCTCATTAATCGAGGCCCAGATGACGAAGGGTACTACGTCGCAGGTCCCCTCGGCTTGGGCTTCCGCAGGCTCTCCATCGTCGATCTGAAGGGCGGCCATCAGCCCATGTCGGATGGGGAAGAAACCGTCTGGCTGGTTGTCGATGGTGAGGTCTATAACGCTCCTGAACTGCGGCTTGAACTGCAAGGCTACGGCCACGTTTTCCGCACCAAATCGGACGCCGAGGTCGTCATCCACGGGTACAAGCAATGGGGCGATGAGGTGCTCAATCACCTCAACGGCATGTTCGGGTTAGCCATCTGGGATGTCCGTCGCGAGCGCCTGGTTCTCGCTCGCGACCCTTTTGGAATAAGACTGCTTTATTACCGAATCGCTGAGGATCGCTTGTATTTCGGCTCGGAGTTACGCGCGATTTGCGCCGCGATGCCGGATGGGGCCGAGGTCGATCCGACTTCGTTGAATCTCTTCTTGGAGTACGGCTATACGCCCTCGCCGTATACGCCACTCAACGGCGTGCGCAAACTCGCTCCGGGAGCCAAACTGATCATCCAAAAGGGCTCTTATCAGTTGAGCCGGTGGTACGGATTCAAGCCTACCCCTTTCGCACCGCCAAAGTCACCCGCCGAAGCTCGGGAAGAGCTGAGCGCCCTCTACATCCAGGCGATTCGCCGGCATCTGGTCAGCGATGTACCGGTCGGCTTGCTTTTGAGCGGTGGTGTGGACTCCGGCTTGCTGCTTGCGTTGATGAATCGCCATGGGAGTTCGTGGCCTACATATGTGGTAGGATGCGGCTCGGCGTTCTCCGATGACGAATTGGCGGACGCCGCCGCAACCGCTCGCCTCATGGGATCGAAGCAGACGAGCGTCTTGATTGCGAGATCGACTTTTGAAAAGACGCTATCGAAAACTTTTGCTTTGCTGGAGGAACCGGTCGCGGATTCCGCGGTTGTGCCGATGTATTTCGTATGCCAGCGAGCCCGCCAGGATGTCAAAGTAGCTTTGGCGGGGCAGGGGCCGGACGAATTGTTTGGTGGTGGTCTCCGTCATCTTGGGGTTCGCTATGCCGACCTCTGGACTCGCCTACCGGCTTGGATGCGCAACCGTGTCTCCTCCGCCATCACCGCGCTGCCCAGAATGGAGACCCTCAAGCGGGGAGTTCACTATCTGGCGATTCCGGATCGAATCCGCAGATATCAATATGTTCTGTCGCTCCTGCCGGGAGAGCAAGTCAATGACCTGTTCCAAGACGGGCTGCTAGGCCCCAATTCAGGTGACACCGCGCTGGAATGCTGGGAGAGCATGGGCGATCTCATCTCGGAGACTGACGAGCTTGGAGGGCTCCAGTTCCTTGAGGTGCGATCCACTCTGCCGGACAGAATTTTCATGTACGCGGACAAGCTCTCGATGGCCCATCGTCTCGAACTACGTTTCCCGTTTGTGGACAAAGAGATCGTTGAATACGTGGAACGGTTGCCGGCCAACCTCAAAGTGAGGAGTGGCTCCCGGGAATGGTTACACCGCCTTGTCTGCCAGTACTTCCTTCCCGGTCCGATGTTGAGCCGGCCAAAGCGAGGGTTCGCGACGAACGTGATTGAGGGGTGGTACCGCAGCGCTTTAGACAGCAAGATGACGGAGATCTTCCTCGACGACAGCTCAAGGATATATCAGTACCTCGAGGCAAGAGCCGTACGGGGACTTTTCGACCGGCACTCGTCCGGTCGGCAGGACAATCACAAACTCCTGCTTCGCCTTACCGCGTTAGAGGAATGGCTCCGGGCTTACCACGCGCCCCTTGCTGCCTTGAGATCGTCGATGGGGAGAGTGTCGGTGTGAGAACCCGCTTTCGCTTGTCATTCCGAGTATCCTCAGGCGGCGAGGTATCTCGCTCTGTCCTTGAAAACATTCATAGCGAGATTCCTCGCCGCGCCCTCTCGAAGATCCCGTCATTTCTGCTACGCTACACAAATAGGTCTTACCAGCATAGCCCTTCGATGTGAGCTCGCGAGGCCTGCTCGGGGTCCAGCAGGCCGACAAGATCGATCACCTTCTGACTCTTCTTCAGCTTGCGTATCACACGCGCGAACTCCGGGTTGGTTCCCGCGATGACCAGGACTTCCGAGGAAGCCCGCAGCTCCTCGAGCGAACCTACGAGCTGGCGTGGGAGTTCCGGGAGAGCACCTTCCACGTAGGCGCGGTTCGCGCCCAGCAGCTTCTCAAATTCCAAGTGAGGATCGTAGATCTTCAACTTGCACCCACCCTCGTTCAACGCTTTTACCAGTTTACAAGAGGGGCTCTCGCGCAGATCGTCGGTGCCCGGCTTGAAGACCAGTCCGAGCACGCCCACGCGGCGCCTTCCGGTGGCGCGAATCAGATCCCGAGCGCGCCTCAGATGGCGGTCGTTGCTTCGAAGGATGCCTTCGAGCAGTGGGATGTCCAGCCCTCTTGCCTTTCCCATTCTCGCTAGCGCTCGCACGTCCTTCGGCAGGCAGGGGCCGCCAAAGGCAAATCCCGGTTTGAGATAGAGGGGAGAAATATTGAGCTTTCGGTCCTCGACGAAGATGCGCATTACGTCACGACCGTCAATCCCCGCACTCTTCGCCAGTGCCCCCAACTCATTGGCGAAGGCGACCTTCAAGGCGTGGAAGGCGTTATCGGCGTACTTCACCATTTCCGCCACTCGAAGCGAAGTTACGAACAGCGGAGCCCTGATCGGCCGCCAGAGTTGCAGAAGTTTTGTGGCCGCGCCGGCTCGGGCGAGCCCAATGACGGTGCGGCTGGGATGAAAGAAGTCCTCAATGGAAGACCCCTCTCGCAGGAATTCCGGGTGGAAACAGACTTCGAAACCGGCTCCCGCCTTGTGGCGCGCCGTGCGTTCGAGCAGGGGAATCACGACTCCCTCCGTGGTTCCTGGGGGAATGGTGCTCCGCACGGCCACGGTGTGAGGAGGGTGGGGAAGGCGCAAGGCCCGGCCGATCTCCGTCACGGCGAGCGATACGTAGCTCAAGTCGGTCTCGCCGCCTTTCCGGGACGGCGTCCCCACGCAGACCAGAGATAGTTCGGCGCCCTCCATCGCTTCGTCTGTCCGAAGCGAAGCCCGGAACCTGCCAGCGCGAACTACTTGCCGGATTAGCCGCCCAAGGCCTTTTTCGCGCAGCGGAGAGACGCCCTCGTTGATCATCCGGACCTTAATGGGTGAGATGTCTACGCCGCAAACATCGTGGCCCATTTTTGCCAGACACGCTCCCGTAACGCAGCCAACATAGCCAAGCCCAAAGACGGCAATTCGCATCTACCCTCCGTCTAGAAAGGAAATGAGATTATGGTACGTGAACGCTCGGTTAATGGTTTTTTGGATCCACGTGCCGATCGAGACAGCGAACCCGACCTTGCGCCAGTGGGGGATCTCGCGAGACAAAATCCGGTCGTGAGCTCGTTTCAGCGGGACCTTCCTATGAAAAGCGCGCACTCTCCAATGACTTCGTCCGTTTACGAGGGTGGAGTGCCCCTACGCTACGATACCGGCTCCTCCGTCCACGACGAGTGCGTGGCCTACGATTCCCGTTCCTGCCTCCGAGCAGAGGAATTGGGCGGCCCACGCCACCTCCTCCGGCGTTACCAAACGCCCTATTGGAGTGCGGCTTGTCGCAGCGGCGATTCGGTCCTCTCCTTGCGGCATCGCCTTCCAGGCATCAGTGGCTACCGTCCCGGGCACAAGGATATTCACGCGAATACCGCGAGGCGCCAGTTCGACAGCAAGGTGCCGGGCCAGGGCCTCGAGCGCGCCCTTAGATGACCCGATGAGGGAATAGTACGGCAAGGCGCGCTGAGCTCCCATGGAACTGACGGCCAGTACGCTGGAGCGCTCGGCGAAGCGGTTCAGGAGAGCCTTCGTCAATTCAAAGAAGGCACGCACATTCAGCGAAAAAGTCCAGTCGAAGTGACGTGTGTTAAGTTCAGAAAAAACACGATGCACTCCGGTAGCCGCACAATGGACGAGCCCGGTAAGGGGCTCGCCGCCCTCATCGATGGATTTCTCCATATCCTCGATGCCTTGGGATCGGGTGGCATCGGCGCGGCAGAGCCGGATGCGCAGTTTTTCGCGATCGGCCGTGGCTTGAAGATCATCTGCGGCTTTTTGATCGCGGACGTAGGTCGCGATCACTGCCGCCCCCGCCCTGGCAAAGCGCAGTGAAATCGCACGGCCGATTCCCCTCGTACCGCCTGTAACAAGGACTTCACCTGACAGAGCAAATGGGTTCTCCATAATACGGCCTTCTGCCGAGCACAAGAGTGGCTGCTAGGCGCACCACACTAATGTCGCGTGAGAAAAGTACGTTTACTTTTCGGGTTTATCACGAGTCGATGTAGCGCCGACCTTTAGGTCGGCAAGTGCTGACCTAAAGGTCAGCGCTACCGGTAAACGCAATTTCCGAACGCAACACCAGCGACAGAGCGGTTGTATTATGCATTAACGTAGAACATTTCACAACCAAAGCTCAGTGGCTCGACGTTAGTAGATGACAGATTGTGGAATGAGATTATGGGAAGCTCGCGTGCGCAATGGTGGCTTCCGGCCTTTCGATGATGCGGACGCCCCAGCTTTTATTTCGCATGCCGGCGCCACAGCTCGAAATTTACTAACGCCCAGAGTTGCTTTGTTCGGTCGTGAATGCCCTCAAAGTGTTCGCGCAGAAGCGTCTGCATGCGCGCCGGGTTGAAATAGCCACGTCGCAGAGCCTCTGGTGAGAGCACCAAGTCCGTGACAAAGGACTTTAGTGGTTTTCGGAACCATGGGCCGACCGGGACAGCGAAACCGACCTTGCGCCGGTGGAGGATCTCGCGAGGCAAAATCCGGGCGAAGGCTCGCTTCAGCAGAGCCTTCGTACGAAAGCCGCGTATGAGGAGTTCTGTCGGGACTCGCGCGGCAAATTCCACCATTTTATGATCCAAGAGCGGGACGCGCTCCTCCAGCGAAGCCGCCATGGTCATCAGATCCCCGCGCAGGAGAAGGTTGTCCGGGAGCCAAACTTTGAGGTCGGCATAGAGCATTCGCTTAAGCGGCGTGCGGCCATGCTGTCTCTGTAAATAGCTTTCAAAGACGTCTGCGGGATGAGCGGGATTGACCTGCGCAAGAAATTCGGGGGTGAAAAGGCTCTCGCGCTCTTGGCGCGAGAAGGAAGCGAACCAGGTGACGGCGCGCTCCGCCTCATCGCGAATGGACAGCGCTTCGAGGGCGGTCCTGGCTCGCTGCTGATGGTACGGCAGCCAGCCAATCATGGCGCGGGTCACGCTCTTGGGGAGGCCCGAAACCAATCCAGCCAGGGGGTCGGCGGCATACTTGGGGTAGCCGGCGAACAGCTCGTCTCCGCCTTCCCCTGCCAGCACCACCTTAACGCTTCGCGCTGCCAGTTGCGAGAGCAAGTACAATGCCACGTCGGTGGGCTCAGCGATGGGCTCGTCGCGGAAGGCCACCAGACGCGGCAGTTCACAACTCAGTTGCTCGGGGTGCACAATGAGCTCGTGATGCTCGGTGCGAAAGCGTCGCGCCACGGCCCGTGCGTAGGGCAATTCGTTGAACTCAGGTTCATCAAAACCCACCGCAAAGGTGCGCGGGGGCCGAGCTTCTAGTTCCGTCATGAGCGCCACCACGGCGCTTGAATCCGTGCCGCCGCTCAGAAAGGCCCCAAGCGGAACATCTGCGACCAGACGCAATCGGACCGATTCACGAAGTTGCTCGACGAGTTCGTCGCCGACTTCCATTGCCGGGCGAGGCGCGTCTTCTTCGCTAGGGATATCCCAATAGGCGTGGGTTTGTACGCCCGTCGAGTCGGCAAGCAGGAAATGACCTGGGAGCAACTTCTCGACGCCCAGGTAGAACGTGCAGGGCGCGGGGATGTAACGGAACCCAAAGAAGTCATAGACGGATTGCGGGTTGACCTCCAATGGCTGTTCGGCCAGCTCGCGCAGGGCGCGCGACTCGGAGCTGAAAACCAAGCGGCCCGGCTCCAGACGGTAAAGCACCGGCTTGATCCCAAGGCGGTCGCGAACCAACAGCAGGCGGCGCTTGCGAGCGTCCCACAGCGCGAAGGCGAACATGCCCCGGAGGTGGTCGAGGCAGGCCAACCCGTATTCCTCGTAGAGTTGGACAATCGTTTCAGTGTCGCTGGAGGTGCGGAAGCGATGTCCGCGCTGGCGGAGAATAGTGTTAAGTTCGCGGAAATTGTAGATTTCTCCGTTAAACGTAAGCCAGATCGTACCGTCTTCGTTCGACATCGGCTGGTGCCCGCCCGGGAGGTCAATGATGCTGAGGCGGCGGTTGCCCAGGCCCACTTCACCTGCCAGGTAGAAGCCCTCATCGTCCGGCCCACGGTGGGCCATAGCGTCATTGGCGCGTCTCAGGGCAGCACCATCGGCTGGAGCACGCGTTCCGAAATTGAAAACTCCGCAAATACCGCACATTGAATCAGTCCGTGAATATCAAAGATCTCTTAGAGGTGACCGCCAAGCAGTCCGCTCCCCCCCGACCAGCTTCTTTCAAGGTGCTCGTGCTGGTGGGACAGAGCAGCTGAAACCGTTCTACGGCCCAGGCGCGGATGGCTCTCGTCCGTTTCCAACGCCGGACAGCCCCCTGCTCGCAAAAACTGGAACTCAACGCATGGTGGCGATGGATAATCTAGGTAGCAAGCGCGATTATAGCATTCTTCCCATTGGCTGCGGTGGGCTGCAAGGCCTTGGCCAGACGGTTCGTAGGGTTAAACGTCACCACAGGCTCGGTGGTCTGTCGTCGTTTGTTTACCTCCGCAGAGTTGCGGAATTGTCTTAAAATGGAAAGGTGGGGTTGAAGGTCGGAGGAGAACGAGACTTATTGCACTTCGACCAACTTGAGCGTTGGCCGGCCTTGTTTCGCGATTGAGCGAGGCTGCAACGATATTTCCGCACCAACTGATTTTATTGCCCCCAGTATGAATCCAAGTTAGAGACGGGGATATCCCGAAATATGCGACGGGAGTAAGCGGGGTGGGTGATGGGTGGGCCACCCAGGTATTTTATGTGGCGGGGCGATTGCCAATCCGGCGTCTAAGGTGACGGTGTATTTCGGTTCGGAGCAAGCCTACCCGTCGATCATTGCAGTTCAATACCGGGGGTTGCCTACGACTAATTCCTGCTTGGATGTGACGGCGACGGGGACGGTGGGGGATGGCGCGACGGTGGAGTCGGGGTCTTTCAGCACTACTCAATCAGACGAGGTAAGCTTCGCGGTGGGGGCGGTGAATGGGACGGGTGTTAGCTTCAGCGCCGGGACAGGGTAGGCGCTGGTGGCAGCGGATGCGGGGGGGGGGGTGGTGGGGATCGAGCAAGAGGCGGTCATCTCTGCGCAATCGGGGGTAACAGCTTCAATGGGGTTTAGTGGGGATTTTGACGGCGCCCTGGTGGTGGCTTCCTTCATTGCAGGCGCGAAGTGGAAAGAGGCGGGGCTGCCCGCCGGTCACGGAGCGCTGGTGTGGGCGGCGACCAGTTATACGTCCGACAGTTGCGGTGGGGGGACTGCGTACGGCGGTAACGGACTCGAAAGGGAATACCTACACTACCCTTCAGACGAACGTATGCGGTAAGCGGGGTACATCTAGGCACTACGGCTAGCCCACTTTATAGCCGATCGTTTCGATGCGTCTTTTGGTTTCCGCATCCAGCTTGTCGATAAAATCTCTGAATTGAGGAACCTTTTCTGCCACGGCCAGACAGCGATAGGGCTTGGTGTGTGGAGGGGCTGCTTGCAGACGGTTCACATCATGATCAATGGACATCACTTGGACGATCTTGGAAAGCTCCTTAGCCGGATCAATCGTGAAGTCCTCCAACCGCAGCGCCAGGGTGGCGGCTCGCAGAAATAACTCGGTTTCCTCAACGAATTCCGGGAAAGACAAAAAGCGTGGGCCTGGTGAGGTTGCAAAAAATGCAGGGTCGCCTTTGGCAAAGGATTCGAACTCAGGAAAATTCTTCTCCAAGTCGGCGCAGAAGTCGCCTGTATTCTTATAAACTGTCGAGAGCACGGTAGACATGCTCTTGTTGCGAAGGTAGGCCCGCCACCATATCCAGTTCGTCAGCAACGAATCGAGGGGGTGACGATAGATAAAAATCAAGTCGGCCCACCCCGCTCTGACCGCTTCCAATATACGGCTTGTTACCCTTGGCAACGCCTGAAAGCGGGAGGCATGCCGAATTGTGGCGTGGTTGCAGTAGACCATAGAGGTCGGACGCCGATGGAGGCGGATCGTATCCCTTAGGTATTTCGCCCTTGCTCCAAGGTTTTTCTTCAGCAATTCGAAGAGATACCAACGTCCACTGCCGAACAGCCCAATCACATAAGTCGTTCTGTGGTTCCCCGCAGAATGGAGTCTCCAGTACAAATCCGTATACGGAAAGATGTAGCGGATGAACGCTAAGTTCTGACGAGGGGTTCGCCGCCCGAATCTGGCGAGCTTGCGAAGTAGCACTATTTGGGTCCAATATCGCTCGTGAATCAATTGTCGCAGGTGTCTCATCGTTTGCCTCCGCCTCGTTTCGTCGCGAGTAGTCGCGTCCACTGCACTCCCTCACGCTTATGTGCAAGGGAGCGTCCGCGTGCTCCAACTCTCAATCTGATGCAGCTGGGTGGCTGGCAAGGATTCTGCCTCTTGTTCCTCACAAGAATCAAGCATTTTGTGGCTTGTAAGCAAAAGTGTCGGAAAAGGGCAATGTTTCGGGCGACCCGCGATCCTAATAAACCATGGTCATTGGACTTTGATCTTGCCTCGATTCAGGCCGCGAAGAGTCCGGCTGCCAACTGATCTGAGCGATGTCGAAGACGCAATGCATACCGGGATGCCAACAGAGGCGGGGCAGTTGGTCCCTTTCCATCGGGAGAAAAGGTGTCAGATGCCGTTTCAACTGCATCTTCTTTCTGACACCGTTACGAGCGGGTCTCTACGCTCGCGTTTCTACCCAGGACCAGCAGACCATCCCGTTGCAGACCCGTGCCCTATGAGCCTAGATGAATCGCGCATTTCGCAACTCCATGCGGCGGCCTTGTTCCGATTGAAGGCAAACGTGGATACCCTGCTACGCCCCGGCCAGGCAGAAACCTCAGAAGCCGGCAGTCTGCCGATCTCTGCAGGCACCGAGGCCTAACGCAAGTTCGTTAGGGCAGCGCAACGATACAGAGTGCGAGTTGGCGGAGCCTTCGTCCATGCGCCACTCTGTCCCTGACCAAACGGGGACACGCCGCCTGCCAACTTTTTTTCGCCGGTCGACACTTGTGAGAACTAAATCGAGAAAACCACCTCATGTGTTCATCAATAGCCCGTGAATTGGCCACGCACTTAGCTTATGGTCAGGTTACTTGGGCACCCTGAAATCACCAATGCTGGGGGCTTCGAGTAAAATCCGTCGCGAGGCCTACCTGCGAATGGTGTGACCACCACCGGCGTTCAACTGTTAAGTACAGTTGCGGGGCACGCGGCGGAGCTTCAGTGCAGCACGTCATTCCTCTATCGGCACACGCAAAAAGCTGCTTCTGATCCGATCCCTGTAGCCTGCTGGGTCGGCAATCGCCCGCGCTTCAAGCTCGCAGACGTTGAAATCTGGTTGCAAGCTCGCAAACCCACTTCCACTTGTGATAACCTTGCAAGCGGAAGCGTGGTTGTCCGTGATCACTACATTCCGGAGTTTGTGAACAAACGTAAGCCTGGAACGCGCAGGGGCTATCTGCAAATGAGCACAAGCTGGTCTGGTTCGTGACCGCACGATACCTCGGAGAAGAACACTTGACTAAGGGTCATCGTAGCCAAGAACCTGTCGTTCTCATGGATGAGGAGATCGGTCGCCTGCGGGAATACAGGTCGCGCAGGCAATGGGTGACCGATGAGGACCTTGTTTTTCCTCACCCGAAAGATCCGAAGCGTCCGATGATCGACGACTTGGCACTCTCAGCCCTGCAGCGGGCAGGTGCCAAAGTCGGTTTGCATGTGACTTGGCATTAACTACGTCACTGAGGCGCATCCATGCTTTACCGAGCCGGGGTGCCGCTCAAGGTTATTCAAAAGCGCCTCGGACATTCAAAGTATCAAACCACTGCCGATTGGTACATCGAGCGGGATCTCGAATCAGCTCGACAAGCATCAAGGATTCAGAGTGAACTTCTCGCTGACTGGACGAAAAAACACCCTGCAAATGTTGCCGTAAATGTTGCCGTAACCGGTGACAAAGGGTCGTTCGCTGACGTAAGCTACTGAAAGGAAAGGTTCGGAGGGATGGGTGAGCGGTTGAAACCGGCGGTCTTGAAAACCGTTAGCCCCGAAAGGGGCTCGGGGGTTCGAATCCCTCTCCCTCCGCCACCCAAACGGCCTGTGAAATGTATTAGTTAGCGCGAGAAGTCTTTCCGCGTGTGTTATGCGTGTGGTTCGTCTCGCCAAGTGTCTCGGGGTGGGATTCCCAAACGCGCTTAACATCAGCCTCAAGCTGCTCCTGCCTAGCACGTATCCAGGGCGCATAGTGCTTTTCCGTAACCTTGATGCTTTTGTGGCCGAGCAGGACCGATACCCGCTCCAGTGGAACTCCCTGCAACAATAGGTGCTCCGGAATGGGCGGAGCCTGTGGGTGGGGCGAGGGTTCGACGCCGGGCACGTGCGAGCGCTGGCGGCGGTGCTGGAGAGCGAGGCATGAGAGGGCTGCCGAGCTTGCGCGCGCTGGACGAAGAGACGGCGGGCGGGCCGCGGGCGCGCATCTGGCTGGCGCGCGAGGCTCAGGACATGCGTTGCGGGTTTAACCGGCTGGCGGAGCGGGTGCGCGCGGTGATTGGCCAGGATCCGCTCAGTGGCCACTGGTTCGTCTTTCGCTCGCGACGGGGCGATCGCCTGAAAATCTTGACGTGGGACCGGGACGGATTGGTTCTTTGGTACAAGCGCTTAGAGGCTGGGGTGTTCAAACTGCCCCGCGCCGAAGAGACGGCGCGGGCGGTGGAGTTGCGCGCCAGCGAACTGGCGATGATCCTAGACGGGATCGACGTGTCGCGGCTCCAGCGCCTAGCGCGTTATGAACGCCCCGTGGATCAATCGCAGGTGAAGGGGTGAGCGGGGGGCGCGTCCGGGGGTGAAGAAGCCATTCCTGGAGCGAGTCTCTGCGATGCGGCCCCGAGCGAGGCCAGGGAAGCCCGGGCAGTGGGAGGCCGCCTGGGGAAGT